>Ga0308170_10001372_pt1 | contig 23536 bp, 24 predicted proteins | sample PhyBR2_2_FD_202136 | JGI IMG/M metagenome (GOLD analysis project Ga0308170, IMG submission 202136) | Phyllosphere microbial communities from UC Gill Tract Community Farm, Albany, California, United States - DLSLSB.R2 | ecosystem: Host-associated > Plants > Phyllosphere > Unclassified | place...
GAGGCTGAAGATGTGGACGACGAGCTCGAGGGGGAGTCGGGCGACCGGGCGAGACGGGTCGAGCATGCGCGGGCGGGGCTTGAGGGCGCAGTGGTGTGTCGAGCAAGAGAGAGAGAGTGCAGCTGACCCTCTCTCCCTGCGAGCCCTCGCCGAGGCAGCTGGAGTTACCGTGCGCGCGAGGCCCGCTCTCGCCGAGTCCGAGTTGGCATTGTCGTCGAGCAAGGGATCGGCGCAAGCTCGCCGGCCGACTGCGCGTGCGCGTGATCGAGCCTGTTTTACGCGAGCCAAGCTATGTATCGCAACGCACCTTCGTCGCGACGTTACGCACGGCGCAGCTGAAAGCCCAGTGCGAGCAGGACTGCGAGCGAGAGAGTCCGAGCGAGCGACTCTAGTCAAGAAAGGTGCGTCGAGCTTAGCCTTGAATACAAAGTCATGGTAATGCCGAATACAATTGGTGCCGCACGACCTTCTCAACGAGCGCCATGACTTCGCCCCGCTGTCCAGCTCTGCATTTCCCCGCTTCGTGCTCCCGAGATCTCACTCTCGACGGCGGCGAGCGAGTGCATGCGCGAGATGTGCAAGGGAGAGAGCGAGAAGAACATGTTGCACAGTCCTCGGCCTCAGACGGCCGTAGCTACGGCCGCTCTCGATCGCCCCAAGCGCGACGACGCACCTGGTCCACGAGGATGAGCTCGGAAGCCTTCTCGCCGATCATGTCTGCGCGCAGGAGCGAGGCAGGAGGGGGGTCAGCCGGGAAGCGAGGAAAGGCGAGCGGTCCGAGCGGTCCGAGCGGTGCTCGACAAGAGGCGCAAGGAGGGCGGGCGAGAACGTACAGGCGATGCTCTGCGTCTGTACGAGGGTGCGAGAAGAGGGAGGGAAGGCAAGAGGGGAGAAACGCCCCGCAAAGTCAGCGACGCAGCGCATCTGCCGAGCATCGACTCGAGGTCGAGCGTCGAGGAGCTGAACAGAGGCACGAAGACTCACGTGCGTCCCGGGGAGAAGAGGCACGACGCTCATGTCGGCGACGCGAACGTTGAGCGTGCCGTAGACGCGCAGGGACGAGTCGACGACGCCGCCCTCCGAGCGAGGGATCATCGAGCACGTCGACGAGGGATGATCTGCGAGGTGGCGGCGAGCAGCTGGGACATCAGTATCATTTCATGAGTGCGTGAGAGGCTCGTGAAGACGGTTCGAGCTGGCAGAGGCGGCGAGAGAGGGCGAGACGACGAAGAGGAAGCCGGCGCACGCTCAGTTCCCGCATTCCCTCGCACCCAGTCCTCCCACCCCTCCTCCCCTCCGACATGCACATCGCCGCTCATCTGCATGCCCGACAGCGGCGGCGCCTGGTGGTCGAGGTCGACAAAGTTGGCCATGCGCCCGCGCGGGTCCGTGAGGAGCTCGTGAACGTGCCGCGCGCCGAGCGCGAGGTGGAAGGCGTCCGAGGGGTGCGACAGGAAGCGAGGGTCGATGCGCGGCTTCTTGAGCGGGTCCGAGGACGTGATGTGCTGCGGGCGGAGAGGGTCGGGCGACGAGGTCAACTCGTGCACGGACCTCGAGGGAGGAGGCGAGGCGGGAGAGAGGAGACGCACGACGCTCCCTCTCGACAGCGCGTGCTGCAGCGCTGCGATGACGCCGATGTAGCTCCTGCCCGCCTCGCACTTGGCCCCGCCGAGGAACCGGTTCATGGCGACGATCTCGATCTTGCCCCTCGCCTCGTACAGGCCCTGCTCGACCTTGAGCTGGCTCGGCCGGATCTCGAACGGCTCGCCGTAGTGGTCGGTCGCGACACGGTTGAGGTCGCGGCCGTGTGCGAGCTCGGTGCGGGAAAGGAAGGACGAAGGCGGGAGGTAGGCGACAACGGGGACGCCCTGCGTGAGCGGACCCTGCTGGTGGTGGTACTCCTCGACGACCTGCGAGCGTGCGACGACAGCGTCAGCGACGCACTCGATCGAGCGAGTGTACGAGCAAGAGGGGCGCACCTCGGCGGCATAGTGCTTGTCCGACTCGAGAAGGTCGAGCGAATCGTGCTGGCGGCCGAGGCGGAACGACATGGCGACCATCGGGTGGTCCTGCGTCGTGCGCTCTCGTCAATGTATGCTCGTCTGCGAAACCGAGCGAGGTGCGAGAGGGAGAGAGCGCACCTGAAGGTGCTCGCCGACGCCGGGAAGGTCGACAACAGGCTCGACGCCAACTGCAGGAGTTGAGCTGCATCAGCACAAAGAGCATGCGCTCGTCGATGAAGAATGCGAACGCACCTTGCTGCAGGTGGTGAGCGTTGCCGATCCCGCTCAGCTCGAGGAGCTGCGGCGACTCGAACGTCCCGCCGCAGAGGATGACCTCGTCGGCGACTCGCTGCGCGCGCACGGTTACAGGGTCAGTGCGGGCTCTACCTGGCCGCTCAAGAGCGAGAGAAGGACGCACTGCGAGGAGCTTGTGCGTCGGGTCCTGCGGGTCGACAAACTCGACGGCCTTGGCCTTGAGCGGCCCGCCGGCGCGGTGCTCGAACGAGAAGACGAGGCGCGTCGCCTGCGCGTGCGTGAGGACGAGGAAGTTGTCGCGGTCCTTGATCGGCATATCTGCGAGGAGGACGTCAGGAGGAGGAGGAAGGAGGTGAGGTGAGGAGAGGAAGCGGACGCACAGTAGGCTGCCTCGGCCGACGAGCGCGTCTGCGTCTTCGGGTCGATGCTCGCCGGCGCGTAGCCGACGCCGCCTGCCGCGCCGCTGTTTGGGTCTATCTCCTGCCTGCACAGCTCGTCAACATCGGCAGCTCGAGCGAGAGGAAGTAAGAGAGGAAGAGAAAGGGCGACGCACAGACCGTCCTCGCGCAGCGCCTCGAACAAGCCCTGCATCTGCTCGCTCACGTACGGCGAGTAGTTCGCCTGCACGGGGCCGTCGTGCCCGTGCGCTGAGGGCGTCCAGGTCGGATCGTGCGCCGTCGCGGCGGGGAGATTGAGCGCCGGGGTCGGGACGTGGAACGACTCGCTCTGCGGGCGCGCTGAGGGCGTCAGGACGGCGCGCTCGACGTAAGGAGGGAGTGAGGGAGAGTTGAGGACGCACCCGACGGTGATACTCGAGGAGGGACTGCCAGTCCCAGCCGGGGTTGCCGAGTCGAGACCAAGCGTCGTAGTCGACGGCGGGCGCGCGGGTGAGCATGCAGGCGTTGAAGTTAGAGCTGCCGCCGAGGAGCTGCGAAGAGCGAGTCAGGTCTCTGAGAGCTGGAGGAGCTTAAGCAAGAGAGATTGAGGAGGACGCACCTTGCCCCGAGGCCAGAGAACCCGACGCTCGTGCAGGCCCTCCTGCGCGACCGAGTGGTACGCCCAGTCGACGGCCGTGTGCCACAGCTTGCCGGCCATGTTGGGGACCTCGATCTCGGCACAGTGCTCCTTCCTGTTGGCGCAGGAGTCAGCGCTCGACCTCGAGAGAGAACACGCCTCGAACGAGCACGAGGGAGAGAGGGAGAGGACGCACATCGGGCCGGCCTCGAGCACGAGCACCTTGTTCTCCGGGTCCTCGCTCAGTCTGCGTGCGAGCACGAGCCCCGCTGTCCCGCCGCCGACGATGATGTACGAGAACGCGCGCGCGGCGAGCTCGCCCTCGAGGCACTCGCGCTCGACCGGGTCGCGCAGCGAGAGGACGCCGTGTACGTCGAGCGGGACGAGGCGCGAGGCGGGGAGGTGCGGCTCGACGAAGGGCGTGCGGGTCGGCGCGGGCGGAGGAGTGGAGCGGCTGGGTGAGGTGAGAGGGGCCGAGCCGGTCTGCGAGCGCAGGACGGCGGGGCTGCGCGTCGGCGTCTGGGTGGCGGTCGTCGTCCTGGACGAGGGGACCTGCTGGTAAGAGCTCGTCAACCTCATGCGCTGCGTGAGATTGAGGAGGAGGAACACACACAGGATCGGTCGTGTCGCCCGAGACGGCGGCGAAGGCATCGAGGACGCCCTTCTCGACGTCGTCGCCGAGCCCGAAACGCTCCAAGTCGCCGCGCAAGGTGTCGAGGAACGGTGGCATCGTGTCGAGAAGCTGAAGCTGAGCAGGGAGAGAGCGAGAAGCGCAAGCGCGAGCGAGAGAGACGGGGGGCGAACGGACGCGTGCGCGGTCCGTACAGGGGCGAGTGCCGGACGTTCCGCGGCGGCCTCGGCGAGCGCACAGGGGCCGGAGAGCGCGGATCGACGGCGTCCACCAGCGCCGAGCCGTCGAGCCGGATGCGCGGGTGGGCCACCTCGGAGGGGACGAGGAGGAGGAGCAGAGCAGGAGCGGGTCACGCGCCCGGGTGGTTGTGCCATGCAAGGACAATCTGGTGAGCTCAGCGCGCGCTCGGCTGAGCTGTCGAGTGAGCGGCGAGAGGCCCAGAGGCGAGGCGAGGCGACTCGCGGGGAGATGAGGATGGCGGCTCGTCCTCTCGCTCGCCACCGCGCTCTGGGCCTGCAGAGACCAGTCGAGCACATCGAGCTACTCTCAAGCTCACGCCACAAGCTCGCGCGCCGCCCGCACCTGTCGCCCTCGCCTCTCTCGCCTCGGCACCGCCTCGTCAACCCTCTCCCGCCTCGAACCTCGCACCCTCGACCCGGCAAGCACACGAGCAAGAGCGCCGACTCGGCCATCAGCAAGAACACTCCGCCATGCTCCCCGCCAGCCCCCGGGTGCGCTGGGCATCCGCCTGCGCCCTCGCCTTCCTCGCCCTCCACCTCCTCGCCAAGTCGTCCTCGCCCTCGTACGCCCACCACACCTCGATCGACCACGCCCGCGTCCGCCTCGGCCTCAAGCAGGGTCCGCCCGAGACCTGGGCAGCCGGCCGCAGGCTCGAGCCCTGGGAGGACGCGCCGCCCACCGCTTGGCCCGTCGACGCCGACGGCGACGACCTCGGCTTCAACGCGACGAGCGCGCACGAGCACAAGGTCTCGGCCACGTTCCTCATGCTCGCGCGCAACAGCGATGTGTGGGAGGCCGTCTCGGCCATGCGCCAGCTCGAGGGTGCGTCTCTCTCTGTCTCTCTCTCTTTCGGCCTCCTTTCTCGTAGCTGACGAGGTCGTCCCGCGCGCGCAGACCGATTCAACCGCCGGTACCACTACGACTGGACCTTCCTCAACGACGAGCCCTTCTCGGACGAGTTCAAGCGCCACACGTCGGGCATCGCGTCGGGCAAGACGCAGTACGGGCTCGTGCCCAAGGAGCACTGGGGCGACAAGTTCCCCGACTGGATCGACGAGGGCCGCGCCATGAAGGCCATCGCCGAGATGGGCAAGAAGAACATCCCCTACGGCGGCAGCGTGCCGTACAGGCGCATGTGCAGGTACCAGAGCGCGTTCGGTGCGTCCTCCTCTTCCTCCTCCTCGTTGTCCTCGCCGAGCCGGCCTCGTCCTGACCCTGCGCCTCTCGCTCCCTCTCCTGCTCGCTCGCACAGTGTTCCGCCACCCGCTCCTCGACTCGTACGAGTTCTACTGGCGCGTCGAGCCGTCGGTCAAGTTCTACTGCGACATCGGTTTCGACCCGTTCCGGCGGATGAAGGACGAGGGCAAGGTCTATGGTTGGGTCGTCAGCCTGTACGAATGTGCGTCGCTCATCTTCTCCTTCTTCTCGTACGGCTGCGGAGCGAGTCCTGACGATCTGCGTGAGCTCGCAGACGCCGAGACGATCAAGACGCTCTGGTCGACGACGAAAGGTGCGCTGCGCTCTCCTCTCTCTGCGCTTCGAGCCATTCAAGAACCGCAACTTACCGTCCCTCCCGCTGTGCTCGCAGAGTTCATCGACGCGCACCCAGAGCACGTCGCCGAGCCCAACCTCATGCCGTGGATCAGCAACGACGGCGGCGAGACGTACAACGGCTGCCACTTCTGGTTCGTCGTCTCGTCCCGTGTTCTCCCTCTCTCGAGCGTCGCAGGCTCGTCGAGGCTGATACGTCCGTGGGACGCCACGCAGGTCCAACTTCGAGATCGCCCGGGTCGACTTTTGGCGCGGCAAGGCGTACACGGCCTACTTTGAGCACCTCGACAAGGCCGGCGGGTTCTTCTACGAGCGATGGGGCGACGGTGCGTTCCTCCCTCGCTCCAGAGTCTCGCTCACCGCGCAGCTCGCTGACGCTCGGACCCCTCCCGCTCGCAGCGCCGGTCCACTCGCTCGCCGCCGCCCTCTTCCTTCACCCGAACCAGACCATCTTCTTCCGCGAGATCGGCTACCACCACGCGCCCTTCTCGCACTGCCCTTTGCCCAAGGACGGCGTGCGCTGCGCGTGCTCGACCTCGACCGACGACCCGCCGACCGGGCCGGCCTTCGAGACGCACGGCTTCTCGTGCACGCCGGCGTGGAAGGTGCGTCGCGCACTTCTACTCTCTGCGCATGCGCTCCAGCTCGTCGAAGCCCGTCGCAGCGAGGCTGAGCTGGAGCTGACGCCTGGCTCTCTCGCTCGCAGAAAATCACGGGCGACCGAGGCAGGACGCCATTCGCAGGAGCGCACGGGCCGCAGTAGACGTCTCGCGCAGTGTATCACTTGTACAGCAGCCGACCTGGACCGAGCAGAGAAAGAGAGAGGAGCACTGCGGGGCTGGCTCGCTCGGCGCTCGGACCCGCTGTCGCTCCACTGCTCGCCTCTCGCGCTCTCTCGCTCAACCACGGCTCGATCAAGAGTAAAAGCACTGCAAGCGACGGCGAAAACGCCAAGACGAGACCTAGAACAAGCGCGAGGGAAGAAAGGAGGGAGGACGAGGGAGGGGAGAGGAGGAGGAAAGCTATGGAGAGAGGCGCTCACGCGCAAAGGCAGACGCAGGGGGTACAAAGCGACGGTGAAGACGGAGAGAGAGCCCAAAGGGTGAGGTAGGGATGGACAAGGAAAGAGGAAAGGCACCAGGGAAAGCTTGTCGAGCGCGCACACTCCTCACGCCTCGACCTCCATCGGCGTCACCTTCTCGCCCGCCGCCTCGTCCTTCTTCTCCTCGACGACGGCCTCGACATCGATCGGCGCCTGGACCGTCTTGTCGACGCCGAGAAGCGCCTCCGAGTGCGTGCGCTGCACCTCGGGCGAGGCCGCCTTGGCCGGCGCCGACTGCTTCTCGACGGCCTGCTCGGCCTCGGGCGCGGCCGCAACCGCCGCAGCAGGCGCATCGACGGCGACAGGAACCGCAGCGGCGGCCTCGGCGGCAGCCGGCGCAGGCGCCGACGACGCGCTCGGGCCCGAGAGCGACTGCGAGCGCTCGGCGACGACGCCCTTCTCGGCGCCGTTGACGACGATGGGCGCCGCCGCAGGGCCCGAACCGACGGCGACGCTGTGCCTGCGCTGCTGCTGCTGCTGCTGCTGCGGGCTGCCGATGCCGAGGCCGAGCGCGGCGCCCATGCTCAGGCCGAGGTTGGGCGGCGGGAGCGCCCACGTCATGCGGCCGGCGGGCGCACCCGTCGTCGCGAGCGTCGGCGGGTCGCCGTTGCTCGCCGAGCGCTCGCGCTTGGGCTCCTCGCCGGCGGCGGCGGGGAGGGCGGCCGCGGCCTGGACGGGCGAGTCGGCGTCGACGTACTCAAAGTCGGCGTCCTCGTCCTCGTCCTCCTCGTCCTCGGCGTCCTCGTCCTCGCCGTCGCGCGAGCCCGAGCGGCGCTGAGCGGCGGGCGACTGCGAGCGCCCGTGCGCGTACGGGTCGTGGCGGTGCTGGGCGCCCGTGCGCTTCGAGCGGTGCGGGCCGGCCTCGCTCGTCGAGCGCACGTTGGACTCGCTCGGCGAGCCCGGCGCCTCGGAGCGCTCGTCGCTCTTCGAGTCGACGGCGTTGCCGGCCTCGTCGACCTCGTACGCCTGGCCGTCGGCGCCGATGGCGTACAGCGCCGCAGCGCGCTTGGGCGGCGCGAACGACGAGCGCCCGAAGGCGGGCCCGGTGACGGGCGCCGGCGAGTTGTGCGCGCTGCTGTCCGTGTTGAGCTGGTGCGACGCGAGCGCGTCGACGAAGCCGCTGTGCGACTGGCGGCGCGCCGACCACGGCTCGCTCGAGCCCTGCGGCTTGGACGACGACGCGTCGTTGAACGAGAGCGACGCCGGCGGCGCGAACTGGAGGATCGGGCGGTGAGGCGGCGGGAGGCGCGTGAGGGCCGACGTGCGCGAGGGCCCGGGCGTCTTGAGCGCGTCCTCCTCCTCCCTCGCCGCCTTGGCCGCCGCTGCGCGCGACGCGACCGTCTTGGCGCGCACCTTGGGCTGCTTCTTGGCCGCCGCCGCGCGCATCTGCGACTTGGGCTCGACCTGGCGCTTGACCTTGGGCTTGGCCTTGCTCGTCTTGGCCGGGCTCGCCTTGCCGGCGGCGGCGGCGCCCGAGGCGGCGGGAGCGGCGCCGCCCGTCTTGCCGGCGGGCGCACGGACGGCGCCGCCGGTGAGGGCCGTGATCATCGACGTCGCGATGGCGCCCTGGGCCGACATGGGCACGAGCGGCTTGCCGTCGGCGATGTTGTCGGGCTTGAAGAGCGGCGGCTCGCCGTCGTAGTTGGGGTGGTGGCGCGCGATGTGCTTGCAGAGGGTCGTCTTGCGACAGAAGCTGCGGGCGAGGAGAAGGCGAGTCAGCAAAGCCGAGGGCGAGGGAGAAGGAGAATGAGGAGGGGCGAGAAGAGCAAGCTCACGTGCGCTCGCAGCCGGGCGCCTCGCAGACGTAGGGACGGCTTCCAGTGCTGCAGGAGAGGCTCGTCGTCAGTGCATGTACGAGGGTGAGAGCAGCAAGGAGAGGAAGGTGGACGCACTGGACGCGGCGGTGACGGGCGAGCGAGCTCGAGTCGGCGAAGGGGCGGCCGCAGTCGACGCACATGTGCGGGCGCTCGCCGGTGCTGCGTGACGAAGGGGCAGCCCGAGTCAGCGAGTCGCTCTGCACGAAGCGCAGGGGAGGAGAGAGGGACGCACTGAGTGCGCTCGTGGACCGTGAGAGCCGAGCGCTGGATGAACGACTTGTCGCAGTCGCCGTGGCTGCAGTGGAACGGCCTGCGCGCGAGGACGACGAGGGTCGCGTCAGTACACGCTGCCGGCAGCATACAACAGGGAGAGAGGAAGAGGGACGCACCGCTCGTCGGTGTGGATGCGCACGTGCCGCACGAGGTCGCTCCGCCTCGTGAACGACTTGAAGCAGTCGTCGTACTCGCACGCGAACGGCTTCTTCTTGTTGAGCGCCGCCTGCTTGGCGCCGCCGTCCTTGAACGACAGGTCCTTGCCCTTGCCCTTGCCGTTGGGCGACTCGGGCCCGTCGAGGTCGACGTCGTCCTCGCCCTCGGCGTCGATGTCCTTGTCGCCCGACGACGAGTCCGCCGCGTCCGGCTCGGCCTTGGCCGGCGCGTAGACGCCCTTGTCCGTCTCGGGGAGGTCGACGCGGAGGCGGTTCGGCGCGGCGGCGAAGCCAGGGCCGTCCTGCTTGACGTCGGCGGCCGCGGCGGGAGGAGCAGCGGCGGCTGCGGCCGTGGCGGTCGCCGTAGTGGCCGGCGCGCGCGACGAGCTGGCCTGCTGCTGCTGCTGGGCCTTGGCGAGGCTCGCCCTGCCGCGGCCCCTGCTGCCCGTCGACTTGCGCTTCCAGGTGCCGCTCGCCGACTTGCCCTTGGCGTGCGGGTCGAAGTCGTCGTCGTCCGAGCCCTCGAGGGCGCCCTCGTCCTGGACGTCGTCGTCGTCGTCCATCATGACCATGTGGGCGTCGTCGTCGAGCGGCTCGAGCTCGCCCTCGGCGTCGAGGTCGCCCGAGTCCATGGCGGCCTCGGCGTCGGCGGCCTCGCGCTCGGCCTGGGACCACGAGGGCGCGTTGGCGCTGACGCGACGGGCAGGGCGAGTGGCGTGCATGTCGAACGAAGGCGCGAGAGGCGAAAGTGGGCGAGAACGAGGGGGGCGAAAAGGGGTCCGACCGAGGGGAATGCGGGGTAGTCGGGACGAGGAGGAGGAGGGAGGGCGAGGTGTGGCGGTGCTCGCGCTCGGGCGACGACGGCTCGTGCAGCGGGCGTCCGAGTAGGGTGTGGCTGCAAGGACAAGGCGCAGGGTCAGCGTGCATGCTCGCGCACGGCCGCAGAGGGGGTGGGGGGAGGTGGACGGACCTCGGGGCGAGGAGCTCGATGAGGCGCGTCCGGGCGGGTCGACTGAGCGCGCTCGGGCGGTAGGCGGTGGTGTGCGGCGGTTGATGTAGCTCGTAGGACGGGCTGGAGCTCGACGCGCTGGCTCTGGCGAGGCGAGGGGAGGAGGGAGAGGGAGGGCGAGGGGGCGAGGGGACCGGGCGAGGAGGTCCGAGGCCTTGTCGGCGTGCACCGGACCTGGCGGGGCGCGGTGACGGCTCGAGCGCGTGCAGAAAAGGTCGGTGGACGAGGCCCAGCGGCGCACACGGTCTCGCGAGGTGCGCGAGAGCGGGTCGGCGAGGGCGAGGTGGGACGAGGAGGAAGAGAGCGCGCCCGCTCGCCTCCGGCGGAATCGCCGCCGAGGCTCACGCCGCAAAGGGTTCGAGCGTCTCGCTCCCTCGCTCGCAGAAGCTCTCACTGTGCAACACTCGTTCATTCTCAGCTTCTTACAACTGCAGCAGACAAGGCCACTCTCTCCCAGCGAGCGAGGCCAGACGCCGAGGAAAAGGTGGGTCTGTGCGCGGGAATCGAAGCGCGAACGGCGCCCGCTTTCGCTCGCGCACCAGCCGCCGTCCACCTCGAGCGAGCGCACACACTACGCGCCCGCCTTGGTCACGAGCAGCTCGCCCTGCAAGAACCCGAGCCACGCATCCTGCTTCTCGCTCCACTCGGTCCACGCCTCGCCAATCCGCCGCAGCTCGTCCTCGGTCGCGAACCCGAGCTCCTGCGCCTTGTCGGCGAACCCGCCCGTCGTCGTGCGCTCGGCAAAGACGGCCCCCCACTCGCGCGGGTCGGGCGTCTCGCCCGCCGTCGTCACCGTGACCTGCCCTCGTCCCGCTCGCGCTCCCTCGCCGCCGCACCCAGCCTCGCGCGCCCAGCCCCTGAGCCGCCGCGCCGCATCCGGCTCGCCGCCTCCCGCCCGCGCGACGAGGCTCCACAGCTCGTCGAACCGGTCGAGGAGCGGCGTCGGCGGGAACAAGGCGAACGTGCCGCGGTCGGCCTCGCGCGCAAAGACGAGCCGCCGAGAGACGCGGTGCATCTCGCGCAGGACGGCGACCGGGTCGGGAACGTGCTGGAGAACCTGTTGCACAGAGGCAGGAAGGAGCATCAGCTTGTGCGCCTGCAGAGAGCGCGAGGGAGAGAAGGGGGACGGGCCGGCGCACCTGGTTGCAGTACACGACGTCGAACGAGCCGTCCTCGAACGGCAGCGCCGCCGCATCCGCCTCGACGTACTCGACCTTGCCCTCGAGCCCTTGCGCCTGCGCCTCGTCGCGCGCCTGGGCGAGCACGCCCGCCGCGCTCGGGTGCTCGACGCCCGTGACCCGGGCGACGAAGGGCGCGAACGACGCCGTGATGGTGCCCGGCCCGCAGCCGATGTCGAGGAGGGTATCGGTCGGGCGCAGGAGGGGCAGAAGCGATGCGGCGCAGGTGTGGGCCGAGCGAGCCTTGTGCGAACGCAGGACCGCCGCCGAGTGCGCAGAGGGGTAGAAGGGCATGGCCGGCGGGTTGTTGCGCTGGACGTAGGGGTGGAGGAGGTCGGTGGCTCGGGCGCTGGAGCTCAGGCGGCCTCGACTGAAGGCTGGAGGGCGGGTGACGTCTGGCCGAGGCGAGAGGTGGGGGACGAGAGGGTGCGGTCGAGGTCGGGGCGCACGGCTGCTGGACGAGGTTGTGCGGGCATTTCAGCGGTTCTGCTGCGCGTGCCCTCGAGCTGTGTACGTTGGCGCAGGCGGTCCTGGTCGTGTCGTCGTCGCCGGCGAGTCGGCGGGGGAGGAGGACCGAGGCGAGCCACTCACCGGCGGCAGGGGCGACGGGCACGGCGCGGGACCGGTGAGAGAGGGTGTCGAGAGACCTGAGTAGCACAGCTGGTGCGCGACGAGGCTGAGCAAGCGACGAGGAGAAGCTCGTCCCCGCGGCACTGTTCCTCCGGGTGTCGCTTTTGTTTACCAGCGGCAGCTTCCAGCACACAGACAGTCTTGGCATGCTCTCGAGCGCAGCAAGGATCGAGAGAGAGAAAGACGGCTATTGCACCTTTTCCTGTACGGGTCCCTCGCACGCGACGCACGCGAGCTCCTGCTCGGACCCCTCCCTCGTCTAGAACAGCTGCCGGCACAACGGGCAGGTCGAGCCGTGGCTCGTTGTAAACCACTGCGAGCGCGGGAAGGAGAGGAAGGTCAGTAAGGCTCCGGCGGTGAGGGAGGAGGAGGCTCGAGCGAGCGCACCTTGTACAGGCAGCTGGCGTGGAAGCGGTTGCTGCACGTCTTGCACGTCTTGGACGGCAGCGTGCGGTCGAGCGTCGACACGGTCGAGTAGCAGATGGCGCAGCCTTCGATTCCCTCAAAGTTGAGCGTCACGTTGCGCTTGAAGAGGAGGATGGCGTCGGCGATCGCGGCGGACTGCGAGCACGGCAAGACGGTGTCAGCTCCCTTCAGCGAGAACGAGAAGAAGACGAGGAGCAGAGGAGGAGGGCGCACCTGCGACGTGATGACCTGCTGCATGGCCAAGAGCCACGCGCGCCACTGCTTGTCGGTGACGCCGACCTTGCGCACCTCGCGCACCTCAACCGCCGCGAGCGGGAACTCGTTCGGGACCTTGATCCCGATCTCCATGCTCTCCTCGTCGACAACAAAGACGACCTTGACCTCGCTCGCGTTGGCGGCGACCTTGACCGTAAAGTCGTCGTTGTCGCGCAGCTGCTGGCCGATCGACGACGCCGGGTCGCGCAGCGCCGACAGCTCGTCCGAGATGAGGAGCGGCGAGAAGTGCTTGGACGTGTAGGCGTGCACGGCGCGCGACAGGCCGAGGTTCTGGAGCGACGTCCAGTACGAGCGCACGATCGAGGGGACGGCCTGCAGCGTGCGGTAGTAGACGTGCGCGGCGAGGACGGGCAGGCTCTCAGGAGCGGTCGAGTCGAAGACTGCGAAGGGCGAGAAGTTGAGCGTCAGTCATGCTCGCCGCGAGGGGAGAGGAGAGGAGAGCAGGGCAGGAACGCACGGTCGAGGTGGAAGTCGTCGATCGACCAGGGCGCCAGGTCGAATGCTCGTCCTCGGTCGCTCAGGCTGAGCAGCCCGAAAAGTGAAGGCAGGAGCGAGTCGATGACGAGGCCCGAGTCGCGCAGCTGCTCGATGTAGGCCGTGCGCAGGCGGGGTGACTGCGGGCGAGCGAGAAGGGCGGATGTCAGCTCGGGCTCGCCCGACCCGAACGTGAGAGAAGCGCGAAGACGTACCGCCGAGTTAAAGAAGGAGAAGGCCGTCATCCAGGCGAGCAAGTAGGCCGTCGTGCGGTCCTCGTCCGCCTCGTGCGCCAGCGGCTTCTCGACGAGCTGGACGAGCGACGTCGGCAGCTTGATCTCGACCTCCTCGACGGTCTCGAGCTCGGTCTCGACGACAAGGTCCGAGACATGCTGGACGACAACACGGCGCAAGAGGTCGTACGACGAGAGCTGGACGGGCCATGCCGGATCTTGCAGGAGGCGAAGGAGCTGCGGGCGGCAGGTACCGTCAGCGGCCGTGGCCGACCATCATGAAGTGCAGCAGGAGGAAGACAGGGCGGAGGACGTACCTGCTCGAACGACTTGTCCATGGTGAGCTGCTTGGGCGGGATGTCCTTGACGAGCTGCGCCATCGCCTCGATGACGAGTAGCCGAGGCTGGTCGCGCTTGGTCGAAGCTGTGGACGGTCTCTGCGTCAGGCCTGAGCGTGCGCGCGTCGAGAGGAAAGAGGGAAGGGACGCACGAGGTCGAGAAATGAAGAGGCTCAAGACGAGCTCCTGGGCCGACTTGACGCGGCCCTTGACCGCCTCGCGCAGCTCGCTGTTAGACGCCGCGAGCTCCTTGATCGTCGCGAGCAGTCGGCATGACCCAAAGACGGCCGGGAGCGTGATGGGCTCCTCCCAGTCGGCCGAGTCGAGGTTGGCCTCGAGGAGGTCGAACATGAGGTCCCAGTGGCTGCCGCTCAGGTCCTGGACGATGGGCGCGAGGTGCGCGAGGACCTCGACGAGCGACGCCTGCGCCTCGATCGGGATACGCTCGTCGCTGCTGAGCCATCGGCCGATCGACTGGAGGAGGAAGACCGAGCGCTGCTGAGGCAGGAAGATGACTGGCGCGTCGAGTGCGGGCGCGACGGCGAGGAGCTGCCGCAGGGTCGGGGCGGCCTTGGTCTCGATCTCGTGCGGCTTGATGCCGGCGAGCGCGGCGGCGAGCTCGTTCTGGTAGCGCTCGAACCGAGGCGTCTCGAGGAGGACGGGCTTGATCGCGTACAGGATGGCGCACGACAGGTCGGGTGCTGCGAGCGAGGAGCGACGTCAGTCGCTGTGGCTGCAGCAGAAGGTCAGGGTGGAGAGGGATCATGACGGACCGGACGACAAGTTCTGAGCGAGCGCGAGCCAGCGCTCGGCATCTTGCACGCCCTCGTCCTCGGTGTAGCGCAGGCACGCGCTCAGCACGCTGCTGACGGCCCTCGTCGCGTACAGCGACTTGGCGTCCTCGGCCGCCGGCGCGCGCCTGGCGGTGCGCCACAGGCCGTCGAGCACGGCGAGGAGCGGACCGCCGCTCTCGGGCGGCGTCGGCGGGTCTCGCGCGCGCAGGTGCTGCACGGCGGCGGCGTGCCAGCCCTCAGGCAGTGCGTTCGCCGCCGACGAGAGCATGTAGCTGCTCGCGCCCTCGGCGGCAGCCCGCACGCGCTCGAGGACCTCCTGCGGCGTGTCGGGGCCGAAGAGCCCCGCCGAGCGGGACGGCGGTGACGGGTAGGCGAGCTCGTCGGAGGCGGCGAAGGCGAGGATGAGGAGGTGGGGAAGGGCCCATAGCGAGCGGCGGAGGAGGGTGTGGTCGCGCGCCGAGACCTCGAGGAGGGCGAGGAGGGTGCGGGCGTAGGGCGACAGGTACGACGCGTCGAAGAGGGATTTTGGAGCCGAAGGGTGCGACGGCTCGACGGGCGGAACGAGAGGGTCGAGGACCGAGATGGACGGGGCGGGGCCGACGAGCTGCACGTCGGCGTACAGCGCCTCGAGGTCGTCCTTGGCCCGCAGAACGTCGACGAGCTCGAGCCGCGAGCTCGGCAGCGTCTCGAGAAGCGCTGCCGTAGCGTGCACGACCTCGATGGCCGATGCTCGGCAGGTCGCGTCCGCCGTGCGCGCCTTGAGCCCGGCCATCGCGAGCTGGACCGCCTCGTCGCCTGCGACAGCGACGATGCTCGCCCACGCCTGCTGCGCCGCTGCCGCCGCCTCGCCCGGCACGTCTCGTGCGTGCGAGGTGCACAACGGCAGGAGGTGGCCGAGCTCGAAAAGCGCGGCGGCCGTGCCCTCGCTCTCGAGCACGGCCCGAGCGTTGCCCGGGACCTGGACGAAGTGCGCGAGGAGCGCCGCGGGCGCGACGACGGCGTCGAGTTGCGGGCGCACCGCCGACGCAGTCGAGAGGGCGGCGTTGACCGGGCCGGCGAGCGCATCTGCTGCGAGCCCGAGGAGCGAAGCGGGGAGCGCCGCACTCGCGAGGGGTTGCGGCTGCACCATGACGCGCCGCAGGAGCTCGAGCTCGTCCGAAGCGTACTGCGCTTCGGGCGCGAGGACGGTGCCGGCGAGGACGGTGAGGCGCTCATCCTGCTCTGCCGAGGGAAGGTCGTTGGCGAGGCCGGCCGAGGTGACGGCGTCGACGAGGCGCAGGAGGACGAAGGACGATGGCGACGAGGCGAGGAGGGAGTGCCAGATCGATGCGCGGGAGGAGGGCGAGGCGGAGTGGAGGTGTGAGCTGAAGAGCGAGAGGGCGGCGGGCGAGATGGCGAGGAGGGAGGGAAGACGCGAGAGGGCGAAGTCGTCGAGGAGCTGTACCAGAGCTACGTCAGCAGCGGTTCCACGAGTCTTGTGGATGGAAAAAGAGAGAGGGACGCACCTGTGCAACCTGCGCATCGCCCTTGACGACCTCGGCGACGTCGACGACGAACCGCAGCCGCTCCTCCCTCGCCTCGTCGCCCTGCTTGACGCCCTCGAGCGCTCTTTGCACGCACGAAGCGGCGAGCTCGACCGTCTTGACCCGAACCGCCTCCTCCTTGGCGCGCACGAATGCCCGCAGCGCCTTGCCGAGGGGCTCGAGCGACGCACCCTTTGCTGCCGCGACAGCTTCGAGCGCCTCGCCGCTCACCGCCTCCCACACGGCGTTGAACGCCGTCGTGTCGTCCCTCGCCGCCAACCTCGACAGCGCGATCGCAAAGTCGCTCGCGACCCTGCGCGAAGCGAGCGGCTTCTCGGCGTCGTCGCCGCGGGCGAGGAACGCGCGCCAGGTGCGCTCGCCGATCCAGGTGCGCGCCTGCTCGGCGGCGAAAGCGGGCGTCGAGGTCGAGGGGAGGGAGAAGACGATGCACTCGAGGAGGGCCGAGGCGAACGAGTCGAGGGCGAGGCGGCCGCCGATCGAGAGGGCGCGGGACGAGTGCGCCGCCCAGAACGATTCGAACAGGAGGGTGAACGAGGCTGGAGGAAGAGGTGGCGAGAAGGGCGAGGGAAGGGTCGAGAGGAGGAGGAGGACGGTCGGGTAGAGCTGGGTCGGGTGGGAGGAACAGCCGAGGGTGAGGTGCTGCAGGAAGAGGCCGACCGTCGGCGAGGCCTTGAAGGCGGCGTCGACGTCTTGCTTGCCGTCGTTGACGCTCTCGCGGTCGTCGTCGTCGTCGTCATTTGAGAGGATGCGGTCGGCGATGGTCCAAGCGTGAGGGTAGCCTGTGGGCGGGCGGCATCGTCAGCGGGGAGCGCAGACGTGCACACGAGGATGGGAAAGAGGGACGTACGACGCAGGAAGGCGATGATGCCGGGCCACCCCTCGGGCTCGCTCCAGCAGTTCCCGAGCACCCTCGAGGCAATCTGCGCGACCTTGCCGCCCTCGTCGTCCTCGCCCTCGCCCTCGTCCTCGTTCGCCGACGCCGATGCCGACGGCGCCGTGTCGGCGAGAAGCTCCTCGCTGCGACCGACGATGGCGCCGAGCAGCTCGTACACGGCGCGGCGGACCATCTGCGGCTGCTCGCGCTGCCTCAAGCCCGGCTCGGCGCGCACGACGAGGTCGAACATTTCGTCGCTCGTGAGCGTGTCGAGCGTGTCGCGCGAAAGGGGAGGAGGCGAAGGGAGGGTGGAGACGAGCGAGGCGAGGGCGAGGAGGGCCGAGGTGCGGAGGAAGGCGGGGTCCTCCTGCTCGGCAGCGGCGGCGGCGGCGGCGGCGCCCGGTGCAGGCGAGGCGCCGAGCGGCGTCGACGTGCCGCTCTGCGCTGACGGGTCGGACCCGCCGAGGATGACGGAGAAGCAGAACGACGCGATGTCGTCGGCGTGCTCGACGACGCTGATGCCCTCGGCCTGCTCCTCGACGTCCTCGCCCTCGGCGTTGTCGCCCGCCGTCTCGACCCGCTGCACGGCGTCCCAGCTGCTCTTGGCCTCGCGCCGCACCGTGCGGTCCGAGTCGTGGGCGGCGGTGCACCAAGCGCCGACGTAGTCGCTGCGGTCGGTCCACTGCGGGGCGAGGAGCGCCGAGCGCGTCTCGCGCAGGAGCGGGTGCGAGGTCGAGGTGAGGAGGGAGTGCAGGGCGTGCACTTGTAGGCGGAGGCGGCGCGAGGGGTGGAGGGCGAGCCGAGGGAAGTGGTGCGCCTGCGTCGCGAGGGAGCCTGGGTCAGCTGGCGTCGCTCGCTCTGCAGCGCCGATAAGGGAGAGCTGGACGGACCCAGACGCTCATGGCATCGACGACGCCCTCCTGCTTGAGCTCGCGCTGCCACTCCTCGCCGTGCTCGTCCTGGTCCTCGCGCAGGGTGTCGCGGACCCACGAGTCGAACGCCTCGGCCGCCTTTGCGAGCGTGACCTCGTCGCGCTTCTGGAGGCTCCTCAGGGTGACGAGGAGGGCCGGATCGAGCTGCTTGCCGCGCTGGACGAGGAAGAGGTCGACCGGGTCGGCCTCGCCCTTGGGCTTGACCGGGGCGATGTACTGCTTGGGGCGGGCGAGGCGGTCCTTCTTCTTGAGCTTCTTCTGGCCGCGCTGAGGCGGCTGCTGCTGCTTGCCCGCCGGCGGGGCGGCCGGCTCGTCGTCGTCGTCGCCGTCGCCGTGCTTGTGGGCGCGCTTGGCCGCCTTGGCCGCATGCTTCTTCTGCGTCGCCTTGGACGTGCTCGACTTGCCCTTGGGAGCCATCGTGGAGCTGCTCAGCTGGCTCTGGCGGGGAGCGAGTGAGGTGTGGTGAAGAGCTGGAGCGGTGACATCGTCTCATCCTCGTCCTGCTCGAGCATCGGGCGACTCTCATTTTCGCCGCTCTGCAGAAGGGCTGCATGAGACGCGAGATCTAGCTTGCAGAGCTCTACTAGTCCCCTCCAGCTCGCACGCGTGTCCACATGCCGCCGCAGACGCACCGCCCCTCCCACTCGGCCTCGAACCGCTTCCACCGGCCCTCGCCCGCGCTCACCCCAGCGACGACGGGCACGACGACCGGCTCGTCGAACGCGAGCGTGCGGCGCCCACACCGCAGGCAGGACCGGCAGCCGCGAGCGCGGGCGGAGAGGCGAGCGCGCCGCACCGTGTCCCACTCGCTCGCAGGAAGCGGCGTCCTCGGCGGCGTCGGCGGCGCGCCCGACTCGCCCTTGCTCGCCTGGTCGCTGTCGAGTGAGGGGAAGACGGCGAGGATGATGTTGCGAACGGCGGTCGCTTGCGCTTCGAGGAAGGGAGGGACGGCGAGCGAGGCGAGGAGCGGCGGCGAGAGGGTCGAGACACCGGGACCTGTGCGTCGAGGTACGCCTCGTTAGCGACGAACAGCGTGAAGGGTAAAGATGGAGAGGAGGAGAGACGCACCTGCATCGAACTCGCCGTTGACCTGCGCGAGCAGCTTGCCCCACTCAGCCAAGCCCCTCCCTCCTGCGGCCGCGGCGAGCGCATCCTCAACGATGCCTCGCGCCAGGTCCATCGCCTCGCTCCCGACGCCCTCGATCGTGAGGTAGGCGCTCAGATGCTGCAGCGTGCTCGTGACGGTGCCGAGGAGGCCGCGGTAGAGCGGATGGACGAAGAGGACGAGGGCGGGCGAGGTCGGCGAGCTGATGGCCGACTTGAGGAGCGCCGAGAGGAAGTCGGAGCAGAACCATACGCAGTGACCGACGACGGGCCAGATGGCGTCTGCGCTCAGCGAGTCGACGTTGGCATCAGCTTCTGAGGTAGTCGTCAACGGCGAGGAAGGCGAGAACGCACCGAGGTCTGGCTTCCACGCTCCGACGATCGCACCTCGCTCGCGCCGCTCGGCACGCTTGAGCGCCCTCGCGCACGCTGCCAGCTCGAGCATCTGCTCGGCCGTCTCGGCCCGCTCTTGCAGCTCAGGCACGTCCCTGCGCGCTCGCCAACGTCAGCTCGAGGATTCGACGAGGCGGGCAGACAGAACGATGAGAAGCGCGAGGACGCACCGAAAGAGCGAAGCTGTGACGCCGAGCAGCTCGAGGCCGAGGGCCGAAGCGTCGAGCTGTGCCTCGGCGGGCACCATGGCCCGCAAGATCTCGTGGGCGCGCTGCACGACGGAGAGGGAAGCTCCTGCGCGTTTCGACGGGCGGATGAGTCAGTCTTTGCTCTTCAGGGAAGCGTGCAGCGAACGAGAGCAAGTGTGCGACGCACCGGCGTCGCCCAATCCTCGGACCCTCCCGACCAAGTCGCCGACGTCGCCTTGCCGGGCGATGCCGATGGCGAGCCTCGTCGCGAGCTTGTGCGGTAGGTCGTCACGGCGGCCGAGAGGTGCTGCGGCGAGGACTGGCTGTGACGAGGCGTACGAGGTCGAGAAGGGGATGGCGCAGAGGAGGGCGCCGTTGGGCGAGGTCGTGAGGGCCGAGAAGACTGCGAGTGCGAGGATTAGTGAGTGCATACAGGAGAGGAAGGAGGTGAGGGAGAGGAGACGCACGGTGAGCACCGGGCAGAGCGAGAGCGACCGACTCGTCCTCGGCACCGTCGGCCGTCTTGTCGAGCGGCTCGAGCGTGACCCTGCACAAGGTTCGAGTCAGTGCTCTTCCAGACCCTCGGCGAAAGTAGATAAGACGCACGAGCTGACTCGCAGTACCCTCGTGCGCACACCCTCGCCGCCGTCGGCCAGCTCAGCGACGACGCCGCTCACGCTCGCCCACTCGCCTCCTCCCGGCCGGATCTCGATCGCGCACAAGACGCCCTCCTCGCCCTTGCCGACCCCTCGACGCACGACGTGCCGTGCCGCCCACGAGCCCTCGCCCTCGACGGCGTTGGGCGCGTCGAGCTTGCGGCCTTCGAGCGAGTGGAACGCCTCGCTGAGCGGGTAGGCGTCCTCGCGCGAGAGGGCGTACGACGACAGAGTGCTGCGCCACTGCGGCGTCGGCGCGGCGTGGGAGGGCGAGGAAGAGGAGGGGCGAGTAGGGTGCGCGACGACGGCGAGGAGGCACAGGTCGACGGCGGGCTCGGACCCGTCCGACGCGAGGGAGGGCGAGTGCGACGTGAGCTGGAGGGGGTGCGGGAGCGAGACGTCGCCGAGGAAGGTGAGGTGGGTGAGGACAGGGTCGGAGAAGGGGATGGACGAGGTGCTGTCGTCGTCGCCGCTCGAGGAGGCCGGCGCAGGGTTGATGAAGAGGGGCGGTTGAGGTCGGACGGTGAGACCTGCGAGCGATGTCAAAGCGTCAGCCCGACCTTCACGATACTCGGAGACTCGGAGAAGGAGCTCGACGCACGAGGACCATCGATGGCTGCCATCTCGACCTTGACCTCGGCCAACTCGACCCTCCACTCGTCCTGCGCGTCCATCTCATCGCCCTCGAGCGCCCTCGCCCATCGCTCGAGCTCCTCCTTCTCCTCCTCGAGCTCGCGCGCGCTCGAGCCGTTGACCTCGGGCGCAGCGGCGGCCGCCTCGTCCTGCTTCGACGCCTCGGCCTCGGTCGACCCGCCGCCAAACGCCTCGTCGAGCGCTGTAAAGTCGGCGAGCATGGCAAAGTCGTCGTCGAACTCGCCGCTCGACTCGACCTTGGCCGGCTCATCCTTCTTCGAGCCGTACTCGCCCGCGGCCTTGCCCTCCTCCTCGCCCTTTGCCCCGCCGACCTTGCTCCCGCGCCTGCTCGCGCCGCCCGCGCCCGTGGCTCGCCGGCTCGCAGCCCTCGCGCAGTACGCGACGACGAAGACCGTCTCGGCGCGCCCGCCCCGGCTGCGGCACGCGCCGACGGCCGCGCGGCTCACCTCGCGCTCGCGCACGAGCCCGCCCTCGCCCGGTGCGCCGCTCCCTCTGGCGGCGCTCGACGAAGCCGCGAGGCGCAGCTCGTCCTGCAGGGCCGACTTGCCGCCGCTTGCGCCGGCCGCTGCGGCGGCGGCGGCGGCGGGCCCGTTCGAGGCGGTCGGCGCGGTCGTGCTCGAGGGGTCGTTGGCGGGGAGGGTTGGGATGAGGGACGTGACGAGGGCGTCGATGGTGGCTTGGGGTGTTGGCGTCTCGACGGTGCCGGAAGGAGGTGGAGGGGGGGCGACGGTGCCGAGAGTCGTGCCGGGCGCGGCGGGGAAGAGGGAGGATGTGGGGAGGGGGAGCGGCGTTGGCGGTGTCGGGACGGCGGGGAGGGTGAGGCCCTTGGCAGGCGGAGATGGAGGAGCGTCGGGCGAGGAAGGGGAGGGTGCGGCTGCCGGCGCCGGTCGGAGCGGAAGGCAGACGACCGAGGGGAGGACGGTCGGTGCGCCGGGAGGGACGGGCGAGGTTGACGCGTTCGGGAGGTGGACGAACAGGATCTGCGATCAAGTAAGTCCTTTCGACGTCAGTGAGCTGAGCGGGGAAAGCTCGATGACGAGGGAGACGCGGACGACGCACCTCCTCGCTCGAGAGCACGGCGACGAAAGCTGTGCCGCTCAATGGTGCTGATCGGGGCGGCGCGCAGTACAGCGGCTTCTTGGCTTGCTCGCGCGCGTCTGGAAAGGTGGGCGAGGGGTACCACTGCGAGCAAAGGAGGGAGCGTCAGTCTGTGCGAGCGCCACATCCAGCTTCAGGTATGGGGACGAGAGGACGCACCCTCCTCGGCTCTCCGACCCAGCGCGTTGCCACCACCCTCTTGCCGACCACTCCTGCGCCTCCGCCTCCGCTGCGCGCACCGCCAAACCGCCCGACGCTCTCCTGAAGGACGCAAGCCCAGTCGTCGACGCACGACGAGCGCTGCTCGAACACGGTGACGAGGTCGTCGACGCCGACGTGCGCGCCGCCGGCCGACACGGCGACGAGGAGCTGCGAGCCGTCGGGGGCGAACGAGAGGTGCGAGATGCGGGCCGAGTCGGCGGGGAAGGTTGGCGGGAGGGGGAGGTCGAGCCGGGTCGAGATGCGCGGGTGGGCGGCGGCGGCGCCGGCGAGGTGGGTGAGCTGGACGGCGAGTCGATGCGGTGCAGGTGGGAGGGCGGCGAAGAGGTTGTCGTCCTCGAGCGGGAAGAGGGTCGACGCCGGGTGCTGTGGGGAGGGGAGCGCGAGCGCGACGAGGTTGGTGTGCGACGACCACACGGGCGGGCTGCGGGAGGGGATGAGTCAGCACACTGCTGATCACCAGAAGCCGAGTAGCTGAACAGAGACGCACGCTTGCGAGTTGGACGAGCCGTGGGCGAGTGCGCGAACGAGGTGGTCGAGCGAGGCCGGCGAGGTGGGCGCTCGCTCAGGCGGCGCAGGTCGCTTTGGTGGAGCGGGTCGTGGGCCCTGCGAGTCGGCTGAGCGCTTCATCGGGGCAGCTCGAGCCAGCCGAGGTCGAGGAAGAGGACGACGAGGTGGCCGACTTGATCTCGCTCACCTCGTCTCCTTCGCTCTACCCTCTCGTCGCACCTGTGCCCCGGCTGTACAGCGCAGCCCTATGCTCGACCTGCTCTGAGCCGGCTACCGCTGCCCAGCGAGCTCCCGCGTCGCACTCGCCTCGCGACCTCGTCCTCGCCCCCACCTCGACTCGACCTCACGCAGCAGACCCTGTGGGCTGCACGGCTCGCCGGTAAATGTGCTCGGCCCTTTGCGCTTCGCTTCTGGCTCCCCTCGGGCGGTAAAGGACGAGCTTGTGCGCGATCGGCAGCTGCCGCAGGCCCTCCATTCGCAGGACTCGAGACCTGGTGCGTCTGTCTCCTCCTCTACGAGCCCGAACCGGATCGCAACTGATCATGACATTCCTGCAGAACTGCCGTCGGCCGTCGACAAGCGTGTTCCACCTCTAGGCGCCCCGCCGCTGCGCTCGACATCCACCTCCCGACCCTCCTTCGCCTGCGCTTCGTCCCGCACGCCGCAACGTCCAAGGCGCCCGCAGAGCATCATGCTTACCCGCTACCTCTTCGTGCCCGAAGCAAGATGCTCTGCGAGCGCACCTCTAGGATGTCCTGGCTGAGAGCCCGCGTCAGGCGGGAGGACGAGCGACGAGTGCTCCAGCTCGTCTGGCCCGGGCGACTGGCCCTCCACGTCGAGCGGCCGAAGCTGCTTCACTAGCTTGCAACGTCGGCTGCTGTCCGGGTGCGCTACGAGGTCGTGCAAGGCGACGAGCTCTAGAGAGATGCGCGTGCGACTCGGAGAGAAAGCGAGCCCTGGTCCCT
>Ga0308170_10001373_pt1 | contig 23534 bp, 22 predicted proteins | sample PhyBR2_2_FD_202136 | JGI IMG/M metagenome (GOLD analysis project Ga0308170, IMG submission 202136) | Phyllosphere microbial communities from UC Gill Tract Community Farm, Albany, California, United States - DLSLSB.R2 | ecosystem: Host-associated > Plants > Phyllosphere > Unclassified | place...
CCCCTGCCCCTCCTCCTCCTCCTCCTCCTCCTCCTCCCGCCCTCGTCCCTCTCGCTCGCAGCCTCCCCGCGCCACTTCACTCGGCTCCCGCCGACGACACACCCTCTGCGCCCGCTCAGTCACACCAGAGCTCGTCCGCTCTCGCCGTCCAGGGCCCCAACATTCCGCCCTACGGCCAGCGCAGCGGCTGGAAGCCAAAGAGCCAGCCCGACTTTGGCGACGGCGGCGCCTACCCCGAGTGCCATGTCGCCCAGTACCCGCTCGAGCTCGGCAGGAAGAAGGCGAGTCTCTTCTCCACTCGAGCGAGCGCAGTCTCGCAACCCCAGCAGCCCTCCTTGCCGACCTCCCGAGCTGACCCTTGGCCTCGTTGCCCCGCCCGCTCGCAGACCTCGTCCGGCAATACGTTGGCGCTCCAGGTCGACGCGGACGGCAACGTCAACTACGGCGCGATCGGTGCGTCGCCTCTCCCGCCCACTCCCCATCGTCGGCTGCCGAGCACGAGCTGACCCTCTCTCCCCTGCCCGCAGCTCAGCAAGGTCAGCGCAACGGCGTGCACGTCCAGTCGACGTTCAAGGACCTCGTCCCGCTGTCGCAGCGCACCGATGTCGACAAGGACGTCATGGCCATGGAGCGGCCCTCGGAGGACGAGGTCCAGTCGACGACCGACCGCACCAAGGCCGCCCTCGAGCGCCTCGTCCAGGGCAAGATCAAGGCGGCTCAACCCAAGAACGTCCAGCAGGTCGGCGGCGACGTCACCTACATGCGCTACACGCCCCAGAACGGCGGCATCGAGAAGCAGAAGATCATCAAGATGGTGCGTCCCGCTTCCTCTCTCTCTCTCTCTCGCTGCCCCTCGCCATCCCGAGCGAGTTCTAGCTGATGCCCTCCCTCGCCGCACAGATGGACGTTGTCGAGGACCCGCTCGAGCCGCCCCGCTTCAAGGGCAAGAAGATTCCGCGCGGCCCGCCTTCGCCTCCACCGCCCATCCTCCGCTCGCCGCCGCGCAAGGTCACGGCGCAGGAGCAGAAGGAGTGGATGATTCCGCCCTGCGTGTCCAACTGGAAGAACAACAAGGGTTACACGATCCCGCTCGACAAGCGATTGGCGGCCGACGGCCGCGGCCTGCAGGACGTGCGTCCTCCTCTCCCTTCCTCCTCCCTGCCCTCTCCTCGCGTTCGGTGTGTGCCGACGAGCTGACGCCCTCCTCTTACTTTTCTCCTCGCCCGCAGGTCCAGATCAACGACCGCTTCGCCCAGTTCTCCGAGGCGCTCTACGTCGCCGACCGGCACGCGCGCGAGGAGGTCCGCCAGCGCGCCCTCATGCAGCAGAAGATCGCCTCGAAGGAGAAGGAGGCCAAGGAGGAGAACCTGCGCATGATGGCGCAGCGCGCGCGCGAGGAGCGCTCGGGCGTCGTCGTCCAGCCGTCGTCGGCCGCCGCGCCGTCGGCCATGAGCTCGGCGGGGCTCGGTGCCGCCATGGCCGGCTACGGCTCGGACAGCGAGGACGAGGAGGAGGCGGCGATCGCGCGCGGTGCGCAGGGCCAGCGCGCACCGAGCACGGCCGGCGCGCCGAGCGACGACGAGAGCGCGGCCGGCAGCGAGGACGACGGCGAGACCGAGGAGGACCGCAAGGCGGCGCGCGAGCGCGACGAGATGCGCCGCGAGCGCAAGAAGGAGCGCGAGCGCGAGCTCCGCATGAGCCACATGGGCACCGAGCAACGCGCCAAGGTCCTCGCCAAGTGCGTCTCTCTCTTCCCTATCACCATTTCGTTCGCCGCGCACTCAAGCTGACGCTCGAATCTTCTCGCTCGCAGGGCGACCGGTCGCGACATCTCGGAGAAGATTGCGCTCGGCCTCGCCAAGCCGACCTTGTCCAAGGACTCGATGCTCGACGCGCGCCTGTTCAACCGCGAGCAGTACTCGGCCTCGTTCGGCTCGTCCGACTCGTACAACCTGTACGACAAGCCCTTGTTCTCGGGCTCGTCGGCGGCGGCCGCCATCTACAAGCCGCGCGGGCGCGACGTCGACGACGAGGGGTTCGAGGTCAACGCCGAGGAGGTCGACAAGGCGATGCGCAACGACCGCTTCGGCCTCGGCGTCGCCGGCAAGGGCCGTGGCTTCGAGGGCACCGACACGAGCGAGGTCCGCGACGGGTGCGTCCCCTCTTCCTCTCTCTCGCTCGTGCGCGGCCGATCCTGTACTCGCGCTGACCTTGCGCTCTCTCGCCCGCAGCCCGGTCGCCTTCGAGCGCGACACGGCCGACCCCTTCGGCGTCGACGCGTTCCTCGAGTCGGCCAAGGCGGGCGCAGGGGCGGGCGAGAAGAAGCGCGGGCTCGACACGCTCGAGGACGACAAGCGGAAGCGTCAGCGGGACGACTAGGCGCGAGCGGTGCGGCGGCTCTCTGTTCCCCTCTGTTTGTATTCTCTCTCCCTCGTCTCGTCTCCCATATCGCTGTCTGTGTGTGCAACTGCGGTTCTCGTTCTTCACGCGCGCTCGTCGTCGTCGAGAGGATCTCGCTCGACCCTCTCCTGCGGCGTCGGCCTACTTCGGCGTGCGCTCGCCTGTTCGTGCCGAGCTTTCTCCGCTCGTCGCTCCTCTTCTCGAGCTCAAGCGCGGCTCACGCTCCTCGCCGACGGAGGCTGCGAAAACGGCGAGACACCCCGCACTCGACGGTGCCGAGCGCGCTCGCTCTTCCTCTCTCTCTTCCTCCTCACCGCCGCCTCTCTCGAGCTCTGCGCCATGTCATGTGAGTACAGCTTCTCCCCCTCGCGCCGGCCGCAGCCACCGGCGGGCGGCAGCAGCACCTCCTCGCGCCTCGTGCGCAGTGCGCCTGCACCGCCTCGTCCTTCATCTGGTCGGCTCCTCCGCTCACCTCTCCTCGCACCGCCTGCAGATCCTCAAGCTCCACCGCACGCGTACGGTGGCCAGGGCTACTACGGCCCGCCGCAGGGCATGCCGCCGATGGGCTATCAGCAGGTGCGCCCCCTTTCCTCCGCTCGGCGACTCGGAATCGCTCAGCGCGCGGCGAGCTGACCTCGGCCACTGCTCTCTCGCTCACAGGGGTACGGTGGGCCGCCCATGGTGCGTGCTACGATCGCCTGAGCAAGAGGAGCGACGAGAAGCTGACGCTCGGCCCTCGTCCTCTTTCGCCGTCCGCAGGGATACGCGCCTCAGCAGCAGATGGTCATGGTGCCGGCGCAGCAGCAGAAGAAGGACGACGGCGGGTGCTGCAGCTGCTGCTGTAGCTGCTGCAAAGGTGCGTCCCCTTCTCGGTCAATGTTCCTGCGGCAGGTCGAAGCCGCAAACGAAGCGGCTGACGAACCTCTTCGCTGCGCGCAGGCTGCTGCTGCTGCTGCACGGCCTGCCTCGCATGCTGCGCACTGGAGGACATTCTCGACTGAACGAGTGCGCTGGCCGCAGCTCGTCATCTCGCGCGGCACGACTCGGCGTCGTCCTTGTCGTCGCGAGGTAGCAAGGCAGCAGGAGACCACGTTCACGACCGCCGCTCTGTGCAAGTACTACATTCTTTAGGTCGTGTGCTCGGATGGAGAGAGACGAGAGGCTCAGTCTGCTCCCCCGGCTCGACGTGCGCCGCTTCAGCTTTCGAGACCAGGGCGAGCAGCTCGCCATGTCGACGAGGTCGGCGTCGGCGAGAGTGTCGCCCGACCGAGCAGAGCGCGTTGTGCTGCACTTTGCGTCGCTGTGTAGCGGCGAGCTGTCGAGCGCGTCTCGGAAAGCGAGGGGAGCACGCTCGCGGCGGTCTGTGCGCGCGGGCGAGGCCAACCTTCTCAAGTGCATCCTGCTCCTCCTCGCTCCGTCCAGGCGCGAGCACTTGCACTCGTCAAAGCAGTCGCGTCCTGCTGGCCTGAGCAGCGAAAGCGTGCAGAAAGAGCGAGATGCACGTGCCTCGAGCTCGACGTCTCGGGTTTTGGGAGGAGCAGGAGCGGTGAGCTGCAGCTGCGGCAGCCCTGAACTGCTCCACTGCTGCTGTTCTCAGCCTGTCAGAGCCGCCGAGAAGCTGCAAAGGCGCAGCCGTGCTGTTTGCGCAGTCGGCCTCATCCGCCTCCGTCACGGTGCCTCAGGCTGGCCTCGGGCCACCTCCTCCTGCTCGTCTACCGCCTCGCCCAGGGCCAGCTCTGCCCGGTACTCGTCTGCCTAGTTCGTCAAGCCGTGCCCACCTCAGCAAGTCCGACCCGGTGCGTTGCGCGGCCCCTCCCCAGAGCTCTCCCACTTGCTCTCATCGGCACAGCGGATCTTGCCCGCGAGGCCGCTTCGGCACAGGGTGCTGGGCTGTGCAAGTGCGTGGGTGGTCTGCAGGGATGCTGGACATGTCTCTTGGTGGGCCTCAGAGGGTCTGCGACGTCGGCCGGCGGCGAGTTCGGCGAGTGGGGAGCGGGCGGTCGGCAGCAGTCCTCGACTCGCCCAGAGCTGTACAGTCAGTGCAGGGCTGCGCCTGTGACAAGAATGCTGTGCTGTGCGGACCCGGTGCTGACCCTCTCCTCTGCAGGCCTCAACCCTTCCCCTCCTCCCGCTCGACCGCCGTCATGGCATCGCCCGGCTCGCCCTCCTCGAACCCGCAACGACCCCGAGTAGACACTCGCTCGTCGTCCCTCCTCGTTCCCATCTCCGACTCGCCGCCGACACGCCGCACGCCGCTGCGGACGACCAGCCTCGCCTCGGACCTCGGCCTCCTCCCGTCGCCGACGGTCGCCTCGTCCCTCGCACCGCCGCCCGAGAACCCGCATCTCCTCACGCCCCTCCGCGCCCACTACCTCAAGCGCGAGCTCGTCACCCTCGAGTTCGTCAGGGAGCTCGCCCAGCTCGACTCGCCCGGTTCCCTCTCGATCCTCGGCCCGCCCTTCCTCCCCAAGTCGCGCTTCGTCGACGGCGTCCCGCAGCCGCCGCCGGCATCTGGGTCCGAGGCCGCCCTGCGCGAGCAGCGCGACTGGGAGGCCAACGTCGACCTGCCCTTTCTGCGCTTCGTCTTCCACCACTTCATCCTGTCCTTCCCCTTCCTCATCGCCTGCCCGCCCACCTTCTTCTCGCACAAGCTCCAGCCGTTCGTCTACTCGTTCGTGTCGCGCAACATCTCGACCTCGGACGACCGCGACGTCGACACCAAACGGCGCCGCATCGCGGGCAAGGTCGAGAAGCACCTCGGCCTCGTCATGAGCGCCGCCGTCAAGCTCACCGAGAACGGCGGCAAGGAGGAGGTCGTCCGCATCGACGAGCACGGCGAGTTCCACTCGGGCGCGCCGGCGACCCAGGCGAGCGCGGCGACGGTCGGCATGAAGAAGCGCGGCGCGCTCACGACCGTCGAGGGCAAGGACGACGACTTCTCGATCAACATCGTGTCGGTCCGCACCCAGGCCAAGAAGAGCCGCATGCGCATCAAGACGCACGAGGAGTTCCTCGTCCGCACGAGGCGCAAGGGCCAGTCGGACGTGTACGTCGCGAGGCGGTACGGCGACTTTGTCCGGCTCGCAGAAACGGTGCGTCGCGCTTTCTCTCTTCTTTCCTCCTTGCCTTCCGCCCGACAGCATGTGCTGACTCAGTCTCCCCCCTGCAGCTCCGCAAAGAGTGCATCGAGGAGGCGGTACCGAGCCCGCCGGCCAAGGACCGCCGGTCGGTCGAGCGCAAGGCCGGCTCGTCGGACGCGTCGACCCCTACCGCGCCCTCGCCTCGCCCGTCGACCTCGAGCGACACGAGCCTGCCGCCGACGCCCGCCTTCGACATGAACCACGTCCCGACCCTCGCGCGCGAGCGCAACCGCCTCACGCTGCGCGCGTACCTGCGCTCGCTCCTCGTCAACCCGGTCCTCGCGAGCGCCGACGCGTTCCGGTCGTTCCTCCTCGAGTCGCCGATCGACCTGTCGCCGAGCGAGGAGCACGACATCGTCATCCGCGAGGAGATGGACCGCATCCGCGAGCAGGAGATGAAGAGCTTCCGCGCCGAGGTCGAGGAGCGCGTCGAGGAGCTCGAGGGCTACCTGCGCACTTTCCGCGAGGAGCTCGTCAAGCACGACGGCCTGTCGAGGGTGTTTGCGACGATCCGCAACACCGAGAAGGCGCAGGACCTGCCCGTCGAGTACCGCAAGGTCATGGAGTGGGCCCGCATCTCGTGCGTCCGCTTCCCTCGCTCGCTCTCCCCTCCCTCTCCCTGTGCAGCTGCTGACGCCGAGCTACCCTCTTGCGTGCAGGCTCGCGTCGACGATCTACCAGCTCTTCCTCGGGTCCGACAACTCGTCGTCCGTCTTCTCGCAGATGAAGCGCATGCACGGCATCATGCCCTACTTCATGCTGCGCGGCATCCTGCGCATCTCGAACCCGGTCGCCATGATCCGGGCCGTCCTGGACCTGTTCCTCGCCCGGCCGTTCGGCTCGACGTCGCTCCTCCAGAAGATGTTCACGAGCGGCCTCGACACCGAGGTGCGCGACCTGCGCGCCGACGCCGACCTCGTCGCGCGCAAGATCGGCGACGACCGCCTGACGACCAAGGTGCGGCAGTACGTCGACGCGCCCAAGGACGAGCAGGACGCGTTCCGCCTCGACGCGAGCGCCGAGAACATCGACCTCATGACGGTCATCCTGCGCTCGCCGAGCGCGCCGAGGGTCGACGCGCGCACGATGCAGTACCTCGCGCGGTGCGCCGTCCGGTACGACGAGTACAAGCGGTGGAGGAGCACGCTCGCCGACCCGGACGACGACGAGGGCCCGGACAACGACGAGGCGTGGCTGTACGAGGACCTGCACGTGTACCGTCGGCTCATCACCAAGGCGCGCGACAAGGAGCAGCTCATCGAGCTCATCTTCGAGGTGCGTGCGCCGTCGCCCTCTCCGAGACGAGCGCCTGTCTGCGACGCAGCGCTGACTCTCCTCCTGTCCTCTTCTGCAGGGCAGCACGTCCGAGGTCCTCAAGGACATCGTCACGATCTTCTACGAGCCACTGGCAAAGGTGTACAAGGCCGCCAACATCGCCGACTCGCTCTCTGACCTCCAGGCCTTCATCGACGACCTCATCAAGACGGTCGAGTTCGCCGAGCAGGGTGCGCCTCCTCTTCCTTGACGCGCTCTACACATGTCGGTCGACCGAACGAGCCGACGCTCGTGCGAGAGCCCGAAGCTGACGCAGTCCTCGACCGTCCTTGTCGCCCGCAGCCAACCTCACCGAGCCGCAGCGCACGGTGCAGCTCTTCGTCGACCTCGTCGCCCGACACGAGGAGCGGTTCTACCACTTTGTGCACCAGGTGCACTCGAAGGGCGAGGGCCTGTTCGACAACCTCATGTCGTGGATCGAGCTCTTCATCAACTTTGTGCGCGACGGCCTCCCCTCGCCCGTCTCGCTCGACTTCCTCCTGCCGGTCGGCGGCAAGGAGCGCGACGACATCCTTGCCGAGGTCGACGCGCTCGTCGAGTACCACCGCAAGCTCAAGCTCGCGCACCACGAGCGCATGAAGAAGCGCCTCGTCAAAGGCCGCCAGGACCTCGACAAGGACGCCGATGCCGCCTTCGTCGCGGGCGTCATGGACAACCTGCACATCAGCGGCGTCATGGACGACGTGCACGACATCGAGCACGAGGAGAGCGACGACGAGGCGAGCGACGACGACTACTCGGCGAGCGGCGACAGCAGCGAGGCCGAGCTGCCGCCGCCGCCTCTCCCCTCGAAGGACGCCCCGCTCGTGCCGCCTCGCCCGCCTCGCCGCAAGAAGGACCGCGAGGTCATCGACCCGCCCGCGCTCAAGCTCATCCCGCGCCTCGTCCCCCTCTTCGTCGAGCTCGTGCGTCCTCCTCTCGCTTCTCTCTTTCATCCTCTCCTCATCCCGCCCGTCGCTGACTCTTCCTCTCTCGATGCAGGTCCGCGAGCAGCTGGACGAGGCGAGGCGGCAGAAGCGTGCGCCGCGCAGCCAGTGAGCGCGACGCCCGCAGCTGGTCGCTCGAGGTCTCGATGGACAATCTTGCTTTTTCCTCTGTCCCGCCGTGTGTAGCTCGTTGTCTTCTCTCTCGTGTCATGCTACTTAGATCTAGAGACGCTGTCTGCGGGTCGAAGAGAGCGAGAAAGGCGAGACCAGCTGGACGAGCCGACGAACTCGCCCGAGGCGGCCGGCGCAGCTGTCGACGAGCAGCCTCGCTACGATGGACGCAGAAGACGTCGCCTGGGTGCTGCGAGGCACTGTCATCAGCTCTCGACCCGACCGCACGCTCAGCATCCGCCCAGACCAGCTCGCCGGTGCGTCGTCTCGCTCCTCTCATCCAGCCTCCGGCCTATCTCTCGAGCTGACCCTCGCCCTGTTGGCGCGCTTGCCTGCACGCAGTCGTCGATCGTCGTGGCTACATCTCGCACCTCGAGGCGGCGGACACGGCGCGGTCCAAGGCGGTCCTGAGCCTGGTCGAGGCGGGCCAAGTGGGGCGCGAGCGAGTCGTCGAGCTGGGAGACGACGGGTGGATCCTGCCGGGCTTTGTCGACGCACACAGTGAGTCTGTTCTCCCCGGATCCTGTCACTGGCGCGCAGGACTGATCGAGTCGCCCTCGCCGCCCTCGCTGACCTCGTCCTCGTCCTCCTCCTCCTCCTCTCGCAGTCCATGCACCGCAGTACATCAACTCGGGCATGGCCCTCGACAAACCGCTCATGGAATGGGTGCGTCGGCGTGCTCTCACAACGCGCTGCCTCCGGTCGACCTCGCTGACTCCCTTCTCCACCTTGCAGCTCGAGGCGTACACTTTCAAGGCCGAGTCCCGCATCGACCGCGACCCGCACGGTCTCGGTGCGCGCGTCTACGCCAAGCTCGCGCAGCGCATGCTCGAGAACGGCACGACGGCGGCGAGCGTCTTCGGTACCATCTCGGTCGAGGCCAAGTGCGTCCAGTTTCCGCTTCTCGTCGCTCTCGTGCTTTATCCGGCTGACTTTCACGCCCTGCGCAGCCTCGTACTCGCCAAGGCCTTCCTCGATGCCGGTCTACGCGGCCAGATCGGCAAGGTCGCCATGGACCAGCACTCGATCCCGACCTACGTCGAGACGACCTCGTCCTCGCTCTCGTCGACCCGATCCTTCATCTCGGCCGTGCGCGAGCTCGTCGCGCCCCTCGCGCCCGAGCAGCAGATCGTCGAGCCCGTCGTGACGCCGCGCTTCGTGCCGACGTGCACTTTGGAGCTGCTGCGCGGCCTGAGCGCTCTTGCGCGCGAGACCGGCGCCCGGATTCAGAGCCACATGTGCGAGAGCGAGGGCATGGTGCGCGTCTGCAAGGACATGCTCGGCGGCAAGAGCGATGTCGAGGTGCTCAACGAGGTGCGTCTCTCTTTCTCGCTGCTCGACTGCGCCGGTCGAAGACGAGCTTGACGAGCCTTCGCTTTCGCTCGTTCGCAGCTCGGCCTCCTCAACGACCGGTCTCTGATGGCGCACTGCACGCACACGACGGCACCCGACCTCGCCCTCCTCGCTCGCACCGGCACCGCCATCGCGAGCTGCCCGCTCTCGAACGTCTACTTCAGCAGCGAGCGGCAGCTCCCGCTGCGCGAGGCGTGGACGGCCGGCGTCAAGGTCGGCCTCGGGAGCGACATCAGCGGCGGGTACCGCGTCGGGCTCGACGACAACATGCGGTGGGCCGTCGGCATCTCGCGCATGCGCGAGGGGCAGCGCGACGCCGTCCGGGTCATGCCCGAGCACGGCGAGGCCGAAAAGGAGGGCTCGCTCGCCATCACGTGGCAGGAGTCGCTCTTCCTCGCGACGCTCGGCGGCGCGCAGGCGCTCGGGCTCGACGATAACGAGCGGCGCGTCGGCACGCTCGAGGTCGGCTCGGCGTTCGACGCGCAGTGGATCAAGCTCGGCGACAGTCGCAGCCGGGTCGACTGGTTCGACTTCGAGGGCGACGACGAGGAGGGAGCAGCAGCAGAGGGGCACAGGGTGACGCTCGAGGAGAAGGTTGAGAAGTGGTGGAGCAACGGCGGCGAGGCGGATCGGCGAGCAGTATGGGTTCAGGGACGACGAGTGTACGAGCGAGACGAGTTGTAGCTCGGGCTTTGCAGCAGCAACATCGACGCTAAGTTCCATGCACTAGCAACGAGAAGCTACACAGGAAGGAAGCGCTTCCTCGGCGATCTACTCCTCCTCGCTCGAGTCCGGGATGTCGTTCTCGCGCTCGACCTGCAGCGGGTTGACCGACGACGAGTCTGCGAGCGCGCACAAAGAGCCGAGTCAGTACGTCGTCGACGGCAGCGAGAGAGAGAGAGTGAAGGGGAGAGCGAGAGAGAGAGAGAGAGGAAAGAAGAGAAGAGGGAGACGCACTCGGAAGCCCTTTGCCCGCCGTCGTCCTCCTCGCCGCGAGCGCTCTCTCCTTCGCCTGCGCCTGCGCCTGCAGCTCTGCGTCATGCTGCGCCCGAAGCAGGAGCGCACGCGCGTGCGCCTGCGCCTGCTGCTGCTGTTGCACCGCCGCGGCCGTCTTGATGCTCGGGTACTCGGACGACGACGACGCGGCGGCGCCGGCTCCTGCAGGCCCGGGCCCAGACGACGCCGAGCTCGCGCTCGGAGGCGCCGAAACGCCGCCGCCCGACGAGCGCACCTTGGCCATCTGGGCGTTGACGGCGAGCGAGACGACGCTCGGGAGCAACTTTGGGCCCGTGCGCCGGCCCCTCGCTCCTGCTCCTCCTCGGCCGCCGCCTGCATCCGACTCGTCGCTCTCATCGTCGTCGTCATCGTCCGAGCTTGACGATGACGAGTCCGAGATGTTGGGCGCGACGCGCTGGATGCTCTTGGCGCCTTTCGCGCCCGGCGCCGGGCCTGGACCTGGTCCTGGGCCCGGCTTCGACGACGACGAGGACGACGTGGGAGCGGAGGTAGATGCGGCGGAAGGAGGATGAGGAGGGCGCGCCGCGTCGGGCGGGCGCTTGCCGCCGAGCATGCCCGGCGCAGGCGGGCGTGGACGAGCGGCGGCGGCCGGTGGCGGCGCAGGCGCGGCGGCGGCCGAGGGAGGTGCTTGTCGCTGCGCTTGCTGCTGCTGCTGCTGCTGCTGCTGCTGCTGAGGAGCGTGCGCCGCCGCCGGTGCAGGCTGCGCCCTGAGCGGTGCGCCGCCCGGCCCGCCTTTGCCGCCGCCCTTGCCCGCTCCCGGCCGGGGCGGCGCGCCCGTCGACGCGGCGACGAGCACCGGGTGGTGCACGACCTGCTCCATCTCGACGTCGTCGCTGTCGCTCTCCTGCTCGTCGCCGTCCCGGTCGTCCTCGTCGCTGCTGCTCGGCGCGTCGTCGTCGAACCCGCCCGCGCCCGAGCCGGCGCCCGCGCCCGCGGCCGCGCCCTGCGCCGCGAGCTGCCGCGAGTACGACGCCGGGATCTTGCTCCCGAAGCTCGGGTGCGCGCCCGGCGGCGGGCCGTGCGACAGGTTGGGCGACGGCGGCGCGCCGTTCTGAGCGCGCGTCGACGAGGCGGGGATCTTGGCGCCGTAGCGAGGGTGCGGCTGCGGCTGGTTGTGCGGGCTTGCGGGGGCGGTCGACGAGGCGGGCTGCTGTCGAGGCGAGGGAGGGAGGCGCGGCGAGGTCGGGAGGGGAGGACGCGCCGAGGTCCGTGCGCCGGTCTCGGGACCGGCGGCGGCGGGAGGTGCGCGCGAGGTTGCAGGCGGCGAGCGCTTGGCGGCGGGCTGCTCCTGCCGGGCGACGGGCGGAGGACTCGGGCGCTTGGCGGCCCGAGCGGGCGGAGGAGGCGGCGCGGTCGAGGTCGAGGTCGACGATGACGGGCGCGAGAGGCCCGGCCGAGCGCCGCCGCCGCCGAGGCTGCCGAGGTCGCCAAAGTCCTCGACTTGGACGCTCGCGGCGGGCTTGTTGCGCAGGTAGCTCGGGACGGACGGCACGGCGGGGAGCGCGACCTCGTCAAAGTCGCTCTCGTCGCCGTCGTCGTTGTCGTCGTTGTCCGACGTCGCCGTGCTCGCCATCGCAGCGCGCTGCGCCATCGAGGGCGACGTCGCCGGGTTGAGCAAGCTCGCGAGCCCGCCGCTGCTCGACGGGCGCGAGTGCGCCGAGACGGGCGGGGGCGAGACGGCGCTCGTTGCGACGGCGGCGGCGGCGGGCGGCGCTGCCGTCGCGGCCCGGAAGGCGGCGAACGGATCTGGTGCGGCCGAGGTGAAGAACGAGGCGTGCGACGAGTGGAGCTCGGCCGAGGTCGGTACGGGAGGGGTTGCGGGAGGGCGAGGGGTGCGGTCGGGCTTGAGCGAGAGGTGGGCGGTGAGAGGCTCGAGGGACCAGCTCTGCGGGGGGGTGAGGATGGTTCAGCCGACGGCTCCCTGGGGAAGGAGGAGGAGGAGGGCGAGGACGAGACGCACCTGGCGGTCGTCGTCCCACACGAGGGCGACCTCGATCTCCTTGGCGGGCGTCTCGGTCGCGGTGAAGCGCGTCTCGACGGCCTTGCCCTTGTTCTTGCCGGCCTGCTGCTTGGTGGTGGGGAAGGCGGCCCAGACCTGGCCGGGTGCCGAGCTGGACGACGACGAGGAGGCGGCCGAGGCGGAATGGGGCGCGGTGAAGAGGGTGCCGGTCGCGGCTGGGTCGATCGAGGCGGGTTTGCTCGAGTCTGCATGCATAGAGAGGGAGGATGAGCTCGTGCGCGCAGTCTCAGAGAGCCGAGGGAGGGAGGGAGCGCACACTTGAACTGGAAGAGCGAGTCGTTCGAGGGAGCGTCGCGGCGTTGAGCGAGGTGGATGAAGGCCGGGCTCAAGTGGACCGGTGTGGTCAGATCGGCCATGGTCGTGGGTGCCTCGTCGCTGGATGGCCCTCTAATGGGCGAGGCGAGGTGTTGCAACTGGGTGCCGATGAGGAGGCGAGGTGGGGAGGGAGGGGGGCGCGGCGGCAGGCGACGGCGGTGCGGGCTCGGTGAGGAGCGTGTCGGTGCGTGTGTGGATAGGGTGTGGGACCAGCGAGCAGCAGGCTTGGCTCGAGCGCGGGCGAGAAGAGCGAGCGGGGCGGCAACAAGGGCCAAGCGTCGAGTCGCGTCGTCCCTCTCCTCCTCCCTCTCCCTCTCCCTCTTGCTCGAGCCACTCAGAGCGGCCAGCTGCAGAGCTACACGCCAGCCTGCCATGGCCTACCACGTCGATCCATCCCGCCAGCACCCGCCACCGCCCGCACCCTCGTCGTCGTCCCACCCCGCGCCGCACCCGCAGCAGCACGCGCCCCCTCCACCGCATCCCCACCACCACCAGCAGCAGCAGCAAACGCAGCAACAGCAGCAGCAGCAGGGCCAGGCCTACGGTCGCGGCACCGTCCCCTCGTTCATCGCCCAGAACCAGCGCACCTACGAGGAGCAGGAGCACCTCCGCCGACAGCGCCAGCAGTACGAGCACCAGCAGCACCTCCAGCAGCAGCAGCACCAGCAGCAGCAGCGCGACCACGCCCTCTTTGGCCACAAGCCCCCGCAGGCCCCGCCCTCGGACGCCTACGTCTACTTCGACCGCCGCCCCCACTTTCGCAAGGACACGCTCGAAAAGGCCCAGGCCGCAAAGCTCAAGCTCGAGCACTACTACCAGAAGGCCGTCCAGGAGGCCATCGACCGCAACACGCGCCGCACCGACCTCGAAAAGCGCCTCGTCGCCGCCGCCCCGCCGCCGTCGTCGTCCTCCTCCGCACCCGACCCGGCCGACCAGGACCGCAAGCAGCGCCAGCTCGCCCAGCTCGGCCGCACCGAGTCGAGCTTCCTCCGCCTGCGACGCACCCGCCTCGGCCTCGACGACTTCCGCACCGTAAAGGTCATCGGCAAGGGCGCGTTCGGCGAGGTGCGCCTCGTCCAAAAGGTCGACACGGGCAAGATCTACGCCATGAAGTCGCTCAAAAAGGCCGAGATGTTCAAGAAGGACCAGGTGCGTCCCTCTTTCACGTCCTGCGCCTCGTCTCGCGCCCGCACTGACCCTCGGCAACTCGCCGCCTCGCAGCTCGCCCACGTCCGCGCCGAGCGCGACGTCCTCGCCGAGTCCAACTCGCCCTGGGTCGTCCAGCTGTACTACTCGTTCCAGGACGCCAACTACCTCTACCTCTTGATGGAGTTCCTCCCCGGCGGCGACCTCATGACGATGCTCATCAAGTACGACACGTTCTCCGAGGACGTCACGCGCTTCTACATGGCCGAGTGCGTCCTCGCCATCGAGGCCGTCCACAAGCTCGGCTTCATCCACCGGTGCGTCCTCTCGTCTCCTCGAGTCGGGCCTGGTGCGGCGAGAGCCGGTCGAGCTCCGGCTTGTCAGGTTCCGCCGCTTGCACTCTGCGTCGAAGTTGACGCCGCCTCGCACCTTGCCCGCAGCGACATCAAGCCCGACAACATCCTCATCGACAAGGACGGGCACGTCAAGCTGTCCGACTTTGGCCTGTCGACCGGCTTCCACAAGCAGCACGACTCGGCCTACTACCAGCGCCTGCTCGAAGGCGGCGACGGCGGCGCACCGGCGGCCGCCGGCGCAAACGGTCAGCGCGCGGCGCCGAACGGCGGGCGCAACTCGGTCGCGCTCAACTCGATCAACCTGACCGTGTCGAGCAAGGACGCGATCGCGACCTGGAAGGCCAACCGCCGCAAGCTCGTGCGTCCCCCTCTCTCCCTCTCTCTCCCTCTCTCTGGCTCCTTCGCTGACCCTCACTCCCTCCACAGGCCTACTCGACGGTCGGCACGCCCGACTACATCGCGCCCGAGATCTTCCTCCAGCAGGGTTACGGCCAGGAGTGCGACTGGTGGTCGCTCGGCGCCATCATGTTCGAGTGCCTCGTCGGGTACCCGCCCTTCTGCAGCGAGAACGCGCACGACACGTACCGCAAGATCATCGACTGGAAGCAGCAGCTGTACTTCCCCGACGACGTGCGCTTGAGCCGCGAGGCCGAGGACTTGATCCGCAGGTGCGCCGCCTCTTCCCTCTCTCCTCCTGCCTGTGGGGTCGCTCCCTCGAGAGCGACTCTCGCTCGCTTCAAGTATGTGCGCGAGGTGCTCACGCTCTCGTCGTGCGCGCGCAGGATGATCACGTCGGCGGACCAGCGCCTCGGCTCGCACTCGGCCGATGAGATCAAGAGCCACCCCTTCTTCGCCGGCGTCGACTGGGCCACGATCCGCAATATCGAGAGCCCGTTCATCCCTCAGCTGCGGTGCGTCCTGCTCTCTCTCTCTCGCGCGAGGTCGACACGTCGTCGTGCTTCGCACTGACCCCTCGTCCTCTCTCGCTTCCTCGTGCGCAGCTCGCTCACCGACACGTCCTACTTCCCGACCGAGGACCTCAACGACGTGCCCGAGCAGCCGTCGCCGTCGGCCAGCGGCGACGGCACGGCTCAGGGCGCCAACGACCTCATCTGGCTCGGGTACACGTTCAGGCGGTACGAGGGCGCGCCGAGCCACTCGGCTTGGTGAGCGGGTCCTGCAGTTCGTCCTGTGCGTCTCTCGTTCTCTCTTGTGCGGTTGCGAGGCGAAGAGCCGTCGAGCTGACGGTCGTCGTGCGCGCGCAGCCTTCTCGCCTCAACCGCTCCCTCCTCTTCCCCTCTTCGCCTCACGCCCTCTCCACCTCACCCGCAACGACCTCTTCTGTTCCTCGTCACGTCCCGCCATCCTGTACGCCCCTCGTTCGTCCCCTCGCCCACCTGCAGCATCCCGCCGTCCGTCATTTCCCCTCGCTCGCACCCCTCTTCCGCTCCGGTAGCATCCTTCGGCTCGTCCCTCGTCGCACCGTCCCGTGCAATAGAGCGTGCGAGTCCTGCTCTCATGCATCGAGAGAGCAAGGAGCGTGAAAGCGAGTAGCCGGAAGCGTGAGACAAGGGCCAAACGGCAACCAAGCCGCCCCGATCTTGGAGGAGGAAGCGCGGCGACCTCGCTTTCGGCTCTCTCTCGCTCACCAGCGCTGCGTTCGACCTACCAGCACAGCACTACACGCACACCGCGCTCTCAGCCCCGACCGCCGCGACCCGACAGCTCCTCGCTCACAACAACCACCGTCCTCCTCCTCCCCGACCACCCCCCCGCCGGCCCACCCCGCCGGCCCACCTCGCTCTTCACGCGCAACCCGCACCTCCAGCTCCGATCCGCCCAGCCACACCTTCGCCACCCAGTACCGCCCTGCCGCCATGCCGACCCCTGTCGACGCCCAGGCTCGCCCGCCCGCGCCGCGCGAGACGATGAGCCGCGAGCGCGAGCGCGCCCAGGGCACGTTCGATCTCGAGCGGTTGACGTACGCCATGGGCGGAGGCGAGGCCGGTAAGCTGCTCGTCTCTGGTACCCTCGGTCGGTGCTGGGAGGGGTACAGGGCGGCGAGGTCGAGGGCGAGGCTGAAGCCGAGGAGGGTTCGCGCGGCGGTTGTGCGTCGAGCAGCTGAGCAGATGCCGACTCAGCGGGCCCCCCCTGGCGCCGTGTCAGCTGTGCACCCCTGGGTGGAGCAAGGGCGGCCTGCGTGCGCTCGTAGGACTCGCACGGCTGGCCGTCGCCCTCGGGCCCCACCTCGCCGCGGGCTTCTCCCCCGGACGCTCCTTTCGTCGAGCAGCCCTGCACAGCGCCTCTAGAGCATCACTGATACCGTACCTTCCCGCTCCCATCGCCGCAGACGTCAAGCTCAAGCGCAAGTTCATGTTCGAGCTCGAGCGCGACCCGCTCTTCAAGCTGTCCGACATCCACGACCTCACCAAGGCCGAGATCCGCGAGCGCACCATGTCCAAGTTGTGCGTCCTCTGTCTCCCTCTGTCGGTGCCCCTTCCTCGATGGCGAGACGGTTGGTTGGCGCAAGCCTTCCTGCCGTCCTCGTCCTCCTTCGCCTTCCGACACGCCGCTCTCCCTCAGCTCGCTCTCTCACGAACAGCTACTGACGCCTCATATCCCTGCAGCACCTCGATGGCGTGGTACGTCACGAACGAGCCCGTCGCTCAGTTCCAGCAGGTCCGTCAGCGTCTCCTCCTCTTCCCCCACCCTCTGGACGGGTCTCCTGCGCTTCAGAGTGTTGCTTGGGCTCCTGCTGACGCCCTGCCTCTTCCTCACCATCGTTCACAGCGCATGAACGTCGTCTCGGTCGCCGACCCGGCTTTCTGGACCCGGTGCGCTCTGACCCTCCCCTCGATGATCCTGGAGCACGCGCTGACCCTCCTGACCCTCCCCAACCCTGTCCTGCTCTCCCCGACGCTCCTGAACAGATTCGGAGTACATTACGCTGAGTTTGTCACCCTTTTCTGCGCGTTTGAGAGCCGGTACTCATACTCCTCGCTCCGCTCGCAGGCCTCTTGTCCGTCTCGACCCTTCCCTGCCGACGCTCCTCCCGCCTCACATGCTGACGCTCGTACCCTCCTGCAGCCTCGGCGCGCTCCGTTCGGGCGCAACCGCCAACCAGATGAGCTACTGGATGTCGCGCGGCGTCATCACCCTCCAGGGCATGGTCGGCTGCTTCGCAATGACCGGTGCGTCCCCCTCTCCCTCCCTTCGTTACTGTCACGACCTGCTGACGCCTCTCTGCCTGCAGAGCTCGCACACGGCTCGAACGTCGCCGGTCTCGAGACGACCGCCACCTTCGACGACCGCTCGGACGAGTTCGTCATCCACACGCCGTCCGTCTCTGCGACCAAGTGGTGGATCGGCGGCGCAGCGCACTCGGCGACTCACGCCGCCGTCTTCGCTCGCCTCATCGTCAAGGGCATGGACTATGGCACCAAGACGTTCGTCGTGCCGCTGCGCAACCCCAAGACGTACCAGCTCCTCCCCGGCATCGCGATCGGCGACATCGGGTGCGTCCCCTTCCCTCTCTACGTCGTCGCACACAATACTCGAGCCATTCCTGACGCTCCTCGACCCGCCTCGCAGCAAGAAGATGGGCCGCGACGGCATCGACAACGGCTGGATGTGCGCACAGACCTCCTCCTGCTCTTCGCCTTCTCGACGCAGCCGACTGACCTACTGCCTCCTCTTCTTCCTCGTGCGCAGCCAGTTCACCGGCGTCCGCATCCCGCGCGCCTACATGCTCATGAAGCACACGCAGGTGACGCGCGAGGGCGAGGTGCGCGAGCCGGCTCTCGCCCAGTTGACGTACGGCGCCCTCCTCCAGGGCCGCGTCTCGATGGTCGCCGACGCCGCCGTCACGGCCAAGAAGGCGCTCACGATCGCGCTGCGGTACGCCGCCGTGCGCCGCCAGTTCAAGATGGGCGACAACCCGCTCGAGACGCAGCTCCTCGACTACCCGATCCACCAGCGCCGCCTCCTGCCCCTCCTCGCCCAGGCCGTCGCCATGGGCTTCACGTCGTACCGCATGACGGCCCTCTTCGAGGAGATGAGCGAGGAGCTCGAGTCGTTCGGCAGCGACTCGGACGAGGAGGAGACCAAGGCCGTCCTCGAGAAGCTCAAGGAGACGCACGCCACGAGCGCAGGACTCAAGGTGCGTCTCACCCTCCTCTCTCTCTCCTCATCCTTCTTTCTCGTGCCATCGCTGACGCAGCCCTCCTCTCCCTCGTCGCGCAGGCCTTCTGCACGTGGAACGCGCTCGAGACGATCGAGAAGTGCCGCGCGAGCCTCGGCGGCCACGGCTACTCGGCCTACTCGGGCCTGCCGAGCATGTACAACGATCAGGCAGTCCAGTGCACCTGGGTGCGTCCCACCTCGCCGTCCCTCGTCGCCGTTCCTCGAGCCGAGCTGACGCCGTCCTCGTCCTTTTTCCCCCTGTGCAGGAGGGCGACAACGTGAGTTCTCTCTCGCCCTCAAAGGTCTTTCGCCATGTCGAAGGCATGCTGACGCACTCGTCGACGCTCGCAGACTATCCTCACGCTCCAGTCGGGCCGCTCGCTCGTCTCGTCGTACGCCGACGCCGTCAAGGGCGCGACGCTTCCCGGCGGCCTGTCGTACCTCAACTCGCTCCCCGAGGTCCTCACGACGGCGTGCCCGACCGACGCCGCCGCGCTCGAGCTCGACACGCTCCAGGCCGGTTGGGACTGCGTGTCGGCCAACGTCGTCAAGCAGGCGCACGAGAAGTTCGAGCAGGCGCTCAAGAGCGGCGGCGGGGCCAAGAACCGCGAGGAGGCGCTCGAGCTGTGCTCGCAGGAGCGGTTCGTCGCCGCCAAGGTGCACGCATCGGGCTACCTTTTCCGGTCCGTCCTCCCTCCCCCTCTCTCGCTCGAGCCGCATCTACGCCAGGAGCTGACCTTCTCGCACCCTCTCTCTCTCTCTTCTCGCTCGCCCGCAGCATGTTCCGCGAGGCGCTCATCGAGCTCGCGAGCAACGAGCCGGCCGACAACGGCGTCGTCGCGACGCTCGAGAAGATCTGCACCCTGTACGGCTGCTGGGCGATCGAGGAGAACGCGCAGCACTTCCTCAAGTACCGCTTCTTCTCCCCGTCGCAGATGGACGCCATCACGGCCGAGGTGACGCGCCTGTGCGCCGAGCTGCGCAACTGCGCCGTCCTCTTGACCGACAGCTTCGACCTCTCGGACCACATCGTGCGTCGCTCGTCCTCCTGCTCTCACTCGCCCGAGCCACCGACTGACGCCCTCGATCGTGCTCGTGCTACAGCTCAACTCGCCGCTCGGCCGGTACGACGGCGACATCTACAACCACTACTTTGCGCACGTCCAGGCGGCCAACCCGCACGAGCCGGTCGCGCCTTACTTTGAGCGCGTCATCAAGCCGCTCATCGAGCGCGAGGACCTCGGGTTCGACGACGCCGACGAGATCGACCTCGACGAGGAGCTCAAGGAGATCCAGGAGGAGCGCGAGGGCGACGGCGAGGACGACAAGGAGGAGGAGGCCGACAAGACGGAGAAGGTCAAGCAGACGATCGACGAGCCGCCCAAGTAGGCGAGGCTCCTTCTTCTGCTCGCGCTGTACAGTGTCTCTCTCCATCATCGTGTCGTCTACGTGCAATGCCTCTGTCTCTCGTCGTCGAGCGGTCCGAGAGTCGACGACCTTCGCGAGCGAGAGCTCCTCGTCCTTGCCTCCTTTCGGCGGCTCGACTGGGAGGGACAAGACCGTGAGCCAGTGCCCACATGAGCGAAGGTGCGACTGCGCGCTTTCGACGAGGCTGTGGCGCGAGTGTGGCCTGTAGCTGCACCGCCTCGCCGACCTCGGCGGCGGCGGCGGCCTCTCGGCTCGCCTCTTCGTCCCGCGCATCTCCCTCCGCTCCTCACCTCTCGCCCGCCTCTCGACGCATCTTCGACCCCTCGAGCATGGCCTACAACAACCAGTGTGCGTCCTCGCCCTCGCCCGCGGTGCTCGCTCGCCCTCCTGTGGCCCGCCAAGGCCGATCGCCGCTCCCCCGCCATCATCATCCCTCGAGACGGCGACGTCGCGTCGTGCGCGAGCAGAGGCGGGTGCGAGGGAGGAGGAAGGACCGGCAGAACAAGTGGGCGAGGCAGGTGGGCACGCGCGGCTGGCGTCTCGTCGACTTCCCCTCCTCGACCGCCCTCGCCGCCCCGCCCGCACACGGGTCGACGACCCGAGGGACCGCGCGCCGCCGCTTAGGCTCGCGTCAGGCAGGGTCGAGGCTCGGGTGGATCCATGGCCTTCCCGAGAGTGGACTGTCCGGGCACGAGCGCTTCTTTGCTGGTCCTGCGCCACCAGCACCTCACTCGCGTCTTCCGAGCCTCACGCTGACTCCCTCCCTCCCCCTCGTGCAGATCCTCAGCAGCCGCAAGCAGCATACGGCAACGACGGCAAGGGCCCGCAGCAGTACGGGTACGGCGGCGGCGGGTACCCGCAGCAGCAGGGCGGGTACCCTCAGCAGGGCGGCGCCGCGCAGGGCTACTACGGCCCGCCGCAGGGCCAGCCGGGTTACGGCCAGCCTCCTTACGGTCAGCAGGTGCGTGCTTCTCTCTTCTCTCGCCGAACCGTCTCCTCGCGCTCGAGCGGGCCTGAGCGGCGTGCGCGGACCCTGGTCCACGCTCGCTCGCCCGCTCGACGAGCTCTTCGTCGGCTGGAGGTGCGCTCGAGGCGCCGAGGACTGTAGCTGACGCAGAAACACCGTGCGCGCAGCCTTACGGCCAGGCGCCCTACGGTCAGCAGCCGCAGATGGTCATGGTCCAGCAGCGACCGCAGGGCGGTGGAGGCGGCGGCGGCTCGGGCTGCTGCCTCGGTTGCTGCGCTGCTCTCGCAGCATGCTGTACGTCCCGCTCTCTCTCTCTTGACCGCCTCGACGGCCTCGACGGCCTTTGTCGCCCTCGGCCCCGAGACTGACCCTGGCTCTCCTCACTCGCAGGCTGCCTCGACGCCATCTTCTAAACGCTCACAGACGCTCGACCTCTCGCTCTGTATACCCCTTTGTCGTTCTCCTCTCTCAGTCTGTCTCTCGCTCGCGCCCGCTCTCGTAATTGCCGTTCTCCTCGCCCGCTCTCCTCGCTCGAGAGAAACCGAGAGGCTGCGAGAGCTCGACGAGGGCGGATAGATATTGCACGCCGAGCTGTACTGCCTTCGAAATGTTCATGCTGGGCCCTTCTGCGCCGCGAGGGCGTCGACTTGCGCCTGCGAGAGGCCGTCGAGGCGGTGGAGAAGGTACTCGACCTGCAGGAAGAAGAATCAGCGCTTGCTCGACGCAGGACGTGTAAGTAAGAGAGAGAGAGAGAGAGAGAGAGAGAGCGCGCGACGCACCTCGACGTCCTTGGTGAGCGGGATGATGTACTCCCTGTACAGCCGGACGACCTCCTCGGCGCTGACCTTCTCCTTGCCGCTGTCGCGCACGGGCTCGCCGTCCGGGCCGAGCTCGGCGCCGTACCACCTCGCCTTGTTCTCGAGGCGCACGAGGAGCGCCGCCTCGACGGCGGGCTTGGTGATGAGGGCGAGGAGCGCGTCCGGGTTCGGGTTGAGGATGTGCGGCACGAACGCCGACGGGTTCGAGAGGAACTTGCTCTCCGAGACGAACATGCCTGCGGGCAGGGGGTGCAGCTCCGAGTCAGGGACGTCCTGCAGAACGAGAGCGCGAGCGAGAGAGAGAGAGAGAACGCACCGCAGTGGATGCGGCGCGAGATGGCCTGGAGGCACTCGATGTCGCGCGTGCCGGCGCTGCCGTAGTTGCCGTCGTCGTTGGCCTTGCCGAGGTGGTCGGTCACGGTGCGCGTGATCGAAGGCACGATCGACTCGAGGTAGAAGGTGACGATGTGCGGGTTGACGTTGATCCCGGTCGGGTCGACGAGGAGGGGAGGGTAGTTGAGCGGCGGCAGGATCGGGGCGGGGAGGTCAGCGCGCGGCGTGAACGGGTGCTCGTCGGGGCTGTAGGTCGATTGCGGGTCGGCAGGTCAGCTGAGGAGCTCGGGTCGAGACGGACGCCCGAGAGCGAGCGAGTCGAGAAGGTCAACCTCGTCGAGGAGGACGAACGCACCTGTCGTAGCGGCGGATCTTGGCTGCGCGCGCTCGAGAGCAGCATCAGTGACGCTCTGGATACAACGTGAGAGGAACAGGGACGCACCATGGCTCGTCTCGGTCTCGCGCAAGAGCCACTCGAGCCAGCTGCCGGTGAAGCCGTCGCGGTGGAGGACGTCGGCAAAGCCGTCCTTTGTGTACATGCGCGGGTTGTGGGCGAACTGAGCGCGCTCGATGAGGACTGGGACGTGCATAGGGTCAGCTTTCGACGAGCGCGAGGGCGAGAAGGAGGTCCGGAGTTGACGGACGGAAGATGATGGTGTCCTCGAGGCGAGTGAGGGTGCGGCGGATCTGTGCGGGCGAAGGGCTTCAGCGTGAGCTCGGGAGCAGGGAGAGCTGGCCCGATAGGAGCCTGGACGAGGGAGAGGAGCTGACATTCTCGAGGTCGAGTGGGGAGCTCGAGGGATCCGAGGCTGCGGTCATGAAGCTGGAGCGAGGGAGGGTGAGAGTTGGGGAGCGAGTCAGTGCAGCTCTTGCGGGTAGATTGAGCGGAGCAGACTGACTTCATGGTGGCGAGATGGAGGGGTCGAGTGAGGAGCGAGAGCGACTTGGCCGTGAGAGGGCGGAGCGGGCGGCGGCACAGCGGCACAGCGGCGAAGGCGAAGGCGACGAGCGACGAGCACCTCCGCCTCGTCCTCACCTCGCTCCTCCCTCCATCCCTCTGTCGCCCAGGATGCTCGCCAGGAACCTCCTCCGTTCGGCACACCGTGCACCCGTGAGCTCGCCCTCCCCTCTCGTCGCCCGCCACGACCTCGACCCTCTCGCCTCGCCGCCTGGTCGGGCCCAATCGGCGCACCCTCGATCCTCGCCTCGCCCGCTCCCCGCCTAGACACACTCGACCCGCCACGCCTGCCCTCCTCCCCGACCCTCGCACTCGGCCAACCTGTCGACCGCGCAGCGAGGGCGCGAGGTGGCGCACTCGAGCCACGACCCCGAGTCCGCCGGGCTCGTTTACCTCGCCCCGCCGCCAGCCGCCAGCCTCGCTCCAGGACCGACCAGGGCCCCGCCGACCTGTGCCGGGACCGTCCATCTCGCTCTCAAGGAGCCGAGCGCGCTGGCACGAGGCGACGGCGAGCTGCCGGGCGGATCCGTCCACTCGACCATCATCTCCCTCCTCGTCGCTTCACGGGACTGACTCTCTCCCTCTCTCTCTTCCCTCTCCTTGCCCGCTCCGAAACAGGCGGCGTTCCGCACCCGCTCGCTCGCCACGGCGGTCGCGTCCCCGGCGACC
>Ga0308170_10001378_pt1 | contig 23462 bp, 17 predicted proteins | sample PhyBR2_2_FD_202136 | JGI IMG/M metagenome (GOLD analysis project Ga0308170, IMG submission 202136) | Phyllosphere microbial communities from UC Gill Tract Community Farm, Albany, California, United States - DLSLSB.R2 | ecosystem: Host-associated > Plants > Phyllosphere > Unclassified | place...
TTTGTTTACTCAGGAAACACTCCTTAATTGACTTTTAAAATGCCCTTATAAATTATTTTTCTCTGACAACTTGAGCAGAAACTAGGATGCAATCATATTTGATGAATAAAAGGTAGAAAGAAAGGTTATAAATATTAAATGAATAAAAGAAACCTGAGCAACAAAAATTTAAAAACTTTATGCGAAACTTTCTTTTGATATTATTTTCTACTTTTTGTTGTCCTCATAAATTTTATATCATCTAAAGATCATCCGATATGCAATAATTGGCTTTAATTTATTCCTTTTATTTGCAAAATAAGATATTACTGACACTTTTAGAAAGATTACGTAGGTTAGCAGATTTTATTTAATATTTTCATAATTTTTTTATTAGATTTTTTGTTTTCTAAAAATTTTCTTGTTTAAAAATCGCAAAAAAGTATTTGCTTCAAAATTCAAAAAAATTTCTAAATTACAAACTATCTATACTGTTTAATAAAGAACTTTAACTACTTTAATGTGTTTGTCAAATTGATTTTGAAAAAAAATTATTGCTAGTTGGCCTAAATTAGATTCTGTTATAGAGAAATACACTTTTTACTTAAAAGTAAATGACAGATATAAAATCATCTTAAATCTATTTTAAAAGTACTTTTTGCAATAAGTTTCAAGATTTAATTTGTAAAATTTAGTTTATTCTAATTTATTGAATAAGACGTATTATAAAATCACAAAAGTTTTATGCAAGCAGTTGGATTTAAAAAGCATCTAAAACTAATTATTTACTGTAAATTTCTATATTCATGTTGCTGATGTAATATATTAAGGCTATTGGAGAAGTGGAAGTTATTAAAAAGCATGTTATTGTTTCTATCAGCTTGGAATTAGGTTCTATGGCTTTTTTAAGAAATAAAATAAAGTTTAGAGCCAGGCCCATACTAGTATAGCAGAAAGGCAAAGATTTTAAGTGTATGACTGGAAATGTGCGTAGAAGTTTGTGAAGACTAAACTGAACTGAAAAACTAAACAATATTTCTGCAATTGGATAGTCTGTTAGGTAGAGAAATACATGAGAAAGACACGAAACATATATCATTGTTTCTAAGACTTCTTTGAAAACCTTAAGACGTTCTGCGATAGAGTTCAAGGACGAAAGTGTTAAAGTTATAGAAAGAGAAATAATAATGGTGAGATAGAGCTCCTTACAGTGCACATACTCGAGTATTTTGCGACGCATTGGGAGACAAAACAATAGTAAATAAAAGATGCAAAATAATAAAAATCTATTTTCCTACATTTTTTGTGTCAGAGTTGATAATTTTCAAAAAAACAGAGCTTTTTAAATAATTATTTATGCTTTTACTGGCCAGTTTGAGAACTATGATCACTTGCTTGCGGAATTTTGGTTGACACGGTAACATGTCATTCAAAATTATCCTACTTAGAAATCCAGGCGTATCTAAAAATCAATACACAGGTTTTTGGTTCTAACACTATAAGATACCTGACTTGTTTTTATTTTAAATCACAAAATCTGAAAAAAATACAAAATTTACCTTACAATTACTAAAAAGTTAAATTACAGGTCGAAAACTATATTGTACAAATATAAGCATACTTTATGCACGATCACCCGCTTCTATATTATCTTTATCTTTAAAGTTTTTACCCAATTTTTTCCGAGCAATTTTTCGTTTGAATGCGTCTATGAATTCAACAGATCTTGACAAAGCTTTGAATCTTTTACTATTATTGTCATTCATTTTCACAATAAAAGTTTCGGGCGATATGCAGTATTCCAATGTTTTAAAGAAATCTGACATTTTTTTCACAAACGTGATCTTTGTGCAGTTAAAATCTGTAAAAATCTTTGTCTCGAGTTCGGTATCTTCAAATTTCTTTATGCTTATAAAATATGCTGCGATAAACAGCACAAAGTCATATTCGGGAATAAAAACCTGCTCATGATCAAAGGTGTAAAAAAACTTCTCGAAATAAAAATCCAATTCTTCAGTTATTTTGAGGCCATATTGCTCGCACAGCGCTTTAAAATATAATTTGGCGATTGCAATGTCATTTCTGAACATTCTACGGATATTTTGCCTACTTATTTCTATAGAGCTCAACAACACCCCTGTCTCGGACGCTCTAGATCCTATGAATGAATTCATGTCTGTACAGGGGTTTATTAGATCAAGAATTCTGTTTTTGAGATTTTCAATTGATATATAAAGAACAGTCTTGGAAAACTCATAGCATGCTGACTCTAAAGGCGGGTATTTGTTCTTTATTAGAATTAGTCTGGTGTAGATATCCAATTCTTTGAAGTCGGATCTGCAGTCTTTCAAAAAATATGTTTTTCCAACCTTCTCCATTTCTGATCTCCTATTTAAGTATATTAGAGCAAAAAACTCTCTTTTAGATACGTTAAAGCCAGATTCTAGTTTGGTCTTTTTGAATTCGAAAAACCCGGTGAAATACTTAAATACTTTGTCATTGGGAAATTTGAAGAATTCCCTGGCCTCTTCAAAGAGAAGCTTCATTAAAATCATTCTTGTGAGATAGCATCCTGTCCCCAGAAATATCTTTTTCTCTTTTTTTACTCTTCTAATCTTTTTTGTTTTCAAAGCAACAAGATGCGGGTCTTCGTGCGCAACCTCCTGCATATTTTGCAGAGTATGTCCATTGCTGCAAATCAAACTTGACTCTATTTTTCTGTATTCTGTTCCGCATATTTCACATCTCATGCAGAATGGGGAAGAAGCAATGCTAAATTACTAGAATGGATTACTTTTGAATCAAGGCCAAAAATTAGAAAAGCAGCAGTTATCTTTTGACAGCTGATTAAACCTATCATTTCAAAATTTTACAATGATAGCTAAGTGTGCAATAAAGGAACTTTACAATATTTTATACGCATTTTGCTAAAATCAGTAAATTGAGTATGATGCAATGCAGGTATTTTTGGATCAATCGATATCCTTGATTTTCAATTCTTGGAGACTTTAAATAAAATCTAGTCTAAGTCAAAATAAATCATAATATAAAAAGATGCGCTTTAAAACCTAGAAATATCTAAAAACAGCAAGTATAACCTGAAATCATTATCCTGCTAAATTACATCCTATTGTTTTGTTAACCTTGTGAATCAGTCATCATAGTTCAAAAGAGAGTTATAGTCAGGATCAAGCTGCAGACATTAGCCTTTATTTTATCATAATAAAATATTGTAAAAAGAGTAAAGAATTTGTATTTTGGCTTTTGAAACACAAACATTGTTCATAAAAGTGAAATATCATTGATTGCATATGCTCAATCTGCTTTTAGCATTTTCAATAATTTTGCTAATTAATTTGATTGGAGGATTGGCAATAGTAGGGACTATAAGTCATATTGAAAACAATGTTTATTCGGCAAAGAAAACCATTCTTTGCTGCGTTTGGGTACCAATGCTATGCCATACTTACCTGTATTTTATTTCGGTATCCTACAGACTAATTTTTTTGAGCTTATCGGCCCAGGCAATATTTCTCTGGCTCTGCCAAGAATATCCTTTCATTAAGCCCAGTGATCCTAGGTTTATTGTGGGTGCTTGTCTTACCTTACTCAACCATTTTTATCTTACTGGTATTTTTATGAATTCATCTTCAAATAGGATTATTGCTATAATTCTGTCATATCTAATAATATGGCTGCCTGCACTGATCTGTGCATTTTCTATCAGTGCAACGAAAGAAGTGTTGTTTTTTCAAGGGCCTGCAAACGGTGTCAAGAAACGTTGACAAACTATTGAAAGTTTAATTTGTTAAACTCTATTTTTTACATTTTGCAAATCTTTTATAACAAGAGCACAAGGCGTTTTCATTAGGTCAATCTTTGTGTAAAAATTTTTAATTGAAAAAAATTAGCAAATATTTTATTTAAAAAGTTTTTGAGGTTTCCTTCTTTGATCTGATCCACTTCAAAAATTGACCCACGTAAGTCTCTGAGACTCGGCCTTTGGACTTTATAAAGAGTGTTTCGTCTCCAGCACTCATACTGAAGAAGAAGCAAACAGGAGTGATCCAGATAACTACAAAACACAGAATGACAGTAATAATTCTTATGTTCACAACCGTGATGAACCTAATCATCAAAAAATAATTTATCAAAGACCCGACCAGGCCGTAGATAAATCTGTAGTCTTCTGGCTTAATTATAGGATATGAGTCAAACAAACAGTGGTAGGAGTATTGGATCGACAAGCTAAACAAAATTTGGAGAAAGGGAACGCCAATAAACAGAAAGAGCAAATGGGACCCGACAGCAATGTACAGGATATTTTGTATAAGGTCTTTTGAGGCGTATGGGTTTTCGTCTAAATAATCAATAAATTTGATTATGCCTATTCCTGCGGCTATAATCAAGGCAATGATAATGCAGAGCACGAATGTGACCTTTATGAATTCTATGATAATCATGGGTTCAAGGATTTGTAATTTTTTTATTTGTAAGAATATTTCTAAAAGCAACCAAGCAAATTTTAACAAAATTGGAGATGCAAAAATGAACCAACAGAAATATGGCAAACTTGGACCATTCTAATTGCGAGGACAGTTAAAATAAATGTGAGAATTAACATTCCAAATACTCTTTAATATATCTATTTTACATTTTCTTGGTGATACTCGGACAAACAAAGGCAAAAACTATTTTGTTGTGTTGCTGTCAAAAATGCATGAATAGATAAAGATATCAAACTATCTTAGAAAGCCTGTCTGCGTTTTTCTAGATCATTTTCTTTTTTGAAGCAAAGATACACTTGGTCACCCTTCAATGGCGGAAGAATGCTTTGATTTAGCGGTAGAAGGGACAACTTTAAAGGACATCAGGCTTTTCAATACCTCGAAGAGCGTAATTGTTGTCGATAAAGCTCAAAACTACGGCACAACATACATTAAAATGAAAGATCTCAAAGACAGTCCTTACATTTCGAACTTTGAAGTGAAATTTGAGAGCGAGTCTATAAAGGGGTCTGATTTCACCTTTGTTGTAGAGTCTCTTCCTTTTTTCTTAAGTCCTACAGACAATTCTGTAAAGCTCTTCTCAGAAAAGGTAATGGGTGATTTTATTGAATATGCTAAAGTTGAGAATATCTTTTTTATTTCTGAAAGCTTGGTCAAAATTCCAACATCTAAAAACGATATTTTAAAATTGGAAATCTCAAGAAATGACAAATTTTATCTAAATCAAGCCTTGGCCAAAGCCGACTTGTCAAGTTTACGAGAACACTTTTCTGATAAGACTAATCCAATTTACAGAGCACTTGTCGATCTTGCCGTATTTAGTGATCAGGACCTGAGAAAAATCTCGTTGAACTTTGGCTTTTCGGCCTTCATATATCCTGTGTACGGGATAAGCGAGATCTCCGAATCTGCGTGTTTTAGGAATTCGTTCAGAGGCACCACTTATGTCCTCAACAAAACATTGGAATACTCAGAAATGTGTGAAGATGATGAATTTAGACACCTTTTTACATGTGAACTGGGCACTATACGTGCTAAAGAATATGAAAGGCAGAGCCTGAAACCTGGAAAATTTTACATCAGGGCCATACTTTCAAGTAAGATAAAATTCAATGGAATCTTCTTAGCCTTTATTGAGCTAAACAAGGATGAGCTGGCCTTGGACTTTGAAAATCCCGACAGCCAAGATGACAAGTTCGTCAAAGTCATAGGACTTGACTCCTCAGCTCATGTTTGCGATAAGGGACTTCAGGTTATGTATTTTATCAAGAGACATTCGAAGATTGAAGATCATGAACTCAAAAAGCTGTTGATATTTGAGAGTGATATTCTTATTGACTTGTCTTTTATTACAAAATACGATATTGATCAATTTAGCTGAATTTTCATCAGAATTTCCTGAATAAATTGCTAAAATTTATCTTAAATAAAATTGCTTTGAAAGTATTCAACGTAAATATGCATGTTGTTCTGACAGTATTTAACATAAATGTGCATGTTGTTTTTTATCGTTGCTTTTTTTTGATTATTGGGGTTAATGTTTCAAAATCTCTAATTAATTTACATTTTTACCAAGGCTCAATAAAATTTGTTTGTTGGGGTAATGGTGCTTTCTAATCACTAAGAACTGCTAGGCATTATCACTTTAAGTAATTCTAGCCATTCACTAAACTACAAAGGAGAAGAAAGTGCTTTCAAAAATACAAAATCTAAAATTTTTATTTCCATCCTCAGCAAATGATAAAAATCTCAATTGTGCCAGACACTAACATTTTGATTTCAAGTTTAGAAATAGTGAAAGGCCTCTATTCCTGCTCATTTAATGCCCAATACACTGTAAACTTTTCCAAGACTGTTTTAAATGAGTTGGACGGACTTAAGAAGAAGAGTGTACACGCAAGAAACGCCATAAAGTTTATAGAAAGCGTCACAGACCTGCTGAAGACAGAAATAGAAGGCAAGATTGACGAGAGGAAAATGGACGTAGTTGTAAATGTGAGGGAACTGATAACGACACAGAACAACGATGACAAAATATTAAATTACTGCTTTCAGTTGGAAAACCCAGTTTTTCTGACAAACGACAAGGCATTTATTTTAAAATGTGATTCGCACAACATCAAGTCGGTGAAGGTTGAGGACAAAAAGCTCTCTGCTATTGTAAAAGAAATCCACAAGCTGTTTGGTCTTAATACTGCTGACAAACAGAATGAAGCAAAAAAGGCGTTTATTGAGCACCTAAAGCAGAGTGTCAAGGCGACTATAGAACCTTGTTTTATCGATATATTATCAAAAGAGCTAGGAAATAACTTTGAGATTATGCTGAAAGAGGATACCACATTAGAATTCTATTGCAACCTGGTTGTGAAAAACTTTTTTTTATTCAAAAATTTTCTTCCACAGAAATCTCCCAAAATTATAAAAGAATTTGTAGACAGTCTGAAGACCAAAGACCTGCCAAGAATCAAGCATTTGGCTGGTGTAGTTTGCCATCTGTTCCGAAAGACCTTGCCTGAGGATGCTTTTTAGGTCAAAGACCACATGCTTTCATCGCAGTCTCAAATATTTTGAACTGATTAAGCAGAAGTAATGTCAAGTAGGTATTTCATTTTTACTGATTTTAAAAGTGTGTTCTTCTTTAAATGATTTTTAAGTCATCACAGCCAGACAAAAATAATAGCAAACCTCGTTTTATTTCAATAAATTCTAAATTTTTAATAGCCCAATGGTCAAATTTTTGAGAAAATCTCCGCCTAAAGCAAATGATAGCATGAAGCTATCAGAAATAATAGCTTGTACCTTCAAAATACTTTTAAAAACAATGATGGGGCATGAAATAAATGATATGCCAATTGCCAGCAGGCCTCATCAGCTTTTACTTATTCCGATAGTTTCTACTCTTCTTGTTGATTTTACAGGAGTGCTGATCGGAAAATTGGTTAGAAAATTAGATTTTGTGTCCTACAAGTTCGCTTATGGTGTCTTTACCAGGTTGTATCAGATTTCTTCAACCCACCTGTTTTTTTCAGGCATTATGTCTTATTTCTGCAATGAGAACACAGACTCTATTTTTATTGTAGTTTCATCATCCTTGGTCTTTCTCCTACCATTCATTATTGTTGACTCTCTTTTAAAGTTAGAGTCTAGGATTATCTTTGTAGTCTATTTTTATCTCTCATCACAGTCAATGATGAAGTCATTACAAAGAAAAAAAGAACTTACAGTTTTCAACTACTTGTTTTTACGAGTTTTAATTATGATCATGCAACTGATTGTTTTCAGCTACATAAAAAATTCATTGTTTATTGATTTTTAGAACTGATGTGAAAAGCGCTGCAAATTAAATTCTATTTTCAGCACCAGGCTAGCATTTTATTGTTTATAAATTGCAGGACCAGCCCAAAATCTCATATGTTAGTCTTATGTGTCTCGTTAGATTTAAATTAAAAATTGCCAATAAAATTCTTAAAACTTTTTAATTTCTGGCAATGATAGTCGTCGCAAAATGTAAGCTTATAAAGTAGGCTTGAAATTTTGACCATGCAAAATGGCAGATTGTGATCTTTCAATAATTTTTGGATTTTTCAATCGAGAATTATCCCTTCAATGGACAAAATAAAAAGTAAAATAAAGGGTAATTACGACAAGTACAAGAATCATCCGCTTGTTTCCATGTATTTGTGCAGCAACTATGATTGTATAATCTGCAAGAAGCAAGTTTTACAAGAAGAACTGCCTAGAAAGGACAAGGCTTTGCAAACACCAAACTCTATTCTGAAAGAAAACACCGAACTGACAAATACTCTTGAAAAGCTTTCTGCCTCAGTGAAGCTGTGGATTGAAAAATTTGGCTTCCATAGTTTTGGTAGAATACCAAATGAAGTTATTAATCGTTTTACAAACCATGATATTAAAACTGATAAAGCTGAAATCTACCAGAGCTTTTTGGATTGCAGCGATCTTTCTGACTCAAAATTTGCTTTCAGTAAAATTGACCATAAAGTCTTCAACCATGTTTATGCATGTAGCTTTACAGACGGTATGTTCAAGAAATTCAACAATAAGCTAGCAGACGATCCTTTTATGTATTCCAAGGAAGAAAAAACTAAGATACTGTATATTCTGGTATTGGCATATCTGTATTGCCACAGAAACCAGATCGATGGCAAAAGGATAGCCAAGAGAATCCTGGAAATGGGTTTCTTGTTTAAACCTCTCTGCCAGTTCAGTGTAGACTATCTCAATGATCCTTGCATCGATAAATTTTTGATTCAAATGCGGCAAAATACCTTTGATCAGGCAGAGTCTCTTTTCCTTAATCAAGCCTATCTAAATATTAAGAGCAACAAAGACATGTTTGGTTTGTTTCACAAAAGACTCTTGGAGTCATTGTTACTAATCGAGGACAGGTATATTTTCTCTTTTCTCAAGAATGTTTTTACATATGGAACAGTGCTTTTTAATTGCATATCTGACTTCCAGCTCATAAAGTTAATCATATCTTTTTACAATGGCATGCTTAAGCCTGAAAATACCTTTGGAATCCTAGAGTTTTGCTATGAAAAAATACTTGATGCTGAAATCAGCCGTATGGTATCAGATGAAATCAGAAGTCTAAACATTAAAAAGCCTAAATATAAAAGAAGGTTGATAGAAATAGAGACTAGAAGCTTTAGATTCCTAAACGAATACAAAGATTACCTAATTCAGAACAAGGATTCCTTTGATGCTTTGAGCGTTGTCCTTGCAGATCTTAGAATTATTAAAAGCTGTGTGAATAATCAAAAAGATGTACTGGAGCTGATTGAGGTTTTTATTGTTATGTTCCAGCATCTTAAATCAGAATTTGTCGAAAATCTAATGGCTCACATTTTGCACTGCATTATTTTCTTGATTGCAAAGGTCAAAACTTTTGATCAAAAATTTGTAGCTTTCAACATAAAAAATTGGGACTTTTTATCCAACATGATTCTTGTTTCGCAAAGATTAGAAGTGGAGAACGATGATGTTAAGAAGAAGAAACGTCCCAAGCTCAATAAAGAAAGTGAAGTTTCCAAGCTTGGTGCCAAGCTAGCCGAGACTCTATACCAAATTGAAGATCAGCTGGCGGCTGCTGGACATAAAAATATGGTAAAGTTGAAGAAAAGAGGTTTTAAATACGAGTAAAACTGCATCAGTGCTATAAAACTAGTGTATTTTTTGTGCATAATTCCATTGTCGGCATTTGACTGAAAATATTATTGTTTTGAAAAGGCACATTCTTAATCCGAATTATCTGTTTAGCTTTGGAGATAAAAATCTCTGCTTTTAAATACATAAATACAGCTTTTGCACAAACCATATTTTGTAATCTCAAAACTCATTCTATTCTGCCAACCTCTAATTTTTAGGTTTAATGCGCTCTTGTTTAATTTAGAATATTCATGCATATCAAAAATAGTCAATAAATACTATTCAAAACTGACCATGCTTTGTATTTCTGCAAATGCATTGTTTTAAATGCTTCTTGCCTTGCAGGTATCAAATGCCAGGGTTTGCCCTGATGAGTATGTTTGCATTTAATTATGATTTGCAATACAATTAAGTTTATTTATTTTTATAAATAAATTTAAGAAACTAAATACAAAAATTTATCCCATGCATAAAGCTGAAAATGCAGATTTAGAATGCAACTATTCAAAAAACGATGGTGTTAAGGTTATACTTGATCCAATACCCAAACCCAATGTTATTCCTGCAACAAACCCCTTCATCTATATTGATGGCAAGAGCCTTTACTACACATTTGATGGTAGGTCTTTATACTTTTACAAAGAGCAAAAACAGCCTATTATATCAGTTCCGGAGGAAACCATAAAGTTTTTGCTACTGACCCATGATAACAAAAACTACTATTTCTCGTTGACATCGAAAGGGAGGCTTGAATGCAGTGAGTGCTTGCCAATGAATAATGGCGCTAATCCAGAAATAGTGTTGGATAAGAAATACAACATAACAAGAAACGTGGTTAGTGTACAGAGTACAAGACATGAAATATTTTACATGTTTAAAAAAGATTCATTTTATTATATAAACAAATGCTACTTTGATGGGAAGAAATGGATGGGAAAGGTGGTCTTGCACAATATAAAAGGTGGTTCTGTGGAGCTATTTGTAACTGATGGTACATTCTATTATGCAAAGGACGGGAGCCTTTTCAACGATCTTGGTGAAGATCTGTATATGAAAGCCATGTTTGTTCACAGACACGACAATTTGATAGTAGTTGCAAGCAAATCAGACTGCGGAACAGAGTTCAAATTATTTGATATGTCATTTTTCCTAATAGAATCATACGAGATTCCGACAGACGACATATGTTCTATGAAAGGAGATTGTGATGTTGTATCCATTCTGATAAACGATAAGATGCTTGTTTTGAGGTTTTCCGAAGATGGATTCTATGTCAAAGGATACATAGAGCTTGAGCAGAGTCTTATTTGTTATGACATGCTAACAAGCAATAGTGAGGTTCGGATTGCTGCGCTAACTCATGATTTGTGTGAGCAGCAAATTTACGAATGTAAAGGCGACCAAATATCCCCCAAATTATCTCTTATGAGAGAAGAAGCATTAAAAAATAGAGTGGTGGAGGAGGAACAAACAACCCTTACAGACGATTCTTTATCGCATACTGTTGAGCAATCGGTACAAGACATGTGCCACAAGGACCCAGTAAATCCAATTGTTTCAGCTCATCCAATCGTTGGAGAGTCTAGTACAGCGGCATCGCTCGACAGCGAAGAGAATGAAGATAAGAATAGCACGTCATGCAAAGTTAGTCTTGAGGACGAATGCAATGTCGTAAAAGACATGAATTCCATGTCTCTGAGCAGTCTCAACACTTCAGCTTCTCTTTCAAAGCCCAAAAACAAGTTGCTAGAAGAAGTTAAAGCAATGCTCAACAAAAGAAAACAAACAGTGCAAAATTTTTCGAAGTCTGTATCTTCGCTCAATGATGCTTGTAACAACGAATTTTTGTCCGATGAGAAATCTGTCAAATCAGAATGCACTTCTGCCGAGACAAGCAAAGAAAAAGAAGTGTCAACTTCTTCTAAAGCACCATTAGGATTTAAAAATCAGTCGAAGGGATGTAAGATGAGTTCATCAGCAGGATCTCCGTCAAAGTCGCCAAAATCTGTATATCTTAGTAAAGAGAAGCAAGCAGCGTCTAGTAATGAGGACAGTGTTTCTAATTCTGTAGAATCTGGTATTCAAAGCTCATTAGAAGAAATGAACATATTTTCAGAAATGTGCAAGCAGGATCTGCAATCCTCTGTTCTGGTGGATGATGCCCCTTCAAACAATCAGATGCGGCCTGGTTTACAAAAACCAGGCGACAGTAATGCTGGTTATGATATTAAAAGAAAAGACTTGTCAAAGAAGGAGCTCTGCGATATTGAAACATCTGCAGTTACTGACAAAGGTTGCGAGGATTCAGACCTGAAAATTCAAAACATGTCCAATAATTGCAGCTATAATGAGGATCTAATGAGCAGCAGTCGAGGTAGATTAGATTCCAACCAAAGATTGCTGGCTGAGATCAAAGAGTTAGTTTCAAATTACAAAAAAATGGAGAATCTGGTCAGCAATATTGTTCTGAAAGAGCTAGTCCCGGTTGTAGAAGGCTGTTTTAATGAGATGAAAATCCAAATGTTGTCTGAAATTAGAAAACTATCAAACGCTATGCCTGATTCTTCTGGAGCTAAGCATGGCCTGATTCAAAAGTTTATTGTTTCTGGTAAAATTAATCAAGCAATGCAAGAGTTTGTCAAGATGGACGATAACGATGCAAACAGCTGCATAGGCATTTTTGCGAATTGCAACATTGAAAACTCCGACTCGAATATGCTAGTTATGTTTTTAGGCCGGATGAGCAGTCTTCTTAGAAAGTCTCAAAAAGATGTTTATTTTAAGGCTGTAAGCTCTGCACTCATGGACATGGAGGTGTCGCAACTGTCTGTAGACAATTTGCAAAATCTCAGCATGTTTTTGCGGCATTTAAAACAAGTAGCCGATCCTGAAAATGAGAAATTCAACCATTTGAATTGCATTATGGACATAATTGTTAAGAAGATTAGGAGACGTGTCAAGGTTGGAGGAAGCTTTGCAAAAGCCAAGAGCGAGTGTTAATTTGAATAAATGTAATTTTATTTCCACAAAACATAAGATGTTTTTTTCTTTATCATAAATTAAAACTAACAAAATAAAAAAGCTAAGTTTCTCAGGATCCGCACTTTCTTGCTTTAGAAATGAAATCGTGAAAAAGCGAATCCGACGGGACTCGAACCCGCAGTCTTTGGTTCCGTAGACCAACGCTTTGCCATTAAGCTACGGATCCTAGATTTTGTGATCTAGCATGATCCTATTCTTTCGAGAGAAGAACAACTGTAGCTGAACTTATTGCAATGTTCTGTTCAATTGGATTCAGCATCGTTTTCCTTTTCTCATGTCTTAAGTTAAATTGACAAATAAAGTAAGTTTCCAATTTTAGTATTTTTCAAGTCAATGTTTTTAACCTGAAAATTATCTGAATAAGCATTTCATGCAATTACAAATGCTTGAAGAGTGTTAAATGTAGAATATTTGTCAGTATTGCAATATGCATCATAAATAAATATAAGATCAAATTTAGATGCTCAAAGAGCCTTGAATTTAATCTATCTCTTCATATCTGATATGTTTCTTCATACTTATTCTAGCTCTCAAAATTTACTAGAGTCTAATGCGACTCTGAATAATATTTATTGCAAACCTTAATTAGTAATTAATTTTTGAGCACTCTGTGATATCTTGTCTTCCAACACAAAAACTCAAAGTATCAATACTTTTGTAACAATTAACTCAAATAAAAATAATTATTCTAAGTAAATTGGCCTATTAAAGCATTTTGTGCTTTCGTGTTTCACAACAAATCCCATAAATATTTTTTCAAGACAAACAATCATGGCAAATAAATCTATCGACACGAAGAACACGAATCAGAAAAAGTCTCCAGCTAATACCAAGCTTAATCCAAAAAGAATTCAGAAAAAGCAAACAGCATCGTTTGACATTTCAAATAGTACCAATAATGGCCTTTTAACTGATCTCGACAAAAATAAAATAATCGAAGAGGCAATGAGCCCGACAAAGACAACTATAAACCTGTTTGAGTCGCTAGCAAATCAATACATATTGCACGAGAAGCCCTTTGTTGAGAAAAAGGAAAACACTGAAAAGATAGAGGTGCTAAAGAGTAAGCTGGCGCCTGATATTGAAGAGAAGGTTAGAGATGCTACAAATGGTGAAGCTATTTCTGAAGAGCCGGTCGCCAGCATTGAGGCATCAAATGCATCTGTAAGCCAGATGGCTACAAAAAATATCAATAATTCTGCATCTGGTCTGCTTGATCAAAGCTACACAGCAGAGCCAATTATAGAAGACCCACTAAAACCATATCCAGAATCTGCTGACCGATTTGATTTCAATGCTAACTTTAAAGAAGACTATTCACAAAACAACTCATTTATAAATTACAAATCAAGTCCTGTGCCTAAGGAAGTAACAAATGCTATACAAGATGCAATATCAAGCATAGATGAGAAACTGTCCAACGAGGCAACGATAAATGATCTCAAAGTCAAAATCATTGAGATATTGAACACACCATCTCCCGCGGAGGAGATTGATCTGGCATCGGCATATGAGCTCGACAGGCTGCATATTGAAAGCTTAAGGGAGCTCGGCGAAAGCCTTGCAATAAATTCTGATGCAAAGGCTTCAGCACCTTCTAAGCCCAAGGATGTAATTTCTATTGATCCTGTGAGTCAGAATGATGTTCTGGTTAAAAAATCATATCAAAAACAGACTGATAAGGCAAATGCTATTGATAAGAAGATCGTTGAGACCTTTTATAACAGTAAAGGAGTATCAGCCCCATCCAAGAAAACCAAGTCCCGGGCCAACTACAGTGTGACTGATCTGACTGGCGAATCTTTGATTATAAGCAAGAGCCATAATAATACGCCTAGATCGTCGCCGCAAAGTATTTTTAAGATGCCTGTATTTCAGCAAGACAAGGCATTCATGGACTATAATGCTGAAAAAGAGCTGATAGAAATGGCCATGAGGAGTGATGAAGAATTTGTTTCCAGTAAGAGAATAAATGTGATTTATCTAGAGGACAAAGAAAGTATAAATCAGGGCCCTGAAAGAGGCTTTTTCAGAAGAATGTTTTTATGCGGATGCTAGTTCCAAGGGTTTGCATCACCAAACTGAGATTTAGACTTTGCCAAATATTAAAAATTTATATTTGATCTTGTTTTTACGAAATATTCTGATTTTGTGTAAAAAATGCCTAGTTTGTGTTAAATTAAGATGGCGTGAAAAACACTTGGTAATTCCATGTCTAATAGTAGATTTTTACTATGTTGTTTAACCTTTGCTGTTCCTAAAGTCTGTCTCAGGATTTAAAACTCAAAGTTTATTTTTATAAAAACCACAATGACAAGGAAACGAAAGGCCAATTTATTGTAAAATTGATGTTGAATTGGAACAAAAAACATCATTTTGACTTTTTAAAAAACGCCTCTAAAGTTTGCTGTTTTGCTCTTTTCACAGGCTCCAGAACAGTCTTATTCTTAGTAGGCTCGGTCTTTTCAGGCACTGGCTTGGATATGGAAAAATAGTCTTTTATGCTATCGTGGTTTATGTTGCTAACTAAATATAAAAAATCGCCATGGTTTTTGGAGAGGCTCAGAACCGTCTTTTTTCGCTTGAAAGTTCCCTGATTATCAGATATCTTTTTGTCATCCGTCGTTTTCAAGCAAGCATATATTTTTGTGTATTCTGGATGCTCTGCTGTTATTGTGCTCAAATCGGATGTGCTGCAGAAATAAGTGAGTTCTTCTGCCATAACCCTTCCGTGAAATATAAATTTAAGCAAGCTCTTTTGTTACGATTTCTTTACAAGAACAGTATATTTACATAAGGTTTAGTGCAAAAGCTTGATGCACTTTGAGCCTGTCTGAAAACTTAAATCTCAAACAGCAAAAAACTTGAAATAAGCTTTATAAACATTAAATTTATTTTAATGATTAAACACTAGGCTTCGAAACCCGCTCGTTCAAAAGATCCATCTCTTCTTGAATATCTTCATCATCACAGTACTCATAAATCTTGACATTGAAGTCATCTAAATGGTTTTTAAAGGCTTCTTGGTTTTTGATCTCAAAAAGACCCTCAATAAATATTTTCACAGAACTTTCTGTCAGATTCCTGAAGTTTTTGCTGAACAAGGAGCCTATAAAATCTCTAAATATAGAATGATTTGTTGCAGAACCGTTGAGAGACGGGATTCTATTCAAATAAGTAATGAGCTCATACAGCAAGGAAACCTGTGCAGTGTAGTTCTGTCTCATGTCTTTGTCAAAAATGATTCCAAGGAGGTTTTCGACAGTAATCAAATAAAACCTGTTGAAAAAATTGAAAATTCTGTTTTCAAAGGAATTTTTGAAAAAAATCTGCAAGTCTTGTAGGGCCAGGGCTGATATCTCTCTGAGGCCAGTAAGAGAAAAGAGGATGGAGTTAATAAGAGATTCATAAGACGGAGAATCCATTAGTAGCGGAAAAAAGATTTTGAAATTGCAATCGATCAACGATTTGAACAGTTCGAGGAATTTGACAGAGAGGTCAGGATACTCATCAGCTTTCATGACAAATTGAACGGAAGGCGCAAGAAGACTGCTAATGAAAAACTGCTGTCTTTGAATTTCAATCTGATTGTCAAAGCTGTTAGGTGATTTGGCCAGGTTTAAGGTAATTGCAGTGGCCAACGAAAGAAGAGCAGGGTCAAAATTGGTTTTGAACTCAAGTAGCATGTTTTCACAGAGATTGCCCAAATAATCTATTTTAAGAAACCCAGAATTAACAACTGCCTCATTCAAAGATGCCAGTGCGGTTTTAACAGTCTGAAGATTCTTTCGCGTGAGACTGTTGAGACTGATATTTTGGTTAGCTAAAGTTTGATCAGAAATTCGCTTATAGAAATACAAAAATTGATCTAAAATTGAAATGGAATGAAAAAGCTCAGGAATAATTCTGAAGCCGAGGGAGTAAGATTCGATTAGATGAAGAGTCATCTTAAGCTGAGCTGGGTCATGAATAGCCGTGTACAGCGAGTTTATGTATCTCTCATCTAATATATTTTGGTTAGTCAAGGTAGAGTAGATAGACTGGACGTATCTAAAGTCTTTCTTCTGGCTGCTTTTCAAAACGAGAAGAAGACCCTCAATTACAATCCTCTGGAGGTAAAAGTCCAGATTCACAGCCAGGGCACCTAAATCATTTAGAACGTTTTCGTAAAAATACACTTTGTCTTTTTTGGCAAAGAACTGGCTGGGACATTTTTCACAGATCTTATAGAAGTTGTCGCAAGCCATCTCTTTAATCCCTTCATGTGTCTCTTCCATGAACTCAAACAATTTTCTAACAACAACAGACAGGAATTCGTTGTGATACTTCAAAAACCGATGGTACTGGCCCACAATGTACATGATATTCGAGGCAATCACTGCCTTCTCAGACTTCACAGTTTTTATCTCACACATAGTCAGCAGATTCTTCAGAATATTCACATAAAAGTCCCTTTCTATAGATTCTTCCAACGCATTTGAGATTGCTCCGATTGACCAGCAAGCCTTGTTTAAGGACTCATGATCAAAAGGACAGACAGAAATAAGCTTCTCGATTTTCTTAACAAAGAAGTTTAGCATGAAGTCCTCGATGCAATACGACAAATAAAACAAGTTAAGCTTCATCTTCTTATAAAACTCGATCTCCATAGTTTCAATCTTCTTGTCTTTTATGATCTCGCCCAGATCATTAACAATTATAAACACTTCTTCAGGTCTTGGCATGTTGCTGACAAAAATGGGAAGCATGGCCTGAAAAATGTGCGTAAACTCATTTCTTTTCAGAGGCTTTGAAGTGGGAATTCGCAGTGGATACTCTGAGTACATTTCATAAATAATTTTTGACCAGGTTGGAAAAATTTCCTTAAACAGATTCAGATCCTCTATTTTCGAAATTTGCACAAGGTATGAAAGACCTTGAGTCACTTGGCTTATGTTCAGCTCGTATAGCCAGTTGGAATAGACAGAAGAGAACATCCGTGCGTATTTTCTAATGAACATTTTTTCCATGTCGTCCATCATTTTATACGATGATTGAAGCTTGCTGGGCTTTGTGCCGTTTTCCTGGAATTTAACTAGATACATCTGGAAAAAATTCAAAACCTCAGTGTGTATCTGTGCTATCTTTTGCCGCTCCAGCTCAATTATCTCCTGGCTTCTCTCAAGAGCCTTCTGCTCCCCGTAATTGTGTTTCAGCTCTATTATTTCATTGATGCAGTCTAGTGCAGCAATGGAATGGGGAGAATTTAAGTGCCCAAGAATGTAATCTACAATCTTGGTAGAAAAAATAAACTCAGGTGGCATTGATTTACAAAACGACTCAAAGCAGTTCAGACAACTCTCAAGGAGTGCGTCATCGACTTCCTGGGTCTCGGAGTATTCCAAAATCAAAGAGATAAAGTGGAATATTGTAAAATACTCCTGCTTAAGAGCGCTTCGCAGCCTCCTCTTCTTGGTTGTAGTTATCTCATTGTCTGCAATAAAAATCTCTTCGTTTATGCATTTTAAAATTATTAATGAGTTTTTACTAACCTGCATAGAAGTGCTTTGGCTGACATTAATCAAGTCAGAAATGAACGTAGGCCATCTCCTAGGCCACTCTTTCTTTACAATCTCAATAATTACTGTGTTGAACTTCTGAAGAATTATATCATTCTGCTTTGTGACATCCGTCTTGGACGATCTCTCTATGATTGTACTAAAAACATACTGGCGAAGCCCTAACCTCATCTCCTCGTTGAAAAGCGCCCACTTACTCTTGACTGTCTCTTCCAGTATCTGCAGAGCAATGAACTGGGAATGCTTTGAGAGCGAATTCTTCAGTATGCAGTCTATTTTGGTCCAGCTGTTAGGCAAATCCTTGAACTGGAGCAAGATGTCCTCTGCTGCGTTTTTATTTGGGGAACTAGGATTTAGTGCAGTATTAACCACCTCGTCGAATGCTTTAATGTCAAATTCGCTGTTTGTGTCAAGAATTCGTTCCATGGGGAGAAGAATGCATTATATTTTAAAAATAAAACAAATTTTTAAAAGAAGGAAAACCCTTCAAATTAAACATGCAAGCATCCTGTCTTCTCTTGGCTAGGTTGTTATAGAATTAATTTTAATTGATCAATAATAAATAATGCCAACTGATTTTTAATGCTGAATTGAGAAAAGCCAGAGTTTGCATTTACTGATCCTGCGTTAATCTACAGAATCTAATGTTTTTAATGCAGCAAATTTAGGACTGTAAATGCTTTGACTAATTAGAATTCATATTAGCTTAAGGCTTGATAAATCTTAAATTTTTGAAATAGCTTAAAAAAGCGAAATTAAATCACTAATCTTGTTTTTCCAGGTTTTAAAGTATAAAAATTTGTTAAATACATTAACTTATAGTTTTTATAAAGTATCTGTATAGATCGGAATTTATTCATGGTTCTGCCTTTTTGTTGCAAACGTTTTGATCCATTTGTTGTGGATGATCTCAAATATTTACAATCTCTTTTGATAATCCCCAGAATGAGAAAGCTAATTTGTGGAAACTGGAAGATGAACTGCACACTAAGGACATTTGAAGGCTTTGACACAGGTATCAGGGCAGTTAAATCTGCAGATGTAGATGTTTTGGTTGCAGTACCTTATGTCTACCTGCCTATTTGCAACGATAATTTCTTCCAGTCCTGTGCACAAGATGTGAGCGAATATGACTGTGGTGCATACACGGGAGATGTGGGTGCCAAAATGCTTAAAGATGTAGGTGTATCTTATTCCATTGTCGGTCACAGCGAGAGATACGAATACTTCGGTGAAACCTGTGAGAAAGTAAATAAAAAGCTTAAAAATCTAATAAAGTATAGCATTGAGCCCATAATGTGCGTCGGCGAGTCTTTAGAATATAGAGAAAACAACACACACAAACAATTTATTGAAGATCAAATGAATAAATGTCTTGAGGGAATCAAAAACACAAAGATTAACATAGCATATGAGCCAATATGGGCAATAGGAACAGGCAAAGTTGCAAGCGAAGATCAAATTACAGATATGATTGCCAAAATAAAAGAAGTGATGGAAGTCCGGAATGTTTCAGGCAGAATACTGTACGGAGGGTCGATAAGTTCAAAGAATGTTGCAGAATTGGCTAGAATCAAAAATTTAGATGGCATCTTAGTCGGAAATGCCTCGTTAGACTTTAATGAATTTGCGAAGATAATCAGTATTTTTTTAAATGACCAATAACAGTACAGCCTTTTCTTTTTAAAAAGCCAAGTATAAAGTTTCTGAACAAGATTGTAAAAAATTTCTATTATTGAAAAAGACTTTTTAGCTGCGGTACAAAACAAATATCTCTTTTTGAAAAATCTATAAATAGGTTTTCAGCATATTTTTGCATCCTCAAGCTCCTAAACACGTCACAAAAGTCAGTAGACACATCACATTACTCAATATGTTTCTCTTAGAATGAAACGCAAGATTTTCAAGTTTTAATAAAATTTTTCTTGGAAGGGCATGGAATATTTCGAGAGGAGAATGTGTGTATTTACTAACAGGCCAATTGATGCCAAGGATAAGTCGAGTGTCCAAATAGTGTTTGCTGCGCTTGACGAGAATGGAAGGAGCACTGGAGAGAAGAAGTTGGTTGACATCAGCGGTTCAGTCAGAGCTAGTGAAGGAATGGTTGATGCTGAGCTTTTAAATTGGAGTAGAAAGGAATAAACAAATTACGCTTTTTCTTTTAGTATCTTTTAATGCTTCTCAAATTCTTTAAAATGCAAAAAATAGCCTCTTTACGTCAATAAAAGGTGGAATTGTTAACAGGCATCTGCTCTTTGTTTTGTGGCTTCAATAAGTCTCAAAGACTTTTGACATTCAAAGAATAAGAAAAATCTTAATCGTTTGCAATCATTGAGACCCATGTCCGAGCAACAATGCCCTGTTTGTAAAAGTGACTCATATTTGAATCCCAACATTAAGATTTTTATCAGTCCCTGCTTCCACAGAATCTGTGAGCAATGCCTGTACAAAATCTTTGCGCATGGACATGCGCCCTGTCCCGAATGCAAAACCCCCCTGAGAAGAATCAACTTTATAAGCTCAACATTTGAGGATGTGGAGGTGGAAAGAGAAATAAAAATAAGAAAACTATTATCGGCACATTTCCACAGATCTGAGGATGAATTTGGCAGCGAGGCAGAATACAACGACTACCTTGAACAATTTGAGAATGTTGTCTTTGAGCTGGTTGATCTAAAGAATGACTCGTTGGCTAAGGGGAGGATTGAGTATCTGAAAGACCACTGTCTTCTTTTGAATTCAAAGAACAAAAGCATTGCTCAGCATGATTTTGCTGTACCCGAAGTTAAAAAAATAAAGGTTGAGGAAGAGAAACTAACCTTGTACAATCAAGATAAGACTTTGTTTGCCTTTAAGAAAGATTTAGACATTCCTAAGAGTTTTATGGTTCCATCAGATGCAGGCGGATTGAGCAAAAGCGTAATACTTGAATTCATTGCATCCTCATTACAGATTCCAAATGACCAAACAGTGTTTCTTTGATCAAAAAGAAAAGAAAAATGCTCAATTTAATTTGATCAAAGATTGATCCAATTGATATTTTCAAGGAATTCTGCATAAGTACCAGAATCTGAATGAGCAACTTTAAAAATGAGTTTGGCTGTGTTTCCAACTGAAGAACTTTAAACATTTTTCAAAGTCTGATTTCTCATTAAAAACACTTCGTTGTACATTCCAAAACAGTATGCCTGAACTATGGCATTCTCTAGGATTATTGCAATTTCCTTTGTTTCAGCCTCCTTAAAAAAACAACTTTATTAATAAACACTTATATTTTTATTGTCTCTGCCTTTGACGTTCGTTTTAGCCAATTAAATAGCTTTTTGATGACTTGTTGCTCATTAAACGAAGCTTTTCTACAACTTTAAGAGAATTTTGTGTTTTTTAATTTGCAAATAAAGTTTAATTTATCAAATTAAAAAATTGTGAAACGGAAAAGCCAATTATAGAAATTAAATGCTAGCAAGTCTTATTTTTAATATAAACAATTCATTAAAGTATAATTAAATTATTTTATCAATTTAATCATCAGAAAGTTCCAAAAAAGACCTAACGTACGCTTCTAAATTATTTACAATCATGTCTTTATGCTTATCATCAATTCTAGTCACATAGGAATCAGTGTCTTCCAGTCCATCCTTTACAATTCCGTCAAATACAATTCCCTCGTTCTCTTGCTGCAAAATATATGGGAACATTGACGCTTCTGTTGTTGCCAGGTCTCTGCATCTACCGTAGAAACAGTTAAAATCCTCTTGTGCTGCCCCTAGCTCTTCAAACAGCTCTGGGATTTTTATTAAGCTGTTTTTGGAATCTGCGTTTGGATGTGTTAAAGAAAGAATTGGCTTATTCCTAACAATAAAAATCTTTTGTCTTTCCAGAGGCAGCTTGTATTTTTTTGAAATCGCTTCCTTTACCTGTTCTTCCAGCCTGTCACCAGTGATGCTTGCTTCTATCTCAAATTCATCTCTGTTTATTTTCAAAAACTCTTCAAAAAAATTTTTTATAAACATTTATCGGCTTTTTATAAAACAAAGTATTTTTGAATGGGCATACGAAAATGAAAAAAATATTGACACAACCGTCTGAAAGCATTTATCCAACATCAGATAATATTGATGGGAATTTGATATTGGCAAAAGGAGATTACATTTACAAGCTTGATGAGACCAAGTATATGGTTATTGAGCTGCTAGGAATAGGCTCTTTTGGGCAAGTTTTCAGATGCATCAGTAATGAGGGTGATGAGGTTGCCATAAAGGTAGTTAAATCCATCAACAAGTACTTCCAATATGAGATGAATGAGGTGAGAATTCTTAAAAGAATCAAAGAGCAGGGCTTGAACCAATATTTTGTGGAGCTGTATGATGCTTTTATTTACAAGCAGCATTTGTGCATTGTTCTGGAATTACTGGGTAAAAATATGTATGATATAACAAAAATATTTAAGTTTCAAGGGATCAACTACCAATACCTAAGGCCTGTGATTAAGCAGCTGTTAGAGGGTCTTTGTGAACTGCACAACCAAGGAATTGTCCACTGTGACTTGAAGCCGGAGAATATTCTGCTTTATGATTATTTCAATTATAAAATTAAAATTATAGATTTTGGCTCCTCGACAACCAAAGCGCTATCTTCTGTGTTCTACGTTCAGTCAAGGTTTTACAGGGCGCCTGAGGTCATTCTTGGCATTTCATACAGCAGCTCAATCGACACCTGGTCTTTTGGATGCATCGCCTACGAGCTGCTCACAGGACATCCTCTGTTTCCAGGCAAGGATAACAAAGATCAGTTGCTGAAAATCCATAACTTCTTGCCCCATGGGCTTCCGCTATTCATGTTAGAGCATGGAAAAAATACACACTTGTATTTTGAGAAGACCAACAACAGCTACGTATTTGATAACTCACAGGATTATTTTAATTTGAAAAAGTTCAAAGACAAAATTTATTGCAATCCAGGAACAAAGCAGGAGCATGATTTGTTTATAGACTTATTGCTTAGAGCACTAAATCCATCATATTTAGAACGATCATTGCCCCATAATCTTTTAAAACATCCTTTCTTGCAAGAACATCCACCGTCTAAGCCTCATATGGATATAATCAGAGCTGGTGCTGCCAGTCCCCGTGTATCCAAGCTTGATCAAAAAAATCGGAAGATGTCGTTGTACGAGATTCGGCCTTTTGATGTCGAGGACAAA
>Ga0308170_10001380_pt1 | contig 23423 bp, 24 predicted proteins | sample PhyBR2_2_FD_202136 | JGI IMG/M metagenome (GOLD analysis project Ga0308170, IMG submission 202136) | Phyllosphere microbial communities from UC Gill Tract Community Farm, Albany, California, United States - DLSLSB.R2 | ecosystem: Host-associated > Plants > Phyllosphere > Unclassified | place...
CAAGGCGCGCGTTTCACCGTGCAGGATGAGACCGGCCGCGCGGTGGCGCAGGGCTATACGCCGCAAACCGTCGAGCTGGCGAAATCGACCGGGAATTACTTTGGTAAGAAGCACTATCAGGTGATGCTGGAGAGTCCGGGCTACGTGCCGCTAACCTTGCCGATCGAGGCCAATGCCAATCTGTGGTATTTGCTCGGCAATATTCCGCTGTTGGGCTTCCCCGGCTGGCTGCTGGTCGATCCCTTCTACGGCGGCATGTACGATCTCAAACCAGAGCATCCACAGCCGAAGCTGAACGTCGTCGGCGCGCGGGGTTAATAAGCCCGCACCGATCGTAGCGGCGCAATTTATTGCGCAATCTTACCGCGAAAAAAAACAGCGCAATTAATTGCGCCGCTACAAATCATTCAACAGTTTGAGTTACTGCGCGGTAGGCTTCACCATCGCATTGGCGCTTTTATGCTGCGCCAGATGTTGCTGCTGGAAAATGCACATGCGGATGGTGTTGCGGTATTCGCCGTTGATGAAAAATTCGTGCTTCAGTACGCCTTCCACCTCAAAACCCAGCTTGGTGTAGATATGCACCGCCTTCTTATTCTCTTCATCGACAATTAGATAGAGTTTGTAGAGATTCAGCACCGAAAAGCCGTAATCCATCGCCAGCTTTGCCGCTTTGGTGGCTAAGCCTTTGCCCTGATGGGAAGGATCGATAATGATCTGAAACTCAGCGCGGCGATGCACGTGATTAATCTCGACCAACTCCACCAACCCGGCTTTGTGTCCATCATGCTCCACCACAAAGCGGCGCTCGGTCTGGTCATGGATATGTTTGTCATACAGATCCGAAAGCTCGACAAACGCTTCGTACGGTTCTTCAAACCAGTAACGCATCACGCTGGCGTTGTTATCTAATTGGTGCACAAAGCGTAAATCTTCCCGCTCCAGCGGACGTAACTTAACCGTCATACGGTGTTCCTTGTTGTTGAATGTTGCTCCACGATGCGGCCCTGCGCCATACGCGCCGCGCGATCGCACATGTGATCGATCACATCCGGATCGTGGCTGACCAGCACCATGGTTAAACCATCTTTTTGCTTTAGATCGTTGAGCAGGTTGAGGATCTCAGCCTGCACCGACATGTCCAGCGCCGAGGTCGGCTCATCCAGCAGCAGGATCTTGGGTTCCAGCAGCAGGGCGCGCACAATCGCTACGCGCTGACGCTGACCGCCTGAAAGCTGATGCGGATAGCGATCCGCCAGCGCCGGATCGAGCCCGACATGACGGAACCCGGCATTAATGCGGTCGTCGATGTTATCACGTTTGAGCATTTTCAGCGGTTCCGCCAGCGTGCGACGCAGGCGATGGCGCGGATGCAGCGAAGCGTAGGGATCCTGAAACACCATCTGCACATCGCGGCGCAGCTGGCCGGTAAACGCTTTGCCGGGCTGCACGGCGGTGCCCGCCAGCGACATGCTGCCGCTCCAGTGCGGATTCAATCCCGCCAGCACCCACAGCAGCGACGACTTGCCGCAGCCGGACGGACCAACCAGACCAAAACACTCACCGGCCGCGACCTGCAGCGACACATCGTGCACCACGGTGCGCAGCTCGTAACCTTGCTTGTGCGAAACGCTGAGGTTCGCTAACTCAATCATAATTCTTCTCCAGCGCGGCACGATCCAGCACCGGCAAACGCTCGCCGTGCGTGGCTTTACTCGGACGACAGGCCCACAAGGTGCTGGTGTAAGGATGGCTGGCGTTGGAGAGTTCGGACGCCGGCAAGGTATCCAGCACGCGGCCCTGATACATCACCATCACACGTTCGCAGTGCTCGGAAACCTGTTGCAGATCGTGGCTGATCAGCAGCAAACCCATGTTGCGCTGTTCAACCAGACGACGAATCAGCGCCAGTACCTGATCGCGCATCGCGTGATCGAGCGCCGACGTAGGTTCATCGGCGATCAGCAGTTCAGGATCGGTGATCAGGGCGATCGCCAGCATCACGCGTTGCCCCATGCCGCCAGAAAGTTGATGCGGATAGCGTTTCATCAGCTGACGCGGGTCGGGCAAGCCCACCGCATCCAGCATCTCGCACACTTTCTCTTTACGTTCAGCGCCGCTCAATTTGTGGTGCAGCACCAGCGGTTCTTCCACCTGCCAGCCAATGGTGCGCGTGGGATTGAGCGCATATTTCGGATCCTGCATCACCATTGCCACTTTACTGCCGCGTAGCTGGATCCAGTCACGCTCGCGCAGGCTCAGCGCATCGGTGTCGACAATCTGCAAGCGATCGGCCTGCAAGTGCAGCGAAGGTGACAGCAAGCCCATCAGCGTACGTGCGGTGAGTGATTTACCGGAACCGGATTCACCCACCAGCGCCACGCGCTCGCGGCCAATTTGGAAGCCAATGTTATCGACCAGCAGCGCATCATCGCTGCGAATCGTCAGGCCTTGTACATCAATTAACAGATCATTTGGCATGACGAGTATCCAGTCGGTCACGCAGGCCATCGCCTGTCAGGTTAAACGCCAGGCTGGCGAACAGAATCGCGCCGCCGGGTGCGGCGGCAACCCACCATTGGTCGAAGATCACTTTACTGCCTTCTGCCACCATCGAACCCCATTCGGCGGTAGGCGGTTGCACGCCCATGCCAAGGAAGCCGAGGCCCGCCGCTGAAAGAATGATTCCGCCGAGGCTCAGCGCGGCACGTACCACCGCCGTTGGCATACACAGCGGCAGAATGTGGCCAAACATCAGGCGTAAACCGGTGATGCCCTGCATGCGCGCGGCGGCGAGGTAATCACTGCGGCGCAGCGCCAGCGTTTCCGCGCGCGCCTGACGGGCAAACGGCGGCCAGCTGGTGAGCGCCAGCGCCAGTGCGCCATTCATCAAGCCGGGGCCGAGCATGGCGACCAGCGCCAGCGCGATCACCAGATTCGGCAGCGACAGGAAGATATCGGTTATGCGCATCAACACGCGCTCGGTCCAGCCGCCCACGTAACCGGCGGTGATGCCGACCAGCAGGCCAACCGGAATGGTCAGCACCAGAATCAGTGACACCAACAGCAGCGTGGGGCGCGCGCCATAAATCACGCGTGACAGCAGATCGCGGCCAAAGCCATCGGTGCCAAACCAGTGCAGCGCCGATGGCGCCTGCAAACGCTGGGAGATGATCTGCGCATTGGGATCGAAAGGCGCCAGCAATGGCGCGAACAACGCCATCGCCACCACAATCAGCACCAGCGTCAGGCCGATGGAAAGCGAGGTCACGCGCGCGCGGCGGCGGCGCGGACGCAGCGTTTCCAGTTCAGAGAGTTGTTGAGTCATCGGGTTCTCGGATCGGTTAACCAGGTCAGGGCATCGGCCAGCGCGTTGAGCAGAATAAAGCAGCTGCCAATCAGCAAGGTCGAGCCGAGAATCGCCGGTACATCGGAGGAAAACAGCGCGTTAGTCATGTAGCGACCAACGCCCGGCCAGGCAAATACCGTTTCGGTGAGTACCGAACCTTCCAGCAGCGTGGCGTAGGAGAGGGCGATAACGGTAATCAGCGTGCCCAGCACGTTGGGGAAAATATGACGCAGCAAAATGCGGCCACGGCTGGCACCTTTCGCACGCGCCAGCACCACATACTCTTTGCTGCTCTCTTCCAGCAGCGCCGCGCGCAGCAGGCGCGTGATACCCGCCATCGCCAGCAGGCCGAGAATCACCACCGGCAGCCACAAGTGGGCAATCGCATTGTGGAACATCTCGGGATCGCCGGACATCCAGCTATCAATCAGTACAAAGCCGGTTTTTGGCTCCAGCGTGTAGATCCAGATGTCATCAAGCTGGCCCGGTCCGGCGGACCAGTGCAGCACGGCATAAAACAGCAGCAAACCCAGCAAGCCGAGCCAGAACACCGGCACCGAGTAGCCGAGCAGCGAAACAAAACGCGCCACGTTATCGATGATGCTGCCCGGCTTCCACGCCGCCATCAGCGCTAAGGCAATGCCGAACACCGCGGCAAAAATCATCGCGCAGGTGGCCAGCTCAATGGTGGCCGGGAAGGTGCGCATCAGGTCGGCGCTGACCGGTTGATTGGTCAGATGCGATAAGCCGAGATCGCCGCGCGCCAAATGGCTGATATAGCGCCAGAACTGCACCAGCACCGGCTGATCAAGACCGAGATCGTGTCGCACCTGCGCGTAGGTGGCTTCGCTGGCGTGATCGCCTGCGATCTGTTGCACCGGATCGACTGGCGAAAGGTGCGACAGCATAAAAGTGAACGCTAACAAACCGACCAACGTCACCAGCAGCGAGAGCAGGCTGGTGACGATGTGGCTAACGCGTTGCCAAAGTGGCCGGGCGAACCCGGCCTGTGAAGCTGACACTGCCATTACTTAGAAACCTGCGAGTAATACACCATGTCCGGGTTGATGCCCTGCACATAGCCTTGCAGATTGTCGCGCAGCGCAATCAGGTTTTTCGCCTGCAAGCCAATCACGTACGGCGAGTTCTTCAGCACTTCACGCTGCATCGCCTGATAGAGTTCGACGCGCTTGTTGTTATCGCTCTCGGCGGTGGCGGCCAGCGTTTGCTTGTTCAGCTCCGGGATGTGCCAGTCAGAACGGTAAGCCACGGTTTTGCTGCCATCTTCCGGGTTGTAAGCGAAGGACGCGGCGTTGGTGTTGGGATCGAAATAGTCTGCGCCCCAGGCGTTCAGGGTGGCTTCATATTTGTGCGCCTTCACGCGGGTCGAGACTTCAGAGCTCAGGCCAGGTTGCACTTCCACTTTCACGCCGCCTTTGGCAAAGCTGCCCTGCAGCGCCTGCGCGATATCGAGGTAAGGCGGCTGGTTGCTGGTGGAAAGCGTGAAGCTGACGTTGGTCAGACCGGCTTTCTTCAGAATCGCTTTGGCTTTCTCAGGATCGTAAGTGTACGGCGTGTCGTTGATTGCGCCGAGGAAGCCTTTCGGCAGGAAGGTTTGATGCACGTCGAACTGGCCTTTCAGCAGGTCGTTAGCGATACCTTTATAGTCGAATAGGTATCGAGCTGCTTCCCACAGCGCCGGGTTCTTCAGCACCGGGTTTTCACCGATGTTGAACTGGATGTAATAGAGCGACGCCATCGGAATCGCTTCGGTCTTCACGCCCGCTTTGCCTTTCAGCGAGGCGATCTGATCCGCACCGAGGTTACGCGCGATATCCACATCGCCCTGTTCCAGCAGCAGACGACGCGCAGCCGGTTCCGGAACGTTTTTAATCAGGATATTTTTCAGCTTCGGAGCGCCCGCTGGCGAAGTTGGATTCGCGCTCAGCAGAATCGCTTCGTGCAGCACCACTTTACGAATCTGATACGGGCCGCTACCGGCAGAGTGAGTACCGAGCCACGCATGGCCGAAGTCACCGTTCTTCGCGTTGGCCTGCGCGGTTTTCTCATCAACAATCGAAGAGACCGGCGCGGAGAGCAGGCTGAGCACATACGCCGGGCTGACGTTGGCGCTCCAGCTGATCTGTACGTGGTTGTCATCAACCTTTTTCAGGAAGGTATCGACGTTGTCTTTATTCCAGCCAAGTTGGGTAAGAATAAAGGAGGGATCGAGGTTGAGTTTCACCACGCGACCCAGTGAGAAGATCACATCCTCCGGACGCAGCGGATTGCCGCTGGCGAACTGAGCACCTTTGCGTAGTTCAAACGTCAGGCTGCGATTATCGCTGCCCGCTTGCCAGGACGTGGCCAGCGTTGGCTGCAAATCGGTTGGATTGGTGGGATCGGACTGAACCAGGCGCTGATAAATGTTAGTGAACGCTTGCACCGTGGTGAGCTCGAAGCCCTGCGCGGGATCGAAGCTGTCGGCATCATCGGTAGACTGGGCAATCACCAGCGTATCTTTCGGCGTCGCTGCCTGAACAGAGAAGGCGGCTACCAGCGATAACGCCAGCAGTGATGGAATAATTTTTTTCATGTTGTTTCCTTGCCTAAAAAAAGTAACGCGAGTTTACGAGAGCGCAGCAGTGAAGAATAGTCAATTTCAGGCTATGCATATGCATTAATGATCTAAGACGCATGGTTCAGTTATAAGGGAAAACCGCACAATCCGTAGCGGCGCAATTCATTGCGCAATGTGTGGAAGGGCTTTGGGTGCAGGATCGTTAACGCAAAATCGCGCGATTAATCACGCCGCTACGGAATGTGCATGTGAGGTAATATCAACTCAACTGCAACGGAATATAAATGATGGGTGACTAACCGATAATTAACTTTACTTCGTTACTTGCCAGAATATAATGGCCGCAATTTCAAAGCAGGAGAGTTCAGTTGGACAGTCACCCTTTTAGTTGGCATCACAAGGCAAGCTGACGCGCGAACTTTTTTGTCGCTGCTTGCCAACACGGCGGGCAGCAATCCTCTCTTTTCTGATGATTGTTCCCTTTAAACGACATTGTAACGGGCCAAAGCCCGTGGGGATATCATCATGCACATGATTTTTAACACACTTTTCCCTCCGCCTCGATACGCGCGCTGAACCTCAGCGTGCTGATTAGCGCTGCACATTAGACGGCTTTTCGCTGTTCGATTGCGTGGTGTTTACCTTCGTCTTTATTTATTACTCGTTATTTTGCGAGCGACTCTTTTCGTCTTTAATTTCCGGGAGGTGATATGGAAATTCCCGACAGGTTATTTTTAATTTAACAAACGCATTGCCGTTAATTTAATTTGTGTGCCTCGCACGCAGGGATTTTTATTGCCGTAATAAAGAGGAATGTCACTATGACTGACATGAAACTCAACCAGGACAAAAAAGCCTGGAACACCACGCGCCAGCCGCGTCAAAAAACACCGCGTTACCTGATTGAAGATGAAGCCGGTTTTACTGCCGACGAAACGCTGGTGCGTCTGCGCAGCGATGCGCTTGGCCTGAGTGAACGTGAAGCCGAGGCGCGCCTGGATGTATACGGCCGCAATCAGGTCGAACACGACAAAGCGCCACCGGCGTTGTTGCAGTTGCTGCAGGCATTCAACAATCCGTTTATCTATGTCCTGATGGCGCTGGCGCTGGTGAGCTTTTTCACTGATTTCTGGCTGCCGCTGCGCAACGGCGAGGAGACCGATCTGACCGGTGTCATCATCATTGTGACGATGGTAACGCTCAGCGGTTTGCTGCGCTTCTGGCAGGAGTTCCGTACCAATAAAGCGGCGCAGGCGCTGAAATCGATGGTGCGCACCACCGCCACGGTGCTGCGTCGTGAGTCAGCGCAGCAAGCGCCGCTCAAACAGGAAGTCGATATCGCCACGCTGGTGCCGGGTGACATCATCTATCTGTCGGCGGGGGATTTGGTGCCAGCCGATGTGCGGCTGCTGGATTCACGCGATCTGTTTATCAGCCAGGCGATTTTGACCGGCGAATCGTTACCGGTTGAGAAGTATGACGTCACCGGCCACGTCACCAGCAAAAGCAGCGGTGCCAGCGAACAGGGCACATCGCTGCTGGAACTGGGCAGCGTCTGCCTGATGGGCACCAACGTGTCCAGCGGCAGCGCCAAAGCGGTGGTAGTGGCAACCGGCAGCGAAACTTACTTCGGTAGCCTGGCGAAATCGATTGTGGGTAATCGCGCACAAACCGCCTTTGACCGCGGCGTCAACAGCGTGAGCTGGCTGCTGATCCGCTTCATGTTGGTGATGGTACCGGTGGTGTTGCTGATTAATGGCCTAACCAAAGGCGACTGGCTGGATGCTTCACTGTTTGCGCTGGCGGTAGCGGTAGGTTTAACGCCGGAAATGTTGCCGATGATCGTCAGCTCCAATCTGGCGAAAGGTGCCATCGCCATGTCGCGGCGTAAAGTGATCGTCAAACGTCTGAATGCGATTCAAAACCTCGGCGCGATGGATATTCTCTGCACCGACAAAACCGGCACGCTGACGCAGGACAACATCATTCTGGAGCATCATCTGGATTGTGCTGGCGTGGAGAACTCACGCGTGCTGATGCTGAGCTGGCTTAACAGCCACTATCAAAGCGGCACGCTGAATCTGATGGATCGCGCCATTTTGCAGTACGGCAAAAACCGCGTCAGCGAAGCGGTAAGCGATACCTATATCAAAGTGGATGAGCTGCCGTTCGATTTCATTCGCCGTCGCGTCTCGGTGGTGGTGCGCGATCGTCGTCTCAATCAACAGATGCTGATCTGCAAAGGCGCGGTGGAAGAGATGCTGAGCATCGCGACTGCCGAGCGTGAAGGCAAACTGGTGCAGCCGCTGAACGAAACGCGTCGTGCAGAACTGCTGGCGCTGGCACATCAATACAATGAGCAGGGTTTCCGCGTGCTGCTGGTGGCGAGCCGCGTGCTGGCGGAGCCGGGTTTACAGCAGCCGCTGAGCGTGGCGGATGAGCAAGGCTTAACGGTAGAAGGGCTGCTGACCTTCCTCGATCCACCGAAAGAGAGCGCCGCCAAAGCCATCGGCGCGCTGCGCGACAATGGCGTTAGCGTCAAAGTGCTGACCGGCGATAATCCAGTGGTGACCGCGCGCATTTGCCAGCAGGTTGGCATCGACAGCGGCGCGATCGTCACCGGCGACCAAATTGCCCTGATGAGCGACGAGCAGTTGGCAGACGCCGCCGCACAGAGTGCGGTATTCGCTAAACTCACGCCGCTGCAGAAATCACGCATCCTGCGCGCGCTACAGCAACAGGGCCACACCGTTGGCTTCCTCGGCGACGGGATTAATGATGCGCCGGCGCTGCGTGATGCTGATGTCGGGATTTCCGTCGATAGCGCGGCGGACATCGCTAAAGAGTCCTCCGATATCATCCTGCTGGAAAAAGATTTGATGGTGCTGGAAGAGGGCGTAATGAAGGGACGCGAAACCTTCGGCAACATCATTAAGTATCTGAACATGACCGCCAGCTCGAACTTCGGCAACGTGTTCTCGGTGTTGGTGGCGAGCGCCTTTATTCCGTTCCTGCCGATGCTGGCGATTCATCTGCTGATTCAGAACCTGATGTACGATCTGTCTCAGCTGGCACTGCCGTGGGACAAAATGGACCGCGAGTTCCTGCGTAAGCCGCGTAAATGGGACGCGCGTAATATCAAACGCTTTATGCTGTGGATTGGGCCAACGTCGTCGATTTTCGATATCACCACCTTTGCGCTGATGTGGTACGTGTTCGCGGCGAATACGCCAGAAATGCAGTCGCTGTTTCAGTCCGGCTGGTTTATTGAAGGCTTGCTGTCGCAAACGCTGGTGGTGCACATGCTGCGCACGCAAAAGATTCCGTTTATCCAGAGCCGTGCGGCGCTGCCGGTGCTGCTGACCACTGCGTGTGTGATGATCGCCGGCATTCTGCTGCCGTTCTCACCGCTGGGCGCGATGGTGGGATTGGTGCCGCTGCCATGGTCTTACTTCCCATGGCTGGTGGCAACGCTGCTCGGGTATTGCGTGGTCGCGCAGGGCATGAAAATGCTCTACATCAAGCGCTTTGGCCAGTGGTTTTAAACACATGGAGGTGAAATGCGTAACCGCAATCTCAATAAGGTGGTGTTTCACCTGATAATGATGATGGTTGTCATGGTGGTGTTAACGCTGGTGTTTCGTTAATGAAAAAAGGGCAGGATTTCCTGCCCTTTTCTTTACTCTTCGTCGGGCTGGTAATACTGCACGCCGATCTCAATGCGCTCGCGGCCGCTAGCTACGCGATGGCGATTGCTGTCGCGCAGCGAATAGATGCAGCCGCAATACTCCTGCTGATAGAAACGTTCGCGCTTGCTGATCTCAATCATGCGTGACGAGCCGCCACCTTTCCGCCAGTTGAACTCCCAATAAAGCATATCGGGATAGTGCGCCGCCGCGCGCACGCCGCAGTCGTTGATCTGCTGCATATTCTTCCAGCGCGAAATACCGAGTGAACTGGTGATCACCGGGAAACCGTTTTCATGTGCATACAGCGCGGTGCGTTCAAAGCGCATGTCGAAACACATGGTGCAGCGCACGCCACGTTCCGGTTCCCACTCCATGCCACGCGCCCGCTCAAACCAATTGTCTTTATCATAATCGGCATCAACAAAGGGCACGCCAAACTGCTCGGCAAAGCGGATATTCTCCTCTTTACGCAGCTCATACTCTTTCAGCGGATGAATGTTTGGGTTGTAGAAGAAGATGGTGTAATCGATGCCGGAAGCCAGCATCGCTTCCATCACTTCGCCCGAGCAGGGCGCACAGCAGGAGTGCAACAGGACTTTATTATGACCGTTGGGTAAGGGCAGCGGCTGCCGGGTAAAGGTGTCAGACATGAGCATTATTGGTTAATGGAGTGTTGGGTAAAGTCTAAGGGGATAGCGTTAAAGATGCAAAGTTGAGGAAAACAGGCAATAAAAAAGGCCGCAAACGCGGCCTCTGGATTGAGCGACGAACGTTATTCAGTCACTTTCTTTTTCAGATCGCTGGCACCTTCTTTGGTTTTATTCCAGCCTTTCTGCGTGCCTTCTTTGGTGGCATCCCAACCTTTCTCAGAACCTTCTTTGGTTTTGTTCCAGGCTTTCTGCGTACCTTCGCTGGCTTTGCTGGTCAGGTTATCGCTTTTACCTTCTGCCGCATGCTTCGCTTTCAGCTGCTGCTCTTTACCTTCGTTCTGCGCCTGATGCAGTTTTTCTTTAGCGGTGTTCGCACCGGCCTGCGCGTTAGCGACAGTTTCATCAGTTGCATGTGTGGTCGCGGCAAAAGCCGAAGATGCCATCAGAATGGCTGACAGTGCAATAATGGTCTTTTTCATAATTCCCTCTTTCATGAAATATGTCGTCTCAGGTAATCATCCTGGCATAGGCCGGGATGGAAAGATTTAAGAATAAACCAGGAATGAAAAAGGTCTAGTTTCGCTGGCAAAATCACCAGTAGATAGCATTTTAGGTTGTTGCAGGAAGGGATAAGAGCCACCTGAGCGGTGGCTCTGCAATATTAATCTGCTATCTGTCTGGCGCAGCATAGCAGTGGCGCCACGTGCAACGGTTGCGTACCGAGGTTGGCAATCAGGGATTGAACGTTACGCTGGTAACGCTGTGGAATCCGGGTGGCAATAAACACGCGATAGCCGAGGCGTTTATCGCCAGCCTGCCTGAGCTGTGGAGCTGCCTCTACTCTTCGTCGCGCTCTTTAGCGGCGCGCTGACGATCATAGAACTCATCTTCGGCGGCGATGATCTCATCCATCAATGAGTTCATATCCACTTCATGCACCTCTTCTACGAAGAGACCGGTGAGCGGCGTTTCTGGCGTCAGCTTTCCATCTTCATATAACTGCCAGATCTCTTTCGCATAGCGCGTTTGCAAAATCTGCGGAGCATATTGCCCGTAATAGGCGGTGATGTTGTTCACATCGCGCTCAAACATCGATTCAGCGTGGTTGTTTGCCGCGGCATCAACCGCTTGTGGCAAGTCGATAATCACCGGTCCGTTGGCATCCTGCAGCACGTTGAATTCTGACAGGTCGCCATGAACAATGCCGGCGCACAGCATGCGCACGATATTGCGGATCATGGTATCGAAATCCTTCAAGGCGTTCTCTTCAGTCAGGAACACATCGCTCAGGCGTGGCGCAACCAGACCTTCTGCGTCTGTGACCAGCTCCATCAACAAAACGCCGTCGATGCAAATGTAGGGCTGCGGGACGCGTACGCCAGCATGCGCCAGGCGGAATAACGCATCAACTTCCGCGCTTTGCCAGGTCTCTTCTTGCTGCTTGCGCCCGAATTTCGACCCTTTTTGCATCGCACGTGAATTACGGCTGTTGCGCACTTTGCGCCCTTCCTGATAATGCACAGCCTGCTTGAAACTTCGTTGTGTGGCGTCCTTGTACACTTTGGCACACTGGATTTTGCCGCCCGTTAACACGGTATAAACGTCAGCTTCTTTGCCGCTTCTTAGTCTTTGTAGTACTTCATCTACCAGGCCATCATCAACGAGAGGCTGGAGTCGGTTTGGGATTTTCATGCGAGTCGCCTTGAAAGAGTCCAGATACAAAAAAGCCCGTAAGGCTTGCGCCATACGGGCTCTTAGGACTTCATCGAATGACTCTGGTGATCATCGATGGAGAATTTTGGTGGGCTGGCGGAGTCTGAATAAGGAATATAACTTAATGAAAATAAAATGTTTTATTCAATTCAAGTTTCCTTTGTATACCTAAACGTATACCAATTCAGGAAAGTAATAAATAAAAAACTCGAAATTGGACCATCTTATCTCATCAGCGAAATAGCTGATTTAATATACTCTTCATGAGGTTTGAACCTCGACATATGCCGCACACACACAACCGGAACCCGCTGGCTGTGGAATTTAGCATAAAAGGCGTATGTGGTGTAATACCCTTTAGGATGCGAATACTTCAACGTACCAGCCTCTCCAAAATGTTTGAGTAACAAACTGGCGGCGGACAGTGAAGTCAGCCCATTGCTATAAGCAATAATCACCTCTGGATTGCAAAGCTGCAGCGTTACATTTTCGAAGAAGCCCATAGAGTTTTTCACGAGTTGCTCAACGGATAGATTCTGCCTCAATGCTTCCTTTTGAATGGATGCTGCATTTTGTGAGCACATCATAAGAGCGTTAGTGTAAACGACATCCTGCCAATCATAACCAAGCCCTACAGGGATTTGTTGCAACCTCTTCGCGAGGTGAGTTATTCCCCAGGCACCTTCGATTCCGTTCTGAACATTTGAGATGGTAGGGGACTCGAAATCTTTCTGAATGGATTGCGCGTTGGTAATGTGAGCATCTACGAGGGAACCATTGAATCCCATCATTATTACGCGCTTTCGATCTGGAGGAGATGCTAAAAGTTCAAAGGCACTGTCGTAAGGCCTTCCTGGTAAATCGCTTAAGCCAAAGTCTGCTAAACCATCTAAGATGAATTTTTTTGTGGCTTCCATTTGAATCCCTTCGATGAAAATCATCACTTCATAATACGTGAAAAAAGTTTTTTATGAATTTATCCTTCACACTCTACATCTTATATATTTATTGATATTAAACAGTGACTTACTTGGTGATGTGAGGGTGAAGGTTCACAGATATGCTTCACCTGTGGTGAAGCATGGGCGTAAAAAAACCGGCTTTCGCCGGTTAAGGTTGGTCAGGCTACTGCCGGGTCGTCGCACTTCGGCAGCCAGTCGGCGCTGCTTTCATCGGTCAGGTCGAGGTTGGTCTGTATGCCTGACTTCGTGCGGCGCTTCAGGTAGTTCAGCCCATACTCGCGCAGGATGCTTTCCAGCGCCTGGCTGAACGACTTCATACTGAGCGGATTGCGGTAGCCGTTCGCCTCCATGTACGCCAGATAGGCGTGATAGAGGTAGCGGCGGGGTTGCAGGGGCCGGATGCTGGCATTACCCATGTGCAGGCCGGTTGGCTCAGCGGTCGCAAACAGATAGCCGCAGAAGTCCACCATCGGATCGGCGTCGCGCTTGATGCGCATCGCTTCACCTGAATTCTGCTGCGACTGGAGCAGTGCCCGGGCGTCCTGCGGCAGGCTGAACCGCTGCATCAACTGACGTACGATAACGGCCAGCTCGTTCTGTATCTTCTCCTTCAACTGCGGGTCACGCTCGTTAGCCGGGATGATTTCCAGGAAGTGCAGGATAACCCGGCGGCGCGACACGCCCCCGCTGCGGTCGGTGAAGCGCATCGGGTTATTGTTGACCGCCAGAATCACCGCCGGGATGTGAGTCGAATAGGCGTCCTTATACTTCGGGTCCACCGACACCGCATCGCCGCCGGTAATCGCCTTGATGCCGGCGCCGTCGCCGCTCCACTTCTCCTGGTCGGGCAGACGGATAAGGGAATAGCCGATGACGGACGCGCGCTCGCGCGAGGATTCGAGCGTCTCGATGGTAGCCGACACGGCGTTGTCCGGCCCGGCCAGCATGGTGGCGATTTCCGCCATGATGCTTTTACCGCTTCCGCCGGGGCCGGTGACTTCGAGAAACAGCTGCCAGTCGTAGCGGTTCGCCAGCACCATAAACAGCGCGGCCAGAATGATATCGCGCTTATCCGCGCTGCGCCCGGCGGCGCGGTCCAGCCACTGCCAGAAGTGGGGGGCGTGGCTCTCCAGCGTCTCGCCTTCTACCGGGCGGGTGTAGTCCACGTCGCTGACGGTGCGCAGCCAGTTTTCACGCCGGTGCGGGCTGAACGTGCCGCTGCGGGTGTCGAGCACGCCGTTGCGAAAGCCAATCAGCTGGCGCTGCGGCGCGGCCTGCTGGGGCAGCATCAGCTTCAGCGTATCCACCACGCCTGCCACCTTGCCTGCCGAGAACGGCGCGCGCAGACGCTGGAACAGCTTCGCCACGTCGCGCCCGAACTGATTGCCGGAAATCACCTTCCACGCTCCGGCCTCGTAGCGGCAGAGAATTTCCCCGCTGGCGTCCACGGCAAGATTGCTGCGGTAGTGCTCCGCCACGCGCTCCGCCTTTTCGCTGGCGCTCATGGCGGAAAATTCCGCCTCGCTCATCACGTCAAACGGGCTGGCAGCGGGCGGTGCGGCGGACTCCGTCAGCGCCTGCCGGGTCGCGGCCTCACCGTGCTGCGTATACGCGTCGTTCCAGTCACCAAACACCGGCGGCAGGGCCACGACTCCGTTACAGGCTGCGGCGGCCTGCGCTGCCTTACGCTGGCCGTCGCCGTTCAGGTCGCGGTCGGCGGCAATCACCAGCTGCAGCGACGGGTGTTTTTCACGGACGAGGCCAGCCAGAGAAAGAAGGTTAACGGACGACAGCGCAATCCATACCTCATCGCCGGTCAGGTTGTGCACCGTCAGGCCGGTAGCGTAGCCCTCTGCGAGCCAGATGAGCCTGGATGGCTTATCGCTGCTGAGAACGTGGCAGGTACCTTTTACCTGTCCGCCCTTCAGCGTGCGCTTGATACCCTTCGCGTTAATCAGCTGCACGTTAACGAGCGCGCCGGTCATGTCGTGCAGGGGCACGACAATATCGCCGGGACTGTAGGTCGTCAGGGCGACTTTGTGCGGCTTCGCAAGCGTCAGGCAGGACTGCTCCGGCCACCCTTTACGGGACAGGTAGGCGTTGCTGCTGGTTTCACGCGCGGTGCTCGCCAGCTGCTGTGCCAGCGTGGCAGCGGCAGCGCGGGCGGCTCCGCTGTCTTCCGCTTCAGCGTGGATGGCAGCGGCCTCGCTCACGGGTCGCAGGTTGCCGGTCAGGGCGTTAACGCGCTCGGCGGCCTCGGTCACGTTAATGCTGAGCGCCTTTTTCACCAGGTCCATGCCGTCACCGGCCCCGCACTGGTTGCAGAGCCACGTACCGCGCCCCTCCTTATCGTCAAAGCGGAAACGGTCGGCCCCGCCGCATACCGGGCAGGGCATGTGGCGGTTCTTCACCACCTTTACGCCCAGTGCGGGAAGGATGCGGGGCCACTGCCCCTGCGCGGCCTTCGCCGCGTCTGATACTGTCATTTTCATCTTGTTGTCCCTCAGTGCAGCAGCGGCGCATCGTGAATGCGCCCGCTCAGCTCGTCCATCACGACCTGGCCTAAAAAGCTCAGCCCCGGCGCGCTCTTGAGCGGTCCGGCGGCCAGCAGGTCGTCCAGCAGGGCGCAGGCAATTTCCTGACCGCGCAGGCATCCGTGCTGGCGCAGATAGAATCCCTCAAGCTCGGTCTCAATGGCGCGCTCAAGCCGTGTCAGCGTCAGGCCGGGATAGCGCTGCTGCTCATCGCACAGAGTGAGCCAGGCGCAGGCCACCGCGCGACGGGCCAGCGCGGCGTGCAGCTCGGGGGAAAGGGTGCGGATTTTCATGGCGTCACCTCGTCATTCATCCAGCTGTCGTGGCAGCGACTCAGCACGCCGTCGAGCTGCTCGGTGATAAGAAACACAAGCGAGGCCAGCTGCGCGCGCTGCGCAGGCTGCGGCAGCTCATGGCATTCCTGGAAAGCGGTCATGTCGCTGACGAAGCGTCCGGCGTTGCGCAGGTGCTCAAGGCGCGTCAGGTCGTCCGGGGAAATTGTAATCTGGCTCATGCGCGCACCTCCGCCACCGGCAGGCGGCAGGCAAAGGAGAGTACGTATTCGCGGGCAAGCAGCTGGCGGGCGGCGCGCTCATCGGTGGCGGTTGCGCGCAGCATTCGCACGCGGCAGTGGCGCTCACAGCGGCGCACAGCGGCAAAGACGAAAACAAACTGAGGGTATGGGGAATGAAGGACCGTAGCCATAAGGGCAGTCTCCTTGAAGTAGCGGTTATCGCCACCACCGGAGTTTCCACGCTCTGGCGGTGACCCGAACGGGGGTGGAAAACCGGCCTTCAAGGAAACCGGCCAGCCCGAGGGCTGCCCCGCCCGGGCCACCATTACGAGTACGGCGCAGCGGAAAAGAAACCGTTGCCCGAATAACGGGTGCACTGAGGCTAAGACACAAAAAAAGACGCATGGCGCGTCTAGTGTCGCCTTGAAGTAACTCGGGTTTCCACGCCCGGCTGCCGGTTTTACGGCAGCGCAATTACTGTACCAGGGAAAGCCCCCGGCGCGCAAGCCGGGAGTGTAAGAAGAAAGCGGCATAAACACCTCAGCAGTCGGTGAGGATAATGCCGTCGCGGGAAAATACCTGCGGGCCCGATGAGGCCTCATCGCTACGTGAAATGCGGAAGCTAATGCCGGTGCCGCGAAAGCGCTGCGGCTGACCGGGCATGTCCACTTCTGCGGCAATGGCCAGCGCCAGCTGCTTCGCGTCTTCAACGGACAGGTGATGATTAGTACCGCCAATGTTCAGCCGGATCATGCTGCACGCTCCTGACCGCGCGCAGCGATACGTTCGTTCATCCAGGCGCTGACCTCGCTTGCCAGCCAGGCCACGTTTTTACCTCCCAGCGATACCTGCGCCGGGAAGGCGCTGCGGCTGATGAGGTCGTAGATGGTTGAACGGGACAGGCCGCTCACGTGGATAACTTCCGGCAGGCGCATAAAGCGTTCCTGAACGGGTGAATATACCGGCATTACCGGGACCGCCGGGGCGGAAGATGGTGCGGATAAAACGGTTTGCATGGCTACCTCTCAGTTTGTCCGTAAAGCACCAGACAGATACGTCCGGCACCGGGTAGCTGTTTATTCTGCGAATATTTTCGCCGGTGACAACAAGATAAATTTGTCTGGCTGACGCCACAAAAACCACATAAACGACAGGTGTACATGAATAGTCTTAATGAGTACCAAAGAGTGCTGAGGAGGTTTTCTCCAGTAACTTAGAGTTATAAATAGAATAATTTTTATTCTTATTTATTCCATAAAGGATTTCGTTAAAAAATTTCTGAGGTGAAGAGTGGTGAACAGAGGGTGAAGGATTGTTTTTCAACTATTCACCCTTTAATTAACTGTATTTATTATCTTTTTTTTAAGGTGAAGAATGGTGAAGGTTTTATATAAAACTGAAAGCTTATAAACAGCTTTGGTGAGACCTTTTCCTGGCTCGCCAGAAAGAAAGCTTTTGTCTGGTCCGTCATACAACGCCGCCCGGTGGCAGCGCCTGTGCCAGCCCCGGCACAATTGACTTATCCCAACAGACCCGACAGGAGCATATATGACCGTCAAAACTGCCTTACCCGCCAGTACCCAGACCGAGCTGGATAAAGTCAGCACCGCAAAAGCCGCATGGCTTGACGCACGCAGCAGGCAGGAGGCCGCCGCCTCTCAGGGCGACATCATCCGCCAGCGCCGCCGTGATACCGAGGCGAATGCGACCGCCCAGAATGACGAATGGCGCAGGCTGTTCCGTGAGAACGGCGGCGTGATGACGCCGGAGATGAAGAAGCTGCGCGCAGAGGTTGCGTTCGACCGTGAGTCGCTGGAAGAGTTTGATGCCCTGCTGGCCCTGCACGCGCAGGAGAATGAGTCCCTGCCGTGGGAAACCGGCGACCTTGCACTTGCTTACATCAGTGCGCACAGTGACCTGGTGAATCTTCGTGCCAGGCAGCTCTGGCAGATGTTTATGGACGCGCACGGCCAGCAGCTTATTCAGACGCTGAGCTTGCTGAAAATCACGCTGGGGCGTCAGGCCAGCGCCGGGATTGGTGAAGTGGACAGTGTGAACGACCCAGAGACGGTGCTGAAGAATTTTATCGCCCGGAACATCACTGACCCGGCACTGGTGTGTGACGCCCTCCCGGAAGACGACGTGTTTAAGCTCGCGGGCACCTTCCCTGCGCGCGGCGCACATGATGACTACAGAAACAGCCCCTCTCCCGCAGCGCGCCACAAAATTCTGGCCCGACGCAAAATGGCGCAGAAGGAGCAGGCACAATGACCGTCGCAACCACACCCGCACAGGCGCTGGACCAGTTTCGCGCCGCCCGCAGCAACTGGCATGTGTATCTCAGTGAGCGTCAGGAGGCTGAAGCGGCCCTGAAAACCCTGCTCACGGCTGGCGATAAAACGACTGATTACAGTGAGCGTATACCTCTGCTGCGCGAGCGCGTCGCGGTGCTGGACTGGCAGATTAACTGCGCCGCCCGTGAGGGCGTGTACGCACAGCGGGTTGTGCTGGAAGCCTGCACGGAGGACGCGCTCAGCGGCTTTATGAGTGAGCACGGCCCGGCGCTCACCTCTGCGCTGGCCCCGTTCCTGAACGGCCCCGGCGGGCTGGAGGTGGCCGCCCGGCTGCTTCGCAGCGCCGTGGCGCGCGAGGTGCAGCGTGCGCGCCCGGTGGAGGGAGCAGCATACAAGGACGCGCTCGCGGAAACGGGCCTTGCCCCGGAGGCCGATATGCTTCGCGACTGTCAGGGGAGCTACACCCCCGCACAGCACCTGCGCTTTGCGCAGCGCCAGAACCGGCTGCCGCAGGAGGGCGCGTGATGGCCCTCAAATGCCCGGAGTGCGGCACCACCGCACATACCCGCACCAGCGCCTACGAGTCAGCGACCGTCAAGCGCACCTGGTATCAGTGCACCAACCTTGACTGCTCATGCACGTTCACCGCGCTGGAGAGCGTCGAGAAAATCATCATGAAGCCGCAGAAGCCTGCGGAGTCAGAACCCGCAGCGGCAACGCTGAGCGCGGCGCGACAGCCGCAGACGCTGGGCCGCTACGGCGACGCCTGCACCCGCCGCGACCGTCACGCACAGCCCTGAACAGGAGAGAATATGAGTACGCAAATGACAGACACCGCAGTTAACGCGACCGGCGCGCGCATTGCCGCCGCAATGCACACCGGAAACCAGCCGCTGCGCGAGGCGGGCTGGCTCACGAAGCTGCCCGCAGCGGAGATAGAAAACACCACCGAGCAGCTCGTCACGGGCCTTTCCCCTGGCTGGCGTCTTCGTGTCGCCGACCTGATGAAAAAGCTCAATGGCTGGATGGAGGCCCGCAGCAGCGAAACCGCCGCATCCGATACCGTGAGCACTCTGCGCGAGCGCCGCAGCGAGGCCGAACGTGAGGCAGAGGCTGGACGGGCACGCTTTCGCGAACTGCTGGATCAGAACAGCGGCACCGTTACGGCGGAAATGAAAAAGCTGCGCGCCGCCTACCTTGAACAGGAGGAAACCGCTCGCGAGCTTGAGAGCCTTACAGGCGAAAAGGAAAAGCAGCTGCCGCAGCTGGCCCACAACACCGGATGCAAGGCAAATGCCTATGTGCTGAGTCATGAGGGCATCACCGACGAGCGTGTGGACGAGCTGCTGGGCGATTTTCTGGTGCTGCACGGTGCGGAGCTGTTCAGCCTGCTGAACATGAAGTACCGCCAGTTCAGGCGCACCGGCAGTGAATACATGCCGGGCGTGATGGAGGGCGTCAATGACGCCGACACGCTCTATGACGGCTTTGTAATGCAGCGTATTGCCGAAACCGGAAGAAAATACAGCGGGCTGATGTTCCGCGACGACGTGCTGAGCCTGACGGGAATCAAGCCAGCGGGCAGCGCGAAAGCAGATTGCAAAAAGAAGAAACTTATCTGACCTGAAAAAGAGTAAAACCTGAGATGCCCGGCCCCGAGCCGGGCTTTTTTGTGCCCGACACTCAACGGTATGAGCGTGCATGTCTATGCCGCATGAAAACGCATGAGTCTCAGGCACCCAGTAACGGCATATCAGCCCAGCAGCGGCGCGGCATAGGCCCAATCATGCAGGTGCATGAAAACCACTCCATTAAGCGGGCAGGCGTGGCGGGGGTACGAGTGCGCGCAACATATATTTAGTCACTTTTGTGCAACTGAGATCTTTAAATTCATATGATGGCTAAAAACTAATCGAATCAGCCAGAGCAATTTTGTCAAATAAATCCCACAATAATGATAAATAAAAAAGCGGCCAGAGGCCGCTAGGTATTAAATTTTCTTTAGTATAGATTCACGGAATATTTCTGAGCGTATTACGCGGGATTTTCTGTTATTGGTGCCTTGATACATGCATGGGTAATATTCTTTGTAAGGGGATACACTATCTTTAAACTGGTAGAGTTCTTTAGAAAAATGATTGAGCAACGCACTTAGCGTATCAGCAGCTGGTACATGCTTGCTTAAGTCTGCCACACCTGTTTTTTCAGCTTTATCGAATAAATACTTTGATATTTCAACAAGCAATGTAAAGAAGTTTGATTTTCTAAACCACACCGAATCAGCTGGGAGGTTCATTTTATTGATTAAATCAAATGTAATTTTCAAGGCGTTAGCCATTTCATCTTTGCGAGGGTATTCCTCATTATAGCGTTCAATTACTCCTTCCAACTCTGAGTCTTGCGAATAATACCCACCATTCTCGAGGGTGGTCATTACTAAAAGAATGTAATGTAAGTCAGCCATCCTATCGAGTTCGGAAGTTTTTAAAACTCCGTAGCTTTCAATTTCAATGGCATCAAGTATATTTTTAGCGGTTAGTATAAACTCACCATCATAAATGGCGTTTTGAATTTCTATCGCATCAAGACTAAACTTAGTTAAGTTTATTCTTCTAAATACTTCGCGAATAGTACCTTCCTCTACTTTACCAATATTTCTCACAACTACTTTATAACCTAGGAAAGCCTCTACCTGATCTTGAGAGAGATCTTTATATTGAGGTGTTTTTTTAAACTGTTCTGTGCCTTCACCCTCTATGTATCTTTTGATTGTGGTTAATCTCTGTTGACCATCAATTACTAATGTAGTTGAGTTAAAGGTTACAGTATCGATTTCGCCATCGCAAATATACACTTCCGGGAAAGGAAATCCATTAAGTATTGTGTCAATAAATTCTTCTTGATGTCTCATTGTCCAAACAAAATTTCTTTGAAATGGGGGTTTGAGAATAAGGGAACCATCTCTAATTTGTCTATAAAGGTCTGAGACTCTGGGTGTGATGCTATTGGTTTCAATTTTCATTCAATTACCTTAACTTAATTTTTAGTTTATTTAGCCCTGTGAGGGTATATCTTTCAAAACATTCATAGTTTTTGAAAACACCTGCTGTTACCTTATAGTTACCAGCTATGCAGTTGTCATAAGAGATGCTTTTAAAGAAATCAAACCAGTTATTTCTAAATGTAGATGGGTATGATTTTATAGGGAGTAAATCTGGTCGGATCCATCCCATCGCGGAATATTTAAGAAAGTCGAAATAGTACTCTTCCTGTTTTTTTGACAAGAAAACGCTGCTTTGTCTCAATGCAATTTGAAAATCGCCGACCATGTACATTATTTTATCAAAGAGTAATGCAGATATGATTGCAACATCTATATCTGATTCTAAACCGAAGTCGGTTTTTTTTATAAAAGAAAAACCTAGTTTTCCAGATCCTGATATATGTATGCTATTAAACGGTACGGAATATTCTGATGCTATTTTTTTTAGGAAGGAATAATAATCGTCTTCTTTGTCCTTAAATACGAAAGGCGTCCCATGTATGATTTTTCTTCGGCAAAAATCTATAATAGAATCGTCACCAGCGGGAAGGGATTGAATTTCTCTAACAAATTGAATGTATTTTTCACTTTCATGCATTTTTTATCCTTAATAACATCTGTATTTATCGTCTTGATATTTATAGCATGTGTTAATTTTTTCTAAAATATTTTGAAGACTCTTCTACATATACCCCCCACCATTCCATGATTTCAATTCTTTTTTCAACATAGGTTGAGCGATTGTATGCTCTCCGAACTTCGTTTTTATCACTATGTGCCAGAGCGGCCTCAATAACATCAGCATTAAACCCCTTTTCGTTTAGAGCTGTGCTAGCAATTGAACGTAATCCGTGTGCAACTAATCTTCCACCATAGCCTATGCGCTTTAATGCCGCATTAGCTGTCTGACTATTCATTGGGAGCTTTGGATCATTACGACTAGGGAAGATGTGTGTTCTATTCTTACTTATTGATAACATTATTTTTAAGACATTTAAAGCTTGCGCCGATAAAGGCACTCTATGCTCACGTTTTGACTTCATTCTTTCTGCTGGGATAGTCCAGAGCTTAGTAGCAAAATCGATCTCAGACCATTCACTTCCCGCAGCTTCAGAAGGTCGTACCATTGTTAGGAGCTGCCACTCGATGAGACAACGAGTTGTCAGGGTTAGGTTAGACATTTGCATTGCACGCATCAACTCTTGCAATTCTTCAGGGCGCAATGCTGGCATATTTTGTTTTTTAGGTTTCGCAAAAGCCATGCCAATCCCTGATGCTGGATTAAGTTCGATTAGGCCAGTGTTTATTGCATATATCATTATTTCGTTTATTCGCTGTACTAGTCGGCGAACTGTTTCAAGCGCCCCACGTGCCTTGATTGGCTCCAAGGCTTCAATTAGCGCTCTAGCTTTAATTTGTTGGACGGGGAGCTCGCCTATTGCTGGGAACACATCTTTTTCTAATGATCGCCAAATGTCATTCGCGTAATCAGGTGTGACGCTTTTGCTTTTAAGTAGAAACCAGTTAGCGGCCACTTTAGAGAAAACGCTGTCCATAGCGATCTGATGTCGCTCTTCGGCTACCTCTGCATGTACTTGAGGGTCGATTCCATTGGCTAACAGAGTAAGATAATCCGCTCGCAAGCTGCGGGCATTGGCAAGAGAAAGAGCGGGGAAGGTCCCTAATCCGATCATGGTCCGTCGTTTCGTAGCTGGCCGTTGATAGCGAAAACGCCAAAGCTTTTTGCCGCTGGTTTTTATGACCAAAAAAAGCCCTTCGCCATCATGCAGGGTCATATCTTTATCAGTTGCTTTAGCGCGCAGCACTTCGGTATTGGTTAATGGGCGTGTAGTCCTTGCCATGTCTACATTTCCTGCATGAATTGGTATACGTAATTGGAATACATTCTAGCGTATACCAATTCGTATACCAATTATCACTGGATTCAGGCGGATCGTCTCGGAAGATTACAGACACAAAAAAGCCCGCAGGGCTTGTGCCGTGCGGGCTTTCAGGACTTCTACGGATGACTCTGGAATCATCTTCGAAGGATTTTGGTGGAGCTGGCGGGAGTTGAACCCGCGTCCGAAATTA
>Ga0308170_10001381_pt1 | contig 23376 bp, 22 predicted proteins | sample PhyBR2_2_FD_202136 | JGI IMG/M metagenome (GOLD analysis project Ga0308170, IMG submission 202136) | Phyllosphere microbial communities from UC Gill Tract Community Farm, Albany, California, United States - DLSLSB.R2 | ecosystem: Host-associated > Plants > Phyllosphere > Unclassified | place...
TTCAGGAACAGGTCGGTGACGAGCGTCTTGACCGACTCGCCGAGGCGCTGGTTGAGGCCGTCGTCGGCGTACGAGGTGAAGAAGTTCTGCACCTCCTCGAAGAAGCGGTCCTTGTGCGACGCGTACTTGCCGTTCTTCGGGTCCCAGTAGCGCTTGCCCGAGTCGAGGAGCTCACGGCCGCGGCGGTCGGCCTCGTCCTGCGAGCACGACGTGCGAGCGTCAGGTTGACGTGCAGAGAGACGAGGAGGGGAGTGCGAGGGAGGGAGAGAGAGGGAGAGAGACGGACCTTCATGATGTAGCCCGGCTCCTGGAGGCACTGGCGCACGTACTGGTTGAGCTCGCGGAACCAGCCGCGGAGCTCGCCGTCGTTCTGCGAGTCGGTGTAGATCTGGTCGACCGAGTCCCAGATGGGCTGCATCGAGGCGCCGTTGGCGAAGCGCTCGAGGAGGGTGCGCAGCTCGTACGTCGCCTGCTTGAAGTTGTCGTCGTGGCGGATCGACGCGGCGTTGCCGCCGCCCTGCTTGCCGGCCTCCTTGGCCTGGACCTGGTAGTGCTCGGCGCGGTCGAGGAAGAAGTCGATCGCCTCCTGGTAGTCCTTGTGGCGCTGGTTCTCGACGACGACCTTCTTGAGGCGGTAGATGAACCGGTCGCGACGCTCCTCGGGGAACTTGTCGTTGAGGTAGTCCTGCGGGCGGTACAGAGGAGAGGGGAAGAAGAGTCAGCTCGAGGAAGAGAAGGAAGGGGCGGGGAGGACGAGGAGGAGGAGGAGAGACGCACCTTGGCCTTCTCCTTCTGCTCACGGGCACGGTCCTTGTGCTCGTCGGGGATCTTGGCGAGGAGCTTGTTCTTGACCTCCTTGCCCTCCTGCTTGGCCTGGCCGACGCCGGCGTCCTTGCCGGCCTGGGCGCGCGCACGGCCCTCCTCGACTTGGGCGTCGCTCGGCTGCGACGACGACGAGAAGCCGCCCTGCTGCGCGCCGGCGAAGCCGCCCTGCGAGGTCGAGAGCGTCGAGCCCGGCTGGGCGTCGAGCGATGCGCCCGACGAGCCACCGGTGAAGTACGGCGGCTGGCCGTTGCCGCCCGAGACGCCGGTCTGGCCGTGCTGGCCGTACTGCTGCGCCGCGTTGCTCGCCTGGTTGACGGCGTCGCCGGCCGAGCCGATGTGGCCCGTCGCCGGGCCGGCCTGGGACTGCTGACCCTGGTCGGCGGCGCCGGCGACGTTCTGCGCGCGGTCGCGCGCCTCGCTCTTGGCCTCCTCCTTGGCGTTGCGCGCCTGGTCCATGGCGCTCTGCGCCTGCTCCTTCTTGGCCTGGAGGCCCGTGTCGGGCGCGGGCGAGTTGTGGTCGCGCACCTCGCCGTTCGGGCCGACCCACTGGTTCGAGGGTGCGGGCTCGTCGACCTGGCGCAGGCGCTCCTCGTCGGGGCGAGCGAGGTCGGCGGCGTGCGTCGCGGCGTCGGCGGCGACGTCGCGCGCGAGGAGGCCGACGTCCTTGAGGAGCTTGCGCGCCTCCGAGTTGGTGAAGATGAGCTTGCCGAGGGTGCGGAGGTGCTCGACGGCCTGGTCGCCGTCCTGCTGCATCTCGCCCTTGTCGGTGCCGGTCGAGACGTTCTTCAGGTCGTTGACGTTGGGCGTGTTGGTCTTCTTGGTGTGGTAGCTGCAGGCGAGGGAGCGAGGACGAGAGTCAGTGCGAGCGCTTCGAGGGCGAGGCCGGGGAGGAGGAGCGACGCACAAGAAGTTCTGGAGGAGCTCGTCGTCGTTCTTCTCGACGACGATCTCGCGGAGGACGCGGATGACATCTGCAGGGGGGGCGAGCTTGAGTCAGTCGCGGCGGAGCAGGAGGAGGGCGGCGAGAGCAGGACGCACCGCGCGTGTCCTCGACGAGGGTCTGGCCGTCCTTCGAGAGCTTGCGCTCGTCGATCGGCGAGTGGTCGATGGCGTAGTCGAGCGCAGAGACGCACTGGCTGCGAAGCGGGGGAGGGAGAAGGTCAGCATCGTCTCGTTGAACAGCGAGCGGCGAGAAGGGAAGACAACGAGACGCACTCGTTGGCGGGGAGCTTGCCCTCGCGGAACGCGTTGACGACGCCGAGCATCTTGATCTTGCGGTCAGTGTCGGTCGCCTTCACCCGGGGCTGCGAGTCGGCGAGAGGCAGGAGGCAAGGGCGAGCGCGGCGGAGGTGCGGCGGCGGAAGACGGTCGGCGCGAGATCGAAGGGGTGGATAGGCGGCGTGCAGAGCGGTGGAGGGGACAGGAGAGGAGAAGGAGGAAAGGCGGGAGGGCGAGATCGTCAGCGACTGCTTGCTGCACCGGGAGCTCGAGGGCGAGGGCGAGAGGTGGACGCACGTCGGTGGGCGAGGTCACCGCGTTCTTGGACGGGTTCTCGCTGATCTCGCGGACGTGCTCGCCCGTGGAAGCAGCCATGGTTCGAAGAGGAAGAAGGCTGCGAGGGAGAGGGAGCAGACGTCAGGCGCAATTCGGCGGGGCGGGGAGGCTGCGCGCGCTCGAGGGCGAGAGGGAGAGGGAGCGCACCTGGGTGGTTGGTGTGCTGGAGGGAGTGCTTGGAGCTGGAGTAGAGAGCTCGAGAGGAGAAGCGCAAAGGTGAAGGTGCGCGGGTGTGAGAGAGAGGAGAGGAGAGAAGGCCTTGGCCGGTGAGCGAGGTGGGGGCAAGTGCACGTACGCCGCAGAGAGGAGGCTGGAGCGGGCCTCGATCTCGCCTCGCGTCACTCCTGCGGCTCGGTGACCTCATCGTCAATCACCTCGCACCGGCCGTTCCTTCATGCGGAAGGTGCACCGCAAGTAACGCCTCTCGCAGCGAGCCTGCTCGACGTTGACCCCGGTCGTCGCGCGCCCGCTTACGCTCGAGAGAGGAGTGTGTGCGCTCGCCATTCAGCAAGCCGTCGACCGCAGCTCTGACGCTTGCCCGGAGCGAGAGCGGGAGCGAAGCAAGCTCGAGCGCTTTGACCTCCTCGCGCAGCGCTCGATGCGTGCCGGCTCGCGGTTCTGATATTGCGCGACGCTCCGCGAGCTTCGAAGGCTGTGCAGGAGCCTGGAGCTGCAGAGCGGCAGCGGATCTGAGCCAGGACTTGAGCGATCTGCGACCAGGACCGTCGATCCTGGACGACTCGCGCGCGACGGTCAGGGCCGAACCCTCGTGCACAGCCAGGCCCCGGTTGGTCTGCAGGAGCGCACCGAAGAGACCACGGGACCACGACGGAAGCGAGAGATCGACGTGCTGAGGCGCGGCTGACGAGAGGAGGCGCACGACGACGAGAGGCTCGAGCGCGTGGTGGCACGGCTTTCAAGGCGTCTCGCTTCCTCGGCAGCATGTGGAGACTCCGTACAGCGTGCGCACGGCATCGAGAAGTACTCGCTGAGGCTAGGGAGTGCTGCGAGAGAGAGAGCGAGACGACCTGGATCGAGGAGGAGACGGAGAGCCGAAGCGACCTTCTCAAACTCGCCTCTGGCCGCGCACGAGCTCGAGAACGGGTCAAGCGCTCGTTCCACCTCGCCGCACACGCTACAAGCGTCCTGCGCCCGCAAGCCTGCCTCGCCGGCCCACCCTGCCGCCTCGCACCGCCGCACCGCTCAGTCCGAGTCGCTGCTCTGGTCGCCGAGGAACGACGCGAACGCCTTGCGCTCCTCGACGACCTGGCGCTTGCGCGCCTTCTCGCCGACGACGGGCTTGGACCCGCTCGTGCCTGAATCGCGGTCGCCGTCGTCGTCGGACGAGTCGGCGTGCACGCGCTTGCCGTCGCGCAGGCCGGTCTTGTTCGGGTTGCCGGCGAGCTCCTGCGAGCGGTGGCCGGTGTGCGTCAGCTCCAGACCGAAATCTCAAAGCGTACGAATGAGCTCGAGCGAGCTTGAGCGCGGGCGCAGTGCAAGGGAGAGAGAGCGCACCTGCATCTCCTTCTCGAGCAGCCTCTTCTCGCCGACCTCCTTGGCCTTGCTCAAGCTCGGCAGCCTACCGCCCTTGACGGCGAGTCCGAGCGCCTTGAGGTGGTCCTCGAGGACCTCGGTGCGGCGCTCGACGGTGAGGGTGCGCTCGGCGCCCGTCGCGGCGGTGAAAGCGCGAGGGCCAGAGGCGGCGGCGAGGAGGTCCTGCGAGCGTCGTAAGGGGCCCGTCTGCGTCAGCGAAGGGCAAGAGGGCAACTAGAGACGTCGAGCAAAAGGGGATGAGACGCACCTTGAGCTTCTTGATCCTGTTCTCCTCGTCGCCGGTGCCCCTCGCGGCGTCTCCCTCCTTGGGCTCGGGCACCTTGCGCTCCTTCTTCTTGCCCTTGCCCTTGCCCTCGCTCGCGCCCTTGGCCCTCACCTTGCCCTTGCCCTTCTTGCGCCCGCCGTCGCCCGCCTCGTCGCCGCTGTCGCGCGGCGGCAGCTCGTGGCTCGAGTCGTCCGAGTCGGCGATGAACTCGGCGCTCTTGAACCCGCCCTTGGGCGCACGCGCGCGCTGCTTCTTGACGTCGCCCGCCTTTGACGTCGAGCTCGCCGTGCTGTCGCGCTTCTTGCCCTTGCCCTTGACGGTCGACGGCGCGGGCGAGCCAGAACCAGAGCCGGACGCGCTCGGCGAGTCGGTCTCGACGCCGTCGTCGCTCGACTCGGGGGACGGCTCGCGACGGCGCTTCTCGGGCGGCTCGGGCGAGGCGGAAGGCGACGAAGAGCCCTGGGAGGGCGAGTCGTCCGAGTCGTCGTCGCACAGGTCGACCTCGCCGAGGTCGTCAGCGCCTGCGCCGACTAGGCCGCCGAGGACTTCCTCAGACGTCATGAAGATCTGCAGGGGTGGGACGCTCGTCAGCGATGAGCGGGCGAGGCAGTGCGTAGAGCGAGACGAGACGCACTCCGAGGTTGCGCTGCGCGGCCCGGTCGTACTTGTTCTTGGGCGGGGGCTCATCGTCCTCGCCCTCGTCGCTCGCGTCCTGCTCCTTCTTGGCCGTCTTGACCTTCTTGGCGGGCGGCGGCGAGTCATCGTGGTCGTCGTCGTCGCTGCGAGCGGTCTGCGAGCGAGGTGGGGCGGCGAGTCAGCTCCAGCCTGTGCAGGATGGGTGGGGCGCGAGAGAAATGGGCGCACCTGAAGCTCGAGCCACTGTGCAACTGCCGCCTGCTTGAGCCCGCCCTTCCACTCGGCGTCGGTGCACTCGAAGCCCTCCTCTTCCCTCAACAGGCGGCGCAAGTCCTTGGGCTTGAGCGAGTCGATGCCGTCGCGCACGGCCTGGCGGTGGAGATGCTGGAGCGAAGGGAGCTCGGGCGGCATGAGAGCCGGCGCAGCGATGCGAGAGTGAGAGGACAAGAGCAGCGAGAGCTCGTCGTCCAGCGCGACGCGAACCGGCCGCGTCGTCTCGCTCAGCTGCGGCTTTCGAGGCTAAGGTCTGGACTATACAGCTTCACGAATCCAACACGCTCACCCGTAGCCGCAAGAGAGTCGTTGTGAGGGAGCGAGACCGCTCGGAAGATGTAGCCAAAGGCGCATCTCTCCACGGCCTCTCGCGGCGTGCTGACTGGCTGGAATTTGTCTCTGAGGCACTAACTAGACGTCCGCCATCCCGAAGAACGACTGGCCGGTGCCGACTCGGGCGTCGTCCTCGCGGCCGGCGCCGGCCTCGATCTCGCGTCTCCCCTCCACCCGCTCTCTCCAACACAGCACCATGGCCGGTCGTCAGTCCTTCGCCGAGCTCGCACAGAAGTTCGTCGCACAGCGTGCCCGTCAGGGCTTCCAGGGCGGTGGTGGACCCCGCCCGGGCGGCGGCGGCGGCAACGGTGGTGGACCCAGCCTCGGGCAGGCAGTCGGCGGCGCAGGTGGCTTGGTCCTGCTCGCTGTCGGTGGCCTCGCCATCAACTCGTCTCTCTTCAACGGTGCGTCTCGTCCCCCTGAGCTGTTGCCGCCGGCGCGAGACCAGGGAGCCCGGTCGCTGACCATCGCACGCTCTCCTCTCCTTCCTGCGGCTCTGTGCGCCTCGTGCAGTCGACGGTGGTCACCGTGCCATCAAGTACACGCGCTTGAACGGCGTCACCGAGGAGGTCTTCGCCGAGGGTACCCATGTCGCTGTGCGCTCTCTCCCTCTCTCTCTCACTCCGCTCTCGTACATCAACAGCTGACGCTGTTCCTCCCTCGCAGATCCCGTGGTTCGAGACGCCCGTCATCTACGACGTCCGCTCCAAGCCCCGAAGCATCGCCTCGCTCACCGGTACCAAGGGTGCGTCCGCTCTCCTCGGACTCCTCCCTTCTCGGCTCATCGGGAAGCTGACCCACTTGTCGTGCTCGTGCGCAGACTTGCAGATGGTCAACATTACCTGCCGTGTCCTCTGCCGGCCACGCGTCGACGCGCTCGCCAAGATCTACACCGAGCTCGGCACCAACTACGACGAGGTCGTGCTCCCGAGCATCGTCAACGAGGTTCTCAAGAGCGTCGTCGCCCAGTTCAACGCTTCGTGCGTCCTCCTCTCACTCGGCTCTGCTCGTCTCGGGACGGCGCTGACCTCTGCTTCCCCCCCTGCGCGCAGTCAACTCGTCACCCAGCGCGAGATGGTCTCCAAGCTCGTGCGCGACAACCTCGAGCGCCGCGCGTCGCGCTTCAACCTCATCCTCGATGACGTCTCGATCACGCACGTCACCTTCTCGCCCGCCTTCAGCGAGGCCGTCGAGGCCAAGCAGATCGCGCAGCAGACGGCGCAGCGCGCGGCGTACCTCGTCGACCAAGCGCTCCAGGAGAAGCAGAGCATCATCGTCAAGGCGCAGGGTGAGGCTCGCAGCGCAGAGCTCATCGGTGACGCCGTCAAGCAGAACAAGGGGTGCGTCGTCGTCCTCGGCTCTCGCGCTCGGCCCTCGCAGTCGCCTTCCCGCTCCGAGCGAGCTCGTGCTGATCTTGCCCGGGCACCTGCGCCTTACAGATTCCTCGAGCTGCGCAAGATGGAGGCCGCTCGCGAGATCGCCGGCCTCGTCAGCAACTCGGGCAACAAGCTCATGCTCGACTCGGACGCGCTCCTCCTCAACCGTGCGTCCCTCTCTCTCCCCTCTCTCTCTCCTTTCCTGCGCTCTCGCTCGGTCGCTGACGCTCCTCGACTCGACGTCTTGCAGTGCAGGAGGGCAACCGGGAGCACGCTGCGAGGAAGTAGAGCGCTCGCCCTTGTGTACTACCACCTCCCCCTCCTCTCTCCTCGAGCCGTGCAACTCGTCAGTTCTCTCACCTTTCGCGCGTCGCTCGTGTCGCTCTCGCTCGGCGGGTACTTGCTGCTCTCGCTCCAAGACCTCTCGCGCTCACGCTCGCTCTCGCTCGCTCTCGCTCTAGCTCGGTCGCAGAAGGACGAGGACGAAGAGATGGGGAGGGAGAAGCAGGCTTGGCAGTCGCTAGTATCGAGAGGGTACACAGTTGAGGGTCTTGACGAGCTAGAACGCGAGACGAGAAGGACGACGGTGCACTACGACACGATTTGATTGGGCTCGAGGAGAAGATTCCGAGGGAGTGAGCGCGGGGAAAAGTCAGGGAACGGGGACGACGCGTAGGCTTGACGAGGTGGAGGGACGAGGGACGAGTAAGAAGGGAAGACGAGGGAAGGGGGAAGGGAAGCACGAGCGAGACGCGCTTAGTCTGCGGCGAGGGAGGGAGGGAGAGTCAGTCGGCGCACGGGCGAGGGGACGAGGGGGAGGGAGAGAGGACGCACATCCGCCGCCGTAGCCGCCCTGGCCGCCCTGCTGCTGGTCTGCGAGAGGGAGAAGGAGGAGAGAAGGTCAGCGACCGTCCCTGCATCGAGTGCCGCCATGACGCTGTGTGCGAGCTGAGCCACGAGAAGAAGCTCGAGTCGCAGCGTCGATGGGCGGTTCGGTCGAGCGGTCGGTGCCCGTGCGGCGCCCGCCGTCGAAAGGAGAACGAGGAGACGCACAGCCCTGACCGCCGTACGGCGCGCCCGAGCCGTAGTCGCCTGCACGCAGAGTCCGAGTCGCACACGTCGGTCCCGAGTCGCACCGAGAAGGAGCCGCCGAGCGAGTCTCGCAGACACGAGACGCAGACGGAGAAGGAGAAGAGAGAGGGAGGGGGACGCACCAGCAGCCGGCGCCGAGCCGTACGAGTCAGCCTGACCGACCGGGGGGTAGCCCGGCTGGGCCTGCTGGCCGCCGTATCCACCGCCGTATCCGCCCTGCTGGCCGCCGTAGCCGCCGCCGTAGCCGCCCTGGCCGCCGTAGGCCTGCTGACCGCCGTAGCCGCCCTGGCCGCCGCCGTAGCCACCCTGGCCGCCGTCTGCGAGCGCACGGACCCGAGAGGGGGAGCGAGGTCAGCCGGGCCGCTCTCGACGAGCCGACGGCTCGCGCGAGGTGAGAGGAAGAGAGAGGAGGACGCACAGCCGCCCTGGCCGCCGTATCCGCCGCCGCCGTAGCCACCCTGGCCGCCGTAGCCCGAGCCGCCGCCGTACCCACCGCCGCCGTACCCGCCGCCGCCGCCGCCGCCGGTGCGCTGGTTGGCGATGTTGACACGGAGACGACGACCGTCTGCACAATGAAGAGGAAGAGGGAGGCGGGAGGGGGAGTCAGCGAGCTGCGCGAGAAGGTGAGGGAGAGGGGGAGAGGGAGGAACGGCGACGACGCACCCTGAAGAAGCCGAACCCAGCGAGGCAGGGCGCAAGGCGAGCATCATCGTGATCGTGTGCGAGTGCGTGTTGAACGAGGCAGGCCGTGATCGAGACGAGCGCGCGACGGAGGAGGAGAACGAGACCGAGGCCGAGACGAGGACATGCGCGCGAGGAGAGAACGAGAGGGAGAAAGAGGAGAGGGAGAACAGTCAGGACGGCGAGAAGGAGAACGTCGTAGTGCTGGTCGAGGCGAGAGCGGCGCCGCGCTCGTCCGCCTGCTCGCTGCTCTCCGGAAAGATGCGCAAAGGCCGATCCGGAAAGCAGCCTCTCGCACGCCCGCACGCGCCGCGCCGATACGAGGGGGAAGAACCCGGTCGCCTTGCGGGTCTCGGGGAATAGGGAAAGAGTCAGGACGACGACGCACGAGCTCCTGGTCGTTCATGGCCTGGATGGCGGCGTCGGCCGACGACTGGTCGGCGAAGGTGACGAAGCCGAAGCCGCGCGAGCGACCCGTACCCGGCTCGCTGTGTGCGGCAAGGAGAGGAGGAGAGTCAGCACGTGAGGACCGCAGGGATGAGGCCGAGCAGGCGATGATGCGGGGACGAGCGGGTGGAGCGAGGGGAAGCAGCTCGCGCTGCCTCGCCGCCCGCTCGAGAGGAGGTGAGGGAAAGAGGACGCACGTCATGACAATGCAGTCGACGATCTGGCCGAACTGCTGGAACGCATCACGGAGCGTGTCGTTGTTGCTGCGCGGGCAAAGAGGGGGGAAGGAGGGTCAGCACGCCATCCTCGCGAGGTCGGGCTCAGAGGAGGGGGACGAGGTGACTCACGTGCCCCTGAAGACGACAAACACGATGAGGAGGAGACAGAGGAGGCAAAGGCGAGGGAGGAGAGGGTGTGACGGAGCGAGTTAGCCCAGCGAGGAGGACGAGACAGGTGACCGGCGACAGGGGACGCACCACGAGAGGTTACCGCTGCGAGGAGGGAGGGACAGAGTCAGCGAGGTGTCCTGAGCTACGCACGCAGGCGCACGCTGCCCCGAGTGCCCGCAGGCGCGCGATGCGCAGAGGGGCGTGGGAGCAGCGACCCCGGACGACGAGCCTAGGGTGCGGCGACGGCGACGCACCAGTAGATCTTGGCAGCCGACACTGTGAGGGTGCAGCAGGGTCAGTAAGGGGTCCCGCAGGCTGTCACAGGGAGAGGCACGCACTGTTTGTAGTGTTGGTGGAGAAGAGGGAGGGAGCGGCCGCCGGCTCGCGGTCGACGGCCTCTCCGTGGACGAGCTTGTCTCCCTCCCGGCGTGCAGCTCGCCCCTCTGCGGCCACTCTGACCGGCTCAGTGCACTGGCACCACCCGCTTCGGTACCCGCGACCCACAGCCGCATCGCTGCGAGGTCTTGTCGCGCTCCCACTCCTCGTCCCTCCTCGCCCTCGCCCTCGCTCCTCTCGATGGCACCTCGCACGGCATCGAACTGGTCTGACACTTCGTCAGAGCCTCCAGCGAGCTTCTCTGCTGATCTATGCGCGCTCGGCCGTCTCGTTTAGCGTGCGCGTGGGCTCCAGCCGCGGCTCGACGGCGGCGACAGACCTCTCGACGGCTCCTCGACAGCTCGCGATGCTCGCTCGCCTGGCTCGATCACCTCGACGGCGAGAACAAGAGCACGGTCAGCTCGTGCCGCCGGATCCAGTCCCGCCCGAGGGCTGCGCTGCGCTCGCTGCGCGACCGAAGCGACCGCTCTCGACGACGCTCGGTGCGCGACTCCTCGCTCGCGCGCGGCCCGAGTCTGTCCAGCCGGCGGCTGCGCTACGTGCTCTGCCTTCTCGCCCGGTGCAGCGCTGGGGGCCGCGCCGACGCTGGCGCTGCTCGCTTGCGCCACGCTCTGTCCGCCTCTGCTTCGCCCGTCCGGGCTTGCACCTCTCGCTCTGCTATCTCGATCTGCCTGCACAACGCCCACGTGCGACGAACTGCCCAGCTGACCCTCACAGTTGCAGAGAATGAGCCTGAGAGACGAGAAGCCGGCTCGAGCGCGCTCGGCCGCGGTTGCGCAGAAAGTCGGTCGGCATCGGCGGGGCCGGGCGAGCGCTGGACAAATACAAGCTGGGGCTCGTATCTACAGTACGCAGGGAGAAGAGCGCGCCGGTGCTGGTGTGATGTCGAGCGCGGCAGCCGCTTCCCTCTCTCACCTCTTACCACAGCTCCTACGACCTCGGGCAGCTCACGACGCGCCTCTAGCACCTCCAGCACACCTCTGCCGCCACCCTCCACCTACTCGAACGCGCCCACGCCGACTCCCGACCTCGCTCGTCCTCATCAGTCCCCCAAATTCGACCCGTCTCCCCTCCTTCGCCATGTCGTTCCAGCTCTCGATGGACTGCCAGAAGCGCGGCAGGGACGACTACGAGCAAGAGGTGTCGCCCTCGAAGCGCAGCAGGGTGCGTGCGAGCTCGCCTCTCCTCCCCCCTCCCCTCGTCCTCCCCTTCCGCGCGCCGGCGGTGCTCCTCCCGCCGGTCTCACCTGCCCAGTTGGGCAGCCGAGCCTGGACCAGCGCGCCCCTTCGTACCTAGTGCAGCCGCTGATCTCCTCCCTCGTGTCTCGACCGCTCGCAGACGTTCGCCGTCGTCGAGGCGCCGGCCACCCTCCCGACCCCGGTCCCGACCCCCATCGGCACGACCCTCGCTCAGCAGCAGCAGCGCGCCCTCGAGGCCATGGTCGGCGGCGCCCTCGAGACGCAGGACGTCGAGATGGGCATGGACGCCGACGCAGCCGCCGCCGACGCGAGCCTGTCGAGCAACCCGCTGCACCCGTGGACGGCCGCGCCGGGAATGGTCGCGACCCGCTCGCTGTCGGGCTCGTCGTGCGCGAGCTCGTCGATGCCGACCACGCCGCTCGACCTCCCCTTCCACGACCAGTGGATGCCGGACGGCGCGGCGCCGGCGCACTCGGGCGCGTTCGCCGTGCAGCAGCAGCAGCAGCAGCAGCAGCAGCACAAGCCGGCCTACCCCTCGACCTCGAACCCGACCTCGTTCACCGACATGAACGGCGCCACGACCTTCTTCTCGTCGTCGCCGCCGCTCTCGCTCTACCCTCCCCCTCCGCCGACCCCGACCGCCGGCGCCTTCCCTCGCGCCAACCCGATGGACTTTCCCGCGCACGCCTGGTCCGCCGCGCACGACCATCAGCAGCAGCAGGCGCAGGCGCAGTCGAGTCCGACCAAGGCGACGGGCGTCATGCGCATGGAGCCGAGCATGGGCGCCGGCGCGGCCGTGCCGCGCGACGAGGCCGTGCGCGAGCTCGACATGCCGACGTACGGGTGGGACGTGCCGCGCCAGGCGTCGACGCTCAACTTTGGTGGGCACATGATCTGAATCGCACGCCCGGGCGCGGGCGCGGCTTGCGGCGCGGGCGCGGCGGCGGGGAGGGGAGGGAGGGGAGGGAGGGGAGCGGCGTTGAGGCGGTTCGAGGCGTGGATGCTCGTCTGAGCGCACGCGCGCTCTCGAGGCGCTCGCCCACCATCACCATCCCGCCTCGCCAAACTCGCCGTCGGCCTCGACCGGCCCGGCTTCCTCCCCCTCTCCCCCTCGCTCCCTCCCTCGCCCTCGACACCTCCCGCCCTCGTCCTCTCAACATCGCCCTCACATCTTTCACGTCGATCTCGCTCGACGCACGCCTCGCAGGACGTCCCGCCCGTCCATACTTCCTCCCTCTCCGCTTTTCGTCCTCCATGTTGTCGTCCCACCTGTCCTCCTCGTCCTCCCTGCACCCCTCGTCATCGACCCTCGTCGTCGTCCAGCATCGCCTCGCCTTCCTCCTCGTCACCTCTGTACGCTCCCTCGGTCCCCAAAAGCGGCTCTCGTCGCGTGGTTGCCCTCCTCGGTGCCTTCGTCCTCCCGGTTCTGTCTCCCAGTTTCTCGTCCACCTGTAGTCACTTTGCATTCGCTTTCGAGATTCTTGTCGAGTGAACGAGGCCCGCAGTACGAGCAAGCGAGAGGCCGTTGTCGTTGTCGTCGTCGTCGTCGTCGACGAGGCCGAGGTTGGCCGAGCCGGTCGGAGGCTGTCCTCCCCTCTGCACCCAGCTCTGCAGCAGCTTTGCCAGGCTCTCGTGCACCATGCCGCGCGCCTCTACCGCCACTGCACGCACCCGCAGCCCTCGCGTTCCGACGCTCGACCTCCTCATCAAGCCGAGCCGATCATTCTCGTCGTCCTCGACCGCCAACAAGCAGCAGCTCGTCATTCTCGGTTCGGGCTGGGGCGGGTACGAGCTCTTGCGCAAGGTGGACCGGCGGCGGTACGACGTGACGGTCGGTGAGCCCGCTCTCCTCGTCCTCCTCCTCGCGACCTCGGCCCCACCCGCTTCAGCGCTGACTCTCGCGCCTCGTCCCCTCCCTCCTTCGCTGTTCCACCTGTACAGTCTCGCCCAACTCGTACTTCGCCTTCACGCCGCTCCTCGCCGGCGCAGCCGTCGGCACCGTCGACTACAACAGCACGCTGGAGCCTGTTCGCGCCTATCCCGACGCGCGCTACTACCAGGCCTGGGCCGACAAGATCGACTTTGCCAACAAGCGGCTCACGGCCATGCCCGCGACGGGCTCGGCCCTCCGCAAAAAGCTCAACGCCGAGACGACCGACGAGTCGAGCGAGGCGCTCAAGCCGGCCACGAGCTTTCCTGGGTTCAAGCCGTTCGAGCTCAAGTACGACAAGCTCGTGATTGCTGTCGGGTGCGTCCCTACGCTCTCTCATCTCCTCCTGCATCGCGCGCACGACCGCTGACTCGAGCCCGCTTACCTTTCCCCCTCGCCCCTCTCCTTCCTCCCTCTCCTTGCCCGCCGCGCCACCTCGACGCCGTCTACCTCTTCCTCTTCACGACCACTAACGTGCACAGCTGCTACTCGGCAACATTCGGCATCCCCGGCGTCAGCGCCCATGCCTACTTCCTCAAGGACGTGCGCGACGCCGCCAAAATCCGGCAGCGCATCCTCGAGTGCTTCGAGCTCGCGTGCCAGCCGACCGTCACCGACGAGGAGCGCAGGAACCTGCTCAACTTCGTCATCGTTGGAGGAGGACCGACAGGTGCGTCTCGCTCTCGCTCTCGCTCATTGCTCTCCCCCTCCACGTCGTGGACGACCCAGCTCACGTCTCTCTCCCGCGCACGCAGGCGTCGAATTCGCCGGCGAGCTGCACGACTTCCTCACGTCGGACCTGACGAGGGCCTATCCGCAACTCGTCAACCTATGCAAAATGTGCGCACTGTCCCCCTGCTCCGAGTCGTCCTCTCGAACCATCTGACCTCGACTCCCTCGTCGTCCGCAGCTCGATCTACGACGTCGCGCCGGGCATCTTGGGCAGCTTCGACAAGTCGTTGCAGGAGTACGCCGAGGACAAGTACGTGCGGCGCGGCATCGCCATCAAGGGCGGTCGGCACGTCGAGTCGGTCGCCGAGGGCGCGCTGCACGTCAAGGAGGAGGGCGTCGTCAAGTTCGGCCTCGCCGTCTGGAGCACCGGGCTCGCCGCCAACCCGCTCATCGACTCGATCAGCGAGCTCGACAAGGACGACAAGACGCACAGCCTCCGGATCAACGACTCGTTCAACCCGAGGACCAAGGACGGCAAGGTCATGGCGGACGTCTACTGCATCGGCGACGCGAGCGCGCTCGAGAACAAGCTCCCGCCGACGGCGCAGGGTGCGTCCCTCTCTCCCTTTCACTCACTGACTCGGCGCTCGAGCCCCTCCTTCTCGATCGCCTCGTTGACCCTCCTCGCTCCTCTCTCCCTCGCTCTCAGTCGCCTCGCAGGAAGCTGCATGGCTCGCACGTATCCTCAACGCCGAGGCCAAGCAACGAGCGCAGCCCGGCCCGTTCAAGTTCAACAACCAGGGGGCGAGTCTGCGCCTCTTCCTCCTCCTCGTCCCGCTCGCCGTCTCGCTCGGCGTCTGACTCGCTCTCCTTCCTCTCCTTCCTCCCTCTCCCTCGCCCGCAGACGATGGCGTACCTGGGCGACTGGACGGCGATCGTCGACCGCACCAAGGCGGACGGCCCGCAGGGCGAGCTCACCGGCCGCGCAGCATGGCTGCTCTGGCGGAGCGCGTATCTCTACAAGTCCATGTCGTTCCGCAACATGGTCTCGCTGTGCTACCATTGGGCGGCGACCTGGTTCGGAGGGAGGAGGCTCAGCCGCTTCTAGCCTCGAGCGCGTGCCATATCATACATTTCCTCCCTCTCGACTTTTGCGATACGAGTACCGAGAGCTTGTGCGAGCGAGAGAGAGCCTCTCGAGGACGGCGAGACGAGAGCGAGACGTGCAAGAGAACGGGTTGCACGAGATGAGGAGGCACGGTCGGCGCGAGCTCTACATGACGACGCACTTGTCCCGCCTGCGCTTCCTCTCCTGCCCGTCTAAGAGCTGCGCCGGGCCCGACGGCGTCGAGCGAGGGACAGGGTACGACGCTGGGAGCGCCATGCAGGCGAGCGCGATGCCCGAGACGGGGTCGGCGGCGCTGTTGTTGGCGATGCGCCCGGCGTCGAGGCGCACGTCGTGTTCGTTGGCGGGGAGGAGGAACGTGACAGCGGGAAGATTGCGCAGGGACGGCTCGCCGGCGAGGGCGGTCGGCGAGGCGGCCCACGAGAATCGCCACAGCGAGATCCGAGTCGCGGCGTGGTTCGGCGAGATGCTGTGGTCGACGGGCTCGTTCGTGAGCGTAAAGTAGTCGTTGAAGCGGTAGTAGGCGCTCCTGCGCGGCGAGGGGTTGTCGAGGAGGGGCGCGACCGGGTCTGCGCACGAGAGAGATTGAGAAGGTCAGTGCGCGACGACGACGACGACGACGACGACGAAAGGCGAGCGAAATGAGCCGAGGGCCCGACGCACTCTTCATCGAGACCTTGTGGTTGCCTGAGCACATGTCGCTCGTCGCGGCGATGAAGGACTGAGCGTGCTGGCGCTGCTCTCGGTCGGGCATGCGCATGTGCGGCACGCCGTACAGCATGCCCGGAGGGAGCGGGCCGACGCCTTTGCCGCGCCCGTAGCGATGGTCGTGCGGGCGCATGACGAGGTGACAATTCTCGATGAGGCCTGCGACGAGCGAGGAGTCAGGCCTCGTCCTTTGAGCACGACGGTGAGCAGGAGGATCGAGCGCACCAGGAGAAGTCGGACCGCCCGGCACTGGGCCTTCGCAGACGTCGATGCTCCACACGTTGTAGGCGATGAAGTGCCGCGACGTGTCGGCAGTCGCGAGCCAATTCTCGAGGCGGCTGCACAGGAGGTCGAGAAAGGCGTTGGCGGCGTCGGCCGAGTACCCGCCGGCGACGACTGCGAGATCGAGAGAGTCAGCTTGCTTCTGTGCATCACATGCAGACTAGAAGGGGAAGGAGCACGCACGGAACTCGTGGAAGTCTGGTTGCGCGTGGACCGTGAAAGCGTGGCCGTCGCTCGCCTCGCTCAGCGGCGGCGCGCGCTTGGCCCGGTCGTAGCCGGGATTTCCGGCGAGACGAACCGCAGTTGTGCTCGAGAGCAAGTAGCCGGTCCTCGTCGACATGTCGAGCGGAGCGAGCGAGAGCGTAGAGAGGAAGCTGGACTCGAAGGCGGCTACGAGCGGACGAGGCGAGCGTGCGCGGAGTTTCCGGCCTGGATGCTGAAGATCAGAGAGAGGAGCGCCGGCATGCAAGAGCGCACGCTCCACCGTCTGCCGGAGACGGAGCGAGCGTGCAAGCCGACAGGGGCGAGGACCGGCGAGAACGGCGCGAGCGGTCGGCGGACGTCTCGCGAGCTGGAGCGTCCGGCCGGGGAAGGCCGAAGGGCCGCTGCGATCGAGCAGAAGCGCAGAGCCGAAGGAAGCGCAGAGTGCGAGGTGCAGAGGCGGAGCAACAGCTGTGCCGTGACGGAGCAAGAGGAAGGAGAAGGAGAGGAGGCGGCGTTATGTGCCGTACTGCGGCCGCCGGCTCCCAGAGGGCATTAATGCCGCGCGATCTGGCTCAGCACTAGTGCGGATCGCGATTCGAGACCTTTTGCGGCTCGCACGCCGGAGCGACGTCAGGCGGCTCCGCCTCCCCCACACTCCGCTTCGCCGGTTTATCGCTCTCTCGCTCTTCCTCCACGCACACGCACGACCCTCCATGCCGCCCAAGACCGTCGCCAAGCCCATCCAGGAGGACAGCGTCGCCCAGCCGATGCCGGCCGGCGGCGCCGCGCCCATCAACGACAGCGAGGTCGTCGACGAGGGCCCGGCCAACGCCAACATCCCCTCGTCGCAGCACGACCAGTTCGACCGCTCGGGCACGCAGGACGCCCTGCGCGGCCAGGGCAACTCGGCCGCGCCGAGCTCGACCTTGTCGCGCGAGAACCAGGCGCCCGTCGCGCGGGAGCAGAAGAAGGCGGCCGAGTTTGGCGACCAGTTTAGCGTCAGCGTCGAGGGCAAGGGCGACGGCGAGGGCTTCAAGACGACGAGCGTCAAGGAGGGCGAGCCGAGGGCGGGCAAGGTGCGTCCCCTCGCTCTCTACGGAGGTGGTCATCGTGCGGCTTGGTGCGCTCGTTGCGCACCGGGACCGCTCGTGACTGGTTGTCCTCCTTGAAGCGCTCTCGCTGACTCTGGATCTACCCTACAGGTCCACGCCGACAACCCGAACGCCAACCTCGTCGAGGCCGGGACGACCATGGCCGGCGACGCCGGCGCCGACACGGGCGTGCGTCCCTCTCTCTCTTCTCCCTCCCCTCCTTCCCTGCTCCCCGAGCTCGCACTGACGGTCCTCGCCTCGCCCTCTCCCTGCACCGCGCTGACGACCTCAAGTTGCGCAACACAGATTGACGGGTCCGAGGAGGAGGGGACCGAGGGCGGCATGCGCGCGGCGATGGAGCCCAAGCCCAAGCTTTGACGTAGCCCGTCTCGAGCAGGAATGTACGTACAGCGAGCGGATTTCGTGTGCACGGAATGAGCGGCGCGAGGAGAGAGCGCTCTCGAGAGGCTGTGCGAGGCGAGCGACGAGGAAGAGAGAGGAGGGCCGAGCGCGTTGCAAAAGGGTTCGCTACGGAACGGGCGAGGCGCAGGTCTGGGACGAGGGGTGCGATCTGGAGGAAGACTGTCTGTGAGGAGATAGAGAGTACGGAGAGGGAGAATGGGGGACGAGGAAGGCGAGTCGGTGAGGTCGGGCTCGAGTCGTGTGCCCGCGCGAGATCGTTCAAGCGCTGCAGGTGACGCTGCCGCTCCGGGAACAAGTCATAGGTCAGCTCATACTTGAGAGAGAGCACGTAGGAGAGCGAGAAAGTGAGAGCGGACGTACTTGGGGTGCTTCTTCTTGAACGCCTTGCACTCGGCGAGCGAGATCGGCGAGCCCTTGACCGACACGGTCGAGGAGAAGCTCTTCTTGACGACCTGCTTCGTGTAGTCGGTCACGGCGCCGCCGTTGGTCCAGGTGCCGTCCGGGTTCTTGGCGAGGCCGCCGCAGAAGGCGTGGATGCGGGCTGTGCGAGGCAGGACGAGGGTCGGAGTCAGCGCCGAGCGGCTTGTTCGACCTCATCCGAGGTTCGGCCCGCCGTCGTAGAGAAATAGACGTACGGCCGGGCTGGAGCGGGTTGCCGTTGGCGTCCGAGAAGACGCACTGCGCGAGGAGGAGGGCGGGAAGGTCAGCGCCGCACTTGCCTCGAGACCGAGACGGGCGAGAGGGACGCACGTCGAGCTGGTGGTGGCTGCCGTACACGCCGATGGGACCGACCTGCAGGTAGTTCAAGAAGGTGAGCACTAACCCTAACCCTGTGCGAGCGAGCTGCGAGGAGAGCCGGACGCACATAAGCAACGCAGGCCGAGCGGAACTTCTTGCAGAACGCCTCTGTGTTGGCGAACTTGCTGGTTGAGTACTGCAGGGAAGCAGAGGTCGGGTATCAGCGCTCGTCGCGGTGCGAGCGGCTGAATGGAGGTCGAAGGGGGGCCAGCTCCACCTCCGTCGCAGGGCGAGGGTCGGCGAGCGCGAGAGAGAGGGCGCACCTGGAGAGTCCAGTCACGAGTGAGGTCGACGTTGCCCTGGGAGAACTTGGCGTTGGCCTGGTCGACCGAGATGAGGGCGAAGACGAGGGCGACGAGGGCGGCGAGCGAGAAGGCGGTGCGCATGGCTGTGGTGGGCGAGAGCGAGTGTGGGTGGAACGAGTGACTGGTGGGGCGCAGTGGCGAGTGCGGTAGAGCGAGAGCGAGAGCGCGAGCGAGAGGAAGAGGGACAAGGAGGACGAGGAGCCGGCGTTCGGCGGAGGCGGAGGCTCGAGCACCTCGTCTCGACAGCCCTTGTGGCCGTCTTTCCAGCAGCTCTACACGCTTTAGCAGATCTCGAAGCGCTTGCGCGATTTTTGCAAGGCCGGGCGAGCGAGGTCGAGCGGCTGCGCGAGGGCGACGAGGCGAGACACGGCGAGGGCGAGCCACTGCACGGGTCGGGTGCCGCTGGTGCCTGGTTGAGCAAGCTCTCTTGCACTGCCTGGGCCACAGTATGCAGCAACGAGCGCGAGGGCGAGGTCGCGTCGTGCGGGAAAGCCGGCCGCGAGCGCGAGACGGCGAGGACGAGGACGAGGAGCGATCGGGCTCAGTTCCGCTCCACCGCGTCGTGCAGAGCTGCACACAGCACCACCAGCGTCGCACACCTCCAGCACACCGCCAGAGCACGCGCTCCACTCGGCCCAGCCCGCCCCTCCCGCCTCGTCGTCGTCGTCGGTCTCGTCGTCGTCGGCTCGTCGCTTCAACCCCCTCGGCACCCCCCTTGCGGCCAGCAAGCAAGGCTGCACCGCCGAGCTGCCCACCATCCCTCCCCCCTCGACCCTGCGCACCCGCACCACCGCCACCCCACCACCGCGCATGCCCTCGTTCCCGCCAAAGAGCACCCTCCCGACCCACCACCTCCAGCCCCTCGCCCAGCACCAGGACCAGTCGGACGACGACGACGACACCGACCTCGACATGCAGACCGGCCCCTCGAGGCGCCAACCGGCCGACAAGGGCGACCGCTTCAGCTCGTCGCACCCGTTCCGCTCCCTCACCCCGCGCCGCATCGCCGCCATTGCCGCCGTCCTCATCGTCTGCATCTTCTTCTTCGGCAAGAGCAGCGGCGGCGGCCGCGCCGGCTACCACTCGGCCGCCGTCGAGACCCTGACGGCCGACGGCGTCGCGCCCAAGGAGGCCGCCGTCGAGGTCGACAAGCTCCCGTCGGGCTCGCCGCAGAAGCAGGAGAGCGCCTCGTCGCGCAAGTGCACCCCGCCGCCGGGCAAGAAGGCGACGACGTACGCCATCATGATCGACGCCGGCTCGACCGGCTCGCGCCTGCACATGTACACCTTCTCGCACTGCGACCCCAACCCCGAGGCGCTCCCCAAGCTCGAGGACGAGCTGTTCGTCACGACCAAGCCCGGCCTGTCGTCGTACAAGGGCAAGCCCGTCGACGCCGCCGAGTCGCTGCGCAGCCTCCTCCAGCAGGCCGTCGACGCCGTCCCCGAGAAGGAGCGCTCGTGCACGCCCATCGCCGTCAAGGCGACGGCCGGCCTGCGCCTCCTCGGCGCCAAGCAGAGCCAGGACATCCTCGACGAGGTCGAGCGCTGGCTCTCGGACGAGTGGCCGTTCGCCGTCGTCAAGGACGGCGTCGTCGTCATGGACGGCAAGGACGAGGGCGTCTACGCGTGGATCACCATCAACTTTGTGCGTCTCGCTCCCTCCTCTTCCTCACATCTGCGCGCAACGATTCCCTGCGGCGAGCCGAGACTGACTCGAGCTCTCGTCGCGCGCGCACACAGCTCCTCGGCTTCATCGGTCCCGACCAGCCCGCCTCGGCCGGCACGGCCGCCGTCATGGACCTCGGCGGCGCGTCGACCCAGATCGTGTTCGAGCCGATCTATGACCCGGGCTCGTCGGACAAGCTCGCGCCGGGCGACCACATCTACGAGCTCGACTTTGCCGGCAAGGACCACGTCCTGTACCAGCACTCGCACCTTGGGTACGGCCTCATGCAGGCGCGCCGCGCGCTGCACAACCTCGTCGCCTACTCGTACGTGTGGTCGTCGGCGCCCAAGGGCAAGCCCGTCGAGTGGGACGACCTCTCGACGCGCGACCGCATCCCGAACCCGTGCATGTTCAAGGGCGAGAAGAAGAAGGTGACGCTCGACCCGCCCGGCCGCGCCGAGAAGGAGGTGACGATGATCGGCACGGGCGCAGGGTTCGAGGCGTGCAGGCGCGTCATGGAGGTCATGATCAACAAGGACGCAGCGTGCGAGGAGCCGCCCTGTGCGTTCGCCGGCGTGTACCAGCCCCGCATGAGCGAGGTCTTCTCGGCGGGCAAGGTCTGGGCGTGCGTCCTCCTCTCTCTTTCATTCGGTCACGCTCATCGACGTAGACTCTGCGCCGAGGAGAAGAGCCTGCACCGACTGACGCTCCTCCTCCCCCTCGCGCTCGCTCGCAGCCTGTCCTACTTCTACGACCGCATCGCGCCTCTCGGCCTCTCGTCGCCCTTCAGCATCTCGTCCCTGCGCCAGCTCACGGCCGACGTCTGCTCAGGCCGCGACTCGAAGGCGTGGGCGCGCTTCAAGGGCAACGCCGAGGCACTCGAGGAGCTGAGCGACCGCCCCGAGTACTGCCTCGACCTCACGTTCATGTACTCGCTCCTGAGCCTCGGGTACGAGCTCGAGGAGGAGAGGCAGGTCTGGATGGGCAAGAAGGTCGGCGACGTCGAGCTTGGGTGGTGCGTCCCTCTTTCCCTCTCCCTCTCCCCCTCCTACGGCGAGGCAGCATCGTCCTGACTCTTGCTCTATGCCTCGCAGGGCACTCGGCGCCGCACTCGCCATGGTCGAGGGTCACCTCAGCTGCCGCGCAGACTAGGCGGTGGTCGACTCGAGTGCGCTCGAGGAGGGTTGGCTTTGAGGGGTCGAGGAGGAGGAGGGTCCGAGGCTGTAGCGAGCCCTTTCTTTCTTTGCATAGACGCGCATTTTGTTCTCTCTTGGACCGGGCACTCGAGAGGTGCGCTCTCGCTCCCGCTCCTCGCCCGAGCGCGCTCCTCCCGGAAGCCTTTCCTCGAGCGCCGCCTCTCCTTCTCCTTCGTCGGCTCGCGCTCTCTCACCTCGCCCCTGCTCTGCTCATGCGATGGACGACTGCTCCCAGGACAGCCTGAGCGAAGAGCTTAGCCTCGCTCTCGAGCCGACCTTCTCAAATGCGCTCGAGCCTCTTCCTCTCGCTCTCACCAGCCTCGAACCCTGGAAACTGTAGCTCAAGCGTGCATAGCATTGCTCACCACTTCTCCATGCTAAGCGTGTCCCTCTCCCAGTCGTCGAGCACCTCGACCGCAGTCGACCGCCCCGAGTCGGCGCGCGCGAACCACCATTTCCACGGGACCGTGCCCGTCTCCTCGCCGCGCAGGTGGCCCTTTGGCCCGCTCAGGAATAGGTAGTGCCGGTCGGGCGTCGCCGACGTGTTGAGCCAGTCGAGGAGCGTGAGGGCGGCGCGCTCGTGCGCGGTCGGCGCGGCGAGGCGGCGCAGGTGGGCCATGAGGTCGTGCTCGTGGTACTGGACGAGCTGGGCGAAACGGACGACGCCGCCGAGCTCGCGGACTGCGGGCGAGGCGGAGAGGTGCAGGCGAGTCAGCTGGGCGGCCGGGGCGACGAGGAGGAGCGAGGGCGAGGAGGAGGGAGAGGACGACCGGGACGCACTGAGGATGTGGATCGCGCGCGGCGCACTCAGGACCATCCACGCCGCCTCGGGCTCGCCGAGCGCCTCGTCGTCCCACAGCCACCGCATGACGTCGACCATGGAGCCGAAGCGCGCCCTCGAGCCCGGCGGGAGAGCGCTGAACCCCTCGGTGCGCCCGAGCGGGCCGACCGCGGTGCGGATCGCCGCCTTATTGGGCTGGCGCGACGTCACCTTGAGCGAGACCCAGTGCTTGGACCCGCCGTCGACGAGCGCGGCTGGGTCGGGCGACCACTTGTGCGGCGGGGCGATCGAGACGAGGAGCTTGACGACGAGGCGGTAGAGCGACGCGCTCCACATCGGCTCGATCGGCGTGTTCTCGTGCAGGAAGGGGACGTAGTGGTAGTACATGAGGCCATGGAGGTTGGGCGTGAGGTCCTTCTCGACGATGAGGCGGCCCGAGGTCGGCCGTCTCGCCGGGCTCGAGTAACGACCGCGCGCCGGCGAGGTCGGTACGCGCGAGGGTGCGCCGCTGTCGCCGGTGCGCGCCCGTTTGCGCGCCCGCTCGCCGTCGTCGGCGTCGACCTGGTCGACGAGTGCGAGCGCCGGGCCCGCCGCAGCCGGCCGGCTCGAGCGAGACGACGACGAGGCGGAGGCGTCGGCGCCGCTCGCGCTCGTCGAGGCCTCGTCGCGGCGAGGGGCCTGCGGCAGGAGAGCCCACCTCGTCGACGGGTCGCCGTGCTCGCTCGCCCCAGCGCCGCCGTGCTCGCCGCCCTGCGAGGCCCACGTCTCGTCGTGCTCGCGCCGACGCTCCCTGCGCTCGCGCTCCTTCTTGCCGCCGCGATGCTGGCCCCGAGGGATGCTGGCACCGTCATCATGGGGCGCGAATACCCGCGCTCCTCCCTGGACGAGGGCGTCGCGCCTCGCGGCGAGCGACGAGAGGACCGAGGCTCGGAGCGGCTGGACGAGAGCGGGCTGCTCGCCGTCTGCGGGCGCGGCGAGTGCGTCGGCGTCGTCGTCGGGCGAAGGCGAGTCGAAGAAGAAGCTGAGGGGTGTCGGGCGAGGGCGAGAGGGACTTGACGAGGCGGGGATGGGCTGAGCGAGCGAGTCGCGCTCGAGGGAGGGGGCGTGCGGGCGGCTGGACGAGGGGCGGGGCGAGGGGGCGCGCTCGTGGCTCTTCTCGAGGGCTGGCGTGGGCT
>Ga0308170_10001384_pt1 | contig 23339 bp, 20 predicted proteins | sample PhyBR2_2_FD_202136 | JGI IMG/M metagenome (GOLD analysis project Ga0308170, IMG submission 202136) | Phyllosphere microbial communities from UC Gill Tract Community Farm, Albany, California, United States - DLSLSB.R2 | ecosystem: Host-associated > Plants > Phyllosphere > Unclassified | place...
CCGGCGCGAGATGGTCACGTGCGGGGTCCAGGCTCCCGGGGCCGTCATGGGCAGGGCGCCTGAGAGGGCCCCGTGCAGGTCGCGGTGCAGGTCCAGGAGGGGTGCAGCCAGGAGGACTGCCCTGGCGAGGACGTACCTTCCGGTGCCTGCCGGGAAGACAACCGCTCCGGACAGTGCGATGTCCATGGGCAGCCGGTGCCAGGGCCCATCGCCGCCTACCTGCAGTTCCGGGCCGGCGGCGAGCGTGATGTGCGGGGCGTTGCTGGGGGAGGTGTGCGCTGCCAGGCTGGGAAGGCCCGCCGCCTCCAGCCGGGCCCAGTCGTCCCTGACCAGGGAATCCGTAAGGCTGTCAAAGACCAACTCGATGCTGCGCATGGAAACATCATGCCGGTCGCCGGTCGCAGGTCGCCGATCCCCGGTCTCGGGTCCCGGGCCCGCGGTGCTTGGGCGGCACGTGCATGCCGGGTGGCTGGCGCCGCCGCCCCGCCGTCGTGCGTCAGCGCTTCCGTTCCCGGAGCATCCGTTCCAGGTCCCGGCTGAGCTTCGAAAGGGATGCGGCGCGGAGCGCCTTATGCTCTGCCGGCGTTTGCATCCCGCGCTTCCGGGACGGGCCGGACGGGTGCGCCTGGTCGTGCGCCGGCCCCTTTGCTGCTGCTGTGCCGCTGCCCGTGCCTGAACCCAGGTTGGTGGCCAGCGGGTCGAAGAAGAGGTTCCCGGAGAAGGTGGCGCCATGCATCATGCGCCCAAGCTAATGCCATGGCATTTCGCGGCCTTGAACGTCCGGTTTCGCCCACGTTAAGCGCCACCCGGCCGGTTTGCGGCCCTGCGATAAACTTGTACTTTGGCCGTTTGCCAATTGCATTCCCCGCCCTTGAGCCGCAGCGCAGTATCCGACAGGCCCCTGGGCAGCCACAAACCGCAGCGAAGGTAGCACCGTGTCCCAAGATGTCCTGACCCCCGCCCGGATCTCCGAGATTCACAAGGAAGCGGGCCGCCGCAGGACTTTTGCCGTCATCTCCCACCCGGACGCCGGAAAGTCCACCCTCACCGAGGCGCTGGCCCTGCACGCGAAAGTCATCGGCACCGCCGGCGCGTCCAGCGGCAAGGCCAACCGCAAGGAAACGGTCTCCGACTGGATGCAGATGGAAAAGGACCGCGGCATCTCCATCAGCTCCGCCGCCCTCCAGTTCTCCTACCGCGACACCGTCATCAATCTCCTGGACACCCCCGGGCACGCGGACTTCTCCGAGGACACCTACCGGGTGCTCGCCGCCGTGGACTGCGCCGTGATGCTGGTGGACGCCGCCAAGGGCCTGGAAACCCAGACCATGAAGCTCTTTGAGGTCTGCAAGCAGCGGAACCTGCCCATCATCACCGTCATCAACAAGTGGGACCGGCCCGGCCTGGATGCGCTGGCACTGATGGACGAAATCACCGAACGCACCGGCCTCCAGCCCATGCCGCTGACCTGGGCCGTGGGCATCTCCGGTGACTTCCGCGGCGTCTGGGACCTGCGCAATGACCGCTTCGCCCGGTTCCAGCGCAACAACGCCGGCGCCCAGATCGCCATCACTGAATACTTCACCCCGGAGGAAGCCGCGGAAGACCAGGGCAGCAACTGGTCCGACGCCGTTGACGAGGCGGGGCTGGTGGTCGAGTCCAACCTTGAGTTCGACGTCGACGCCTTCCACGCAGGCAAGGCCACGCCCATCCTGTTCAGCTCCGCCGCCCTGAACTTCGGCGTCAAGGAACTGCTGGACGCACTGGTGGACTTCGCCCCGCCCGCAGCCCCCCGGCCGGACATCGACGGCAACCCCCGCCCCGTGGAATCTCCGTTCTCCGGCTTCGTGTTCAAGGTCCAGGCCGGCATGAACAAGGCACACCGCGACCACGTGGCCTTCATCCGCGTATGCTCCGGCGTCTTCGAACGTGGCATGGTGGTCACGCAGACCCGCACCGGAAAGTCGTTTGCCACCAAGTACGCCCAGCAGGTGTTCGGCCGCGAACGTGAAGTCATCGACGAGGCCTATCCGGGCGATGTGGTGGGCCTGGTCAACGCGTCGTCGCTGCGCGTGGGCGACAGCCTGTTCCTCGAGAACCCGGTGGAGTACCCGGCTATCCCGCTGTTCGCCCCCGAGCACTTCCAGGTGGCCCGGTCCAAGGATCCCAGCAAGTTCAAGCAGTTCCGCCGCGGCATCGAGCAGCTCGAACACGAGGGCGTCATCCAGCTGCTCCGCTCCGACCTCCGCGGTGACCAGGCGCCGGTGCTTGCCGCCGTCGGGCCCATGCAGTTCGAAGTGGTGGAGGACCGGATGGCGCACGACTTCAGCGCGCCCATGCGCCTGGAACGCCTGCCGTACTCGCTGGCCCGGATTTCGACGGCGGATGCCATGCCCGCGCTGGCCAACGTGCCCGGCGCTGAGGTGCTACTGCGGTCCGACGGCGAGTACCTCGCCCTGTTCAACGACGTGTGGGCGCTGCGGCGGATCGAGAAAAACCACCCCGACCTCACGCTCGTGCCCATCGGCACGCACAACCCCGCAAAGTAGGGCTTTTATGGCTGGCATCGAATCCCGCGCACTGGTCACCGGCGCCGGCACAATCAACCCCCTGGGTTCCACAGTCAAGGAAACCTGGGAGGCACTGCTTGACGGGCGTTCCGGTATCGGGGCGCTCGAGGATGGCTGGGCGGCGCAGCTGCCGGTCAGGATCGCGGGGCAGGTCACGGCAGAGCTTTCGCAGCACCTCAGCACGCGCGAGATGAAGCGGATGGACCGGTGCGGCCAGCTGGCGCTGGTTGCGGCCCGTGAAGCCTGGGCGCAGGCCGGACGCCCGGAGGTTGATCCCGAACGCTTCGCCGTGGTGATCGGCTCGGCCTACGGCGGCCTCGGATCCACCCTCGAGCAGGACCGGGCGCTCGCCGCATCAGGCCCCCGCAAGGTCTCGCCGCACACCCTCACCCGGCTCATGGTCAACGGCCCTGCCGCGTGGGTGTCCATCGACCTCGGCGCCCGCGGCGGCGCCCGGACGCCCGTCAGCGCCTGCGCATCCGGGGCTGAGGCGATTGTCCAGGCAGCCGAGATGATCCGCTCCGGTGCAGCCGACGTCGTGATTGCCGGCGGTGTGGACGCCTCTGTAAACGATCTGGTGATCAGCGGCTTTTCGCAGATCCGTGCCCTGTCCACCTACCCTGGTGAGCCGCAGCGGGCATCGCGGCCATTCGACGGCGCCCGTGACGGATTCGTGCTTGCCGAAGGCGCCGCCGTGGTGGTGCTGGAGAGCGAGGAGCACGCCCGCGCCCGGGGCGCCGCCGTGCTCGGCGCGGTGGCCGGGGGTGCCGTGACGTCCGACGCGAACGACATTGTGGCCGCCGACCCCGCGATGCAGCGACGGGTCATGCAGAAGGCGCTGGACTCGGCCCGGATGCAGCCCGCGGATATCGGGTTCGTCCATGCGCACGCCACCTCCACCCCTGTGGGCGACCGGCTGGAAGGGCAGGCCATCAACGCCGTCTTCGGCGCGGCTGTCCCCGTCACCTCCACGAAGGGGCACACCGGGCACCTGCTGGGCGGGGCCGGCGCGCTGGCCGCCGTCGTGGTCCTTGAAGCCCTGCGCGAAGGAAAAGTGCCCGCAACGCTGAACGTGGAGGAACTGGACCCCGACGTGGACCTCAACGTCATCACCGAAGGCACCCACCAGCTGCCCCCGGAGTCTGCCCCGGCAGGGCTGGTGAATGCCTTCGGTTTTGGCGGCCACAGCGTGGCCCTGGTGATTACGGGCGCCTGACTACCGCCAGAACGCCGGAACGGGGCCGGGACGCCGTACCGTTCCGGCGTCCCGGCCCCGTTCCGGCGATTTCGAGGACACGGCTCGTCAGGCGCGGCTGGGAACCGCCGCCCCGGAGGCATCCGCTGCGTTCCCGGCCGGTTCCGCAGTGCGGCGTTCCCTTAGGAAGTAGACCAGTCCGGCAGCCGCTGCGGACGCTGCGGCCAGGGCGAACAGCCCGGGAATTACGCTGCCCGTCTGTTCCTTAATGATGCCGAAGCCGAAGGGTGCCACGAAGCCGCCCAGGTTGCCCAGCGAGTTGATGATGGCGATGGCGGGGGCCAGGACCAGCGGGTGCAGGCCGGACTGGGGGATGGTCCAGAACAGCGGAGATGCGCTCTTGAAACCCATGGCGGCGATGGCCAGGAACACCAGCGCCAGCACCGGGGATGCCACGGCAGCAGCGTACGTGCCTGCGGCGGCCACCAGGAGCGCAACCACCAGCAGGGGCTTCCTGGACTTGGCCTTGTCCTGCCACTTCGCGGCGAAGTACATGGCGACGACGGCACAGATCCAGGGGATGGAGGACAGGAAGCCGGCGGAGAGGTCCGTGGTCCCCGGAATCCGCTTGACGATGCTGGGGAGCCAGAACGTGTTGGCGTAGATGGACAGCTGGATGGCGAAGTAGATGCCGCACAGAAGCAGGATCTGCGGGTTCAGGAGCATCTTCCAGCGGTTGACCTTCCCGGTGTCCGCCGCGGGGTGCTGTCCATCCTCGGCGCTGATCGCAAGGGCGAGGGCGGCTTTTTCGGCCGGGGACAGCCACCTGGCGTCCTGGATCCTGGCGTCGAGCAGGAAGAACACCACGATGCCCACCAGCACGGAGGCAATGCCTTCGAAACCGAACAGCCATTGCCAGCCGTGCAGGCCCAAAGCGCCCTGAAGGCTCAGGAGCATCCCGGCGACCGGCCCGGAGATGGCGGCCGCCACGGAGGAGCCGGCGATGAAGACAGCGGTCGCCTTGCCCCGCTGGCCTGCCGGAACCCAGCGCGCGAAGTAGAAGATCACGGCCGGGAAGAATCCGGCCTCTGCAGCGCCCAGGAGGAACCGCAGGATGTAGAACATGGTTTCGTTCTGCACGAACGCCATGAGGAAGGAGACGATGCCCCAGCTGACCATGATCCTGGTCAACCAGATTTTCGCGCCGTACTTTTCCATCATTACGTTGCTGGGCAGTTCGAAGATCGCATACGCGATGAAGAACAGGCCGGCACCGAAACCGTATGCTGCGGCGCCGATGCCGACGTCCGCCTGGAGATGGTCCTGGGCGTAACCGATGTTGGAGCGGTTCAGCTGGTTGCAGACCAGCATGACCAGCATGACCGGGAGCACGCGCTTGAAAAACTTCCTGGTGGCGGATGCCAGGTCCAGGACGGCGTTGTCCACAGGCTTCATTGAGTGTTTCCTTTGGGTGGGGAATGGCAAGGCGGGGGCCTTGGAGAAATTACCGCACAGCTGCCGGGGAAGGCCGCGGCAGCTGTCCGTGACGGAACGCTGGTTATCTGACCAGGCAGGGCCGCTTGGGGTCGAAGGCCCAGCCGTCGATGTAGTACTGCATTCCGATGCTGTCGTCGCGGGCGTCCAGGCCGTGCTCCAGGTACAGCTGGTGGGCTTTGTCCAGGGCGTTGCGGTCCAGTTCGATGCCGAGCCCGGGTTTGTTGGGAACCTCGATGGCACCGCCCCTGATCTGCAGCGGCTCCTTGGTGAGGCCCTGGCCGTCCTGCCAGATCCAGTGCGTGTCAAGGGCAGTGATTTCACCCGGGGCGGCTGCACCGGTGTGCGTGAACATGGCCAGCGAGATGTCGAAGTGGTTGTTCGAGTGCGAGCCCCAGGTCAGGCCGAATTCGTTGCACAGCTGCGCCACCCGGACCGAGCCGTGCATGGTCCAGAAGTGCGGGTCCGCCAGCGGGATGTCGACGGCGTTGCTCCGGACCGCGTGGGACATTTCGCGCCAGTCGGTGGCGATCATGTTGGTGGCGGTCTTCAGGCCGGTGGCACGCCGGAATTCGGCCATGACTTCACGGCCGGAGAAGCGGCCTTCGGCACCGCAGGGGTCCTCGGCGTACGCCACGACGCCCTGCATCCGCTTGCCCAGCCGGATTGCCTCCTCGAGGAGCCAGCCGCCGTTCGGGTCCAGCGTGACGCGGGCGTCCGGAAACCGCTTGGCCAGGGCGGTGACGACGTCCACTTCGTCGTCGCCTGACAGCACGCCGCCCTTGAGCTTGAAGTCGCTGAATCCGTAGCGTTCCTGGGCGGCTTCGGCGAGGGCGACGACGGCTTCCGGAGTCATCGTTTCCTGGCGGCGGAGCTCCTCCCAGCGGTCCGACGGGTTGTCTTCCACGAGGTAGGGCAGGTCTGTGCGCCTGTGGTCGCCGACGAAGAACAGGTACCCGAGCATCGGCACCGAGGTCCGCTGCTGCCCGTCACCCAGCAGTTCCGCCACTGGGACGCCCAGGAACTGTCCGTGCAGGTCCAGCAGGGCGGATTCGACGGCGGTCACGGCGTGCACCGTGGTGCGCAGGTCGAAGGTCTGGAGCCCGCGGCCGCCGGCATCGCGGTCCGCGAACGCCGCCGTAACCTCGCGCAGCAGGGACCGGTAGCGTGCCACCGGCTTGCCCTTGAGCAGCGCGCCGGCCTCCTCAATGGTGGTGCGGATCTTCTCACCGCCGGGAACTTCACCCAGGCCGGTCCGGCCCCCGGAGTCGGTGATGATGACGATGTTGCGGGTGAAGAAAGGACCGTGCGCGCCGCTGAGGTTCATCAGCATGCTGTCGTGCCCGGCGACCGGCACCACCTCGATGCCCGCGATAAGGGGCTGAATGCTCATGCGCTGACTTCTGCTTTCTCTGCTGCGGGCATCACGTCGCCGTTGATGCGGCGGTTGAGGTGCCAGGGGTTGCTGTCCTGGAGGGGTTCGGGGAGGAGTTCCTGGGGAAGGTTCTGGTAGGCGACGGGGCGGAGGAAACGGTGGATGGCCAGGGTCCCGACGGATGTGGTGCGGGAGTCGGAGGTGGCGGGGAAGGGGCCGCCGTGGACCATGGCGTGGCCTACTTCCACTCCTGTGGGCCAGCCGTTGACGATGATCCGGCCTACCTTTTGTTCCAGGACGGGGATCAGGGGTGCTGCTATCGCGTAGTCGGACTCGGTGAGCTGGAGGGATGCGGTGAGCTGGCCTTCCATCCGGGTGGCGGCCTGGAGGAGGTCCTGGGTGTTGTTGTAGCGGATGACCAGGGACGCGGCGCCGAAGATTTCCCCGTGCAGGACGTGGTTGTTCAGGAACTGCTGGATGCCGGTGCCGAAGATGGTGGGGGCGGGGGCGTTGCGGGTGGGGCCGGGGGTGCCCTGGCCAATCAGTTCGACGCCGGCCGCTGAGCCGAGTGCCTCGGTTCCGGTGTTCCAGGAGCTGGCGATGCCTTCGGTGAGCATGGTCTGTCCGGAGCAGGCGGCAGTGGCGCGTGCGACGGCGGTGGCGAGTTTGTCGCCCAGCTCGCCGGCGGGGGCGAACAGCAGGCCCGGTGAGGTGCAGAGCTGGCCGGAGCTTGCGGTGACGGAAGCGACGTACTGCTGGGCGATGGCGTCAATGCTTTCGGTGCCGCCGGTGAGGGCGCCGGAGAAGACGAAGACGGGGTTCAGGGAGGACATTTCGGCATAGACCGGGATGGGTTCGGGGCGGGCGGCGGCAGTCTTCATCAGGGCGATGCCGGCGGATTGGGAACCGGTGAAGCCGACGGCCTTGATGGCGGGATCGGCCACGAGTGCCTGGCCGATGCTCGCGCCGGGGCCGTAGATCAGGGAGAACACGCCGGGGTGCAGGCCTGCGTCCCTGACGGCCTTGGTCACGGCCTGGCCCACGAGTTCGCTGGTGCCGGGGTGGGCGTTGTGGGCCTTGAAGACCACGGGGCAGCCGGCGGCGAGGGCGGATGCGGTGTCTCCGCCCGCCGTCGAAAAGGCCAGCGGGAAGTTGCTGGCGCCGAACACCGCCACCGGGCCGAGCGGGATCTGGCGCTGGCGGATGTCCGCGCGGGGCAGCCGGGTGCGGTCGGGAAGGGCGGGATCGATCCGGACGCCGCGGAAGTCGCCTTGGCGGACCACCCCGGCGAAGAGGCGCAGCTGGCCGGTGGTGCGGGCGCGTTCGCCCTGCAACCGTGCGGCAGGAAGACCCGTTTCCTGTCCGGCGCGGGTGATCAGTTCCTCGCCAATGGCGTCGATGTTGTCGGCTATGGCCTCCAGGAACGCGGCGTGGGTCTCCGGGTCAAGAGTGCTGAAGGACGCAAAAGCATCCTTCGCTGCTGCGGTCGCGGCCTGGAGCTGCTCCCCGGTGAGCAGGGTGTACGCGGGCTCGAGGGCCTCGTTGGTGGCGGGATTGAACCCGAAAGTGGTTTTGCCTGCGCCGGCAACCGTCCGGCCGGCGATGAGTGAATGTCCGGTAAGGGTCATGGGTTCCTCCTGTGGTTGGAGTGGTGCGGTCTGCGGTGACGGCTAGGAAACGGTGGCGATCAGGGCCTTCAGGTCTGCGAAGTCCTGCGGGGCCAGGTTCTGCAACGGAGGCCGGACGGGTCCCGCGGACCGGCCAATGGCCTCCAGGCCGCCCTTGACGATGGACACGGAATAGCCCTTCACGCGGTCACGGATGTCCAGGTAGGGAATGACGAAGTCATTGAGCTTCTTGTTCACGGCGGCGCGGTCATTGTTGCGGACGTCCTGGTAGAAGTCCAGCGCGAACTGCGGAACGAAGTTGTACATGGCGCTGGAGTACGTGCTCATCCCCAGCTGCAGCAGCGGCAGCGCGAAGGTCTCGGCGGTGGGCAGGCCGCCAAGGTAGAACAGCCGGTCGCCGAGCTTGGCGTAGACGCGGGCGTCGTGTTCCAGGTCGCCCACGCCGTCCTTGAACCCGATCAGGTTTTCGTGCCGCTCTGCGAGGGTTGCCACTGTGGTGTCTTTGTAGATGGCGTTGGCCCGGTTGTAGATGATAACGCCCAGCGAGGTGGCTTTGCAGACCGCGCTGACGTGCTCCACCAGGCCGTCCTGGTCGGCTTCGGTCAGGTACGGGGGCAGGAGGAGGATACCTTCAGCACCTGCAGCCTCCGCGGCCTGGGCGTTTGCGATGGCCTGGGCGGTGGACCCGCCCGCCGATGCCAGGACAGGTACCCGGCTCCCCACTTCCTCGACGGCGGTGCGCACCACGTGCTCCGATTCGGCCGGCGTGAGCGAGAAGCCTTCGCCGGTGCCGCCGGCGGCAAACAGGCCGGCAACCGGGAAGCTCGCCTGCCACGCCAGGTGCTTGCGGTAGTTCTCTTCATCGAACTGCAGGTTCGCGTCGAAAGAGGTCACGGGGAAGGACAGCAGGCCTTCCTTGAGCGTGTCCGCGAGTTCCTGGGGGGTGTACTTAGCCACGGTGTGGTCCTTCGGTAGGTGCGCCGCGCGGCGGCAGGCTGATGGTTCCCCTCCAGAGTAGGAGGGACCCCGATGCCTGTCTAAGTGCATTTTTATATGTATTGATACCTTCCCGGCATCAAGGTTCGCGCGGATTCGAAGCTACTCCATGGCGAACTCCAGGTCCCTTAGGAGGCGGGAAAGGGCAGGGTTGGTAACGCGGCGGTTCCACAGTGCATGGAGTTCGACCTGCTCGCTGTCGCCGCCCTCGAGTGGCAGGAATTCCACTCCGCGGATGCCCAGCATGGTGGCCGAGTGCGGCACGAATGCCAGGCCCCGGTTGGCGGCAACCAGCGACACCATGGTGAGGATCTGGCTGACCGTATGCACAACATTGGCGTGCCGGATGGGCAGCATGCGCACCACCAGGTCATAGAAGTAACGGGCCTGCGTGGGGGAGTGCATGATCAGGGGCTCCTCGCTGAAATCGTCAGCGGTGATGTTCCGTCCCAAGCCCGTGAGGGGATGGCCTTCGGGGACGGCCAGCATTATCGACTCCCTGTAGAGCAGGTGTGAGTCGAAGGTGTCCTTGTCGAACGGGGGGCGGGCCAGCCCCAGGTCCAGTTCGCCGGTCAGCAGCCCGGCCAGCTGTTCGCCGGTGACAAGTTCCTGCAGCTCGATGTCCACATCCGGAATGATGCCCGAAAGTTCGCCCAGCAGCGGGCCCAGGATGCTGAAGCCGCTGGCTGCGGTGAATCCGATCCGCAGCACGCCCGACTTGCCGGACGCGATCCGGCGTGCTGTCACCGGGGCCCTTTCGGCGAGGGCCATCAGCCTGCGGGCCTCATCAAGGAACGTCCGGCCGGCGGACGTCAGCTCCACCTTCCGGTTGTCACGCTCCAGCAGCTCGGCCCCCACGATCTTTTCCAGCTTTTGTATCTGCCGGCTGAGTGGTGGCTGCGTCATATTGAGCCGTTCCGCTGCCCGGCCGAAATGCAGTTCCTCGGCAACCGCAATGAAGCCGGCCAGCTGGTCGAAAGTAAACATGATGCCTTCCGGGTATCAAATGATGCAGATAAGGGCTTAGACAGGCATCATAGCGGCTCCCTACACTCGACAAAGCGAAGCGGGGGTGACCCGCTTCACGGCTGTTCCGGGCGCCCCAGCCCCCACTTGCACTTGCCCTAGGAGTTCCAATGATGCACTTCCCGTCACGCCGCGCCGTCCTCGGAACGGCCTCCGTCTTTACCCTGTTGGCACTGACCGCCTGCGGCGGCAATGTTGCCGGCGGAGCCGCGGCCGGCAACACCTCCAAATACCCGTCCGGCCCCGTCACAATGACCGTAGGCCAGGCCGCCGGCGGCAGCACCGACCTCATTGCCCGGGCACTCGCCGACGGAGCGGCCAAGACCCTGGGTGCCCCGATGCCGGTGGTGAACAAGCCTGGAGCCAATGGTGCGCTGGCCACGAAGGAAGTTGCGGGCAAGCCGGCCGACGGACAGGAGCTGGTCCTCCTCACCGCTTCGCTCATCACCATCACGCCCCTGGCCGTCAGCAAGGACGAGGCCGTCAACCTGGATGACCTCGATATCATCACCGGCCTCTCCCAGGACGACTACGTCCTCGTGGCCAGCCAGGGCTCCGGTTTCAAGAGCTTCAAGGATGTCACCGCAGCCGGCCGCAACGTCACCTTCGGCACCACGGGCGTGGGCACCGGCAGCCAGCTCGCCCAGACAGTGCTGTTCAAGCAAGCCAACGTGCAGGGCACCGATGTCCCGTTTGACAGCGGCAAGCCGGCCCTGACCGCGGTGCTGGGCAACCAGGTGGAGCTGGCCACGGTCCAGCTGGGCGAGGCCATGGCCCAGATCCAGGCCGGGAAGGTGGCGCCGCTGCTGGTCTTCTCCGAAGAGCGCAACAGCTTCCTGCCGGATGTCCCGTCCGCAAAGGAAGCGGGCTACGACGTGCCGGTGGCACAGTACCGTGCCGTCGCGGCCCCGAAGGGTACGCCCCAGGAGGTCAAGGACAAGCTCGCCGCCGCCTTCAAGGGCACCTTCAGCTCCGATGCCTACAAGGAGTTCAACAAGAAGAACCTCCTGACCCCCAAGGAGATTTCCGGCGAGGAAGTGGTCACCCAGTGGAAGGACTACGCCGCGAAGTACAAGTCCCTGGTGGAGAAGTACGGCATCAGCCTCAGCGGAAACAAGTAACCGCCATGGAGACTACTCCAGCAGTCGCTGCCGGAAGGAACGGGAGCACAACCCCGCAGCAGGATGGGGACGCATTGCCCGGCCCGGACGAAGAACTTCCGGAAGCCCTGACCCCCGAAGAGCTCGCCGCACAGTGGGAGGAGGAAAAGCCTCCGGCTGCCGGACCGATGGCCAACGCCGCCTCCTCCCTGGTGGTACTTGCCATCGGGATCGGTGCCCTCACATTGTCAGTTGCCATGGGCCTGGGCACTCCGGAAAAGCCCGAGCCCGGGCTGTGGCCCTTCCTGACCAGCTGCGTCATGGTGGCCCTGGCCATCTTCCAGCTGGTATGGGGCCGGCATAACCGGGATGCGGAGAAATTCACCCGGATGTCACTCTCCCCATTTATCGGCCTGGCCACGCTTGCCGCCATGGTGGCACTGATGCCCGTGATCGGTTTCGAGATCCCGTCCCTCCTCCTGTGCATCGTCTGGATGAAATTCCTGGGCAGCGAAACCTGGCGCTCGGCCCTCCTGGTCAGCGCAATCGTCGTCGCCGCGTTTTACGGGATCTTTGTCCTGGCGCTCGGCACCTCCATCCCCCACCTCTTCTAGGAGACCACCGTGGATTTCCTCAATCCTGTGATCAACGGTTTTTCGGTCGTCCTGGAACCGATGAACCTGCTGTACTGCCTGATCGGCGTCGTGATCGGCATGCTGATCGGCGTGCTGCCCGGGCTTGGACCCGCAGCCACCATCGCCATCCTGCTGCCCCTGACCTACAGCGTGGAACCCGTCACGGCGATCATCATGCTGGCCGGCATCTTCTACGGTGCCCAGTACGGCGGCACCATCACCTCCGTACTGCTGCGGCTCCCCGGTGAGGCATCATCGGTGGTCACCGTCTTTGACGGGTACCAGATGGCCAGGCAGGGCAAGGCGGGGACCGCCCTCGGCCTGGCAGCCATCGGCTCCTTCATCGGCGGAACCGCAGCAATCATTGGCCTGACCTTCCTGGCCCCCGTGGTGGCCGGCTTTGCCCTCGACTTCGGACCGGCCGAATACTCCGCCCTGGCCATGCTGGGCATCCTGCTGGTGGCGACCATCAGCGGAGGTTCCAAGACCAAGGCACTCATCGCGGCCGCCGTCGGACTCCTGCTCGCAACCGTGGGACGCGACGTCTTCACCGGTGAAAGCCGTTTCACGTTCGGCAGCCTGCAGCTGGCCGACGGCATCGACTTCGTGCCCATCGCCATGGGGCTCTTCGGCCTGGGCGAGATCCTCTACAACCTGGAGGAGCGGCACCGCGCCGCCAAGGCGCCGTCGAAAGTCTCCAACGTCTGGCCCTCCCGGTCCGATCTCAAGCATGCCTCCGGCGCCATCACCCGCGGATCCGTTCTCGGCTTCTTCCTGGGCATCCTGCCCGGCGGCGGTGCCACCATCGCGTCCATGGCCTCCTACGCAATGGAAAAGAAGCGGGCCAAGCAGCCGGAGCGCTTCGGCAAGGGAGCTCCGGAGGGCGTGGCCGGGCCGGAAACAGCGAACAACGCGGCGGCGACGTCATCCTTCATCCCGCTGCTGACCCTCGGCATTCCGGCCAACGCCACCATGGCACTGATGTTCGGGGCGCTGCTGATCCAGGGCGTAACGCCCGGCCCGCAGTTGGTGGAGCAGAACCCCGACCTCTTCTGGGGCGTGGTCAACTCCATGTACATCGGCAACATCCTGCTGCTGATCATGAGCCTGCCCCTGGTGGGCATCTTCGTCCGGATCCTCCGGGTCCGCGCGGCCATCCTCGCACCGATCACCGCCCTGATCACGCTGCTGGGTGCCTACACCATCAACAACAGCATGTTCGACGTCACGCTGGTGGTGTTCTTCGGCGTGCTGGGCTACCTGATGAAGAAGTTCGGCTTCGAGCCGGGGCCGCTGGTCCTGGCGTTCGTCCTCGGCGAGCTGCTGGAGAGTTCGCTGCGGCGCTCGCTGCTGGTCTTCGGCGGCGACCCTGCAGGGTTCTTCACCCGCCCCATCTCGGCAACACTGCTGGCGGTCTTTGTCCTCGTGGCTGTGCTGCCGGGCATCAGGAGCATGCTGGCCAGGCGTAAAGGCACGACGGCGGCAGCCGCCGCTGCCGGGAACAGCACCAACCAGAACATCAAGGAGAAGGTATGAGCATCATTGTCGGGTTCGTTCCCACCCCGGCCGGCGAGGCAGCCCTCGCCGCGGGAATTGCCGAAGCACAGCTCCAGCAGAAGGACCTCTATATCGTGAACTCGGCCCGGCAAGGTGCGCTGGTGGACAAGTCGGTGGCACCCGAGGATGTCCTCGCGCAGGCCGCGAAGCAGGCCGCCGACGCCGGCGTCACGGCCACCGTCATCCAGCCGCCCTACGAGCACGACCTCGCTGACGAGTTCCTGGATGTGGCCCGGGAGGTGGACGCCTCACTGATCGTGATCGGCCTCCGTCACCGGACCCAGGTAGGCAAGTTCATCCTCGGCAGCCACGCGCAGCAGATCCTGATGCAGGCGGACCGGCCGGTACTGGCGGTCAAGGCCGGGGCTGCCCGCTCCTAGGCCTCCCCGTCCTCAGCTCCAAAGCCGGGCCCCGCCTCAAACCCGTCCCCGGCAACAAGCCTGTCCAGCGCATCGAGGATGGGCAGTTGCCCCTTGACGAGTTTGAGGCGGGCCTCCTGCCTGGGGAACCACCGCGCGTCGTCGATTTCGGGATAGTGCTGGATCCGGCCTGAACCCTTGGGCCATTCAAGCGGAAAGGTGTTGCTGCTAATCTCCTCCGGTGCGAAGTCCGCGTCTGCCGTAAAAACCGCAATGACTTTTCCGGAGGGTTGCCGGAATTCGCCAAGCAGCCGATAGCCGGCCTCAGGGGCAGGCGTCCCCATCTCCTCGGCGAATTCCCGCAGCGCAGCCGCCAGGGGGTCCTCGCCATCGGCGTATTCGCCCTTGGGGATAGACCAGGCGTGCTGGTCCTTGCGGGCCCAGAAGGGGCCGCCCATGTGCGCTATCCAGACCTGTAGCCCGTCACGGACGGCGGTGCCGGAAGCGGCATCCGGATCCCGGCGGTACAACAGGATGCCGGCGCTTCGAATGGGCATTGATCCTCCCGCGGTGGTCCGCTTGCAGGGCATCGTCAAATTGCAGTCCGCCGTTAACGTGGAGTTCACGGCGCTGTTCTAGGTTATTCCCTCAGGCACTCTGCTCGAGAGGGATGGGACCACTCATGGCCAACATTGCTGAGGTTTTGGGACGGCTGACGCCGGAAGAAGTCGACGAGCTGCGCGGCCTTGGCCCACAGGGCCACCTCCCGCGGCACTTGGTGGACGCCCTGGACCGCGCCGCCGGGGGAGCGGGTTCAGGCCGCGGCTATTACGTGGCAAACGGTAATGTGAACGCCACTGGCGGCCCGCTTCTGGTGCTGCGCAGCGACGTTTCGCGGTGGTTGGCAGGGGGCTGACCCCAGGCGCCCCGGTAGCCTCCCGCGGCTGAAGCCGGCCTTTACCGCCATCATTTACGGATGGGGGAGGACGAAGGTTGCCGTCGTGCCCCGGCCGGGTTCGCTGTCCAGGCTGATGGAACCGCCGTGGCCTTCCACGATCGTCTTGCTGACCGGAAGTCCCAGTCCAGCGCCGGGGATAGCCGTTTCACGGGAGCGGGCCGACCGGAAGAACTTGGTGAAGGCCTGCTCTTGTTCCTCCCCGCTCATGCCCATCCCCGTGTCGCTGATGGAACAGACCAATCCGGCTTCCGTACTGTGGGCGGTGGCAGTGATACGGCCGCCATGGGGCGAGAATTTGATGGCGTTCGACAGCAGGTTCCGGATGACCTGGCTGATCCTTGCCGGGTCAAGCCGGGCGGGAAGCGGCCGCTCCACGTCCAGCTTCAGTTCAAGCCCTGCGCCGGCCGCCTTGGGCAACACCGAGTCCACCGCCTCGGTGACAATCCGGGCGAGGTCCGTGTCTTCCGGGGACAGTTCCACGCGCTCGGACGCCACTGCAATGAGGTCGTTGACCAGGTTCAACAGGTGTTCGGCGTTCCGGCGGACCACGAGGAGTTCCTCCCGGATATCCTCATGTCCAGGCTCGTCCATGGCCAGTTCCAGGTAACCAAGAATGGACGTGAGCGGTGTCCTGAGTTCGTGCGACACGGTGCCTACGAAGTTGTCTTTCGCCGCGAGGGCCCCGATCAGCGAGGTCACGTCCACAAATGTAATGACCGCCCCGGCTTCCTGCCCGCCAGCGGCCGGGAAGCCATGCGAGCTCACGGAGTAGGCGCGCTGGCCGCCTTCTGGGCCCGCCCAGTACAGCTCGTCCGTGAACGCCTCCCCGTTCGCCGCGCGTACCGGCGGGGACATGACGGCCGGGACCCGGGTGGCACGGTCTGCTGCCAGGAGGTGGCCACGCCCGGGGCCCGGATTGATGAGCCCGGCCAACGCGGCCTCGGCCTGCATGGCCCTGTTGGTCAGCACCGTCCTGCCGCGCCGGTCCACCACCCAAACACCGACTCCGACCGCTTTCAGCACGGCATCCAGGAGGCCCTGCCGGCGGACGCTTTCATCCAGGGCGCTGGCCAGGTCGTGCTCGTTTTCCACCAGCTTGATCCGCTGCCCCTGCAGGGTCCCGGATACCACGTGGGCAGTAACCGCGATAGCCGACATGACAAGGGGCAGGAAGATGGTGCGGATCATTGAACCGCCGGTGGGCGGCTCGCCGATGGTGAAGGGCGGAACAAGAGTGCCGAGCACGGCTGCGAGTATGGCCAGGACGGGCATGTACGGGGCGCGCTGAGCCGCCAGCCAGACCACGGGAAACACCATCATGAGGCTCAGGACATTGAAGGCCGGGCCGCCGGCTTCCCGGGTGAACCCCACAGCGAGGCAGTCCAGCACCGGAATGACGACGAACGCGTGTTCCGGCACACGGTTCCATGGCACTGCCAGGCAGATGAGGAAGAGGGCCAGATGGGCCAGCAGGGCCAGAGCGAACAGGCTGTCACCAAACGTATCCGGGCTGAAGACGGCGGCAGCGGCAACCACCAGCCCGACCGTGATTGTCAGGGGCAGTTGGCTAACCACAACCCGCATGCGGCTCCCCAGGCCGCCGTACAACCCGTCCAGCCGGCCGGGCACGACCGTGGCAGACAACGGAATGCGCGTCTGGCCGGACACGTCGCCCGTCCCAAGATGTTCCCGAATTACCAAATTGGCCCCCAGTGCCGAATTTGAGCAGGCCTCCCGCTGCAGGAAAGCTCTGCAAACACAGTACCCGCGACGGGCCCTTTGTCACGGTGCATGTCTACTGGCCACCCGCGTCCTAACCGATCAGCAGGCTCAGCGCTTCCGTGAGGTGCTCAACTTCGCGGACGGAAAATCCTGCGGGGACAGGACCCGGGCCGGTGTGGCTGGCAGGGACCACCGCGTGGGTGAATCCCAGGCGGTGGGCCTCCTGGATGCGCTGATTGATGCCCGGCACCGGCCGGACCTCGCCTGCCAGGCCCACCTCGCCGAACGCGATCAGCCTGATGGGCAGGGGCTTGCGGGCTTTCGCCGACGCCACGGCGAGGGCCACCGCGAGGTCTGTTGCCGGTTCGCTGAGCTTCACCCCGCCGACGGTGGCGACGTAGGAATCGTCCTTGTGGAGCAGTGTCCCCGCGCGCTGCTGCAGAACGGCCAGCAGCATGGAAACGCGGGAACTATCCAGGCCGCTGGTAGCCCGGCGCGGTTGTGAGTTGGGGCTTTCGGCGAGCAGTGACTGCACTTCCGCCAGCAGGGGGCGCCGCCCTTCCATGGTGACGGTGATGCAGGTGCCCGAGACCGGGTCCTTGGTGCGGCTGACGAACAGGCCGCTGGGATCGGCCAGGCCTTCGATGCCGTTCTCGTTGAGGTCGAAGCAGCCCACGTCATCGGTGGGGCCGTAACGGTTCTTCACTGCACGGAGCATTCGCAACCTCGAATGCCGCTCACCCTCGAACTGGCACACCACGTCCACCAGATGCTCCAGCAGGCGCGGCCCGGCGATGGAACCGTCCTTGGTCACGTGGCCCACCAGCAGGGTTGTCATGTTGCGCCGCTTGGCGGCGGCGATGATTGAGGCCGCCACTTCGCGCACCTGGGACACACCACCGGCGCTGCCGTCCACATCCGCGCTGCTGAGGGTCTGGACCGAGTCAACGATCAGCAGCCGTGGCTCGATCTTCTCCACCTGGCCCAGCGCCTGGCCCAGGTCCGTTTCCGCGGACAGGTACAGGGATTCGGCGACGGCGTCGATCCGCTCAGCACGAAGTTTCACCTGCGCGGCAGACTCCTCGCCGGTGACGTAGAGGACGTCCTGGGCGGTCCGGGCGAACTTCGCGGCGACGTCCAGCAGCAGCGTGGACTTGCCCACTCCTGGCTCGCCCGCCAGCAGGATGACGGCGCCGGGAACCAGCCCGCCGCCCAGCACCCGGTCCAGTTCGTCCACTCCGGTGGGGAGGAACGCGGCAGTGGTGGCGTCAACGTCCGCGATCCGCCGCGCCGGTTCAACCACTGTTGTAGCGGCCGTGGTCCGCGCCACCGCCGTGCCCGTTTCCTCAACGGTGCCCCACGCCTGGCACTCGCCGCAGCGGCCCACCCACTTAACGGTGGTCCAGCCGCATTCGGCGCATTTGTACGCGGGCGCCTTGGAAGCGCGGGAAGTCTTTGTTGCCATGCGTCCAACCCTAGTGGCGGGCACCGACACTACAGCGCCGGCAGAACATCCCGTGCCTCGGCGGCGTCCATGCCGGTGGCCTCGAGCAGGTCCACCATCAGCGGCCGGAACAGCATGACCACCGTTTCACCCTCCAGCCGCTGCACCTGCAGCAGCTTTGGATGCAGCCGCAGCGCAATCTCATTGAGGTCCCGGCGGGCCGTGCGCAGGTGGGCGCGCCGGACGCCGTCGTGCGTTTCCGCGAGCCCCAGCGACAGTTCGTCAATGGCGGCAGCGGTCTCCTGAAGCACCTCGGCGATGCTGTCCGTGGCCTCGTCCGACAACGCAGTGTGGTTGATGGCGCTGGTCAGCCGCCGCGCGAAGACGCGGCTGTTCCGCAACGCCAGGTCGATGAAGTCCAGCGACTGCTTCAGCCGGTCGAGTTCGTCGCGGTGCCGGCGGTAGGCGGGCGCCAGCGTGGCCACTTCGCCGGAGGCGCGGAGGGACTGGCGCATGGCATCCACCAGGGGCTGGCAGTTCCTGCCCCGGATGAGCGCATGCCAGGCCTGCGTGGAGTCGCTGTTGACCAGGGCACCGGCGCATTCGCGCAGCACCTCGGCCAGCTCGTGCAGCAGTTTCTGGACGTCCCGGCGTGGCTCCCGGCGCGGATCCTTGGGCACCAGGATGGTCACCAGCAGGGCGCACATGCCGCCCACCACCGCATCGATGCTCCTGGTGAACGGGCCGCCGGACGGTGCCGGCAACAGCACCACCAGCAACGACTGCAGGGCAAGCTGGGTGGTGAAGATGTTCCCGCTGTCCAGGAACCGGGCCAGCAGGATGGAAAAGAGAAGCACGACGGCGGCCACCCAGATGTCGCCGCCCAGCCAGTGCAGGAGCAGGTCACCCACGGCAATGCCGATGGTGCAGCCAAGGCCGACCTCCATCACCCGCCGCAGCCGCGGCTCACGGGAAAACCCTAGGGCGATCAGCGACGAGGTGGCGGCGAACAGCGGGCCGGAATGGCCCAGGACATATTCCGCGAAGGCGTAGGCACCCACGGCGCAGACGGTCATCTGGATGGCGGGGACGAACGAGTTGCGGCTCCGGATCAGACCGGTCCGGACGCGGCTGCGCAGGAACCGCCTGGTTGCCGAGAGTCCTGCTTCGAATGCCATGGGTTCAAGTCTATTCAGTGGAGGCAGGGCGTCCGGGACAGGCCACTACGGCCGCACCTGTGATCCGCGCAATGGTGACCCGGCATATGTCAGCCAATATCCCGCCGTCGTTAATCCTCCGTTCACTTTGGACAGCCCATCCCGTTACCTGCGGCCCATAACTTACTGGAAGGTACACACCGTACGCATCGCGCAGCAGGGTTCTCCGGCCCTGTCCCGCACCTGAATAACCCTGGAAGGGGTACATCTAAGTGAAGGCACTCCGCTTCGGCCGCCACGCGGCTATCGCTGTCATCGCAGCCGGCGCACTCGCGCTCAGCGCCTGCGGTTCAGACAACGCCACAGGCACCGCTCCTGCCGGCAACCAGTCCGCCGCCGGCCCCAAGGTCACCGGCACGCTGACCGGCATCGGCTCTTCCGCCCAGGGCGCCGCCATGGACGCGTGGAAGACCAACTTCGCCTCCGCCAACTCGGGTGCCACCGTGCAGTACTCCCCGGACGGCTCCGGCGCAGGCCGCAAGGCCATCCTCGACGGCTCGGCCCAGTTCGCCGGCTCGGACGCCTACCTGAAGGACGATGAGTACGCCTCCTCCAAGTCCGTTTGCGGCCCCGACGGCGCCATCAACGTCCCGGTCTACATCTCCCCGATCGCCGTGGCCTTCAACGTTCCCGGCGTGACGGACCTCAAGCTGGACGCCACCACCGTCGCAAAGATCTTCCGCGGCCAGATCGCCAAGTGGAACGACCCCGCCATCGCCGCCCTGAACGCAGGCGTTTCGCTGCCCGACCTGAAGGTCACCCCGGTGAACCGCTCCGACGATTCGGGCACCACCCAGAACTTCACCGATTACCTGGCCGCGGCAGCTCCCAGTGTCTGGACTGACAAGGCTGCAGGTATCTGGCCTGCCAGCCTGCAGGGCGAAAATGCCAAGGGCACCTCCGGCGTGGTCAAGACCGTCACCGACACCCCGGGTGCCGTGACCTACGCTGACGACTCCGCAGTGAGCGGCAAGCTGGGTGTTGCCCAGATCAAGGTGGGTGATTCGTTCACCAAGATCTCCGCGGATGCTGCCGCCAAGGCAGTGGATGCCGGCAAGCCCGTTGAAGGCCGCGCCGCCAACGACCTGTCCATCAAGCTGGACCGCACCACCACCATCGCAGGGGCCTACCCCATCGTCCTGGTGTCCTTCCACGTCCTGTGCACCGCGTACGACAAGCAGGAGACCGTTGACCTGGTCAAGGCCTTCGAGCACTACGTAGTCTCCGACGAGGGCCAGAAGGCTGCTGCAGACTCGGCCAAGTCTGCTCCGCTGTCCTCGGACCTGGCAGCCAAGGCCGTCAAGGCCATCGACTCGATCAAGGTCAAGTCCTAGCAAACGCTGCAAAACCGGGTTCCCCGCCTGCCGGAAGGCAGCGCGGGGAACTTGGCATTGCATCCGCTTCCTCCATCAAGCAACGAACCGAAGGGCCGTCGAATGACCGCCACCACCCTGACCAGTACCCAGGGCGCCGGACGCGCCGGGGACAAAGTCTTTTCCGGCGCCACGCTGGCGGCCGGCTGCCTGATCCTCGCCGTCCTCTTCGGCGTCGCGCTCTTCCTGGTGGTCCAGGCAGTTCCCGCCCTGACCGCACCCGCCGACAAGATCCAGGGCGGCCAGGGCTTCTTCGCCTACATCTGGCCCATCGTGATCGGCACACTGATCGCCGCCGTCATCGCGCTGGTGATCGCCACGCCCATCGCCGTCGGCGTGGCACTGTTCATCTCGCACTTCGCACCCCGCCGGCTTGCTTCCGGGCTGGGCTACGTGGTGGATCTCCTCGCCGCCATTCCGTCCGTGGTCTATGGCGCCTGGGGTGCTGCCTTCCTGGCCAAGGAAATCGCCCCGGCCTATGGCTGGCTCGCGGCAAACATGGGCTGGCTCCCCATCTTCCAGGGCCCTGCCTCCAGCACCGGCAAGACCATCCTCACGGCAGGCATCGTCCTGGCGGTCATGGTCCTGCCGATCATCACCTCGCTGTCCCGCGAAATCTTCCTGCAGACCCCCAAGCTGCATGAGGAGGCGGCCCTGGCGCTGGGCGCAACGCGCTGGGAAATGATCAAGATGGCCGTACTGCCCTTCGGCCGTCCCGGCATCATCAGTGCCATCATGCTGGGCCTGGGCCGCGCCCTGGGCGAGACCATGGCCGTTGCCCTGGTGCTCTCCTCCGGCGCCCTCACCGCCAGCCTGATCCAGTCCGGGAACCAGACCATCGCGGCCGAGATTGCCCTGAACTTCCCGGAAGCCAGCGGCCTCAAGGTCAGCACCCTGATCGCCGCCGGCCTGGTGCTGTTCATCATCACCCTGGCCGTGAACATGATCGCCCGCTGGGTCATCACCCGGCACAAAGAATTCTCGGGAGCCAACTAAATGACCTCCACGCTCACCCCCGTCCGCAGCAAGCGGTCGGCGCTCACGAAGGGTCAGCTGCCCAAGTACGTACCCTATGCCGTGCTGGGCGCCGCCCTGGTGGTCGGCGCCGCCATCCTGGCCCTGATTGGTTTCAACGCCTTCGGCTGGGGTGTGGTCTCCGCGCTGCTGTTCGCCACCGGCCTGGTGTCCTGGAGCGCTGTGGTGGAGGGCTCCCGCAAGGCCAAGGACAAGCTGGCCACATGCCTGGTGGTCGGCTCATTCCTCGTGGCGCTGCTTCCCCTGGTCTCAGTGATCTGGACCGTGCTGGTCAACGGCATCCCGGGACTTATCACCCCCGGATTCCTCACCACGTCCATGAACGGCGTCACCGGCGCCTTTGACAACAAGGCCACGGAAACCGGCGCACCTGTGCTGGGCGGCATCTACCACGCCCTCCTGGGCACCGTGCAGATCACCCTACTGGCCACGGTCATCTCCGTTCCGGTGGGACTGCTGACCGCCATCTACCTGGTGGAGTACGGCCAGGGCGGCCGACTCTCGAAGGCCATCACGTTCTTCGTCGACGTCATGACGGGTATTCCCTCCATCGTGGCCGGCCTGTTCGCTGCCGCGTTCTTCTTCGTGGTGATGGGCCCCGGCACAAAAACCGGCGCCGTGGCCGCCGTCGCGCTGTCAGTGCTGATGATTCCCGTGGTGGTGCGCTCCAGCGAGGAAATGCTGAAGATCGTGCCCAATGAACTCCGCGAAGCGGCTTACGCCCTGGGCGTCCGCAAGTGGCGCACCATCCTCAAGGTGGTTATTCCGACGGCGATTTCCGGCATCGCATCCGGCGTCACCCTTGCCATCGCCCGGGTTATCGGTGAGACGGCGCCCATCCTGGTCACCGCTGGTTTTGCCACCAGCATCAACTCCAACGTGTTCGGTGGTTGGATGGCGTCGCTGCCCACGTTCATCTACACCCAGATCCTCAACCCCACCTCGCCCTCAAACCCGGACCCGTCCTCACAGCGGGCCTGGGGAGCGGCACTGGTGCTGATCATCCTGGTCATGGTCCTGAACCTGGTGGCACGCCTGGTCGCACGGATCTTCGCACCCAAAACAGGCCGCTGAGCGCTTCCCGCTCCGGCCCTAGACTCAATTTCTATCCAGCAAGTGAAGGAACACCATGTCTAAGCGCATCGACGTCAAGGACCTGAACGTGTACTACGGCGACTTCCTCGCCGTGGAGGACGTCAGCATCAACATCGAGGCCAAGTCCGTCACCGCGTTCATTGGCCCCTCCGGCTGCGGTAAGTCCACCTTCCTCCGCACCCTGAACCGCATGCACGAGGTCATCCCCGGGGCCAGGGTGGAGGGCGAAGTCCTGCTGGACGGCGACAACCTCTACGGTGCCGGCGTGGACCCGGTGACGGTCCGCTCTCAGATCGGCATGGTGTTCCAGCGCCCCAACCCGTTCCCCACGATGTCCATCCGCGACAACGTGCTGGCCGGGGTCAAGCTGAACAACAAGAAAATCTCCAAGGGCGAGGCTGACGTCCTGGTGGAGCGCTCGCTCAAGGGTGCAAACCTGTGGAACGAGGTCAAGGACCGGCTGGAGAAGCCGGGCTCCGGCCTCTCCGGCGGCCAGCAGCAGCGCCTCTGCATCGCCCGTGCCATTGCCGTGGAGCCGCAGGTGATCCTCATGGACGAGC
>Ga0308170_10001385_pt1 | contig 23335 bp, 11 predicted proteins | sample PhyBR2_2_FD_202136 | JGI IMG/M metagenome (GOLD analysis project Ga0308170, IMG submission 202136) | Phyllosphere microbial communities from UC Gill Tract Community Farm, Albany, California, United States - DLSLSB.R2 | ecosystem: Host-associated > Plants > Phyllosphere > Unclassified | place...
TATCAAGAGGTCGATAGTGAGGAAGATATCGATTCAGAAGATCAAGATGAAAGCGGTGAAATCAAGTCAATGGGAAGTTTGGGAGTGGTCAAGAAGATAGTAGGGGATACATATGGAACTAAAGAAACTACTAGTGAGTCCTACGGAGCTTTCTCTCGTATTGATATTGTTGTTTCGCTGATTGACAATCTCTTTTTCCCTCAGAACGTTCACAAAAGAGATCACGCAAGTCAAGGAAAGCTGCAGAAGAGGAGGACAAAGATGGATCTATGTACGATTCAAAGCTGTTGTTGAGGATGCCATTCGATATTTTCGCAGAGGTGAGTCTCGTCGTTTCCTACTCCCTTTCCACCGCAAAGCTAAGTCGCTCGAATACGATAGACTTGCTTTCATCTCGAAGGAATTGATCTAATCAACCTCGCTCAAGTCAACAAGTCTTTCCGACGAACTCTTCTTTCGAAAGCAGCTCGTTCGATTTGGGCTTCTCGTCGCAAAGCAGACGGTTACCCTCTGCCTGACGATATGACCGAGCTTGAGATGGCTACTCTCGTGTACGGAAGATATTGTCAGGTACGAGACGCCTCCCCCTCTCCCAAGCCGTGGCTGACGGTTTGCGTTCAGAACTGCGCTGCCAAACACGATCCCTGGCTACGGGATTTCCACTTCTTCACACGATTGTGCGGAAAGTGTTCATCCGAGCTGTTGGTCTCCTCTCTCTACGTGAAAGAACAATGAAGAAGCTGATCGATCGCAATGACAGCGTGATCTGCTCGAAAGACTTGCGCAAGAGCTGGCCTGACCTGCATCCACAAGCGAAGGATTGCGTGCGCTACAAGGATAGTGGTAAGCTCGCTCCTGTACTCTTCAAGCCGTACAAATCCCGATGACTTGTCTTGAAAAGAGCCTTGGGTCCGTCACGCCTATCGTTCGATTTCTCTCGTTCTCTACCAAGTGTCGCTACTCGCTCGCTGATATGATCTCCTCTGTACAGGAATATACTCAATCCGAGATCTCGCCGAAGTCGATCACGAGCTGAAAGAACTTGAGGAGGAAGACGATTTGATCCTTTCTCAAATTCAGTCGCTCAGTTCGCGCTCTGGAACTCGTTCTCGCCGCAAGTCTTCGGCGTCGCTTCCAGTTGCAGACAAGGTGTCAACATATGTCGAGATGCGTCAGGGATGGGTCAAGGAACAGGAGAAGGTTCGTTATGCCGAATTCGAGAACGGAAATACCCTACTCACTCCCGGATTCCACAGTGTTTACAAGAAGTCGAAATCGCTGAGCGTGCGCGACAACAAAGACATCTCGTTGCCTATACCGACAAACGAGAAACGAAGAAGAACAAGCTGGATGAGTGCGTCTTGCTTTCTCGCGCGATCACTCATTCTGCCTGCCTGTATTCACTTTTATCTGACTCCAGTATCTGCAAGCTGCTTCGAGATACTGATGAGTGGACGGACGAGGAGATCGCTTGCTTCTGGGATGGGAGTTGGGGGTTAGCAGAATGGGCCGCGAAGGACGAGATGCCGAAAGCTTCTCCTCAATCTGATCCCGAAGGTGAGTCACAATTCTCCTCGTACGGGCCTTCTATTGTGTTTCATCCACTCAGATGAGTCGAGTCGCTCTCATAGCTTGGGCCGTCTACCGTTTGTTCATTTCGCGTCATATCTCCATTCGAAAGGAACGACAAGCAAGATGGTCACGACAGCCACAAGTCCAGCGTTACTACGACGAAATCATCAATGAAGTACAACTCTCGACCGATATGAGGATCTTCCCTGACGCTCACGCCTTCATGAGTCTTTCATCGGTGAAGCTTCTTTGGCAACCTCCTCAAGCTGATTCTTCGAGACAAGCCCTCCTCAAGGCGAAGCCCGCTATCCACGAAGACTTATCTAGATACGTCGAATATGTCAGAGTCAAAGCGATTCGTACCATCATCGCTGCCAATCGCGAAGTCAAAACTTCGAGTCTTTCGAAGGAACCCTCGAATTACCCATCAACAACTTACGACTCTACCTTCTTCGCTCTCGCCACGTCACATTTCTCCTACTGCACTCCGACTTCTTTTCACGTTTGGGCATTCCCGGAGATACTAGAACACGAAAATCGTCGAGGTTTCCACGTTCTTGAAACTGGGATTCACCTTCGACAGATTCGAACGATTCACTCCATGCTTGAAGCTGCCGACTTAGATCCAACTATCGCGACCTGGGACGACCTGGTCGAACTCGGTGAATGCTTTGTATGGAAGAACGGTTCGAAAAGGAGGAGAAAACAAGTTTATGGATGTCAAGACCTAGTACGCTCTCCGATTCCTTCGTCCTTCGCAAAACTCGCTCAACTACTTATGCTGTGTCGATGCTCTCCTTGTTAGCTCGAAGTCGTGCTCAAGCGTGGACCCTCGCTCAACAAAGTCAAAGCCGGACAAGTAGTCAAAATCGGAATGAAGCAAGATGAATCAAGTTGAGGATGATCAGGATCTGACGATGGCAGCGAGGACGAGGAGAGCGATGATGATGAAAATGATGATGAGGAAGATGAGGAGGAAAGTGACTGAGACGCTTGAGGAAAGAAACAGAAGAGGAAGTGCTTGAATTCGCTTGTTGATCGCGTGATTGAACGCTTGTTACCGCTTGAACACCAGAGAAATACCATTCCCTACCTTTTACTAGAACTCTCTCCGCTCACAGTCCGTGGGAGTTGTAGCATACTTGAAGAGTGTCTATGATTCCCTCTTAACCGAAATACTTCAAGATCAACCCAAAACAAACCAACGTGACCGTTCCCCCTCCTACCAAGATGTACCAATCTGCTTTCGTCCGTCTCTCAATAAAAGTGATCGTTTCCCTACTCAATCCCAAAGTATTCGCTGCATTCAACAACCTCTTCTTCGTACCCTTCATGACTTCCCTCTGAGTAGTCAAATTCCCCAACACTGCTTGTCCTTGGGCCAAATAAGCATCCAAAGTTGAAGAAGTCGAAGAAAAGAAATCGTGTTCTTTCAGAGCGTGGTTCGTGCGAGAATCATAACCGTAATTTTGGTTGTTATTGAAAGAGGAAGATTGTCCTCCCCCACCACTACCACCTGAAGCCATGTTTATTGAAGTTGCGTCGGAAGTGTAGGAGTTTGGTGGTCGGGGTGCGAGACGAGAGGAAGAGGTTGAACCGGAGGGAGTGTAGGAATGTGAAATTGAGGAGGATGAGGCGGTCGCTGCTGAGGAAGGGGTGAAGAGTTCGTTTCGTTCTGCTGTCACTCTCTATTCGTTCGGAGTTCGTCGAGGTATTGTCAGTAAGAGTCAGGTAGAAAAAAGACTTGGAAGAGAGGAAAGCTGACTGACGGTACTCGTTCCTTCTTTTTTTATTCGCTCATATTGTTTCCTCAACGAAATATAATCCTCTTTAAACCTCGCTACACGTCTGTTCATTCAGTCCCTCTCCTCACTATCAGTCGCCATTTCGCGAGCAATGAGTGAGAATGAAAGAGAGAGAGAGAGACTAACGAAACTGCTTTCTCTTTCTTAACCTCTACGATTTCCCTCCTAGCCATGGAATCATAATCCTCGATTGTCCTATCGAAAGCAGCCAAACTCGCATTGATTTGACCATGGAGAGCTGAAGTTGAGGCGGGGTGGGAAGTCGAGGGGGAAGTATAGAGTTTCTCTAGCGAGGTGAGGTCGGATTGGAGGGACGTGGATTGCCGCAGGGCGAGGGTGTAGAGCGAGTTCATCCCTTGTACTTAGCGGAAATGAGAGGGGAAAGATTGATGATGTGGGATTCAAGAGCCGAGGAAGGGGAGGACGTGGATCCGCTTGGAGTGGTCTAGAGTAGTAGGCCAAGATATCTGAGCTACTTTGAGGGGATTTCTGAGGGTTTGTGAGAAGAGAGAGAATGGAAGGAAAGCGAAAGAGCAACTCTCGAAAGACGACGAGCAACATTCGACTTTCGCAACGCTCTCGGCGATTGTACGCTAATTCGGTATGTCCACAAGGAGAATCAATAGCGATGGGCGACACCGAAAAAACAAGTCGACAAGATTACTTTCGCAATCGAAACTCGACAACTGACGAAATCTCCATCTCTCCTGTCGCACTCGCAAGAAGAATGGCAAGAAAGTAGCTTATAGGTACAGAGATGATTGCAAGCTTCGAGTTGGGTGTACTGCAGGGGAGAAACAGAAGATGCGCTACTTCGTGGGAGCAAAGTTTGATTCATTAATCGCGCTTGAGAGCTGTCAACGAATAGGTAAACGTCAGTAGCGACTCCAAGGAAGCGATCAAATGACAGAGACCGTATTGGAATCGTGGAGTAGAAGAGAAACTGAAAGGAAAGAAGACCAAGTAAACTCACGAAGGGTGATCCACCTCATTTCTTTCCCCTTTTCGACGACGAGCATTTCCAACCCATCTCCCACCTCGATGTGTCTCTCTGTAGCACCCGTAAACGCGTCCGTAACCAACTCCAACACTTCCTTCAAATCAAATTCAGGTCGTTCTCCTAATTTCAAAGGTGCAGTTCCTGGTAAAGGTGATTGATTCTTCTTGTACACCTACGAGCTCACCCATACTTGGTTAGTAGCTGGAATTGCGAGATGAGAGGTCGAGAGAGAGAGAGAGAGTGACTAACCATGTTATCGAGGAAAGGTTGAACCAAAGATTGAGCCGATCCATAAGCACGACAAGATTCCCTCTCGTACGAACCAACCGGATCGAAAGAGTAAACAGCACCAGTTCCATCCGCGTCGATTCCACCCACTACCACTCCGACAACTCACATCAGCTCGAGTCAAGAAGAGTAAAGAGGGAAGAGGGGAACGTACGAATCACGTAACAGTAATAAGGGAAGAAACGTTTACCGTACAACATTGTTTGTACCAATCTCGCAATACTCTTTAGTTTAGGAACTTCGTTGTGAGTGTGATGATACCACTAAAATCGAAACTCTCTCTCAAATCATCAGTTTCCTCTCTTCTCTTTCCCTCCCCACTCTAGAGAGTGAGAGAGCGTAAACATACCTCCAAATTTTGTTTCAGTCTCTTTACGAAAGCGTCTGCATCACCTTTAAAACCTTGAATCGCAATAGTCGCTTCATCCGTCAATTGGAAAATCCTTCGAGCCGTTCTCGTCTCGATCGAGTAACCAGAAGATTGTCGAGTGTCGGAAGCGATTACTGCGAATCCTGGCGAAGAGATTGCGAGGATGGATCCACCGGAATCCTGTGAGAGAGAGTTGGAGCGAAAGAAGGGAGTGGAGAGGAGAGGAGAGAGTCAGTTTGATCGTTCGCAGGGAAGGGGGAGATTGCTTAGCTGGGGTTGAGATGGATGCTTCTTCTGTTTCAATGCGAGTAGCTCGAGGAAGGATCAAACTGAGTTGATGAAAGCCTCATCAGCGTTTCCCCTCCCGATCCTCTGCCTAGCTCTTCAGTCGGCCCGCGAGCCCTATATAGCTGCTCAAGCTCCTAGCACTCTCTCGTATCTTGTGTGAAGCGTGTTGCTGAGGTTGTCGAGGAGGGAGATGACGAATTGATTCCTAAGGAGATGCAAGCGAGGTTATACTAACGGCGTAAGGACTGAATTGACGTTGAGTAGGTCCTGATAAGTGTGATCCGAGTGCTTGAGTAGCCATAGTGAGTCGAGTAGGTGAGGAAAGAGTGCAGAGTGAGAGTTTCGCAGAGATGAGAGAGTGGAATCTCATCTCTCATCAAAGTATTGCTCTGACTCGATGATTGAATACTGGATAACGTACTATCCCTCGTCGTATATTCAGCTGAATTTACGAAAATGTTGCCAAAGGTCGTCGGGCAATTTCAATTGATTCGCTCTTTCTCTCTCTCTCACTCTCTTACTCGTTTCTGCTCAAATCGATTCAGTTCTCCCTAGCTTATCCTCACTCTCGCTCTCTCGCACTCGACTCATCCCTCCTCTTGTCGTCTCTCGGTCTCCCCACCTCTTTCTTTCTTTCAATTCCAAAAACATCATTCTTCCCCTTTCCCCTCTCCCTCCTCATCCCAAATACAGTCACTCAATCAGTAAGAGTTCAAACGAAAGGAAAAGCGTAGATGCAGATTCGACCGGGTGGGTCCAATAACACAACAACAACAAGAGGTCAACATGTTCGAAACACTTCTTCGACTTCACAATCCACTACCGTCAGAGGTCAACTAGCGAAACGAGCAGAACTATCTTCGGCCTACTCTGCACTCGCTGCTGAATTGACTAGGACTGAAATCAAATCGGTCGGAGGTTATACTTTGGGAAAGATTATCGGTGAAGGCAAGTTTGGCTCCATTCACTCTTTATCTCTACTGTACCAGAGCTCGACTGATAAGGCGATAGGATCTGTGATTTACAGGCACGTTTGGAAAGGTTAGATTAGGAGTACATAGATTGACGGGAACCAGAGTTGCGATCAAACAAGTACCGAAATCTCTCCCATCTGTATGTACTGTTTTCTACTCCCTCTCTTCTCTCTCCTCGTTCAGCGACTCTACTCACACTCCCAAACTCGTAACAGAACACCTCTGATCCCTCCTCCCCTCTTTCACTCCTAACTCGCGAAATTCACCACCATCGACGACTTCGACATCCCCACGTCTTATCCCTCTACGAGTTGATCGCAACTGAATCCTCCATCTACCTCATCACGGAACTTTGCGCAGGTGGAGAATTATTCGATTACCTAGTCGAGAAAGGTCGTTTATCCCTCTCTGAAACTCGAACGATTTTCGGAGAGTTGTGTTTGGGAATTGGATATTTACATGGAGAGGGAGTAGTACATAGGGATTTGAAATTGGAGAACGTATTGTTGGATGAGAGGTGTAGGGTCAAGATTGCAGATTTGGGGTTTGGAAGAGAGTTTGAGAGGGGGAGGTGGATGGATACTTGGGTAGGGACACTCGGGTATTGTGCGCCTGAAGTAGTGTCGGGAAAGAAATATCTGGGAGAAGGTGGGTCACACTTGGTCTGAATGCGGCGAGAATCGAATTTGCTGACTTTCCCCCGTCGAGTCTGATCAGAGGTCGATATTTGGGCGTTGGGTGTCATATTCTATGCGTTGGTGACGGGAAGTTTACCTTTCGATGATGACGATGAAGGGGTTATGAAGGAAATGATCTTGAAGTGTGAATACGAGATTCCGACTTGGTTGGATGAAGGTACGCTCGCTAGCTTTTCGTTCGAATCAGATTCCGAAAAGCTGATGAGGATGGAGATTGAGCGTAGATGCCGCCGATCTGATTCGTAACATCCTCGTCCTCGATCCTATGCGGCGTTTCTCGCTCAAACAGATCCTCTCTCACGCTTTCTTCACTCGTCCTACTCCAGCCGTCACTCGTCGCCCTACCTTCTCCCGCTCCCATTCTCACTCCTCGTCAATATCATCCTATCAGATCAATACCGGTCAACTAGCACAAGAAGAGTTTGATCACCCTCCTGCGATTCTCGAACAAGAGGAAAACACTTACATTTCTTCACCTGCTGTCGGATTCCTCTCGAATGAAGAAGGTGGTCATCGGAGTCATGGAGGAGAATTGTCGAGAGTGACAGAAGGAGACGAGACGAGTCAATCGAGTCATTTAGAGTCAGGCAGTCAGGCGAGAACGGAGACTAGTAGTCCGTTGACTTCTGTCGCGGGGGATCAAGACGTAGAGGAGGAGATTATGAGTGCTGTGAAAGCAGGCAAAAGGAGGGAGGACGATCGAGGCGACCAACCGGTTCTCGCAAGGAACGAATCACAGATGACTTTACAAGGCTCGATCTCACCCCTCGAACGCTCGACTCTACCTATAAACCTCGGCGAACCTTCTACATTACCCTCTCCGGGTCGACTCTCTGCACCTCCTTCTCCAGTCCCGCCTTCTCGAGGCTCTTTCGACACTCCCTCACTGCGGCGAAATCGTTCGAATTCCTCATCAGTCCATTCCCTTCCTTTCCACAGCAGCACCCATGGCGCCTCAACTCCTCATGCTCGTACACCCGCACGAACGAAACGACGTTCAATCGGTTCGATCATTTCCGAACGACTCGTTTCATTAATCGAAGAAGAACCTCACCTCGCCGCATCCCCTTCCGCTCTCTTACCCCCTGTCGACTACCTCTCCCTCATGCTATCGACCACGCATCGGGACGACCTCTTCTCTGCAACAGAAGAGAAAGACTTGTTGGATAAATTGGAAGGGTTGGGTTTCGATACGGGTCAAATGGTGCATTCTGTCAATACTTCCGCGTGTGATAGTACTTCGGCGACATTCTGGATGCTCAAGAGGAAAATTGAGGAGAAGGAAGCGGCGAGATTGGAGGCGGAGGCGATTGCGGCGAGTCATGGGGAAACGGAGAAATCGACGGGAGGGTTGAGTCGGAATTCGTCGATTGGAGTACGGAGGGAGAGCTCAGGAGACAAATTAGACGAGGTCGTGCTGGAGCTGCCACCCAAGAGCAAGGAGGAAGAATCGACGCCAACTCAAGACCTCTTCTCGACAGAACAAGTTCAATCTCCTCTCTCGCTCAAATCTTCACGATCAACTCCCTCTCTCAACTCGACAACGATTGTTCCTTCTGTACCCGTCGAAGATCGACTCGAATACTTCCTAGGATCACATTCATCAGGCGCGCCTACTCCCGCTGTCGAATATTTCCCGACGATCGATCCAAGTTCTCCTACCCGTCGACGAACTCGCTCGAGAGACGACCTTCTCTTGTCGCCCCTCTCGGGTCACACGAGTCTCGTACCCCTTGATTCACCGCTCGAGCTCTCACCTGGCAAACCGAGGAATGAGGAAGAAGCGAGAAATCGGAGGAGTCGATCAGGCAGCGTTACTCTCCTCGCTCGAGCTACGTCAGCCTTGAACAACCTCAAAGGCAAGGAGGAAGATGTCGGCACCGAACCACAACCTTCTGGATTGTTCAGAAGAAAGAGCTCGCTTCCTCTCGACAGTCTCGACACTTCGAATCGAACTCCTCCTCTCCCGGCTACCTCGCTCCCTTCCTCCCCGAAACGCAACAGCAGTAGCTCACCCTTTCGAGATCCTTCGACTCCTCCTCGACCAACTTCGAAGCAACCAGTCGTTTCTCCCGCTCCCTCTCCCTCAGTCTCCCTCGCCGACTCTGTCGAAACTTTCGACACAATCACTTCTTCTCACTCTTCCGGCAAACCTCGTGCGTCAGCCTCGAGCACACCAATGGGAAGTACGAGTAGCAAGAAAGGGACGAAAGGGAGTCAGTTACTCGCGAATCTCAAATTCTGGTTTGGAGATGGACAGAAGAAACGAAACAAACGAACCTCTCCAGGTCGGAGCAACGATTCTTCATCTTTCGCTTCTGGGGGTGCAAGCTCAATAGGAAGAAGTCAATCGCTCAATGGAGGATACAGATCGAATCCTGCTCAATCGGGCTACGTCGCTTCTCCTCTTCGCCGACCTTTACCCGGTAGTCGTCGATCATCGAATGCCAGTATCGCTCCCCTCTCTCGTCGATCTTCCGTTTCTTCCGCACATCGTACCGCTCTTCACGATCAACTCGCTCGACCCCAACTCGCTCACCATCGTCGAAGGTCCGATAGTTCTCGTACCTCGGTCAGTGGAGGGGAGCACTCTCGACCACAATCGATCCGATCTTTCAATGGTGGACAGAATCAACCAGGTTCACCTTCAGATCCTCCTCATTCAGCTCGCAGACATCGACATACGAAAGCTCCTTCGACCTCCTCAGCTGGATCATTCGGGAAGGAAGCAGTTTATCGACGACCCCCGACCACTACTACTGTTCGAAGGAGACACCCCTCACATGGTCGACACAATCATCGAAGGAGCGCATCGGGAGCTAGCTCGATTCGTACCCATCGATCCAGCACGAGTTCGATTGGTGAAGGAGGCAGCGACGAAGATACGTTTGGGGACGCTGGAGAAGCGCCAATCTTGGAGGAAGATGAGACGGAAGATCGGGACTTGCAGAAACAAGAACCTCCGATCGACGACGCTGCAAGAGCAGAGGCTCGTCTCCGAGCTCTGAGAACTCTCAGCGGCGACTTCTCAGCTGCACCCATCACGTCCTCTTCTTCTTCTTCCTCTTCATCTTCAGCACCGCCAGCATCGACTCATCTCGCTCGTCCTGTTTTACCTCACCACTCCTCCTCTCGAGCTTCTTCTCGATCCGACAGCTCCTCCCTAACTCGCGCTCAGCAACATCACGCGACGTTCTCTGCCCACAAATCGACCCATCTCTTTGGTTCTCCCCTACAACCTCATTCCCATCCCGCTTCTTCTTCCTCGATCAAAAAGAACATTCCTCCGCCTCGACCTCCTTTACGAGATGTGTTTGCATCGAAGAGCAACTATGGAGAGAGTGATTGGGTTGATGACGAGGATGAATTGGAAGGATATGGAGGTGGGTTGGGTCAAGCGAAAACAAACGTCAACGGAGTCGAGTCATCTTCGACTTCACTCGGTACTGTCGATGAGACGAGAGCGATTGGCGGAGCAGGTGCAGGAGACAGCCCTATCGCGGAGAAGACCTTCGTTGGAGGAGGCGGAATGTCGTTGTTCGAAGGAAGATATGCTGGAGTGAATGGATCTTCAGCTGCAGCTGCTGGAGGTGGGGGCAGAGGAGTTAGGACGATGTCGGCGGTGAGAACAGCTGTCATCGAAGAGGATGAAGAAGAGGAAGAGGAAGAGTGAGCAGTGTACTTAGTTTCAGTCTCTCGTCTCTCCTGTCGTTTGTACAACTCTACCCGCAACTAAGCTACTTCTCAGAAATTGCTTCTAGTGATTACGTGGAGAGAATAGTGCTACAAAGCGGGACTACTAAAGACAACAAGGGTACAAAGCAACGAAAGAAAATAGATACACGAAGGTCTATCAAAAGTTATTTCCTAGGAGCATGGCTCGTTTCTGATCTTCAGACATTGTAGAGGGTTCTCTGAGAGGTCGATGGAAGGGGAAGCTCATTTCGGGATGTTTCGAGGATCCTTGATGAGAAGAAGAGCGAGAGGTTGCTGAAACGGGAGGGAAACCTGACGACATCGAAGTTGATCTCGAAGCAGTCGTAGAGGTAGCCTATATTGGTGAATTTGTCAGCAGGTGATCGCGAAAGTCGAGCGATCGAGGAGAAACTTACATCTTTCAAAGATGATCTCGCAGAGCGTGGACTTGCGTGAGAACGAGGACTATTCGAGTCGGTATCGAGCTGACGGCGACGCTCATAGAACTCTTCGATCGATTGCTGATCAGGTTCGGCAGTGAACTCGGCTGACGGATCCATCAATTTGATCCCCTCCTCAGCGAAATGCTCATCTTGGAGTTCCATTCTTCGAGAAGAAGTCGACGATGATGAAGCAGAAGATTCGGAAGATGTCGTGAGGTGGAGTGGAGAAGTGAGGGAGGTCGCTTGCAAGTTTGCGTTTGACGGTGACGGAGCGACGGGTGCTGCAATCTGTTTCGTTCGTCGTCGAAGCCGGAGTGGGTTTCGTAGCTTGGACTTGACCTTGGTCGATACGGCAGAACGTTGTTCTTGAAGTGGTAGAGTTCGATGAGCGCGAGAGAGGATTTGACCAATCAGTTTCCTGATCAGAGAGAGCAGAGTCAGCCTGAAATTGTTCGATGATCAGGACTCTCGAGAAAGCTCACCCTTTCTGAGACCACAAACTCTTGATCATCTCTGTTCCAGGTTATGGATAGTCAGCTCTCTTGCTCTGTATGATAGAGCAACCGAGAGCCAGCTTACCTGACTTGATGTCGTCGACGAGCCCCGAGAAAGACGTCGTTTTCGAGCTGAACGTGATATTCGGGGTTCGACAGATAACGTTGTAGACATTCGGAATCATGCTGTGATCATCTTCTTCACTCTGTAGCGGCGAGAGAGCAGGAATCGGCAATGTAAGTAAAGCGAGAAAGGAGAAGAAGTGAATGCAATCACTTACTCGATAGGTTAGGCGCAAGACTGTACACGAAATCTCGATCGCTAGGAAAGCTCTATAGCGTGCGGCACGTTCTCGCATCTCATCGGCGTCGAGTCCTTCTTCTTGACTTGCGGCAGACATGACCTCCTTCGAAACGGCTTTGCGAAGACGGGTCTCGACGCTTCGGACTGACGAGTTTGAAGCAGTTTGGGGGTGAAGACTAGTCGTAGGGGAGTTGGCTTGATCTGTACTGCGGCGAGTACTCGATGCGAGAGAGTCGAGGGATTGGTTCGAAGCGAGGTAAGACGATCTGAACGATTCCTTGGATTTCTGGGGAGATTCTTTGGAGGACTTCTGAGGAGATTGTCGAGACCTGTCCGCTTCAGTTGTAATCTCCTCTCGTCCATGCTTGATATCCTCTGGGAAGAGATAGTCGAGAATTTGTCGACCAACTCGGTGTTCGAGTTGAAGAGCGACGGGATGAAGGTGAAGCATGAAGCGCTCGACGACAGGGATTCCTCCTACCGGAGCGAGGGCGTCCCATCCAGCAACGGCGAAGATGTTGGCTTTCGCCAGATTCGATTGCGGTTCGTTCGCTGGCAGATTCGCTTTCTTGATGATCTCCGAGAACAGCGCATTCGGAGCGGGGTTGAGTGCTTCCAGGTCGCCGATGATGAGTCGATTGGTTGCGGATCCATCATCTTTGGTTGTCCAGGTGAAATCGACGTTCGTGACGGATGCTTTGACGAAGGGAGCGCTGTCGGGTTGCAACATTGTCCAAGTGAGTTCTGCCGCTCGTCCTTGTAGCTGCATCCCCGGCCTCTTGCTCGTTGTCTTCGGTCCATTCGTTTCTTGAGCGAGCGACAAGCCTTCGACGAACAGCGAGATCTCCTCGCTGAGTTGAGTGAGCTGAGCGCGTAAAGCGAACAGATTCCTCTTCTCGGTTTCATCGATCTCGTCGAGGTGAAGTTGATATTCGAGGATCTCGGGAATCAGTGAACGAATCTGTTCTTGACGCTCTCCGACGGATCGTAAGACGCCGACTCGATTCGAAAAGTCGTGGGTGAAAGCGAGAGCCTTGACTTTAGCGTTTCGAAGTTGCCGTTGTTGATCCGATTGGAGGAGGAGTCGGAAGAGGATGTTGAAGATCGCGACGTAGACTTCAGCCTTTGCCGTGATCACGAATTTATCTCCCTCGGCGTTGATCCTGTCGACGAAAGATTTGAAGCCACGTTTCAAGCCGAGCTTGTCGTCACCATGGATTAGGAGGTGGTTGAACTTGTCGTAGCGGACACGGAGAGAGGTGGGTGCGACGACTCGTTCGAGCGAAGAAGAATCGACATCGGGTTGGAGTTGAGTTTCGATTGGAACGAAGATGGCCTCGGCTCGACCATGAGCAGGATCTCGATGATGTCGAGGGTAGAACGCTTGAAGTCCATCGAGAGTTGCAAAGTTCTGATGAAGAACTTCGTAATTGACAGGATCGTCGGGAACTCGAGTGTCGACGACTTGGAAGGTCTTGAAGTTGACTCGGAGGGCAGTGAAGATGAGAGTAGACTGAGGGTCGGCATCGCTGTGTAAGGAGATCTGAGGACTGATGAACATGCACAAGTGACTCGCACTCGATTCGAAGTCTTCGGGAAGATCGTCACCGGAGGAGTCAGGGTCGAGATTGAGGGCGTCTCCAGCGTTCGAGTCCTGATCGAGCTCGTCTCTAACAAACTTGTCTTGATTTCCACCGTTCGAGAGGTCGTTCAACAGTCGATTCTTCGCCTCCTCCGCTTCTTCGTAATCCTTTTTGACCTGAGATGCCGACTTCGTTCTTTGATGATCAGGTCGACCTCTATCGTCCTGACTGTCGAGATCTCGAATGAACTTGATCGCAGCTGCCGAGATGTGATAGACGAAAGCTTTGCGGTCTCGCGAAGAGTAGTAGTACTTGAGGAGGAGGTCGCGAACATCGTTTGAGATCTGGATCTTCGGGTTGTGAACGACGTATCGATTCGTCCAATCTCTCCAATCACGGTAGAGAGAGTCGTTGAGGTGAGGCAGACGAGCGTCAACATCATCGTCATCTTCGAAGCGTCCAGAGTGATTCGATCCGTGCTGCGAGTCTGAATCCCGACTGGTGTCCCTCGGAGGTCCAGCATCATCGACTCGACCGTTGTGACCTTCCTTCCGGAAACGCCGCAGACGCTCGATGATTCGTTCCACGACTTCGATTCGACTATTGAGTTCTTTCCTGCAAGTTTCGTTTGCGCCGGCGAGCTGGATCATCCGAGAAAGCCATCAGTTTCCCGTTCGCTACGGAGCCCGACAATGTACACTCACCTCTGACTGTAGTTCGACTAAGCGCACTCCTGCTTCTCGAATCTGAACCTCGACCGTATCTGCAGACATCAGAACGAAGAGATGACTCAGTCACTCGCTTCCACGTACAGAATCGAACGTATAGATCAATCGACGTACCCGTTGATCGACCCATGAGACAAGTGTGACTAGCTTCCGATCCAAACTTGGTAGTAGGTTTGATCGGTCCTTGAACCGGATGTTCACTCGACGACGGTGAATGACCTCCTTCTTGTACAGGGGCAGCCTCCACGTGCCGAAAGTACGTAAAACGAGGCGAGACGAGGAAAGGGAAGACTCGAACTCTCGGATCTTGATCTTGGAAGACGTGACCCGAATCGTTGAAATCATTGAGGTCGACCCACTCAGCGTCTTCAGCAGATCCTTCGAAGCTGGTTGCTGGAGGTGGAGAAACTTCTGCTTCTTCTTCGTCTTCGTCGGGGATAGGGATCGACGCCTTTTCAGGTTCTTCGAAGAGTGCGGTGATGACTCGAAGATCGACGGAATCGAGGTCGACTTCAGCCATGTAGAAAGCTTTGTGTCGAACAATCTTTGGCTCCATCTCTGAATCTCGACGAGTGACAGTTTCTTGTTCCCGTTGATGAAGGTCGACGTTGAATCTTCCAATCTTCGCTTTGAGTCCGACAGCTGAAGTTTCTCCTCTGCGCCATTCCGCCCATGACTCTTGAGCGTAGGTGTGCGAGATGTAGAGCGGCGCGATACTGAAACGGTACTTGATCGTTGCGCAGTGTTTGCCGAATTTCTTCGAAGGAGCGCCAGTCGAGGGGAAGACGGGACCGTGACGAATCGGGAGTGACATCGTTCCGTCGAAGAGAGACCACCAGCGACGAAAGTGGGCGATAGCTTGAGGGGTGAAGTGGAAACTGTTGTGACTTTGACTGTCTCCTACTGCTTCGATCGATGGCTTGAGCTCGTCGAGATCGACGTCTCTTGGAGAGTCTCGATTCGGTAGAGGAAGTGTCGCAGGAGAGGTCATCGAGATGGAGAAGTGCAAGTGATCGGTTCGGAAACCGGCGAAAGAATCGATGAGCTATAGAGAGATGAGCAATTGAATCAGCTGTGCGAAAGAAGGAAGAGACAAGAAAGAGACAGTGCTTACCTCGCCCTTGTCGTCTCTCGGAGCTGTCTTGAGAGTCTTCGTCTTGACTTCCCAGTGAGGTATAAAGTCGAAGAACCGACACCTACGCTCGAAAGTTGGATGTCCTTTGCAAGCGACTTCGTCACAAGTATCTTCTCGACATGCTCGTTCGAACCGTAGACCCATTCCCCACCTGACACCTCCGACGCATTTCGCACAAGTCTTGATCCAGTAAGCTTGCTCGAGTTCAGGTTCGGCGAACGCGCTCATGTCTTCCGAGATGAGATCCTCTCCTTCCTCCTCCTCGCTGTCGACTGTTCGAACCGATCCATCGGAACCATTCGAGGTCTCTCTTGCGGTACCAGTCGCAGCCGAATCAATGTACTCGCGGAGGTTGGGAATACCGAGGATGTAGATCCGACTCGTGATTTGGAAGAATTCGTGATCCGGATTGTCGTAGCCAATACGGAACTTGACGTCTCCTATCCAAGCTTTGGCGAATCCAGCTCCGAAGCCACTGAGGCTGTGAGGATCCCGAGAACCTTTGAGGTGGAAGATAACCGAAGCTTTGTCGCCGACGAAATCGATGGCGATCCTCCAATGAATTGCTAGACGAATCTTGTCCCAGAAGCCGATCCGATCCGAAGGGTCAGGAGAGTTCTTCGACATTGATTCTATCCCTCGAGCGATATCTTGAATGGCGGGTTGCACTGAGTTTCCCCAACCAATTCGAATCGGTTCTCCACTTCGAACTTTGATGATCGGAGCTGTATAAGTCTTGACTGGCATGGCTGAGCGAGGGACAGTGATCGTGAACCCTTTACGACTACCGGCGTAGTATCGAGGAGGGATGACGGAACATTGTACTCGACGAACTGATTCTGGTCCTCCAAGTTCTTCACCGACGACGAAATCTCCTTGCCAATCCCATGCTGGTTGACCTTCTCGATGATTCCGGGGAACGTGTAAGAGTGGTAGAGGGTAGTCTCGGATAGTGAAGCGAGCCTCGTCGAATCGCCAACAGAGGTGAATCGGTACGAGTAGACTGAACTTGGTGTCGCGAGGGAGTCCTTTCCCGACGTCGAAGAGGTAGTCGGAGATGCCGTTCTCTCCAAACGAAGCCTTTGTGATCGATAGGCGCATCGAGTCGAAGATTGCGCGTCCAAGAGGAGCCGCTTTGCTTCGTGGGAGGAGGTCGATGGGGAGATTGAGATCGCGAGAAGTGCCGTACTGCTTGGCACCATAGAGTCGTTTCGAGAGCTTCTCCTCCCTACGAGCTTGTTCGGCGGAAGCGTTCTTCATTCGTTGAATCCATTGAGTAGCGTTGAAAGCGTGCAAGACTTGTTTCGCATCCTCGGTGCTGATAGTGTGACGACCTGTGACTTTCGGACGCTCTTCCGTCTCCTCCTTCTCCCGACCGTCTTCTGAGGAGTCTTCCGGCGTGTCTCCACCCGCTTCGTAAGCCGTTCTCCGCCTTTCCTCCTCCTTCTTGACCGCCTCCGCTTTAGTCTCGAAAGCTTTATCCCTGCCTAATCTCGCCTTCTGCTCCTCGTACCCAACTCTCCAGATCATGTTGAGTTTACGCTCGAGAGGATCGTCTTCGAATTCGATAGCGAAAGCGCCAACGTTGATGTCGATTTCCGGGAGATGTTTCGGTTCCTCGTCGGTCGGCTCGATGATGCAATCCCAGCGACCTTTGATGTGTTCGTGGACGAGTTGTTTCGACGCTTTGAAGAGACTTGCAGCGTTGTCGATGATTTGATTGAAAGCATAGCGGTAAGGAATTCGGAGTCGAGCAGAATCGGAGGCGAGGGAAACGACGAAAGGATGGTGACCAGCGTTCTCTTGTTCCCGGATCGAGACCGTAGTTGATTGTAAGCGGATGATGTCCTCCCATTTTCCGGAGAAGATTCGACTTTGACCAGCGAGAAGACCCGTATCCCATTTCACCGTGAAGCCGCTCGGTTTCGTAAAGCGGACGATCATAGTGCGGAATGTGACGAAGAGGTAGGTGTCATGAGGAAGTGAAGGAAGGATGTGAAGAGCTTGGATATTCGCGCCGAAGTTGACGAGAGGTTTTGGTCGCTTTGATTTCGAGGAAGGAGAAGTGGGTGTAGTCGATGAGAGGTGAACGGTGGGACGAAGCCAGCGAAGAGAAGAGTAGGTGATCAGACAGAGGTAGATACTGAAGAGCTCGAGTCGAAGGGTGATCGAATCCGAGTGAAGGCGAACGATGATCTCGTCGAGCGAATCTCCTGCGTCGGCTGCTTGATCATTGAATTCTGCTTTGTGGATTCGAATGTGGAAGTCGAGTTGGGGAACGATGACGAGACTGTCGCGATGGTCGAGTGGATCTCGTTTTCTCTGGTAAGAATGTCGCCTAGGCATTGATCGTCCATCTACCTCTGCTCGACCAATCAACTCGGGATCGGCCGTTCTCCTCTTCGCACCCTCTCTCTTTCCTTCTCGTTCCTTCGCCGATTGCGCCTTCTGTTCATTCCTCTTCTTCTCCGCTTCGTGTTCCTCGTGTTCGTTCGGTCTCGCCTCGACGAGTGGATCGATGACGAGCTCGAACAACGAGAAGTTGACGAGAGCTTGACGAGTGTCGTCCTTTCCAGCCTGTCCTCCTGCAGTCGCCATCGCATTTGCATCGCTTCGGAAATCTGGTCTCAACTCGAGCTTGCTTCTATTGACGTCGTTCGTGACAGTCGACGGTTCGTAAGCCTCCTGCAGGATGTATTCGACAAAGATGGTGGAAGAATGTATTTCGATTCCTCGACAGGCTCGAAGTTTGGGTTTAGGGTCGACTCCACCGAGTTTCATGCGAGTCGAAGCGATTGCGAAGTAGAGTGACTGGTTCGAAGGGAGAATGTCGACAAGCGGTTTCGGAAGTGGAGTCGTAGCTTCTCGAGCGGTAGCGGATGAGTCGATGGAAGAGATCGAGGCAACAGAGTCGGCTCTCTGACGAGTTCTTGAAGAGGTTTCGGCGGCACTGGCGAAAGAGCTGAGAATGTCGTGGATGCAGCTGAGTACGACTGGCCTCCATAACTCGATGGTAAGGGTCTGCAGCAGGAAGCTGTGCTCGCCGCGACAGGTACTGATGTTGAGATGCGGAACGTATCGATCTTTGCGCTCGTCGATGGAATCGTATCCGAGGAATTCGAGTTTGGAGGAAAGTTCGCTGGGTCCAATACTACCGACTTCGAGACGAATGAGCTCCGAATTCGATTCGCTTGCGCCATTGTCCGACGAAGAGTCCTCAGCGGGAGCGATTTCGACCGCAAGGATTTGGATCGTGATGGTGTCGACGAGTAAAAGGGATTGGACGGTGTACTCGTGCGAGTGAGTATCCTGCGAGACTCGATTGCCGTCAGTAAAGGTCGAACAATCGGTAATTGAGAATATGTCGGAACTAACGAGATTCATCGCAAGATTAGGTAAAGTTTGTTTCCGAGACTTTGACCTTTCTTCGCTCTTTTCTCGTCCCTACGATCATTCAGAACAGTTAGTCTCGAAGGTGCTCAGTCGTTTCCTGAGAATAGAGCGCACTCTATCGTCGTTTCCCCTCGAGCTTCTCGCTCGTTCTTGTTCTCGAGCCTCTTCTCCATCCTGCAAGTCAGCATCATCGATAATGTCAGCTCGGCCGTTCCTCTTGAGGCTTAAAGTCTGAAGGAACGCACCGACTCGTCTCTATCTCGCTCTTCTCTCCGCCTAGCTTCTTCTCGTCGAATCCTCTCCTGTTTCGCCAATCTCTCCGCTTCTAACTTCGCTGATCGTTCCATTCTCTTCGCCTTTGACCTATCCGCTGCTTTCCTCTTCACGCTCCGATCCGCCCACTCTCCTTTACTTGTGAAGACAATCCTCGGCACTTCGATGCATAAGATCTCGGGAGCTTTCCACGGTAGGAAGAAGGAGTCGTGAGCTTCATCACTTCTCGGGTCGTGAGCAGGGGTGCGTCCGAAAGGATGGTGGCCGTCGTAAGGTGGGTGTTCTCGTTTCCCTTTCGGATAGAACGACGATGGCTTGGGTAGCTGCTGACTGCGATCGACTGCCGAAGTTTCAGGAGTAGGTCCAACAAGTCGTACTTCGAGTGAGGCGACTGTGAAAGATGAAACGAATTGAGGGATGTCGGAGAAGAGAGTTCTCGATTCGGGTTTGTCTCCTTGCGAACACGAAGCGGGTGGCGATGAAGTGTGATGCGTTCTCTTAGGGATGCGTGGTCGAGCATTGAAGATTCGAACTGCAGCATCGAGGGTTTGAAAGGTTGTTTGGCCTCGCACTTCTCCAATCGCAACCTCGACCATGACGACTGAATCGTTGTAGTTGACGGGACCAGGCAGAGCGAGTCTTGGCTTCTTCGTATGCTTCGAGATCGGTCGCTCACGAGTTGTCGGAATCGTCAAGAAGGGAAGCCAGGTCGAGGTGAGGGAGATCTCAGAGTGGCCAATCGAGAGTGTCTTTGCCGACGGGCTAGCGATATGGCCTAGATCGACAACGACAGATATTAGTCGGAGGTTCAGAGCGGATACTATAGGACAGCGTGTCGACTCACCCTCTTTTCCTTCGACGTCTATTCTCCCTTCCAATTCATCCCAACCTATCGATCCTACCACCTCACACAGCTTGTTCTTGCCTAAGTAGCCCTTGTGACTATCTCTGACAGAGGCACTGTCGCTCGTTGCCTTGAGTTTGAGACTGCCTTTGATGCCAGAAAGAATGATTGCGAAAGCGATGGTCTGAGGGAGTGTTTCGTTGACGGAGGGAGAGGATGTCGCGAGGACCGAAAGAGGTGTCGTATAATGTAGAGAGAAGATGATTGTGGGAAGAGAAACGGTGAAAGAGTCGAAGTAAAGGAGAGGAGATGGCTTCGAAGGGGGAGAAGCCGATGCTGAGGTATCCGGAGAAGTGGAGGGTGATTCGTTCTGCGTTCTTTCCTTCCGTCTACACCTCACTTCACATTGCAGCTCCTCAAGCCCTCTCAATAACCGTTTGACTTCGTGTATCCGAACAATCAATCCCTCTTTCTGTCCATCTTCCTGCCTCGCCCGTTTCAGTTTCGCGGGGAAGCCATGTTTCTCCTCCTCAATCTCCATCGATGCTCTGATACTACCCTTCCGAGGTTCCATATTCTTCCACTCTTCGTACCCCATCGGTCCTGACAATCTGAACGTAATCTTCTCCCTCATTTCGGCAGCAGGTAACAGTTTCTTGTCCTCCTTCTGATCCAACCCTCGAAGCGGCTCCATCAAGCTGAGGTTCTCGAAGCTGGCCCATAGCGTAAGCTTGTCTTCTTGTCGAGGCGCTCCAACGATCGGTACTCGAAGATGAGGTTTCTTGTACTGTCCTCCGAATTTGACTGTTCCTCTGATGACTCCAACTTCTTCTGCATCGACGTCGATATCGAGGTTGACTGAGATGAGGTGTGTGAGGCGGCGAATGAAGAAAGGAAGGAAGACTCGGCGGAGGAAAGAAGGATTGGATTTTGGAGTTGGTTTATCGTCCTCTTCTCGCGAAGTCTGCTTGTTCTGTTTCGGCTTGGACAATAGGTCGAGGAGAGTTGATCGGGGTACAGTAATCTTGATTCCTTCCCCGTGCAGTACGAACCATGCCTTTCCTCCTCTCCTGACCGAAATTCCCAAACTCTTCACCTCCACCTTGATCCCATTCCACTTGACTAGAACATTGTGTATTGATGATGGCGTGAAGTGACCTATCGAGCCTGAGAAAGGGAGGAAGAGGGGAAGGAGGAATCGGACGAAGAGGTTGAGAAGGAGGTAGGCGATCAAGGCATAGCGGAAGAGGAAAGCGGAATGGGCGATGAGGATATGCAGTAGCTCCATGATCGATTCCTTCTAGCCGTCTCTAATCTGAAAGGATGGATAGTGATGTAAGCGGAGAGGGAAGCAAACAAAGTTCATTCACGCTGTTTAGCTAGCATACTAGAGCGCAGAAGAGAGGTGGTGTACGCACTTTGATTAGTACCAGCTCACCGTGACTCCTTCTGAACGCTCTGCACCCTCGAATTCTGATGGTTCGGCTTCGAAAGTGGAGTAAGCAAAAGAAGGGCGAGTCGAGGCGAGAACTGGCTTGAGCAGCTCGGCTGTACTTGGTGCTGAGTGTACAGCTTGAGGTAGATGTAGACCCGAGCAAAGTGAGGTGGAAGAGAACAAATGCAGGACTGCGATCCTTTTCAATATTTTCGAAAGTTTCCGATCCGCCGCGCCTCTCATCGGTCTCGCTCTTTTCATCTCTCGAGCATATTCGGTGAGCACGACAAAAGAAATCGCTCATACGTTCTTCAAAAGGGATGTGTGAGGAGAACTCGGTTCCGAGAGAATGTCGAAAAAGTAGCGAGAGCGAGCTTCGGAAGACGACGGCAGCGAAAGGTGTCGAGCCAGATGGAGGAGAAACACCAAGCGCATGAGATACTGTAGGCTGTCAAATGACGAACGACTTAGCTGTGTGTGTCGATCAAGCGAGCGAAAAGGCAACGAACCTGTGCGAGAGATCTGTTCTTTTGCTGAGCGAGAGCACCTTCTCCCTCCCTCGGGAAGCTCGTGAGACGTTATTAGAAGATTAGGAGAGCTATGTGATGATAGGAACTTCACTATCGCTCTTAGGATCGTTGGCGAAGACTTGGAAGGGATCGCAAAAAGCTTGACAATTCGTAAAATCAGATATCTACAGTTCTCCTTCGCCTAGAAGTAGTAACCTCCGTCTTGCGCCTCTTCCAAGCGTTCGAGAACGACTCCTCTCATTCGGAGTTGACGAATTCCGATACGTGAACGATGATCCAAGCTGTTTGACTTTGAGGTGAAGCAGAAAACGCGACCGACATGACGAGCCCAGCGAGGAGAGGTCGTAGGATCTTCTGAGGAGACAGACGGTACCTAGTCATAAGCACGTGAGTCAGTGGGCGAGGACGGAGACAGTTTGCGACCAACTCACCGATTCGATTCCCATTTTCTCGAGCACTTCTGACTTTTTATAGCGATCGAAGAACCACACGATATGCTCCTCGTCTACAAAGTGTCCCTCTTCGTTTTTGTCTTCAGCCTGTTTTTGTTAGAAGAGGTGAGCTCGCCCCTAACGGGACTAGCGAATGAGAAAGACTCACCACTTTTTCTACGATGTATCGCAAGACAGCTTCAATCGGAAGCCATGTTTCGACATTGCCAAATTGCTTCGACTTTCGTTCTACCTGATTTGAAATGGGTACCGACCAAGCGCTCTTGAAGTGACTCCCTTCCTCCGAGTTTGACACGAGCAAGTTTTCGATTCGTTTCATCAGATATACATATTCATTTTCCCTCCCCTCTCGGGGAGACTGACAGATCGAGATAAGCTCACCGTTGCAGTCAAAGGTAAGAGAGGAATTGCAGACTCACGAAAAACTGGAGCTTCTTCCTGACTACCTTGACTCCGTATCTCCTTGTAATTCGTAACTTCTTTGCGATTTCTCCTTTTCGTGAAGGATTCTGCGAGGCATTGATAGGTTTGTGCTTGTCAATGCTCGCCTTAGATACGACCGCGAATACAAAGCTCGTACGCACCTTCTTTGCTTCCTCTTTTACAGCTTTGAACAAACCATTGAAATAGTCTTCGATTTTGTACCAATTCTCATCGTAATAGTAGTTGTAGCCAGTGTTGCCATCACCACTTTGTTGAGAAGTCGAAGAAGTGTCGACGTCGAGTTCTGTAATGATTTGATCACTCCAATGCTTCAAATCGCTCGCAAACGTCTCGCCATCTTCCGTACATTCTTTCAGTATCGCCTTTAGACGGTACTTGAGTCGTTGACGACGATATTGAGCGGTAGCCTGCTGTTCTGCTTTGAGATTGTCGCATGCGGTCTTGACGTTGAAGCCTTCAAGTGTACAGCTTGAGGTAGATGTAGACCCGAGCAAAGTGAGGTGGAAGAGAACAAATGCAGGACTGCGATCCTTTTCAATATTTTCGAAAGTTTCCGATCCGCCGCGCCTCTCATCGGTCTCGCTCT
>Ga0308170_10001386_pt1 | contig 23330 bp, 15 predicted proteins | sample PhyBR2_2_FD_202136 | JGI IMG/M metagenome (GOLD analysis project Ga0308170, IMG submission 202136) | Phyllosphere microbial communities from UC Gill Tract Community Farm, Albany, California, United States - DLSLSB.R2 | ecosystem: Host-associated > Plants > Phyllosphere > Unclassified | place...
CGAACTCCGGCGGCTAACCGCCGCGTTCGCCGACCCGCAAAATGACCCGCCCGATAAAGTTTCGATGGCTGTATGGACATTGGACTGCAACGAAAATCTTGCCGTGCACGAAACACTGGATGCGATGGAAGCCGCGGACCGTGCAAGTGACCCCGATCGCGTCCTCAGGCTGGTCAGCACCCTCGGCCCCGAGCATCGCGCGGCCACCCTTGGCAGCGAGGCGCGGGCCTATGCTGCCCTGGGAGATGCGCCGAGGGTTCGAAGCCTGTTGTCCAAGGAAGCCCTGCAACGCACCGATCTATCCCTCCGAAGCTGGGTGGAGCTTATGGTGCTGCGGAGTTTGCATGTCCGATCCACCTCCGATGACCAAGGTGAGGCACGCGCATTGCTGGATGAGGTGGGGGCCCGTCTGGCTGGGCTGCCGACGGATTGGAATGATGACGGGCTTGAGGAACTGCGCGGCCGCCTTGCCCTTGCCGAAGCCGAGCTTGCTCTCTTCGAAGGCAAGTACCGGGAGGCATCTGACGGGTTGCAACGGATGTACTCCTCAACGCGGCCCCAGCAGACCAGGTGGGAGGTTGCCTGTCGGTTGGCCCAAGCATGGATGATCACTGGGCGCCCGACTGATGCCGAAGGTATCGGATCAGAGGACATCAAGCAGGACATCGCGCAGCCGGGACAGTTCGGCTGGCCCACGGTCGATCAGGCCATCCTGGAAGCTGCCTCTTTGGGCTCATTAGGAAGCAAGAGCGCCGGCCGTTCCCGGAAGGCGCCATGCGGGGAATTTGCGCGTGGGCGGCAGGTGGCACTGTGCGAACTCAGTAGAGGTCTGTTTGACGCCTACTGCGGACGTGCGGAGGCAGCCCTTCAACACTTATTGCCCGCCCGTAGCCAGCTGAAGTATTTTGATTCTTCCGGCGGTGCTGCCTTGGCCGGCGCCGTAGCGGCCTACGCCTATGCCCTCCGCGGGGAGAACGATCTGGCGCTGCATTACCTGAGCGCTGCGAACCATGACACCAGCCGGCCGTCGCAGTTGGCGGCCAGCGTCCGGTCATTCTTCGAAATCCTGGCCTCGGCGGAACTGGCATCAAAGCAAAAAGCCGCAGTCCGGCTGGTCGCGCTGGCGGATGGAGAGCGGCGGCACGGTTCCAGCTCCCTGGAGCTTATGTTCCTTTCCGCAGCAGTTCGCCAAGGTTGCCTCGGAGCTGCACCGCGGCTTGCTACCGTCGCGGCGGGGGTGCAGGGACTGTTTGCGCAGCTCTGCCGGAGGTACGCCGAGGGTATCTGCACTGAGGATGCTCGTTCGTTGGTGGAAGTCGCCGAAACGGCAGCGGATATGGGCGATGACTTGTTCGCCCGTGACTGTGGCCGGGTCGCGCAGAAGATCGCCGACCAGGCCGGCGATCGGCTTGTCGCCAAGGCTGCTAGACGGTGCATCAACACCAGCGTCCACAGCCTGGGCGTGAGCCAGACCGAGGAGGACGGTCCGGCCCTGACTGCCCGCGAAGAGGAAATAGCAAGACGGGCCGCGGCAGGTGAGAGCAATAAGGCTATTGCGGCCAAAATGAGCATCTCCGTCCGTACCGTTGAAGGGCACCTGTACCAGATTTACGGAAAACTGCGGGTTTCAAACCGCGCCGAACTGAAGACCAGCATCGTTTAGGGATAGGAGGACGGACATGTCAAAGAACGGGATGCCCCGCCCCCTTGTGGGCAACCAGGAATTGCGGGCGGGGATCAGGTCCGCGTTGCGCAACCCCGACCAGGTAGGCGTTCTGCTGTCAGGGCACGCGGGCATGGGCAAGAGCAGCCTTGGCCGCCAGCTGTTGTTGGAGCTTAAATCCGACCTGGAACCCTTCTGGATCTTTCCTGCCGCGCCAATGACAAATATCCCTTTAGGTGCCTTGTCACCGTACCTGGATTCCTGTCCAGAGTCCGACAAGAAATCCTCGCTGACTGTGCTCCGGCATATGGAGCGGCTTTTGGACCGAAGAGCCGAAGCCCGCGAAGCGAAAATCATTGCGGTGATAGATGATGCGCACCTCCTGGATGATGACAGTTCCCAGATCCTGGCCCAGTTGGCGGTTACCGGCTTCGTCAAGCTGCTGGTCCTCTGCAGGCCTAAACCTGGACTGCCGACAGGTTTTGAATCCCTTTGGCAGGAGGGACTGCTTCCTCGTTTCGATCTGGCACCACTGAAGGATCTGGCTGTGCATGAGCTGTGCCGGCAGATTCTTGGCGGAGAGGTTTTGACGAGCGCCAGCATGGCGCTGGGGCACCTGTCCGGTGGGAACCCGCTCTTCCTCTTGGCGTTGATAGACGCAGCACGGGAAACGGATCAGCTGGTCCAGCACGACCAGGTGTGGAGCTTGACAAACTATATGCCGCGAACGAGCCCCCACCTGAGGGATCTGGTCCGCGAACAGCTTTCCGGAAAGTCGCCGGCGGAGCTGGAGCTTCTGGAACTGGTCGCGCTGGCGGAGCCGCTGCCCTTGGCCTGGCTTATCCAGCTGCATGAGGAGTCGGATCTCGATGCCCTTGAAGAGGAACACCTTATCCGGGTCTCCAAGGGGTCGCAACGCCTGGTCCGCTCGGTCTCCCCGCTGATGGGTGAGGTCGTCCGCGGACTTGTGCCACCTGCGCGCAGTTCGATCATCCGGTCCAGGATTGCCGGCGTCATGAATGAGCCGTGTCCGGAGGAGACTTGGATGCGGTTTGTCTGCTGGTCTTTGGACTGCGGAGCGCCCATGTCGGGGGAAGCTTTGCTTCGGGCGGCCGCAACAGCGAACCGCTACTCCTATCCTACCCTCGCTCTGCGACTGGCCGGGGCTATCGTGGAGGACGAGCACTTGATTACTGCGAGAGTGGAAATGGCCCATGCCCACTTTGATCTTGGCAACCTTTCCCAAGCGGCGACTATGTTGGAAGACTCCGTTGAAGGCTTAAATGATCCCGCCACCCTCAAGGTGGCCGCGACGCTACGCGCCCGTATCCATTTGAAGTTGGGTGGAACGGCTTCGGAACTGACAAAGATTGCGGCAACGTGGCGTGATTCCACCGACCGCATCCTTGGACAAACGGAGGGGAAGGAGCCAGCAGAGCCGGGCACGCCGGATTACAGCCGGCTTATGCACCTTCGTGGGCTCCTGCTGGACGGAAGATACGCCTTAATTGAAGATGAACTGGCCACTCTCTGCGAGGATGCCACTGTTGAGGCCACGTTCCGTCGCGGGGCCCTGTCCCTGTGGGCCGAGCTTCTGGAGGCCACCGGACGCCCTGCTGGCGCGGTCCGCGCCACCGGAGAGGCATTGCAGCTGTTGGCCGCGCCACAGGAGGACAAATTCCGGTACTATGAAGTGCTTCTTGTCCGGCACTCGCTCGGCCTGGTCCAGCTTGGAAAATGGAAGCAGGCTTCCCAGCTTTTGACCGAAGATGCCGCAGCCGCATTTCGCGGAGGTCTCTATGTCAGTGGCGGGCGGTACCTGGTGGAGGGCCTGGTGGCCGTGAAGCAGGGCGACATGCCAGCAGCGCTGATCAAACTGTCTGCAGCAACGGTTGCGTTGCGCGGATGCGACATTGACCACTTGCTGCCCTACGCCTTGGGTCTGGCGGCTTACGCTGCCTCCTTGGTGGGGCGGACGGACTTAGTGGAGCGGTTCACCGCCGAGTGGGGCCAGCTGCTCTACCGGGCATCGGCCCATCACCAGCTATTAGGCGAGGTGCATCTTGCAGCGTCGCAGGCAAGCGTGAATGGCGCTTCGGCGGCAGCCCGCGACCTTCGGCGCTTGGCCGACCGTGCCCGGGAAACCGGGCTTTGCACAGCGGAGCGCGAGAGCCGCGAGTTGGCCTTGCGACTTGGTGACGGCGATCAGCTGGAGCGTTTGGTAGAGCTGACGGATGTCGGAGAGGGTGCCGAAGCAGAATGCCTCAACGCGTATCTGCGCGGAGTCCTCCACTCAGACGCGAATGAACTGATTGCTGCCGGCGAGCAGGCCAAGGAAATGCAATACAACTTGCTCGCGGCCGAGTGCTTGGGGCAGGCCGTCAAACTGCTCAAGGCCAGCGGTGACCGCAAGCGCGTCCGTGCCGTTGTTCACCTGCTTCAGCTGTGCCGCAGTGAGTTGGCCGGAATCAGTAGCGTCGCGCTGCAGGACCCGATTGACGCAGTTGAGCTGACGCCGAGGGAACGCGACATCGTGACGATGGTGGTGAACGGTAAGAGCAACCGCGAAATTGCCGAACTGGCCACCCTATCCGTACGGACTGTTGAGGGTCACTTGTATCGCATTTTCAGCAAGCTTGGCATTAACCGCAGGGACGAGCTGACCAGCTCAGGCCTGAGCGGGATGCATTGGAACAGGCTGAGCCTGGGCTGACCCTGCGGCGGACGGGACCAATAAGCCGTAGCCCTCTGGCCATCACCATCGTCGTGATCATACGCGGACCAGCCCCTCCAGGTGATCGTTCAGCCCTCGGGACGACCGGCTTAGCGTTCAGCCCGCGGGCGGCCCGCGAGGGCGCCCGGCGTGTTCAGCCGGCTGCGGCTGCCGGAACAGGCTGGGCAAGACCCATAGCGTCGAGTATTAACGCAACGGCTGTATCCACTGACTCCGCGCTACTATCCACCACGACGTCGGCGTCTTGGGGCGGTTCGTAGGGGGAGTCGATGCCGGTGAAGTTCTGTAGGTCCCCGGCCCTGGCCCGTGCATATAATCCCTTGCGGTCCCGCTGTTCGCAGACCTCCAGGGGGGTTGCGATGTGGACCAGGACAAACGATCCGGCTTTCTCGGCCATGGCCCGGACTTCCCGGCGTGTAGCCTCAAAGGGTGCAATCGGGGCGCAAACCGCAACACCTCCGGACTTCGCAACCAGGGACGCCACCCAACCCACGCGCCGTACATTGAGCTCTCTGTCCTCACGACTGAAACCAAGGCCAGCGGACAGCATCCGTCGGACATCATCACCGTCGAGCAAAGTTACAGGACGGGCATCAATGCCCTGGAGCCGCTCTACCAGGGACCGGGCGATGGTGGACTTCCCGGATCCGGAAAGCCCTGTGAGCAGTACGACCGTCCCCCGGCAGGCCCAAGGACGTTCTGCCGCGCCAAGGGCATTCGGAGCCGGGGCTGCCGTGTAGTCGTGGATGAAATCTGCGCCAAGCCTGGCCAGGAGGTGACGGCGCAGCATCCTTAGCTGTGTGTCGCCGGCGCCTTCCGGTGCGGGGGCAATCAGCAGTGATGCGCGTGCCCCGGGTATTTGTGCAGCACATTCTTCGAGGCCGTGCAGCAGTTCAAGGACTGTGTAGCCGCCGTGCTGCTGCGTACCGGCGACGGCCACCAGCCACAGTTCGGAGGCGTTCCGGTGTGCCGCCTCTACAACGGCGGCCAGCTGGGCCAGCTCCGGGATGGCATCAAAGGCCGCGATAAGCCGGCTGGAACCGGGCTGCCGGGGAGCCGGCAGCGGAGCAGTAAGGCGCAGCTTCCGCGCCGGAGGATGTTCGGCCGGCTGCATGGCGGTGAGACGGCCTGCCAGGTGCACGATTCCAGGTGAACTGCCCTGGCCGGCAGAAACGAGCAGTCTGGCCAGCGGGGTACCATCCGGATCGGCCAGCAGCAGGCTGCCGGCCTCAAGAGCCTCATGTGCCGGACCTGCGGGGACGGGCAGCGTAAACGCCCATGGCCAGTCCTGCGGCAGGTCCTCCGGCAGGCAGTACCCGTCGGCCGGGGCGTACAACCCCCCGAGCAGCAGCTCCAGTTCGTCAAGCTGCGGTCCGGACAACACGTGCACGGGTGCAGAAACCGGACTCCAGAAGCTGTTCACGATATTCCCCCAATCTCCTCTGCAGCCTTCGGATAGGAAGCAGTCCTGCGCCGCTGGCGGCTTTCGACGCTGGCCAGTGCGGGAAGGCCGTTCCGGCGCCGTATCTGCATCCACGCCAGGGGCGCGACCAGCAATCCAAGCACCAGAATGGCCCCGGTTGCTCCGTCCGGAACATTGAGCATTTTCAAGGCGGAAGCCAACAACACGAACGCCAGTGCCCGACGGACAAAGCCACCCGAGAGCCGGGAGGAAAGCCGGGCGCCTAAGTACACGCCGGGGATGCTTCCCAGCACCAGTGGAAGGGTCACCGCCAGATTCAGGTCGCCAAACAGGGAATGGCCGAGTGCAGCAGCGAGCACGAGCGGCACAGCCTGCACCAAATCGGTGCCCACCAGCTGGTTCGCCTTCAGGCCCGGATAAATCACCATCAGCCCGATGATAATGATCGACCCGCTGCCCACCGAGGTCATTCCAACGACGAGTCCACCCACCACGCCCAGGGCGATGGTGGGCCAGGGGCGCAGTGCCACCTCAGGGCGGTCAAAGGGGAGTCTTGCACCCCGTCCATCGGCACTGCGGGCGCGCTCCACCAAGCGCATGTAGGCCCTGACGACCAACAGGCAGGCGCTGAGCAGCAAAGCCAGTCCCAGGCCGAGCCGCACACCCTGCTGGACGCCGTCGCCGGGACCCAGCAATTTCAGAATCAGGACCCCGCAGAAGGCGGCGGGTACCGAGCCGACAGCAAGCAACTTGACCACGCGCAGGTTTACTGTCCCCCGCCGCAGGTGTACCACGGAGCCGACGGGCTTCATGACGGCACTGGCCACCAGGTCGCTGGAGACGGCAGCCAGCGGAGGAACACCAAAAAACAGCACCAGGACGGGGGTCATCAGCGCTCCTCCGCCCATCCCGGTAAGGCCGACGACGATCGCCACACCGAATGCAGCCAAGGCTAAAGTCAGGTCCATAAGGGCAGATGCTGCCACCGCGCCCGCCGGCCATACATAGGTAGTCCGGCACCGGCGAGAGTAATTTCCCGGCAACGAACAGGTGTTTCCAGGTTTCCACCCGGCCCTGTCCTGCCGCAGGAATTCCGGTGGATTACTTGCCAAGGGGCGGACCAGGTGCCCGGGCCTCCAATGGCGGGGAGGAATGCACGCACCCCGGCCCTCAGGATAAGGGCGGCATTGGTAGCGGACCGGCGCGGCCAAGTAGCCGCTACTCGCATTTTGGCCAAGGCCCCCAGTAGTGCAGGCCTCATACTCTGGCACGCCCCTGCCAAAAGACGCGTACGGCCTACTCGTGTGCCGGTCCCGGAGGTCTCCTAGCTTTGGATCATCCAATTCAGCCAGCGTCTACGAGTACGGGGTGGGTCTCGAAATGCGCTCTTCAATAGTTGCCCTTTCCACGGGGGTTCCAGCCCTTGTCCGGCAAGGGCGTCCCTCGCACTTCTGCACGGTTCCGGTGGGGGCGAACACTGTTCCCCATCGCGGCCGGCACACGTCGATAGTCCTTCTCGGCGCTGCCGCAGCGCAGCATACCCGGCCCTGGGGTGGCCGGGTTCCACATACGGGGTCGACGGCGGTGGAGCCTTCTGAGACCAAGGTTCCCCCCCAGCCGCCGTCGACCCTTCTAATTTCCGCCCGCTGCGGCGGGAGCCGGCCATGAGTTCCCTGGACGAGGCTACGGCCTCTCGAATGGATCTTGCCTTCGACCGCTCCGCCCAGACAGCACCCTACCCCTACTCCATGCTCCGGAAGGGCCAGACCCGGTCCTTCCGGGTAAGTACCGCCCGCTCCGGCGCTGGCTGGGCCAGCAGGTACCACCGCCTGCTGTGGGTCTCGGATGCGCTGGTGCTGGCCGTTGTGGCCGCAGCAGCCCCGAGTTTTAGGTTCGGCATTGGCGGTGGGGATGTGCCGGTTGGCCAGACCGGGATCGGGTACGGGTTCCTGTCCGTGGTCATCGCCGTCGCCTGGTTGCTGGCTTTGGGTATCTACCGCAGCCGTGACGCCCGGGTTGTGGGCATCGGTAGCGACGAGTACAGGCGGGTCATCAGTGCCAGCGTGGCGCTGTTGGGCGTCATGGCGATGCTGTTCGTGGTCTTCAAGATCGACATCACCCGTGGGTACTTTGCCCTGGCGGTACCGCTGGGCATGGGCGGCCTGATCGCGTCGCGATGGAGCCTGCGCCAGTGGCTCACACGGCAGCGTGCCTTCGGACATTACCTGTCAAGGGTCATTGTGTTGGGTAAGCACAAGGATGTCCGCTATGTGGTCAACCAGATCCAGAAGAAATCCGGGGCAGCCTATGAGGTGGTTGGCGCGGCACTCCCGGCCAGTGATGGCCGCTTGAGTGTGGTGGTTGGTGCGACAGCGGTTCCAGTGGTTTCGGACACCCATTCCGTGGTCGATGCGGTCCGGCAGTATGACGCGGATGCCGTAATTGTGGCCGGCCAGGTGAGGGGTGGCAGCAAGTTTGTGCAGGAACTCGGCTGGAAGCTGGAGGAGTCCGGGACTGAACTCGTGCTTGCCACAGGACTTACCAACGTCGCCGGGCCGCGCATCCACTCGCGGCCGGTCGAGGGACTGCCGCTGATGCATGTGGAGCTTCCCCAGTACGCCGGAGCGAAGCACGTGCTCAAGCGGCTGCTGGATATTGTGCTTTCCGCCGTTGCATTGCTGGTGCTCCTACCAGTATTCCTGGCCCTGGCTATCCTCATCCGACGCGACAGTGCCGGGCCGGTTATCTTCCGGCAGGAGCGCATCGGCCGTGCCGGCAAGAAGTTCCTGATGTACAAATTCCGCTCAATGGTCCAGTCCGCCGAGGATGACCTGGCGCAGTTGCTGGAGCGTAACGAGGGGGCCGGTGTGCTCTTCAAAATGGAGAACGATCCAAGGGTCACCAGGATCGGCCAGTGGATGCGCCGCTATTCCCTTGACGAACTGCCGCAGTTCTGGAACGTTCTCCTCGGCGATATGTCCCTGGTCGGCCCGCGGCCGCCACTGCAGCGCGAAGTGGACGCGTATAAGTCCCGGGTGCACCGCAGGCTCTACATCAAGCCGGGCCTGACCGGGATGTGGCAGATCAATGGCCGCTCAAAACTGAACTGGCAGGACAGTGTCCGCCTCGATCTCTACTACGTCGAAAACTGGTCTCTCGCCGGCGACATCATCATCCTCTGGCGCACCGCCAAGATGCTGAGGAATCCGGTCGGCGCTTACTAAACAAGGGGAACCATGCTATTGCTCAAACGTGACACCGCCGCTGCCGGCACTAAATCAGGCGCCCGCGCTAAATCAACGGACGCCGATCTGGCCCGTACATTGGCCCGGGGTGCCGGGGAGATCCTTCTTGGGCTGCAGTCAGAGCCCACGACTGTCGACGGCCAGTCTCTGGGGGCTGAGGGGGACAGGAGGTCGCAGGAGTTCCTGACGAAGGCGGTCCGCCGCGCACGGCCCAAGGACCATGTCCTCTCCGAGGAGGCGCCGGATGATCCGGGCCGGCTCCAGGCGGACCGTGTCTGGATTATAGACCCCCTGGATGGAACGCGGGAGTTCGCTGAAGGCCGGCGCGACTGGGCCGTACATGTGGCACTTTGGCGCGAAGGCGAGCTCGTGGCCGGGGCAGTGGCGCTTCCCCGGCTGGGCATGGTCTTCAGCGGGCAGGGCCAGGACCAGGACGGCACTGGCCAGACGGCCGCCCACTCCGGGCCCCGGACGGCAGCCGGCCTTCGGATAGCCGTTTCACGCACGCGCGCGCCCCGTCTTGCCGCCGCAGTGGCCGACAGGATCGGCGCGAAGCTTGTCCCCATGGGTTCGGCAGGTTTTAAAGTCTGCGCGGTGGCCGGCGGTGAAGCCGACGCCTATCTGCACGACGGCGGTCAGTACGAATGGGACTCGGCCGCTCCCGTCGTCGTCGCACGGGCAGCAGGTCTGCACGTCAGCCGGCTGGATGGGTCGGCGCCCTGCTATAACCAGCAGAACCCCTATCTGCCGGACCTGCTCGTTTGCCGGCCGGAGCTGAGCGGGGCGCTGCTGGAAGCAATTCGACATCTAACACCGCTTGGGACACAGTCGGAGGGAACGCCAGATGAATGACCTGCCAGAAACTCCCCGACGCATCCTGTCGCAACTGGAGGTTCTCGAATCTGAGGCCATCTACATCATCCGTGAAGTTGTCGCTGAGATAGAGCGGCCGGCCATGATGTTTTCCGGCGGCAAGGATTCCATCGTCATGCTCCACCTTGCCCGCAAGGCCTTTGCTCCGGCACGGGTGCCTTTCCCCATCCTGCACGTGGACACCGGCCACAACTTCCCGGAAGTGTTGGCTTTCCGGGACAAGGTGGTGGAGCAATTGGAGCTGAATCTTGTGGTCGGCTCCGTCCAGGACGCCATAGACCGCGGCGTTGTCCGGGAAGAGCCCAACGGTTCCCGGAACCGGATCCAAACGCCGGTGCTGCTGGAAACGGCGGAAAAGTACGGTTTCAACGCCCTGCTGGGGGGCGCCCGCCGGGATGAGGAAAAGGCCCGGGCCAAGGAACGGGTTTTCTCTTTCCGGGATGAATTCGGCCAATGGGACCCCAAGAAGCAGCGGCCCGAGCTGTGGAACCTGTTCAACGCCAAGGTCCACCTGGGCGAAAGCATCCGCGTTTTCCCGCTGTCCAACTGGACCGAGCTGGACATCTGGGAGTACATCGCGGCCGAAGGCATCGAGGTGCCGTCCATCTATTACGCCCATGAGCGTGAGGTCTTCGAACGAAACGGCATGCTCTTTGCCGCCAATGACCTCTGCCGGCCCACTGCCGGAGAAGAGACAAAAGTGGAATCCGTCCGCTACCGGACAGTGGGCGATGCCACTCTAACGGCCGCCGTCCGCTCGCAGGCCAACACCGTCCAACTTGTCCTGGAGGAAGTTGCCTCCACACGCATCACCGAACGCGGGGCGACCCGGGGGGATGACCGCGTCAGTGAAGCAGCGATGGAAGATCGAAAGAAAGAGGGCTACTTCTGATGGATCTGCTCCGATTTGCAACAGCGGGATCGGTCGACGACGGCAAGAGCACCCTGATCGGGCGCCTGCTGTACGATTCGAAATCAATTTTCAGCGACCAACTGGAGGGCGTGGAACGGGCCAGCCGTGACATGGGCTCGGAGTACACCGAGCTGTCTCTGCTGACGGACGGGTTGCGGGCGGAACGCGAACAGGGGATAACCATTGATGTGGCCTACCGCTATTTCGCCACTCCGGTCCGGAAGTTCATTATTGCGGACACTCCCGGCCACATCCAGTACACCCGCAACATGGTGACCGGCGCTTCCACTGCCGATCTGGCAATAGTGCTGGTGGATGCGCGTAAGGGGCTGGTTGAGCAGAGCCGGCGCCATGCCTTCCTGGTTTCCCTGCTGCAGGTTCCGCACCTGGTGCTGGCCATCAACAAGATGGATCTGGTGGGTTACTCACAGCAGGTTTTCGAGGAGATCCGCCGGGACTTCACTGAGTTTGCGGCCAAGCTGCGGATTGCGGACCTGACCGTCATTCCCGTCTCCGCCCTGCATGGGGACAACGTGGTGGACCGCTCCGCAAGCATGCCCTGGTACGAGGGTGCGTCACTGCTGAACCATCTGGAAAACGTCTACATCGCCAGTGACCGGAATCTGGTGGACGGACGTTTTCCCGTCCAGCACGTTATCCGCCCGCATTCCCACGCCCACCACGACTACCGGGGTTACGCCGGCAGGATTGCCGGTGGCGTGATGCGCACCGGTGATGAGGTCATTGTCCTGCCCAGCGGTCTGCCAAGCCGGATCTCCGCCATCGAAACGGCGGACGGGCCGCTGGACGAGGCCTTTGCGCCCATGTCCGTCACCGTCCGGCTGGAGGATGACATAGACATTTCCCGTGGGGACATGATCTGCCGACCACACAACCAGCCCAAAGTTTCCCAAGACATCGAGGCCATGGTGGCCTGGATGGGTGAGACTCCACTGCGGGCAGGACAAAAGCTCACCATCAAGCACACCACCCGCACCACCCGGGCCTTCGTCAAGTCCATGCACTATGAACTGGACGTGAACACGTTGCACCGGAACGAATCGTCGGTGGAGCTGGGGCTCAACGCCATTGGGCGGGTATCGCTGCGCACCACCACACCCCTGCTCACGGACGAATACCGGCGCAACCGCGAAACCGGCGGATTCGTCCTGATTGACGAACATACCCACAACACTGTTGGTGCCGGAATGATTGTTTGATCCGGACAGTCACCAAGAAATCCCGGGCCGGGCCCGGAATTCCTTTTGCGCTGGGAGCTCCGACGGAAGTCCTACCGCCGGTTCTGGAGTGCGCTCTTCATAGCCCGGCGGCCCTCGGGAGTGGAATCAAACCGCCAGTCGATCTGGCGGTTGGCGGCAGCCTCGTACTTGTTGTAGTTGAACCAGAGGAAGCCCGTTATCTTAGCGGGCCCAGGCCCATTCCAATGGTCAAGATATTGGACCATGTCTGTAATCCACGCCGCCTTGGTGTTGGATCCTTCGCTCTGCGCTGACGCCGTTTCTGCAATAAGGATCTCCTTGTCCGGGGCCACTTCCGCCAGCGCGCGAAGCCCGTCCGCAAAGAGTGCGGATGCCGGCAACCACGGCTTATCCGCTCCCCTTGATCCGAAGTTGTACGCGTCCAGGCCTATCTGTGTGACATATCTGCTGCCAGGATAGATGCCGGCAAGATCTTGGGTTCCTGCGCCAGGAGCGTTGGGGGACCATATCCAGTGCACGTTCTTCAGACCCTTGGCGTCGAATATCCCCACCACGTGCCGCCAGGCCTGGACGTACTCACCCGGTTGGTTGCCGTTGGCCAGCTCGCACCACGGGTACCAGTACCCGTTCATTTCATGGGCAAACCGGATGGCGATGGCAGGATCTCCGGCGGCCACCAGTTGGCCGGCCACAGCAGTGATGTAGGCATCGTGGCTTCCGTCGATGATGGTGCGGAGCCGGTAGGCGGGCTGGTCCGTACCCTGCCCCATCCGCCACGGTTCCCAGGTGATGATTGGTTCGGCACCCTTGGCCAGGGTAGCCAGAATGTCAGCTATGTCGAACCGCGAAGTGAAGTCCGAGTAGGTCTGGATCATAGCGGGATATTCGCCGGCGTTCCTGGCGACCGAGTCTGCGTCCTTTACGCCGTTCTGCGTTGTGATCCCGAACTTGAGCTGTTTGCCGCTGGCTGGCCGAAGGGCGTCCGGTGCATTGGCATGTGCTTCAGGCAGAGCAGGGCCAGCTGTAATTGAATCGTCTGCGCTTGCTGTCCCGCCAGCAGGGAACACTGCCGCCTGCTGTCGAAGTCCAAGACCGCCGGTGGCGATGGCAAGCAGCGCCGCCAGGATGGCAAGGAAGATCCAGGGCAGCAGGCGCTTAACGGACCAGGGCCGGAGGTGCCTAATAGAACGGAAGCGCATCGTGCTTCTCCTTCCCCCTCGGCTGCGACCGGAGCTTCCCCCTCGGCTGCGACCGGAGCCTAGTGGTCGGCGGGCCTAGGGAGGCTGGCTTCCCTCGATCCGGCTTCTGCGGGCAGGTAGCTGTTGAACCGCAGTCGAAAGTACGCGCCGGGCCCGTCCACCAGGTACCGGTGGGAGAGCCGGCGAGGTTCCAGAGCCAGCCGCCACGCCCATTCGAGGCCGTGGGCGGCGATCCATTCGGGTGCACGCGCCACGCGTCCGGCCAGGAAGTCAACGACGGCGCCGAAGGCCAGCATGACGGCGGCCCCCGTCTGATGACCGTAGGCGGAGATCCACGCCTCCTGCCGTGGTTTGCCCAGCCCAACGACCAGGAGATCAACCCGTGCGGCGGCGATGCCAGCGGCGAGGGCTTGGGAAGCGCGTAGGTCAGCGAGTTCCCAGCGCTCGGGCGCCCACCAACCTGCAACGACCAGTCCCGGCCGGTCTTCTGCCGTTTTCTGCTTCAGCAGTTCCTGCGTCTGCCGGGTGCCGCCGACGAAGCCCACCCGCACTCCGCGTTCAACCGCTGTATCCAACAGCGGTCCGATCAGGTCGCTGCCCGCCAGCCGCGGCCAATTAAGGCCCGTCAGGCGTTTTGCCCGGCTAACCAGCGGAGCGCCGTCAAGCAGGCTCAGCCATTCGACCACGGATTCCCTATCCCCATCCGGAGGCACGGAGTGTCCCGCTCCGGGAGCAAAGGTATTAGCCCAGTCCCCGCCGGCCCCAAAATGCTTGATGTGGTCCAGGTTAGCCGAGACAACGCCCAACGGCGGGGCAGCGGCCGAAACCGCTCGATCCATGATTCTGTCAACAGCCGTATCGAAATCCATTAGATCCACCTCGGCCCCGCCAAGGACGATGCGGCAGCCGGAGCCCAAGCCGGCGCTGAATGTGCTTCTAGATCCGTCGATAGCCATTTTTACCCCCGGTGGTAGCTTGCGGCAGTCCCTAAGGACCCTCGTGGTGGGGAGCATAGAGCCCTAGCCCGGCCTGGACAACGAGTAGTTCCGGGCTGCGACTACCTATTTCGAAAAGCAAAAATTGATGCAGAATTGCCGTAGTGGCTCCGCAAATGGAGCCACGGGTATGGGGAGCGGGGTCTGGGGAAAATATGCTTGCACGAGCGACGGAATGGGTGGTCACGGGCGAGGGGAACTCCCCACTGGATTCGCTGGTCGAGCAGCTGTGGCGGACCCCCGTCTCATCGGGTGCCGCGCGCGTCGTGGTCGACGCCCTTCCGGATGAACGGTGGCAGGACGCCGAAACGTACTGGCTACTGCCCTCCTTGGCCCGCCCGAGCCTGCTTATTCCCCGTGGAACACCCGTCGTCACCTCCGCATCGTTGCGCTCGTACAGAACGCTGCGGCCGCCCAAGGTCCAATTCCTTCGAAATGCACTGGGCCTGGTGGCCCGGTCGGGGCTGCCGCCTTCGCTGCACAGGGTCTCCGTCCAAAAACCCGTGGGTGCCCCCGCTGGAGGGGGCCCGTCCACGTTGCCGCTGGAGGCTGTCACCCGGGTTCTGGGGCAGCAACACCTTTATGCAGCCATTGGGATCAGATTGGGTGATAACCGCAAACCCACGCTGCAGCTTTTCGACGACGGCGGGCGGCCGGCGGGCTACGCGAAGTTGGCCTGGAACGAGACCAGCCGCGACTTTATCCTGACCGAGACGGCGGCACTGGCCGCCCTCGAGGGGAGCGCCGGCCCAACCCGCTCCCCGCGGCTGCTGGGGACCGGCAGCCGGGATGGCTTCCCCTTCCTTATCACTGAGCCATTGCCGGGAAACGTCCGGGCCGTGCGGGGGCGTGTGGCAAGGCCTACACCTGAGGAACTGTTTTCCTTGTGCCCGGTGACACGCACGGATCATATTCCCGCGACAGGCCATTTTCAGGAGCTGAGCCGCCGGTTGCGGAAATTGCCGGATGCAGGGGAGCATCGGCTTAGGGTCGCAGCGCAAGAGGCCGAGGGCCTGATCCGGGCCCGCAATGCGCGTGTGCCTGTCGCCCAGCGCTGGCACGGGGACCTGGTGCCATGGAACACGGCCCGGGAGCCCTCTGGGGCGCTCTGGTGCTGGGACTGGGAGTCCGCGGAGCCTGACGCTGTTGCAGGCCTGGACGCACTGCACTGGACCATCAGCGTCCGGCGGGAAGCCGGCACGGGCACCATGGCGGGCAATCTGACGGCAGCCCTGGCCGATTCCGCAGGCTACCTCGCCGCGGCCGGTCTTCCGGCCTCGGCCCACGGGGATGTCGCCGCCGTTTACGCGCTCGTCGTCGCCGAACGGGCCTGGACCCTTGCCGCCAACAATGGCGGATGGTCCTCGTCCTGGATCTCACAGGAGGATTTGCTGGAACTGCTCCGAACTGCCGTCGCGCACCTTCTCTGAAGGGCACGCCTGCCGGATCTTAACTTTACCGCCCGCCGTTATAGACATCGGCTCCGAAGCGGTTCTGTCGGTATGCGCCTGCGTACCCTAGGTACGGGAGGGAAAACATATCCTCAAGGCTCGCCAGCAGGCTGTAGTGGTTATAGGGCGTATCCGAGAATGTTCCCCCGCGGATAATGGGCGACAGCAGCAGCGCACCGACCAGTCCTCCGCTTATTCCTCCAGGAAGACCAGTAGCGGATCCGGTAACCGGACTGTCCGGATCCGCGGTGGGATCACCCGTGGGACTTGCACCCGGACTGGCCGAATCGGAGTCGGGGCCATCCTTGTGGTCGTCATCCGACTCGTCGAACGTTATGACCAGGAGGCCATCCTTTTTGAACGCGGGGGAGGCCGTGATGAGCGGTACCCACTGCTTCAGCCAGGCATCGACGGCACTGAGGTCACCGTAGCGTCCATCAACACATGGCTGGTCGTGTCCGTCGTCGCAGAGGTTGGGGGTTATATAGGACAGGTTGGGCGTCGTCGAGATCGATGAGAGGTCATTTTTCATGGCGCTCAGGTCAACCACGTTGGCCTGGCATGCCGGAGATGCAGTGATAGCTGAGAAGTAGACGAACGGATCGTGGCGGGTTGCGTACTGATCCCCGATTTTGGCCGCTTTGCTGCTGTCCGCAGCGCCAAGGGCCGGATGGCGGCATGGGGTCCCCATGTCCTCCATGTACCCCTTCCAAGTTTTCCCCGCGGAACTGAGCTGGTTTGCGATGGTTTGCACCCGACTTGGATAGACGCAGCCGCTGCCCAGCTCCTGCCCGGGTGGGAAGATGCCCTTTCCCTTCCACCCGTGGTAGACAGCACAGTCATTCGCGGTCTTGGCATTCTCAGCCTGGCCGGAGATCTGGGCGATGTAATTCGGCAGCGACGATGGAGCAATGGAATAGTACTGTCGGAGCAGGACACCCTGGCTGCGTAAGGTCTGCGACAGATAGGGGGAGTCGGATTTCGCGCCCCAAACCCTGTCATATCCCTTGTTTTCCACGTTGATGATGAACACATGCTGCAGCCCGGCGCCTGGCTTCGCGCTTTGGGTCGGGCCGGGGGCGGCGCTTAGCGGACCGGAGTGGTTCTCTGGCAGCGGTGCCAGCGGGGCCAGCGCCATGATCAGTAGGGCAACTACTGCCGCCACGCCCAACCACAGGAAACCGCGCCCTTGGGGCCAGCGTTCCCGCAGGCGCGGAAAAAAGCTGCGACCCATCATAGCGTTTCGTCCGATCTGCTGACCCCGTTCAGCCTTAGTGTGGGGGAGCGGACCCTAAGCTCCCACTCCCTTACGTCGGTCCGCGCCTACGCGGATCCTACGGTCTCCCGCTCCAACCCTTCGTGCGCAGCACGGCGGCCGGATTCCGTGCTCTGGCCAACGCTGCGGCCCCGCCGTACCAGCGCTACAGCAATCAGGGTGACCCCCACATCCCGCAGCTGGTCAGCAGCAGCGGTGATCCAGCGGTTCTGCGTCCAGGTCCTTTCCGCCACCAGCAGCGCAGCCCCGGACAGGCGGCCGGCGGCCAAGACGCTGGCGGCTGAGGCACCGGCCGGCAACGCCAGAACCAGAGCCGTTCCCGGCGTCCGGTCGGCGGCACGTCGGTGGACCTCCCGGCTGATAAAGTCATCCATTCCCGTGCCGGGATCGGTACGGAGTGTCCGGATGACTGTCAGGCCTGGGAACCGGGCTGAGACGAAAAGTTGTTGCTCCCCGTCGTCGTCCTCTGCCGGGGACAGTGAAAGGCCTTCCGACAGCAGGGCCATGTATGCCTCACTGGCGCCCGGAACCATCAGGTCAACAGGCGTGCCTGCCTGGGCGAGGACGACAGCAAGATTCGGGGCGACATCGGAAGCGGTCCGGCCGCGTGTCCCGTCCAGCAGGGTCAGAACGCCCAGGGACGAAGGGGAGGCGGCCAGGAGGCGTTCGCGAAGGGCGCGGAAGTCATTAAGGTCCTCACCCCGGGCAGGGATGGTGCTGTCTGCCGATGTCAGCTCCGCCAGCAGGGGTGCAGCAGCGGAACGTTCAATATCGTAGGAGTCCCTCACCCGTCGTCCCAATGCGTTGAAAACGAAGGCCAGTATCACGCCCAGCGCCAGACCCACCAGCAACCCGGCCATGACCAGTGTCGAAGACTGGGGTTGCCGGAGCGTGGGGTTTTGCGCGGCGGGGGTGATGATTTCACCGCCGGTCGTGTCGACCGCCCTCAGCTGGTTCATCTGATTCTCTATGTTGGACGCCTGGTTTGTGATGGCGGTACGTTCCTCAGTTGCGGCAGTCTTCAGAGACGTCCCCAGCACCTCAAGCTGCTTGTCAAACTGATCCAGCATTGTGGTCTTTCGGGCGTCCGCCTGGCTTTGCCGGTAGGCAAGGTAGGAATGCGCTATCGCATCCGCACCGGCCCGGGCCCTGGCCGGGGAATCCGAGGAGTAGGAAATCTTCACCGTCGTGGTGTTAGGGCCTATTGAGACGCTGACACCGTCCAGGAGCTGCGCGGCCGTGTCCCCTGAGCGGAGCGCCGCTGAAGCGCCGTCTGCCACCACGTAGGAGCTGGCCAAGGCACTTTCGGTGGCGGCATCAAGGAGGCCGGATGCCGGACGGGAGGGGTTGAAAGGATCTGAGGCAATGACGTTGACATTGACCAACGTTGAGGCGACGACTTTGCTCGGCACGAAATACAGGTAGCCCAGCGTGGCAAGGCTGCCCAATAGCGCCATCGCCACGACAGTCATCCATTGCCGCCTCAGCACCAGAATGTAGTGGCCAATTCCGACCGACGACTGCTCATGCATACGATCCTCATTCCGTCGCTTTGCCATAGCACTAGCGTGCTGCTGGAGAGACCCGCTCAAAACGCCAACCGTGCCTGCCGGAGGATTCCGGTTTCCGTACTGTAAGGCAGTTGGAGACGGAACGGAATAGGTAAATAACCGGCAGTTTGGATCAGATGCCCCGACCCCGCCGCTGCAACTGATCAACCACGAGGCCATCGGAGACGAGGCGGGAGGCTACCGCCAGCGCCAGGAGTGCACGTGGTTCACGCCAGTTGGCGCGCAGGGAGCGTGCAGCCCACCCCAGGGCCAAACGGCGTTGTCCCAGTGCTGCATGCCCAAAGGCCAACTGCCCAAAGACGCGCCCGGCCCCGACCCTGCTGGTCAGGATTTCATGGTGGTGCTCCAACATCCACAGGTGCGCCACGTTTTTGACCCCCCACTGCCCATAGAAGTAGGAGGAACCACCCCAAAGAACCCGGATCAGCGGCTGGTCAACATGCACTATGCTGTGGCGGCGGGACGCCCGCAGCAGCAGGTCCCAGTCCTCACACATGCTGTTCGGTATGGTTTCGTCCACCAGCCCGATTCCATCGAGCAGGGTATTGCGGCGGAACAAAAACGACGAGGAATGAACCATCGACATGCGCGATCGCAGCAGATCCTCATGGGACACTGTGCTGGCTCCGGCGAGGCGTACGGCGCTCCGGTCGCCATAGTCCACGACCATTGCCGTTGAAGCAAATTCGGCCGTGGGTGCAGCAGTCAGGGCGGCCATTTGGCGGGTCAGTTTCTGGGGAAGCCAACTGTCGTCGTCGTCGCAGAAGGCCGTGAACTCGGTATCGAGGCTGCAGATTCCGGTATTGCGGGCGCCGGCGAGCCCGGGCGTGCGGGAGTTCTCCGCCACCTTGATTTCCCGCCATGGATCGTCGCGGATAAGACTTGTGTCAAGCTGGCACTTGTCGTGGACCACCACGACCGTGATGGGCCCGGCATAGTCCTGGCCGACGATCGAAGCCAAGGCCTTCCGCATCAGGTGGGGGCGGTTGTGCGTTACTAAGACCACTCCCACGCGGGGGCTGGAAGAAGCAGGCAGGGGAGCAGGACTGGGGTCCTGCTCGCCTCCGCTGATGGCCTCCTGACCTGTGTTTTCCACATCCCCCCGCTTTCCATCTGGTGATATTGGAGCAGAGTGTAGCAATGATGTGGCCTTGGTTGGGTAGGTGGGCGTCAATTACGTTGCCATCCGAATTTGGAAAGAAAGCTCCAGCTTTTCCCCGCACTGTGAGAGACTGCCTCATAATCGCCTGCATGGTCTCAAGGAAACCCTGTGTCAAGGGTGGGGATCCAGACGTTTCGGTCCAGTAAGCGAGGAGTGGAAGTTGAGCGAGCGGTCCATCTACGTTCCTGAAAATGCAGCCCACCGTGTACCGGTCCGGGCCGCGCCGGAAGAACCGAACGGCAGGAAACTCCCTGCCTGGCCTATAGCCGTCGCCTTCGTGGGGTTCCCGCTTTGGTGGCTCCTGGGGCTGGGGGATATGGCCTGGCCCGTTTTCGGAATCATCATGGTGGTGGCGTTGGTCCGCTTCAGGAGCGTCCGTACCCCGCGCGGAACCGGACTGTGGCTGTTGTTCCTGATCTGGATGCTCTGCTCACTCATCGAGATCGATGAGCCTGTCCGCGTCATCGGCTTCTTTTACCGGTACGGACTCTATTTGGCCGCCACTGTCGTCTTCGTCTACGTGTACAACGCCCGCCGCTCCCTGAATGAGCGGCGGATTTTCGGCATCCTGACCATCTTCTGGCTCATTGTCGTCGCCGGCGGTTATGCAGGGCTGGCCTTCCCCCTCTTTGAACTGCGGACGCCAATCAGCTACCTGCTGCCCCAGACCCTGCTGGGCAATTCGTATGTCCACGATATGGCGTTCCGGACCCTCACGCAGTTCAATCCGGACCCCAATGCCTATGTGATCGCCGCGCCACGCCCCAGTGCACCGTTTCTTTATGCCAACAGCTGGGGCAATGTGTACTCACTGCTGACACCCGTGGCTATTGCCTATATGGCGATGGTCCGGCGCACGCGTAAATTCTGGTGGCTGCTGGCCGCACTGCCGATTTCGTTTGTACCGGCGTTCCTGACGCTGAACCGCGGGATGTTCCTCGGCCTCGGCGTGGCTCTGCTGTATGTGGCTATCCGGGCAGCGCTTACCGGCCACGGGCGGATCATCATGGCACTGGTCGCCATTGCCGCCCTCGCCGGCATCGCGCTGACGCAACTTCCCGTCCAGGAGCGGCTGGACCAGCGTACGTCCAAGGTGGAAAGCATTGACGACAGGGGCAATCTCTACCAGGAGACATTCGACCGCACCCTGGCTTCTCCCATTCTGGGCTATGGTGCGCCACGTCCGTCCGAGCGGGCCGGCCAGCCCTCCGTCGGGACGCAAGGGCACGTCTGGATGGTCATGTTTTCCCACGGCTTTGTCGGGCTGGGACTCTTCCTGGGGTGGATGGTGATGGTTTTCGTCAAGACGATCCGCAGGACCGACATCGCCGGCCTGGTCTGCAATACCCTCATCCTGGTTTCCCTGGTGGAAGTTTTCTACTACGGTGTCCTGGGCGCCGGCCTGGTGATTGTGATGATAGCTGCCGCGGTCGGTATGCGGCCGGCGGAGGCTGCTCCCGGCAGGCCCGACGGCGGAGGGCTCCGGCGACGTCCGCATCCGGCCCGTGCCGGGCGCCGCCGTACCGCCGGATGGCCCCGCAATCCGTCCGCTGCCGGACACCCGTCCGGCCCGTCCGGCACGTAGAGCGCGTGCGATGATGAGTGGTCCTACCCCCATAAACACGTAGGGCCAGCCGAAATTCGGGTAGCCGAATGGGTCCTCTTCCCCTACTTTTGGCGCAGCGCCGGACATACGCTTTCCTCACTCCGCACCTTTGGAGAGTACCGGTCTTGGAACGCGCCGCCGTGCGCGTTCCGCTCGTCGCCTGAGGGGGCCCCTATGTCCAGGGCACGCACTGTTCCAAAGCTCATCGGTTCGGCCGCAATTGCCGCCGTCGTGTTCTCGGCCTTGGTGGCAACCTCCGCGCCCGCTACGGCCGCCGGGCAAGTCCACGATGGCCTGAGCGCTGCGACGGCCGCTGCATCCTGCTGGGAAATCAAGCAGGACACTCCCGCGGCCGCCGATGGCACCTACTGGCTCCTGACCCCGGCCATGGCCGCCCCGGGGCAGTTCTACTGCGACATGACCACCGACGGCGGCGGTTGGGTCCTGATCGGCAAGGGCCGTGAGGGCTGGAGCGGACACTACGAAGGGACCGGAACGGCATCGGCGCTGCGGACGGCCGGACTGAGCCCGATGTCCGGCGTGACCACGCAATACCCGGCGACAGTCGTGGACGGGCTCCTGAACGGCGGACGTCCGGATGCGCTCGCGGACGGCATCCGGCTCAAGCGGGCGACGAATGCCGGCGGCACGGCGTGGCAGGAATCACGTTTCAACACCGACAAGGAAGACCGGTGGGTCTGGACCTTCGGCGCCGAACACCAGGTTGCCTGGTACTCCTTTGACGGCGTCCGCGGAACCGGGGGACTCACCTCCAGCTTCGGCCCCGATAATGCATACCGGCGCATCAATACCAACACCTCCGAGGTCAAGGCGCAGAACTACACCATTGGCTTTTCCTATGGCACCGGAGTTACCGGCACCAGTGCGAGTACCAGCTATCTTTGGTCCGCCACGGACGGAGGAACGTCTCCGCGGCCGTACACCGAGATGTATCTTCGGCCCCAAATCCGCTCCCTTGATGCCGGGTTTACCCGGATAGGAGATGCGGGCACGACTGCCCGGACGAACCCTCCGGCCGCGGGTTCGCTGGCCCTGGACAGCCCCTGGGGACTTGCCGCCCCCGTGAGCCCTAAGCGGGAAGGCGACGTGGAGACACAGGCCTTCGTGCAAAGCGGCAACACGATGTACGTCGGCGGCAACTTCACATCGGTGCAGCGTGCCGCTGATTCGACGGGTGCCGATAAGGTCGCTCAGTCATTCCTGGCCGCCTTCGACGTCAATACCGGAGAACTGATACGTACCTTCACGCCTCAGCTGGACGGTTCAGTCATGTCACTGGCCGTGTTGCCCAGCGGAGCTATCGTCGCAGCAGGAATGTTCGGCAACGCCAACGGGGCGCCCGCCACGGCAATCGTCGCTTTGGATCCAGCCACAGGGGCCACGGCAACCGGATGGAATCTGACGGTCGAAAACCGGCTCACCGCCGGTGTCCTGCGGGTCAGTGACCTTGCCGTCAGCGGAAACTGGCTGTACCTCGGTGGGGCCTTTACCCACCTTTCCGGCGGCAGCAAACCGGACTCTGCCGTCTACGCCAGGGGCGCCGCCCGCGTAGCCGTGTCCGACGGAACCCCGGCAGCGGACTGGAATCCGGACTTCAACGGCACGGTGGTGGCCATTGACCCGAACGCCGAAGGCAGCAGGCTCTACGCCGCCGGCTACTTCTCGACCTCAGGTACGGCCGACGCCTTCAGGGCCGCCGCCGTTCAAACGGCGGCCGGTGCCCCGCTGGCCACACCGGCCTGGACCCCCGTCTGGAGCACCACGAACAACACCTACCAGCAGACCATCGGCGCCGTTGGCGACCGGGTCTGGGTCGGCGGATCGGAACACAGTCTGTTCAGCTATTCACCGGCGACCTTTGACAGGCTTTCAGGCAACATCGGTAAGAACAACGGCGACTTCCAAACCATGGCAGCCAGCAAAACGGGGATACTGTATGCCGGTTCGCACGGACACGACTGGAACTATTCCAACGCTT
>Ga0308170_10001388_pt1 | contig 23327 bp, 22 predicted proteins | sample PhyBR2_2_FD_202136 | JGI IMG/M metagenome (GOLD analysis project Ga0308170, IMG submission 202136) | Phyllosphere microbial communities from UC Gill Tract Community Farm, Albany, California, United States - DLSLSB.R2 | ecosystem: Host-associated > Plants > Phyllosphere > Unclassified | place...
TCGGCACGCCCTGGCCGTTCACGTACATGAAGCCCAGGCTGTGCTGGGCGCTGGCGACGCCGCGCTCGGCCAGCGCTTTTACGCGCAGGAACTCGGCGGTGTGATGAGCGACGGTATCGGGCATGGCAAGGCGGCTTCCTTACGCCTGGAACGCGAGCACGTTGCCCGCGCCGGCCGGCAGGCCCTGGCCGCGCAGCACGTCGACGAAGCGGCCCAGCGGCATCGGCCGGTGATACAGGTAGCCCTGCATCGTCATGCAGCCGTTGGCGCGCAGGTAGCGTGCCTGCGGCTCGGTCTCGACGCCTTCCGCGATCAGGTTCAGGCCCAGGCCGCGCGCGATCGAGATGATCGCCAGCACCACCGGATAGTGGCCGTACTCGTCGTGGATCTCCTTGACGAAGGACTGGTCGATCTTGATCGTATGGACCGGGAAGCGGTGCAGGTAGGCCAGCGAGGAATAGCCGGTACCGAAGTCGTCGATCGCCACCGAGACGCCGAGCTGGCCCAGCTTGTTGAGCTGCTCGATCGCGTGCTGCGGGTTGCGGATGCAGATGTTCTCGGTGATCTCGACTTCGATCTGGCTCGGCGCGATCCCGTAGCGCACCAGGGCGCCGCGCATCTTCTCGAAGAAGTCGCCGCGGTCCAGGTATTGCGGGGACAGGTTCAGCGACAGCCGCACCTGGTTGGGGCAGATGCTCTTCCACTGCAGCATGTCGCGGCACAGGGCGCCGATCATCCAGTCCGAGATCGGGATCATCAGGCCGTTCTCTTCGGCGAAGGGCAGGAACTCGCCCGGCGTGACGATGCCGCGGGTCGGGTGGTTCCAGCGCATCAGGGCCTCGGCGCCGACGATGCGGCCGCTGGCGGCGTCGATCTGCGGCTGGTAGTACATCTCCAGCTCATCGTTTTCCAACGCCCGCCGCAGGCTCTGGCCGAGCGCGATCTTCTGGTGCGAGATGTCCTGCATCGAGGCGTCGTAGAAGGCGTGGCCGTTCTTGCCCTGCCCCTTGACCTGGTACATGGCGATGTCGGCGTGGCGCAGCAGCTCGTCGATCGACTCGCCGTGGCCCGGATAGATCGCGATGCCGATCGAGGCCGAGATATGGACCTGGTGGCCGTCCAGGTCGAACGGCAGCTGCAGGCACTCGAGGAATTTGTCGGCGACGCTGCGCGCGTCGTCGCGGTCGCGCAGCTCGGGCAGCACGATGGTGAATTCGTCGCCGCCCTGGCGCGCCAGGGTGTCGCCCTTGCGCAGGCATTCCTTCAGGCGCACCGCGACCTGCTGCAGCAGCTCGTCGCCTTTTACATGCCCGAGGGTGTCGTTCACGAGCTTGAACCGATCCAGGTCGATGAACATCACCGCAAGCTCGGTCTGCTTGCGCTTCGCCTGGATGACGGCCAGGCCGAGCCGGTCCTTGAACAGGATGCGGTTCGGCAGGTCGGTCAGGATGTCGTGGTAGGCCTGGTAGGAGATGACTTCTTCCGCGCGCTTGCGGTCGGTGATGTCGCGCGCCACGCCGTAGGTGCCGAAGAACTCCAGCTTCTTCACTTCCTGGTCGGGCACGTGCATGCCGATCGCGTTCAGCGAGATCGTCATCAGGGTGTTGTTGAAGGTGCGTTCCTGGTTGGAGCCGGCGTGGCACTTCAGGCGCAGCTCGACGTTGCGCGAGGCGCGCTCGTCGACGCGGCGCTCGTTGAAGGAGTAGCGCGCGCGCTCCAGGTCTTCCTCGTGCACCAGCACCGAGTAATGCTGGCCGATCAGCTCTTCGCGGCGGTAGCCGAGCAGCTGGTAGGCGCGGTCGTTGACGAAGGTGAATTTGCCCTCGTGGTTCAGGGTGTAGATGATGTCCGGCGAGGAGTCCACCAGGTAGCGGTACATCTTCTCCGAGTTTTCCAGCTGGGTCGCGATGCGGCTGTTGGTTTCCTCGAGGCGGCGCGCCTTGAGCGCATTGGCCACCGTCGTCAGGAGCTCTTCGCGGCTGTAGGGCTTGCGCAGGTAATCGTAGGCGCCGCGCTTCAGGGCGCCGATCGCGGCGTCGATGCCGACCTCGCCGCTCATCACGATGACGTCGGCGTCGACGCCCTTCGCATTGATGAAGTCCATGATCTCGTGGCCGCCGATATCGGGCAGGCGCAGGTCGAGCAGGACCAGGTCGAAGCGCAGTTTCGACAGGTGTGCCAGGGCTTCGCTGCCGGTGGCGGCGGTGACCAGCTGGTAGCCGCGGCCCTGCAGCAGTTCGTACAGCGAGGACAGCAGGCGGGGTTCGTCGTCGACCAGCAGCAGGCGCGGCTGCTCCATCGTGGACGGGAATGCGGCTTGCGGCGCAAGCGCGTCGTGGGGTGCGGGTGACGGGGCGCTGTCGGAGATGGGATTCATTGTTACCTTATACTGATCCGAGCGCGCGCATCGGCGTTCCGGCCGGGGCGCTTGCGCCGGCATGCGCCGGCAGCAGAATTTCGAAACTGGTGCCGGTCTTGCCGCTGCGGCAGGCGATATGCCCGTTCAGCTTCTTGACCAGGCTGTGCACGATCGACAGGCCGAGCCCATGGTGCGGGCCTTCCTTCGTGCTCTTCACGGCGGAGAACAGATTGGCCAGCACTTCGCGCGACAGGCCCGGGCCGGTGTCGGAGACGACCAGCTCCAGGTACAGCCTGCGCTCGCGGTTGACGTGGCCGCGGTTGGCGATCTCGATGCGGCCGCCGGTGGCGGACAGCGCCTCGATCGCATTCTTGATCAGGTTGACCAGGATCTGCTTGAGGATGTCGGGGTCGCCCTCGACGCGCGCCGCCTCGCTGGACATGCTGACCACGATCTCGACGTTGGGCGGCACGAAGTCGGTCGCGCGGAACAGGCGCAGCACGTCCTCGACCACTTTCGCCACGTTTGCGCTGACGCCGCCGTCCAGGGAGGAGGAAACTGCGGGCTGCACCTCGGTCAGGCTGTTGACCAGCTGGCCGACGCGGTCGATCTCCTCGTTCAGGATCGACAGCTCGCCGGCCACCGGCTCCTGGCGTTCCAGCTTGCCGTCGAGGACCGACAGGTAGTTCTTGATGATCGACAGCGGGTTGTTCACCTCGTGCACCACGCGGCGCGACGCTTCCCTGTACTCCTCGGCCACGTGGGCCAGCTGGCGGCGCGCATGGCCGCGTTCCGACATCGCGTTCTCGAGCGCGGTCGCGGCCTGGGCGCCGAAGGACTGCATGAAGCGCTCGCGCTTCTGGCAGGCCGGCACCTGCCAGCTGGCGATGCCGCCGATCAGGACGCCGATGCAGCGCGCCCCGCTCACCAGCGGCACGCAGACCAGGGATTCGGTGCCGAGCATGCGCAGCAACTGCTCTTCGGGCAGGCCGAGCGGCGCGCCGTCGCGGCGCACGAAGGCCAGGCGGCGCTCCAGCGCGGCCTTGGCCACCGCCCCGCCCTTCGACAGCGGGATCGAGAATTCCGAGATGCGCTGCTGGTTGGCGGTGGGCGCGCCCACCAGCGCGTGGCCGGTCGGGTTCTCCAGCAGCACGGCGGCGTTCTCGAAGTCGAACAGCACGCGCGCCGAACGCGCCACCGATTCCAGCAGCCCGCTTTCGCCGCCCTTGCCCTGCTGGCGCGCGAAGGCCTGGCCGATCTCCGAAACCAGCACCAGGTTGCGCATCTCCTCGGTCAGGCGCTGCTGCACCGGATCGACGGGCGGCGGCGGCGCGAAGGCCGGCAGGGCGGGAATGTCGTCGGCGCCGGCCAGGTCGATGCCGAGATGGAGCGCGGCGCGCTCGACCTGGCGCGCGGCCTGGGCCAGCAGTTCGTCGGCGGCTTCCGGTTCGAGGTCGCACAGCCTGGCCGCCTCGACCACCAGGTCCGGATCGTCGGCATGGCCGGACAGCAGGTGGGCGGCGCGCACGATGCGGATCAGGGGATGGGCGCCTTCGAGGCGCGCGCCCGGCTCATGGTGGTAGAGCACCGAGTCGGCCAGGAAGGAGTCGAGCTGCCAGCGTTCGATCAGCCAGGCGCCGGCTTCGGCGTGGGTGATCTGGAGGGTGCGCTGCTCGACCGCGCACAGGTCTTCGTCGTCGCGGGCGGTGAAGTTGAAGCCGTATTCCTTCGGGGCGGTGGCCAGCAGGGCCAGGCGGCCGACGTTGTGCAGCAGGCCGGCCAGGTAGGCTTCCTCGGGCTGGGAATAATTCAGGTGGCGGGCCAGGTCGCGCGCCAGCACGGCGGCGGTGAGCGAGTTCTTCCAGAATGCGCGCAGGTCGGTCGCGCCGGAATTCGGGAAGCTGTTGAAGGTCTGGAATACCGAGTCGCTGATCACCAGGGTCTTGATCATGTCGGTGCCCAGCGCCACCATGGCCTGCTCGAGGTTGGGCTGGCGGCCGCCGCGATGATAGGCCGAGCTGTTGGCGACGCTCAGGATCTTGCCCGTCATGCCGGCGTCCTTGGCCACCAGCGCAGCCAGTTCCGGCATGCCGAGATCGTCCGCCTGCAGGTGAGCCAGCAGCTTGATGAGGATCTGCGGCATGGCCGGCAGCCGCGCGATCAGCAGGCGATTGCGGATATCCTGGTCTGGTAAGTAGTTGGTCTCAAGCACGGCCGCCACTGCTGTTCTGGATGGTTGGTGGCGGCCCTCCCCGGCTCAAGCTGCCACGATAATTCTTCTTGTAATTCCCGGAATAGTGCTGGTTTTTTTGCATTGTTCCGGATGTGAAAAACTTATCTTAGCATATATACATTTCTGACCGGGAACAACATTTTCCGGTAAAAGTGATGTGTTTTAGAGTCAGAACTCAGCGGCACGTCTTGATGTGCCTCATATTCGCGTAGGGTGGGCTCTCCGAGCCCACCCTACGCCAACGCCTGCCTGCGTCGATAGTGGCGCGACACCATCCAGCAAGCCAGCGACGCCAGCGCAAACGCAGCCTGGCCGAGCGCCATCGCCAGCACCGAGTAGGTCAGCGCGGGCGCGATGATGCCTGCGACGATCGCTCCCATCAGCGTGGTGACGAAAGACTGGCAGGACGCCACCGTGCCGCGGATGTGCGGGAACAGGTCGAGCGTCAGCAGGGTCGCGCTGGGGTTGATGATCGAGCTGCCGAAGTTATAGAAGAACATCGGCAGCACGGTCCACGGCAGCGCCGGCGGCAGGAAGGAGTGGTACAGCACGCTGCCGGTCACCGCGGCCAGCATCAAGGCATAGCCGATGCCGATCTGGCGTCCGTAATGCATCTTGCCGGCCAGGCGGTTGGCGGCCAGGGCGCCCAGGAAGATGCCGGCCACCGCCGGCACGAACAGCCAGGCGAAGTCCGACGGCCCCAGGTGCAGGTGCACCGGCAGCAGCACCGGCGCGCCGGCGATGAACAGGAACATGCCGCCGAAGTTGAAGGCGACCACCGCCGACTTCATCTGGAACAGCACCGAGCTGAAGATGTCCCAGTAGCTTCGCGCCAGGAAGCGCGGATTGAAGGGCTGGCGGCGCTCTTTCGGCATGGTCTCCGGCAGGTGCTGCCAGCAGACCCACCACAGCCCCAGGCTGAACACCAGCAGGCCGAGGAAGATCGCGCGCCAGTCCAGCAGGGTCACGATCCAGCCGCCCAGCACCGGCGCCACCGCCGGCGCGATCGAGAAGATCATCGTCACCATCGACAGCAGGCGCGCGGCCGGCGCGTCCGAGTACAGGTCGCGGATGATCGCCCGCCCCACCACCACCCCGGCCCCGGCCGAGATACCCTGCATGATGCGGAAGATCCACAGGTAGTGCACCGAATGCGCCGAAGCGCAGCCGAGGGTGCCGACCGCGAACACGATCAGGCCGACCAGCACCACGTTGCGGCGCCCGAAGGCGTCCGACAGCGCGCCGTGCCACAGCGACATGACGGCGAAGGACAGCATATAGGCCGTCAGGGTCTGCTGGACTTCCAGCGGGGTCGCATGCAGGGTCTCCTGGATGCGCGGGAAGGCCGGCAGGTAGGCATCGACCGAGAACGGTCCCAGCATCGACAGCGCGGCCAGCAGCGAAGCCAGGCCGCCGGCGGACAGCATGATGATCTTGTGCGGCTCCGGCAACGGGACCGGAATGACGGGGTCCTTGGGCAGGTTGTCTGGTTCTGGTTCGGGCAGCATCGATTACTCTTGTTGTGGGCGGACCGCATCCGGCATCGCGGCATCGCGGCGGTTGAAGCCGGCGACCATGTCGAAGCGGAACAGGCGGCATTCGAGCGCGCCGTTGAAGAACGGGGTCTTGCGCGATTCCTTCAGGCGCAGCATCTTCGGCAGCGAAAGGTCGGCGGTGAACAGGTAGACGGTCCAGCCGGCGAAGCGCTGCTTGAGCGTGCCGGACAGGCTCTGGTAGAAGCCGACCGCCATCTCGTCCTGCGGGATGGTGGAGTCGCCGCGCACGCCGATGCGCTCGCCGTAGGGCGGGTTGGTCAGCAGGATGCCCGGCTGGCTGGTGGGCGGCTGCACCTGCTGCGCCTCGATCTGCTTGAGCGGGACCTCGAACAGGACCCCGGCCACGCGCAGGTTATGGCGGGTCATCGCCACCATGTCGCCCGAGATGTCGGAACCGAAGATGGTGGGAGTGTCCGGCAGCGGGTTCGGCTTGATCGCCGTTTTCATCTCCTGCCAGGCCTTGCTGTCGAAGTTGCGGAATTTTTCGAAGGCGAAGCGGCGGCGGCTGCCTGCCGGAATGCCCTGCACCATCTGGGCCGCCTCGATCAGGATCGTGCCCGAGCCGCACATCGGGTCGAACAGCGGCACGCCCGGCTTCCAGCCGGCCACGCGCAGCAGGCCGGCGGCCAGGTTCTCGCGCAGCGGCGCGTCGCCGGTCTCTTCGCGCCAGCCGCGCTTGAACAGCGCCTCGCCCGAGGTATCGAGGTAGACCGTGAAGTTATGCTTGTCGAGGAAGCCCAGGATGCGCATGTCCGGCTCGCGCGTGTTGACCGAAGGCCGCTTGCCGAACTGGTCGCGGAAGCGGTCGCAGACGGCGTCCTTGATCTTCAGCGTGGTGAACTCCAGGCTCTTCAGCGGCGATTTGACGGCCGTGATGTCGACGCGGATCGTGTGGTCGACGCCGAACCAGTCTTCCCAGGGCTGCTCGAGCACCAGGTCGTAGATGTCGTTCTCGTTGGTGTAGGTCTTGTTCGCCATGCGCATCAGCACGCGCGAGGCGATGCGCGAATGCAGGTTGATGCGGTAGGCATCCTGCATGCTGCCCGAGGCGTGCACGCCGCCCGGCACCTGCTGGTGGACCTTCAGCGTGGGGCTGTTGGTGTGTTGCGCGATTTCAGCGAGTTCTTCGGCGAGCGCCGCTTCCATGCCGCGCGGGCATGGGCAAAAGTAGGAGGCCATCAGGAGTACCTTTTATCCGTAGTTAGAAAATCAATCTTTGTTAGCTCGTAAACGTCATTCCCGCGCAGGCGGGAATCCAAGTTTTGCGATCTGCCTGCAACTTGGATTCCCGCCTGCGCGGGAATGACGGTCAAAAATCAGGTCTGCAGCAGACGCTCGACAAAATCGAGCCGGTCCTGTCCCCAGAAGCCTTGTCCGTCGACGACATACCAGGGCGAGCCGAACACGCCGGCGTCCAGCGCGTCCTTCGTGAAGCCTTCAAACTTCCTGCGCACCGCCGGTCCTTGTGCCGCCGCCAACAGGGCCGCGCCATCGAAACCGGTGTCGTCGGCCAGGCGGGCCAGGGTTGCCGCGTCGGCGATGTCCTGTTCTTCCGCCCAGACCGCGCGCATGACCGCGCCGGCCAGGGCCAAGGCCTGGTCGGCGCCCTGCTCCTCGCGCGCGGCGACCAGCAGCAGCGCGGCCGGCACCGGATCGACCGGGAAGAACTTCGGGTGCAGATTGAGCGGCAGTCCGGTGTGCGCCGACCAGCGCTGCAGTTCCTGCAGCCGGTAGGCCTGGCGCGCCGGCGGACGTTTGGCCAGCGGCAGGCCGCCGGTTTCGGAAAACACCGCGCCCAGATCGACGGGCCTCGGCTCGATCATCGCGCCGTACTGGGCCGCCAGCTTGAGCAGGCGCTCATGGCCCAGATAGGCCCAGGGCGAATGCGGCGCGAAGTAGTACTGGATGGTTTTGCTCATGGTTAGTCAGTCGGGGTCAGAGCCCACCCACGTGAACCGGGCTCTGACCCGAATAATTAAAAAGGCTTCACAACGACCAGGATCACGATGCCGATCAGCAGGAACACCGGCACTTCATTGAAGACGCGGAACCATTTATGGCTGCGCGTATTCACTCCGCGTTCGAACTTCTTCAGCAGCGATCCACAGGCGTGATGGTAGCCGATCACGAGGATGACCAGCGCCAGTTTCGCATGCAGCCAGCCGCCCTTGATACCGAAGCCCAGCCACAGCCAGAGGCCCAGCACCAGGGCCGGAATCATCAGCATCGTGGTGAAGCGGTACAGGCGGCGCCCCATGCCCAGCAGGCGCTCGATCGCGGCGGGATTGGTTTCCTGCGCCAGGTTCACGAAGATGCGCGGCAGGTAGAACAGGCCGGCGAACCAGGAGGCGATGAAGACGATGTGGAAGGCTTTGATCCAGAGGTACATATTATCCTTGTTATCAGTAGCTACGTCGTCCCCGCGTTCGCGGGGAGGACGGTCAGGTACGCACTTCCCCGTGCCCGAACACCACGTACTTCAGCGACGTCAATCCTTCGAGTCCCACCGGTCCACGCGCATGCAGCTTGTCGTTCGAGATCCCGATCTCGGCGCCCAGGCCGTACTCGAAACCGTCGGCGAAGCGCGTCGAGGCGTTGACCATCACCGAGGCCGAATCCACTTCGCGCAGGAAGCGCATGGCATCGGTGTAATCCTCGGTGACGATGGCGTCGGTGTGCTTCGACGAATAGGTGTTGATGTGTTCCATCGCCTCGTCGATGCCGGCCACGATCTTCACCGCCAGGATCGGCGCCAGGTATTCGGTACTCCAGTCTTCCCCGGTGGCCGGCGCCAGGTGCGGATAGCCCTGCAGGATCGCCAGCGCTTCCGGATCGGCGCGCAGTTCGACTTCCTTGGTTGCGTACAGCTCGGCCAGCTGCGGCAGGATCGTCGGCGCGATGGCGCGCGCCACCAGCAGGGTTTCCATCGTGTTGCAGGTGCCGTAGCGGTGGGTCTTGGCGTTCATCGCGATCGGCAGTGCCTTGGCGATATCGGCCTTGGCGTCGATGTAGACGTGGCAGATGCCGTCCAGGTGCTTGATCATCGGGACCGTTGCTTCCTGCATCAGGCGCGCGATCAGGCCCTTGCCGCCGCGCGGCACGATCACGTCCACGTATTCAGGCATGGTGATCAGGGCGCCGACGGCGGCGCGGTCGGTGGTCTCGACCACCTGCACGCCCTGTTCCGGCAGGCCGGCGCCGCGCAGCCCTTCCGCCACCAGCTCGGCCAGGGCGCGGTTGCAATGGATGGCTTCCGAACCGCCGCGCAGGATGGCGGCATTGCCGCTCTTGATGCACAGCCCGGCCGCGTCCACCGTCACGTTCGGGCGCGCTTCGTAGATGATGCCGATGACGCCCAGCGGCACGCGCATCTGGCCGACCTGGATGCCGCTCGGACGGAACTTCATGTTCGAGATTTCGCCGATCGGATCCGGCAGCGCGACGATCTGGCGCAGGCCGTCGACCATGGTGACGATCGCCTTGTCGGACAGTGCCAGGCGGTCCAGCAGGGCCGGCGCCAGGCCGGCGGCGCGGGCCGCCTCGAGGTCGCGCGCATTGGCGTCGCGCAGGCAGGCGGCGTCGCGCTCGATGGCGTCGGCGATCAGGAGCAGCGCGCGGTTGCGGGCGGCGCTGTCGGCGCGCGCCATCGCGCGCGAGGCCGCGCGCGCCTGGCGGCCGATGATTTGCATGTATTCGTTGATGTCCATGATGCGTTGTCGTCCGTTCAACGTGGGCACGGCGTGCCCACCCTACATTATGAAGCGACTCGCAAAGCCAGTTGCAGCATCGCATCCCAGGCATCGCCCGCGAACTGCTTCGCGCGCAGGCCCTTGACCATGCGGTCGACCTGGGCCGCCTCCTGCATGGCCGCTTCCAGGGTCGGCAGCGAGATGCGGCGCAGCGCCGGCTCCATCATGCGCTCGCGCGGGCCCCAGATCCGGTATTCCTTCAGCAGCGCACCCAGCGGGCGTCCCTGCGCCATCCCTGCCTTCAATTTTAGCAGCGTGCGGATTTCCTCCGACACCGCCCACAGCACCAGCGGCAGCGCCTCGCCCTCGCCTTTCAGGCCCTCGAGCATGCGCACCAGGCGCGCCGGATCGCCGGCCAGCATCGCTTCGGACAGCTTGAACACGTCGTAGCGCGCGACGTTCAGCACGGCGTCGTGGACCTGCTCGAACGTCAGCTTGCCGGGCTCGTACAGCAGTCCCAGCTTCTGGATTTCCTGGTGCGCCGCCAGCAGGTTGCCCTCGACGCGATCGGCGATGAAGTCCAGGCTCTGGCGGTCGGCGCTCTGCTGCTGCGCCGAGAGACGCATGCCGATCCAGGCCGGCAATGCGGGGCGTTCCACGTTCGGGATCTCGACGTAGACCGCGGTCTGCTGCAGGTTCGCCACCCAGGCCGCCTTCGCCGTCTGCCAGTCCAGCTTGGGCAGGGTGATCAGGGTCAGGTTGTCCGGGTTGAGGTCTTTCGCGTAGTTCTGCAGGGCCGCACTGCCGTCCTTGCCGGGCTTGCCGCCGGGGATGCGCAGCTCGATCAGCTTCTTGTCGCCGAACAGCGACATCGCCTGGTTGGCGGCCAGCAGCTCGCCCCACTTGAAGTTGCGCTCGACCGTGAGCACGTCGCGCTCGGAATAACCTTGCGCACGGGCGGTACGGCGGATCTTGTCCGCCGCCTCCAGCGCCAGCAGGTGCTCGTCGCTGGTGATCACGTAAAGGGGCGCCAGCCCCTTGGCGAGGTGCCCGTCGAGCGCCTCAGGCCGCAACTGCATGGTCTTTTCCTTATTTCGCCGGAGATGCCGCCGGCACCGGCCGCAGGGCAACGAGACGGCGCATGATCTGCTGCACCAGGTCGGCCTGCATGTCGCGGTACAGCAGCGCTTCTTCGGACTCCTTGGCCAGCACCTGGGTCTCGTCGAAGGCCATGTTCCGGCGCAGCGTGATCTCGGTGGCCGGCAGCAGCTCGACGCCCTTGCTGTCGCGGACCGCGAAGGTCAGCGTATAGGTCAGCAGGTATTCGCGCACCCGGCCCAGGCTGTTCAGCGACAGGATCGACTTGCCGCGGTTCTCGCTCAGCACCACGAACTGCGCTTCCGCCTGGTCCGGCTTGTCGGCGATCTCGACGTCGCCCGCGCGCAGGTTGCGCTTGAGCTCGGTTCCGAGCGGCGAAGTGTCCGGGAAGGTCAGGAACAGGCTGTGGAAGGGCATCGTGTAGCTGCCGTTCGAGCCGCGCAGCTGGAAGCCGCAGGCCGCCAGCGACGCTGCGATACACAGCGCCGCGACGGAACGCACCACTACTTTCTTGTAGGAGACGGGCATCGATTACACCACGATGTTGATCAACTTGCCGGGGACGACGATGACCTTCTTCGGCGTACCTTCGACGAACTTCTGGGCCGCTTCCGAGGCCAGTGCCGCGGCTTCGATGGCGGCCTTGTCGGCGCCCTTCGGCACCTTGACGGAACCGCGCAGCTTGCCGTTCACCTGGATCATCAGCTCGATCTCGGACTGCTCCAGCGCGGCAGGGTCGACTTCCGGCCACTGCACGTTCAGGATGTCGCCGTACACGCCGGCGTAGCCCAGTTCCTGCCACAGCGCGTGGGTGATGTGCGGCGCCACCGGGTTCAGCATGCGCAGGAAGATCGACAGGCCTTCGGTAATCACGGCGTCGCTCGCCGCACCCTCGGCCAGCTTGGCCGACTCCAGGGTATTCAGCATCTTCATGCAGGCCGAGACGACCGTGTTGTACTGGATGCGCTTGAAGTCGTAATCGGCCTGCTGCAGGATCTTGTGCACTTCGCGGCGCAGCGCCTTCTGCTCGTCGTCCAGCGAACCTTGCTGCTGGCCGGCCGGCGCCGCGCTTAGTGCCGCCGATACGCGCTCGCGCTGCGCAAAGGCGAAGGCCCAGACGCGGCGCAGGAAGCGGCTCGCGCCTTCCACGCCCGACTCCGACCATTCCAGGGTCTGTTCCGGCGGGGACGCGAACATGGTGAACAGGCGGGCGGTGTCGGCGCCGTACTGTTCGATCTGGGCGGCCGGATCGATGCCGTTGTTCTTCGACTTCGACATCTTCTCGGTGCCGCCGATGATGACCGGGGCGCCGTCCAGCTTCGATGCCGCAGCCTGCGGGCGGCCGCGGTCGTCGAGCACCAGGTCGACGTCGGCCGGGTTGAACCAGGTCTTCTTGCCAGTTTCCGCATCCTCGCGGTAGTAGGTCTCGTTCAGCACCATGCCCTGGGTCAGCAGGTTGACGAAGGGCTCGTCGAACTTCACCAGGCCGAAGTCGCGCATCACCTTGGTCCAGAAGCGCGCGTACAGCAGGTGCAGCACGGCGTGCTCGATGCCGCCGATGTACTGGTCCATCGGCATCCAGTAATCGTTGCGGGCCGGGTCGACCATCTGGTCGTTCGAACCCGGCGAGGTATAGCGCATGTAGTACCAGGACGAGTCGATGAAGGTGTCCATGGTGTCGGTCTCGCGGCGGGCAGGCGCGCCGCAGCACGGGCAGTCGACCTTCAGGAAGGCTTCGTGTTTCTTGAGCGGGTTGCCGGTGCCGTCCGGGACGCAGTCTTCCGGCAGCACGACCGGCAGGTCCTTTTCCGGGACCGGATTGGCGCCGCACTTCTCGCAGTGAATGATGGGAATTGGCGTGCCCCAGTAGCGCTGGCGCGAGATGCCCCAGTCGCGCAGGCGGAAGGTGACCTTCTTGTCGCCCAGCTCCTTCTCGGCCAGGTCGCCGGCCACCGCGTTGACGGCCGAGGTGTAATCGAGGCCGTCGTACTTGCCGGAGTCGATCAGCACCCCCTTCTCTTTATCGCCGTACCACTCCTGCCAGCCGTCCAGCGAGAAGGTCTCGCCTTCCACCGCGACGACCTGCTTGATCGGCAGCTCGTATTTTTTGGCGAACGCGAAGTCGCGCTCGTCGTGCGCCGGCACGCCCATCACGGCGCCGTCGCCATAAGTCATCAGCACATAGTTGCCGACCCAGACCGGCACCTGCTCGCCGGTGATCGGGTGCATGACGGACAGGCCGGTCGGCATGCCCTTCTTTTCCATCGTCGCCATGTCGGCTTCGATCACGGAGCCCTGCTTGCACTCGGCGATGAAGGCCTGCAGTTCCGGGTTGTCCTTGGCCGCCTGGGTGGCCAGCGGGTGCTCGGCGGCGACCGCGCAGAAGGTCACGCCCATGATGGTGTCGGCGCGGGTGGTGAAGACGTAGAGCTTGCCCTCGTTGATCAGCTCACCGGCGGCGTCCATGATCACGTGCGGGAAGGCGAAGCGCACGCCGGTCGACTTGCCGATCCAGTTGGCCTGCATGATGCGCACGCGCTCCGGCCAGCCCGGCAGCTTGTTGTCGACGTAGTCCAGCAGCTCGTCGGCGTAGTCCGTGATGCGCACGTAGTACATCGGGATCTCGCGCTTTTCGACCAGCGCGCCCGAGCGCCAGCCACGGCCGTCGACGACCTGCTCGTTGGCCAGCACGGTCTGGTCGACCGGGTCCCAGTTCACGGTGCCGGTCTTCTGGTAGATGATGCCCTTCTCGAGCATCTTCAGGAACATCCACTGGTTCCACTTGTAGTAGTCCGGCTTGCAGGCGGTCATTTCGCGCGACCAGTCGATGGCCAGGCCCATCGACTCCATCTGGCCGCGCATGTGGGCGATGTTCGAATAAGTCCATTCGGCCGGCGGCACGTTGTTCGCCATCGCCGCATTCTCGGCCGGCATGCCGAAGGCGTCCCAGCCCATCGGCATCAGCACGTTGTAGCCGTTCATCCGCAGGTAGCGGTACATCACGTCGTTGATCGTATAGTTGCGCACGTGACCCATGTGCAGCTTGCCGGACGGGTAAGGCAGCATCGAGCAGGCGTAATACTTGCCTTTTGGGAAACGCGGGTCATGTTCGACCGCTTTATAGGCGTCGATCGACTTCCAGTAGGCCTGGGCGGCCTGTTCGACTTCGGCTGGACTATATTTATCTTGCATGATGTTCTGCGGACTAATGGAGGTGAGCAGAACATTATACTGGTACATTCACCTACTGGGCGGCGTGGCCTTCCCCCCCGTGCCCACGCGGTTTTAACGCAGCTCGAGTTCCAGCGCCGGCTTTTCGCCGTAGTCCTCGTAGCGCTCGTTGATGCCGATGATGCAGAAGGCCATTTCCTCCAGCACGTCCTCGGCGCGCTCGCGCATGGCGTCGGAATGCAGCACGACGATGTGCAGGCTCTCGTCCGGCCCGAGGCGGATGCTGCTCATGCCGTCCTCGTCGCGCAGGTAGCTGAGGCAGTCGACCCAGGAATCCATGGTGTGCGAATAGGAGTCCGGGAAGCCGAAGGCGCGCTGGCTCTCGGCGTGGAAGCTTTCGGTGTCGACGATTGCGGCGCCGTTCAGTTCGACGGTGGCCATAGGAATTCTCCGATTCATCGCCGTTCCCGCGGAGGCGGGAACGGCGAGGTTGATTCGCGGGCGATTATTGATGCGGCCAGTATGCCAGCAGAACGCCGGCAAAGCCGTACAGTTCGGCTTCAGGCCTTCAGCGCGTTCAGGCCCAGCACATCCTGCATGTCGTACAGGCCGGCCGGCTTGTCGGCCAGGAAGCGGGCGGCGCGCAGCGCACCCTGGGCGTAGCTGACGCGGCTGCTCGATTTGTGGCTGATCTCGATGCGCTCGCCGATGCCGGCGAACAGCACGGTGTGGTCGCCGACGATGTCGCCGCCGCGCACGGTGGCGAAGCCGATGGTCGAGGGGTCGCGTTCGCCGGTCACGCCTTCGCGGCCGTAGACGGCGCACTGCTGCAGGTCGCGGCCGAGGGCGTCGGCGATGACCTCGCCCATCTTCAGCGCGGTGCCGGACGGGGCGTCGACCTTGTGGCGGTGGTGGGCTTCGATGATCTCGATGTCATAGCCCTGCGAGAAGTTCTTCGCCGCCATTTCCAGCAGCTTCAGCGTGACGTTCACGCCGATGCTCATGTTCGGCGCAAACACGATCGCGGTCTTTTCGGCGGCGGCGCGGATCGCGGCCTTGCCCGCCTCATCGAAGCCGGTGGTGCCGATGATCATCTTGATGCCGTGGGCAGCGCAGTATTCCAGGTGCTCCAGCGTGCCTTCCGGACGCGTGAAGTCGATCAGGAACCGGGCGCCGGCCAGGCCTTGCGCCAGGTCGGAGCGAATCGTCACGCCGGTCAGCTGGCCCGAAAAGGCGCCGGCGTCCGAGCCGATGAAGGGATTGCCTGCGCGATCGAGCGCGCCGGCCAGGCTTGCGTCGTCGGCTGCCGCGATGGTCTCGATCAGCATGCGGCCCATGCGGCCGCTGGCGCCGGCGACGGCAATATTCAATTGCGTCATGCCCCTTACTCCCCGCCGCGCTTGGCCGCGTCTTCGCGCTTGCGCTTCAGTTCGTCCAGCGATTCCTGTTCGGTCTTGGTCTCGTACTTCGAGATGCCGATCAGGCGCGAAATGTATTCACGCTCGCTCGGCAGGTTGCCGCCGTCGATCCTGGCCAGCAGGTTGTCCTTGAAATAGACGGTGACGCGGCTGGCGGTCAGCTCGCCGTTGCCACGCGCGAGGTAGAAGGGATAGTCCCAGCGGTCGGCGTGGAAGGTGTCCATCAGCAGCGGGGTGCCGAGGATGAACTTGACCTGGTCGCGGGTCTGGCCGACCTTCAGCTGGGTCAGCATTTCCTGGGACACGAAGTTACCCTGCTGGATGTCCGGGCGATACGGCGAGAACACCCACAGGAATTTTTGCAGCTTGGTGACGGTGGTCGTCTGCGCGCCCGAATTCGCGATTGCCGCGGACTTGTCGGCATCGGCGGCGACCGCGGCCGGGGCGGTGCTCACCGGCGCTGCCGGCTTGGTCTGGTTACGCCAGGATGCGCAGCCGGATACCGTCAGCGTCGTGACGGCAAGGCCGGCCACGAGCGCTGCCCGGGCGTGGGAACGATGGAAAACGGCATTCATGACGCGCATATCTAACCTTAAAAACGATTGAGCGAGATTCTAGAAACGCTATATCATAAAGCACTACGCCCATCTCGGCCCATCTAAGAGTAACAAAACATGAGCAACAACCCAACCGACCTGAAGGCCAGCGGCCTCAAAGCGACACTGCCGCGGCTGAAAATCCTGGAGATCTTCCAGAACAGCGCGGTACGGCACCTGACGGCGGAAGACGTATACAAAACCCTGCTGAACGAGAACATGGACGTCGGCCTGGCGACGGTGTATCGCGTGCTGACCCAGTTCGAACAGGCCGGTCTCCTGAACCGCAATCACTTTGAAACCGGCAAGGCCATCTACGAGCTGAACGCCGGTTCGCACCACGACCACCTGGTCTGCCTCGACTGCGGCCACGTCGAAGAGTTCTACGACGAAGAGATCGAAAGCCGCCAGCAGAAGATCGCCCTCGAGCGCGGCTTCAAGATCGCCGAGCACGCCCTCGCCATCTACGGCAACTGCCAGAAGACGGATTGCCCGCACCGGCACCGTTAAGCCGCGCCTTCTTACGGCTTGTCCTGCGCCGCGCGCCGGCTGGCCGCGGCGATGACCTTGTTCACCGCCGCGATCACCAGTTCCGGCTCTTCCTTCTGAATGTTGTGCCCGCTTTTCAGGGTCAGCACCTGGGAGCCTTCGCTGAACTGGCGCAGGAAATCGGCGTGCAGGTCGCGCTTGAGGGCCACCGCCTCCACGCCCTGCAGGAAGAATTCCGGCTTGTCGAGCTGCTGCACCGAGGTCAGGACGATCACCGGCACGTCCGGCAGCTTGCCGTCCAGCGGCGGCGGCAGCGCACCCTGGTCGAGGACCGGCTTCAGCGCATCGTACTCCGCCCTGAACCTGGCCGGCACGAGGGCGTCGAACCGCCGGTCGTCGTCCGCCGCGCGCCTGGCATCGAGCCTCCGCAGACCCGGATTGAAGCGTTCGTCGGCCGGGTCGACCAGCACCATGCCGGCCACCTGTCCGGGATGGCGCAACGCAAAGGCGCGCGCCAGCAAACCGCCGTAGGAATGGCCGACCAGGATGAAGGGCGGCTTCAGCCCCGCCGCAGCCACCAGCTGGTCGAGTTCCCGGCTGCTTTGCAGGATGCTGCGCGGCTCGGGGCGCGGGTCGGAGCTGCCATGGCCGGCGCGCGAGTAGCTCATGACATGCGCCGACTTCGCCACCGCCGGCGCCACCTGGCGCCAGGTATCCAGGCCGGTGCCGAAACCGGATTCGAAGATGACGGTATAGCGTCCGCTACCCTGCTGCGCCGCCTGCACCTGCCAGGCGCCCACGGCGATGCGCTCCTCCGGCGCCGAGACGCCTGTGCGTGCGACGGCGCAGCACGCCAGCACGATGGCGGCGAGAATAAGGGGACGACTGAATCGGTTCACGTTGATTCCCTGGCGGATGGCGCGCGCGGCGCAACGAACCGACTATATCCAGTGGGGGCTCCCGCCGACACTGTAAGAAACCGCAGGAATCAGGAATGGCTCAATGCGTTGGATAACAGCTTGGCCGTGATATCGACGATCGGGATCACCCGCTCATAGGCCATGCGGGTCGGGCCGATCACGCCCAGGGTGCCGACGATCTTGCCGTTTACCTCGTAGGGCGCGGTGACCACGCTCATCTCGTCCATCGGCACCAGCTTGGATTCGCCGCCGATGAAGATCTGCACGCCGCCGGCCTTGCTGGAGACGTCCAGCAGCTGCATCAGGCCGGTCTTCTGCTCGAACATCTCGAACATCTGGCGCAGCGAACCCATATTCGACGAGAGGTCGGCCACCGACAGCAGGTTGCGCTCGCCCGAAATGATCATCTCGTCGGTTTCCTGCAGGGCTTCGCTGCCCGCATCCACCGCGGACTGCATCAGGCGCGCCATGTCGTCGCTCAGCTTGCGCAATTCTCCGGTCAGGCGCGCGCGCACCTCGTCGAAGGACAGGCCGGCGAAATTCTGGTTCAGGTAGTTGGCCGATTGCGTCAGCTCGGAGGGGCTGTAGTCGACGGCGGTCAGCAGCAGGCGGTTCTGGACGTCGCCGCGCGGGTCGACGATCACCAGCAGGATGCGTTTTTCCGACAGGCGCAGGAATTCGATCTGCTGGAACGCCGATTCGCGCCGCGGGCTCTGCACCACGCCGGCGAACTGCGACAGCGAGGACAGCATCTGGGCCGCGTTGGCGATCACCTTCTGCGGCTGGTGCGCGGGCAGGCGCATGCCGGCTTCGACGGCGTTCTCGTCGATCTGCCGCACGGTGAGCAGGGTATCGACGAAGAGGCGGTAGCCGCGCGGCGTCGGGATCCGGCCGGCCGAGGTGTGCGGGCTGGCGACATAGCCCATCTCCTCGAGGTCGGCCATGATGTTGCGGATCGTGGCCGGCGACAGGTCGAGGCCGGAAATCTTCGACAGCGCGCGCGAGCCGACCGGCTGGCCGTCGGCGATATAGCGCTCGACCAGGGCTTTCAGCAGGGTTTGTGCACGGTTATCGAGTTGCATGGTTCACATTATGCCTGTTCGCTAGCCGCGTGTGCAGTCATGCGTGCCGCCAACCACGCTTCAATCATGGTTGCGCTCGAGCCAGACCAGCAATTCGTCGAAATCGCGCACGATCGCATCCGGCTCGACGCCGTGCTCGACGTGCTTGTTGCTGCCGTTCCGGTTCATCCAGACGCCGCGCATGCCGACGTCCTGGGCTCCCTGGATGTCGAGCAGCACATCGTCGCCGACATAGATTGCATCCCATGGCGCCACGTCCAGCGCGCGGCAGCCTGCGTGGAAGATCGCCGGGTCCGGCTTGGCCACCCCCATCTGGGGTGCCGAGACCGATGCCTTGAAGTGATGGGCCAGTCCGATGGTCTGCAAGTCGGCATTGCCGTTGGTAATGGCGCCGAGCAAGGTTCTGCCCTTCAGGCGCAGCAGTCCCGGCACCACGTCGTCGTAAGGCACCACGGCGTTGCGCGCCGCAAAGAACTCGGCCATCGCCAGCTCCACCTTGGTGGGGTCCTCGCCGGCCTGTTCGAAGGCGGCAACCAGGCCGGCACGGCGCAGCTTGCCCAGGTCGAGCTGGAACTCCGGCTTTTGCGCCAGCAGTTCCAGGCGCGCCTGCCGCAGGCCGTCGATGGAAAAGCGCTCGGCGACGCGCGGCGCGTGCTCGCGCAGCCAGGCGAACAGGGTCTGCTCGGCTTGCACGATCACCGGGGCGATCGGCCACAGCGTATCGTCCAGGTCGAACAGGATGGCCTTGGGCCATTCGCGTCGGGTCGTGGTCATGCTTGGGAAGGGGGAAAGGGGGATGGGGGCAATCAAGCATAGCGAGGCCGGCCGTGAAAATCAACTTATGCACACGTCGTTACACCGTGATACAAAGGCAAATGAGGCTGCGGCTTGGCAAATGCACTAAAATGTCGGGCAATATTCTACTCAGCGGTGCCGCCGGTCCTGCCGTGCGCCATCCCGTCCAACGGAGATTCTATGAAGAGTTCGATCCTGTATGCCGGCGCTGCGCTGGCATGCGCGCTTGGCCTGTCCGCCTGCGGCGGCGGCAGCGGTGACCTGCCCCTGAACGTATCGGTCATCGGCGGCGTGACCAAGGAAGGCCTGGTATTGGTCAACCAGAGCAACGGCGACGAGATCGCGGTTCCGGCCGGCGCTGCTACCGTCCAGTTCCCGAAATACCTGTCGACCGACGACGAGTTCAACATCTCGTACAAGTCCCTGCCGTCGAACGTCAGCGGCTGCACCTTCAACAACAACAAGGCGCGCGCCAATTACTATACGGTCTACACCTCGGCGCCGACGGTGTTCTGCACGATCAAGACCCACACCCTGTCGGTCACGGTGACCGGCCTGACCGGCACCGGCCTGGAACTCGTCAACGGTTCCAACCGCAAAGTGGTGACCGCGGCCGATGCAACCCAACCGGTGGCCATCGGTGACATTCCGGAAGACGGCGCGTACGGCATGACCATTCTGAACCAGCCGGATACGCAGACCTGCACGATCAGCGGCGGCACCGGCACCATGACCGCCACCGGCCCAAGCACCACGCCTGTGGTCACCTGCGGTCCGAAGACCCAATAATCTGGAAACTGGAGAGTAAAGTATGAAGTTCCACCTCGTGCGCCCGGCCCTGATCCTGGCTTCATCCGTGGTCCTGGCGTCCTGCGGCGGCGGCGGCAAGGAGACCTACCCGGTCAAGGTGACGGTCTCCAACGTCCAGTATCCGGGTCTGATCCTGACCACCAACGGCCAGGAACTGGCCGTTCCGGTGCCCGCCAAGGCCGGCGACACCCAGGTCCTGTATTTCGCGAACGGCCTCGACTACGGCACCTACTACGACGTGGTGCCGAAAGGCGGTACCGCTACGCTGGGCGGCGGCTCGCAGCCGGCGCACCAGAACTGCGTCACCGGCGGCATCCCGCGCGAATACGGCACGGCGGGCCAGAGCGCTTCGCTCGAATCGGCTCGCACGCCGGCGATCGAGGTGTTCTACACCTGCTCCATCATTTCGTACGCGCTGAGCGGCACCATCACCGGCCTGCCCTCCAAAGACCTGAGCGTGACCCTGACCAACGGCAGCAACAGCACGACCACCGTCCCCGGCAGCGACACCGACGCTTCGGTTCCGTTCAGCATGGGCAGTGTGCCCTACGGCACGAGTTTCGGTATCACGGTACTGACCCAGCCGACCGGCTACACCTGCACCGTTTCCAGCAACGGCACCGGCGTGATGCTGGATGCCCAGGAAAAGAACGGTGGCGTCAAGGACGTGGCAGTCAACTGCGTCAAGAACGGCTGATCGCCGCCAGGGAGGTGGTTGCGGAGGAGATATCTTTGTTGTGAATATCAAATATTCAAAACAAAAATTGGACGAATATGCTGTAGCGCAGCATACTGCTTCCTGTCTCCTCCAACTCTCCTCAGAAAAGAATTGGATTTAAGCCCGCCCTCAAAAGCGGGCTTTTTTTTCGCCTTTTTCGGCCTGTCTCTCTCAGGAAGCAGGCCTTACAGGGACGCTATTAGATAGCGGCCTTCTCTGCTGCCGTCAAACGCTTCGCCGTCACCGTCACCACCGCCATCTGCTTGCCTTCGATCGACACCTGGGCGTTGTAGCGTTCGCGCGCATTGGTGCTGGCGGCGCTGGCGGCGCTGGTGACACCGGCCAGGAAGACGGTTGCCAGGAAGATCGCTTCCATGTTTTTCATGACGTTCATTTCGGTTCTCCTTCGGGTGAAGTGCGTTGCGTTTTGTCTTTCGATGATGTCACTGTAGGCGTCCGCGCCTTCTCCTTCCAGCGGACTGCGACGAACTGCAAAAAACGCGGGATGGACGCCCAAGAACCGGGGCTATGCGTTGCGACGGCTGCCTTTTACGCCTGAGAACGCTCAACAGCCTGCGCGCCAGTGCTCGCCATACTCGACGGCGGCACCAATGCGGAGGCGAAATGAGGCGGGAGAACTTCTTGAAACTGGATCAGGGCGCGGCGGCCGGCATGGCCGGCACCGTGGCGGGCTGGAACCGGCTGGCCCTGCAGGCGATCCGCGCGGCGCAGCCCGGTCCGCCGGCGGCGGCGCGCTCGCTGGCGATCCTGCACACCTGCATGTACAACGCCTGGGCCGCCTACGACGGCACCGCCCGCCAGACCGCGCACGGGGTCAGGGTGCGGCTGCCCTGCACCGAACGCAGCGCCCTCAGCAAGACCTGCTCCATGAGCCATGCGGCCTGGTTCGCGCTCGGCAAGCGCTTCCCGGGCCAGCAAGCCACGTTCGACGCCTGGATGGCCGGCCTGGGCCTGGATCCGGCGGCGCCCGCCGGCCAGCTCAGCCCGGCCGGCATCGGCCGCATCCAGGCTGCCAGCATGCTCGACTTCTGCCACCGCACCGGCACCCCGGCCGCCACGGCGACGGCGGCCGAACCGGCGCCCGGCCGCTGGTGCCTGGCGGCGCACCGGCTGTCCGAACGCGCGGGCCACGACGACGACCAGGACGTGCGCCTGTTCTTCGCGCTCGCCAATGCCCTGGCCGACGCCAGCATTGCCGGCTGGGGCGACGCGCAAGGGCGGGAAACGGCCGGGCCGGCCGCCATCCACGGCAGCGCCGGCGCGGCGGCAAACGAAGTGATCAGGCGCTTTGAGAACGAGATGCGGAACGAGATGCGGAACGAGATGCGGAGCGAGATGCGGGGCCGGACGCGGGCCGACACGCACATCGGCGCCGGCTCGGCCGGGCAGGAACTGGGCAGGCAGGTGGGCGCGCGCGCATTCGAGGATGCGCGCCGCCATTGGGAAGGAAGATTATGAAGCCGATGACACCGGCTTGAGCAGGTTGGCCAGCGCCACGTACTGCTCCAGCCCCACCGCTTCCGGACGGACGCCCGGATCGATGCCGGCCTCGACCAGCTGCTGCTCGGTGAACATGCCGGCCACGCAATTACGGATGACCTTGCGCCGTTGCGAGAAGGCCTTGGCCACCACCGCTTCCAGGGTGGCGGCATCGGCCGGCAACTGGCGGCGCGTCGGCGCCATGCGCACGATCGCCGAATCCACCTTCGGCGGCGGATCGAAGGCGGTGGGCGGCACCACGAACAGCATCGCCATGTCGTAGCGCCACTGCAGCATCACCGACAGGCGGCTGTAGGCCTTGGTGCCGGGCTCGGCCACCATGCGCTCGACGACTTCCTTCTGCAGCATGAAGTGCTGGTCCTCGACCAGGTGGGCGTAGTCGGCCAGGTGGAACAGCAGCGGGCTCGAGATGTTGTACGGCAGGTTGCCGACCACGCGCAGCTTCTTCCCTTCCGGCACCGGAATCGAGCCGAAGTCGAATTTCAGGGCGTCGCCCGAATGGACGGTCAGGCGCTCGCGCGGATAGGCCTTCTCCAGGCGCGCCACCAGGTCGCGGTCCAGTTCGACCACGTGCATGTGGTCGAGTTCCTTGAGCAGCAGCGAAGTCATCGCCGCCAGGCCCGGGCCGATCTCGACCATGGTGTCGCCTTTGCGCGGACCGATCGAATCGATGATGTCGTGGAGGACGTGGTCGTCGGTCAGGAAGTTCTGGCCGAAGCGCTTGCGGGCTACGTGTTTCATGGGTTTCTTAAGTTGTTGCTCGGGCGCGGACCATGGACAGGGCGACGCGGATCGCCTCCTCCATGCTGCCGCAATCGGCCAGGCCGAGGCCTTGCGCGGCCAGGTCGAGGGCCGTGCCGTGGTCGACCGAG
>Ga0308170_10001392_pt1 | contig 23262 bp, 17 predicted proteins | sample PhyBR2_2_FD_202136 | JGI IMG/M metagenome (GOLD analysis project Ga0308170, IMG submission 202136) | Phyllosphere microbial communities from UC Gill Tract Community Farm, Albany, California, United States - DLSLSB.R2 | ecosystem: Host-associated > Plants > Phyllosphere > Unclassified | place...
AATCCCACGACTGGCAGGCCGAGGTCTACGCAGACATCGCCCGCTTCAACCGCATCCTGCACAACCTGTGCACCGATGTCTGGAGCTACATCTCCATCGGCTACTTCGCACAGATCCCAGTGGCAGGCGCCACCGGTTCCTCGACCATGCCGCACAAGGTGAACCCGATCCGCTTCGAGAACGCGGAAGCCAACCTGGAGATCTCCAACGGCCTGCTCGACACCCTGGGATCCACCCTGGTGACCAGCCGCTGGCAGCGCGATTTGACCGATTCCTCTTCGCAGCGCAACATCGGCACCGCCATCGGCCACTCGGTGCTGGCGATCTCCAACGTTGCCAAGGGCCTGGACCGCCTGTCCGTGGCCGAGGCAGTGCTGGCTGACGACCTGGACCACAACTGGGAGGTCCTCGCCGAGGCCATCCAGATGGTCATGCGCGCCGAGGCCATTGCCGGCGTCGAAGGCATGGACAACCCCTACGAGCGCCTGAAGGACCTGACCCGCGGTCACCGCGTGGACGCAGCTCGCCTGAAGGAATTCGTCGGCGAGCTCGGATTGTCCGCTGAAGCCGAGCAGCGCCTGCAGTCGCTGACCCCGGGCACCTACAACGGCATTGCTTCCCAGCTGGTTGACCACCTGAAGAAGTAGCCTCACGCCATGGGAAAAGCCCGGCGCATCTTGGAGGTCTCCAAGATGCACCGGGCTTTTCCCATGCACCGCGTGTCAGGCAGCTATCACGTTTGCATCCACTTCGTCTTGTGTTCCACGGCGATGCCATGGAGCGGGAATTGGCCCATGGCCATTTTGAAGTACTTCGAATAGTCCGCCTCGGGGTATCGCACCAAAGCGATCTTGACCTTATGACCGCCATCTGCGGTTTGCCGTCCGGGCAGGCCTGCGTCGCCCGCGACTTTCAGCAGCAGCGAACGATGAAGCTGGGACGGGTCCCACAGGAGCTTGACCTTCGCCTCATTTTTATACCGGATGCTGGTGACTGATTCGATGGACTCCCACGGGATCCGCCGTTCTCCGCGCACCACAATTCCGGATTTCTCGACGATCATGTCGATAGCTTCAGCTCCAGTGCGCTTGAGGCCGGCCAAGGCAGTCGCCGTGCCGATAGCTCCAAAGATCAGTAGCGCTCCGCCGAGTGCGGCTGGAATACCTTGCAGGCCGATTTGAGCTCGGCGGGAGGAGGATTCGGGGAGGTCGTTGCTGATCAGGTAGTAACCGAGGTAGGCAAGTACAGCTCCGATAGCCAGAAGGACCAGGCTTTTCCGCAGCCTCGGCAGGTGGTGGGACGGTTGTGTCACGAACCCAATGGACAAGTGCGGATCAGGATTTGGCTTGCTCATCTAATTTCTCTCAGCCCTCGCCGCCGGCAAAGACAACAGGCTCAAATAGTGCATCGCGGTTTCTTGCGTGATGGCCAAACCCGTCCCATTAGCACTGTAGGCTCCCGGCAGGAACGCTAGTCCGAGGTTTCTCCCAACTATTCGAATGACCCGAGACTATGAGTTGCATGAATGATGCCCTGCATGTTACACCGTAGCTCCATGGGCTTCCGTTCAGCCAGGAGCTTGTCTAAAGAGCGGCGAACGCGGGATTTAGAACTGCGTCGGCTGTGCCTTGAATGCGAGGGGTATGCCGCGTCTTTCGAATTGGTCCAGCATCTCCTCGTAGAGGGTTCGATACTCGACGGCAGGGTAATGGCGAAGCGAAACCCGAACACATGGGTTTCCATCCTTGGACTTTTCTACTGGCCCGTCTAATGGTTCGTTAACGTAAATGTCCAACGACCGGTTCAGATCAGCTCGATCCCAGAGGACCTGGACCTTCGCATTATTGACATGCTCGATTCCGGTCACCGAGGTAACCGAATCCCAACTGATTTTGTGGCCGCCACGAACCGTTATGCCGCTGGCTTTGACTTTCAGGTCGATCGCTTCGTTGCCCTTGCGCGCCACTCCTTTTAAAGCGGTGACAAGTCCGACGACGCCGAAAATGACGAGTATGGCGCCGACTACTGTAGGAATTCCTTGCAAAATAATCTGGGCTAGGTAGCTTGATGTCGATGGCAAGTCATTCGCGATCAGATAGATCCCCAGGAAACAAAGGATCGCCCCCAGCAGCAACAGGCTAAACGACTTGTCAATCCGGGGATATAGATGCAGGGAGGAAGTCACAAACTCTTTGTGTTTAGGGAGCCTGTCTCTGGCAGTATTCAATTCTCATCCATTTCGCTATCGAGTTCATCGTCGACGAAGGTAACGGCTTCGAAAAAGTCAATCATCGGGTCCATCATGAAACCTAATGTGGACAGTTCCGCATCGTAAGCTTCAAGCAGGAAAAGCAGTCCGTGCGAACGAGCGGCAGTCCTCACATGTCCTACAGCGGGCATAACCGCAGAGCCATCGTCTTCTGACGGCACTTCCATCGCTATGACCGCCGTCAACTGGAGAATCTGGCCAACCGAATCCGATTGGTATTCGCTGCTTTGAATAGGTGTTGCTGACTCATAGCCCGGCATCGCCAGTTCCGCCAAGCTCTTTTCAGGGTCGTCGTCCAACACCATCAGGTGAGCTGTGCCCATTGCGTGTCCGTCTTCAGGCGAATACCAAAGCGTATGTTCGGCTTCTGCTACCTGGTTATTCGCCACATCCAAGGCCATTTGCTGATAAACCTGCCGCAGATCAGGGTCTTCCGGGATGGCTATTTCCGCGAGGTCTTGCGCCCATTGTTCCGCGGTGTCCCAACTATCTTCGGGAAACGAGCGGGGTACTGGAATCCATAATTCCAGGTCCGGTTCAATCTCATATGTCGTCATTGCATTGGCACCCACTTGAAAGTTCCCAGTATTGACAAGCCTAGCGACCTTAATCCTTCGGCAAATTCATCGCCATTCTCCGCATCAACGTGGAGGTATGAATAGAGCATCCACAGTCCGGCTTTTGGATCCGGATCGATGCTCCCATCGGGCAGAGGACGTGGAACAACCAAATTCAAGCCATTGTTCTTGAGCTCTGGCGCATCGACGGAACGCTCCGCAGAAGACCATAGATACCAGTCTGCTCCGTCAGCATCCTCGATTTCGATCTGGTTGCTGCCTGCGGCCTTTCGCACAGCATCCAGCAAAGTACCGTTGGAGCCCACCTTAAGCGGGGTCATGATCACGGAAGCAGGCATTGCCCCCGTGGCGAGTTTCTCGACCGGCATTGCGAAGCCTAGTGATCCGCGGCGGCGCAAGTACTCGAACATCTGGTGCATTTGCTTTCGAAGCATCAATACCAGGTCTGCGCGCCCAAGGGCTTTAGGCTCGGCCGTCACCAGCTTTGTCAATGCCTGTTCGTGTTCCACACTGGTATTGAATTCACGCCAGCCTGCCGGATACAGCAGGCTGTATCCAATGCCCCGGGGACGCGACATCGATGGTGATTCTGTTGCGCTCATCGTTTCTCCCGCAGTATCAAAATATGGCTCGAATGTTCACTTTACGGATTGCCCTCCGCTGAAGCTACTTCTCGCGAGTCAGGTCCCAGATGCCAGGAGGCGCGGTTACCACGACGCTTCCGCGATCTTCCCATTTCCCATGCTTCACAATCTTTTCCGCCCAAATCTTGGCCTGGGGGCCCATGTCGTCTGGGTGCTTCAGAATGTACTCAGCCATCGCCCGGTGCTTTGTTGCACCGCCCTCCGAGACATACTTCACGTACGTCTTCCAGTCGCCTTTGAACTCTTTTTTGAATCCATCCATGTATCCCTTGGTCTTCCCGGATACAGTCTGTTGGTAGTTCTTCTCGATCTTGCGGTTACTGCGCCGGATCTTTGACTTTGTATAACGGTTCCCGCGAATTGTCGTTTTCTTCGGGCGCTTGGTCGCCTTTTTGATGGAGGACCTGACAATGCCTCGCCCAGTACTGGAACGCGTCTTGGTGAAGGCCTTGAAAATGCTCCGCGGCCCAGCCTTGGCTCCCAACTTGATCCCATTTGGGAAGGCCTTGCTGAAACCGGATATGGCCTTTCCGGCAAGGCGTCCGAAGGGGATGATTCCGACGACCGCAATTAGCAGGCTGGTCCAATCCCCGTCGCCTTGGACCATTTTGATGACTTCGATGGCCAGCACGGCTACCGCTGCGATCACCGCTATAGCCGAAGCAATCGGTCCCCACACCGGAGAGGTAATGAATAACGCTGCGATGCCCACACCTACGGCAACCCAGCCGAGGATCGTACCTAGCGTGGAGAGGAATTTATCATCGTTGTCCGCTGCTTTGAAGGCATCCTCGATTTCGCCCACAGCCTCGTCGTAGGCATCTTCCCAATACGAAACCCGCCCATCGAATTTGCCCCAAAGTTTGCGCAGTTCGTCTTCGGCTTCTTCGCGAGCGTTTGTGGCGTTCGTCAGGTCGCTCTTGGCTTCCGCTTTTTCCTCGTCGGTCCCTTCGCTGAAGCCAAGAAACCCGTCAGCATCGTCCACCGCTCCCTTGGCAGTGTCTTCCTCGTTTTTCTTGGTTTGCACGGTTTGATGTGCATCCTCGATATCCGTGATCAGCCCGCTGAGCGTCGTGTATGAATCCACTCCGCCCTCAGCGGTGCACATCTGGAGCGCACCTTGGACGCGGTCCAATGCATACGAATACTTCTTCAGGGCCTGGCCGGTACCGTCATATCTGATGGCCGCCTTGCGCAATTCGGGAAACACGTCTCCGGCATTCTCGCGCAGCTTGGCGATGGCGTCAGACTTCAGATCCGATGTTCCGTTGCTGATGTCTTCCAGCCTGTTCGCAGTGCGTTCCATCTCTTCGCCCGAAGTGATCAAGTCGTTGGCGCTCCGGAGCAGGTCGTCGGGACTACCAGCGATGAGCTGCAGGGGTGTGCCCTTTGGCGATTCCAAGGTCATATCGTCAACTCTCTGTCTACTAGGCTTCTTTGGGAGCGTCGGAGGCGCGTGAATTCAAGAAGGCCTTTTTAGTTTCCACGTCCCACTCGTCGAATCCGTCCTTGATGTCCTTCAAGCCGGTATGCACTCCGTCAAGATTCTTGATGAGGTCACCTCGAGTATTGTTCCAGTTGTCCTCGAAATCCTTGACTCTGTCTTTCAGATCGCCCTTGCCCATGGGGTCTCCAACGGAGTCGGCCATTCCCTTGGCAAAGTCAGAAGCATTCTCGAAATCTTTAATGCTATTGCCCAGCTCAGTGACGATTTCTTCCAGACGAGCCAAATAGATCTCTTCGGCCATGGTTCAAACGACTCCTTAGGTATCCTGCGAAAAGGCTGCAGGTCAGTTCAGTGTTCAAAGATCACTCGGTGCAAGAAAAATGTGGCCGCCCGCAACATTCAAAGGCGGCCACATTAGCCCGAAAGCAAATGGGACTACTGTCCGGCCATTCCGCGGTCAGTGTCCTGGATCTGTGACATCATGTCGCGCAGTGCCGTCGCCATGTCGTTGATGCCTTCGAAAGCCTTCTTCAGGCCCTGGTCCAATTCCTTGTAGCCCTCGCCGAACTGGCCCGAAGCGTGCTCGGTGGTGAAATCCTCGCCCAGCAGCTTGTCGATGCCGGAGTGCAGCTGGTCCAGAATGCCGTCCAGGTCATCGCGGCCGGTATCCAGCTTCGACGCCATGGCTTCCATTTCACCGTAATTGGCCTTGAAATCAGTCATAACTATTCTCCTCAAGAATTCAGCAAGCCCGTTGTTCGGACCGCAATGGCAGGTAACGGAATCTACGCTAATGTGGCAAATGGCTTTAATACAATGGGGAGAAGTCCCCGTGGCGGACCAATATCCCATTGAAGTAGAAAGATCCTATGGACGTCGTCGCAGCAACCCTCGCCAAATCCCGCATACTCGGAATGCGGCCGGCCGATGCTCGCTTGCGCATCTGGTCCTACCTGATTGACTACGCCGTGGCACTCGCCGCCTTGCTGCCTGCAGGCATCGGCTTGGTGATCTTCCTGGTCAGCGGGACTTTCTCAACGGTTCCTCTGGTACTGAGTGCAGTCAGCGCCCTGCTCATGCTGGTTTATGCAATCGTGCTGATCTCGATGAACAGCCGCAAGGGCAGTTCCCCGGGCAAATCCGCCATGCGCCTGCGCTCGGCGCACCTGGGCACGTTCCAGGCCCCTGGATTCGCCCGCGTACTGGTCGCCGGCCTGGTCTTCCTGCTCAGCCATCTGCTCCCGGTCATCGGCCCGGCATTGCTGCTGCTCTCCTGCCTGTTCGACAAGGAGCACGGCCGCAGCTGGCTGGACAAGATCGCACAAACCTTCGTGGTGGATGTCCGCAATGGGCTGGACCCCACCAATCCGCGGGCGCTGGCCCGGGCAGAGTATCTGCTCGCCCGGCCCGAACGCGATGTCTCCGAGCATCTGCCCTCTCTGGGCACGGTGGATGGCGGGGCCGAGCTGGACGAGCTTTCGCTGCCCTCCCGCCCAAGGTCCACTGCGGGCATCATCGGCGCGCAGAACAGCGATTGGCATGCGGCGCCGGAGAATTTCGGCGGAGTCATCCGGCGCGCGGCCTTCGCATTCGATGACGGCTCATATATCCCGGTGCCCGAATCCGGGCTCATCGGCCGGGCTCCGCAAGCCCAGGGCAGTGCCGGCAACGAGCTGCTGATCGCGTTGAAGGATCCCCAGCGCCTGTTGTCCAAAACCCATCTGGCCTTCGGCTGCGACGGGATGAGCGTGTGGGTCATGGATCTGGACTCCGGCAACGGAACCCAGATCACCGTGGCTTCTGGCGCTCCCTATAACATCTCGTCCCGGACCCGGGTGAACCTCAACGACGGCGACATCGTCCACGTTGGCAGCCGATCCTTCCGCATCACTTTCCAGGAGACCGACCAGTGAAAATCAAGGCCACGCTCAGGCGCCAGGACCACAGCACCGTCGATATCGTGATGACCTGCGATGCCACCGCCACGGTGGGCGACGCGGCGCGGGCCCTGGCTGGCGAACAGGCCCCGGAGCGCCCCACCTTGCTGGCAACGGCCGCCGGCACCGCGCCGGTGCAGCTGGACCCGCAGACCCTGCTGGCCGAGGCCGAGCTCGGCTCCGGATTCGCCATCGAGGTCGTGCCGACCACCGATGCCTTCGTCTCGGGCGGTTCGGCCGCCGCGGTGCTGCGCATCGCCAACGGGCCGGATGCCGGCATGGCGTTTGCGCTGCCCGCGGGCACCTCAACGGTGGGGCGCTCGGAAAAATCCACCGTGGTGCTCAACGACCGGCTGGTCTCCACCAAGCATGCCCGCATCGAGGTGGGAAGCAAGATCGAGCTCGTGGACCTGAACTCCGCCAACGGCGTCCTGGTCGATGGCGGGCTGGTGCAGCGGGTGGCCGTGATCCCCGGGCAGCTCATTACCCTCGGCGCCACCGATGTCTACTTCGAGCTGCTGCCCCGGCATACCACCGGGCAGTCCCCGGTGCACGAAAAGGGCGGCTCGATCATCTTCAACCGCTCCCCCCGCGTGGAAATCCGCCATCCGGGCCAGGAGCTGCCCCGCCCCGCGATTCCGCAGGAAGCCACCCCCAAGCTCTTCCCCTGGCCGATGATCTTCGCCCCGATGATCATGGGCCTGACCATCTTCTCGCTGACCCAGCGCGTGCTCTCGCTGATCGTGGTCCTGATTTCCCCGCTGATGATGCTGGGCAACCTGATCGGCCAGCGCACCCAGAACAACAACAAGCTGCGGCTGGAAATCGAGACCTTCGAACGGCAATTCGAGCAGCTCGAAGATGCCCTGCTGGACGGGGAGGAAGCCGAGCGGGCGCACCGGCGCAGCGAGGCCCCGGCCACCGCCACGGTGTTCGAGCAGGCCGAGTCGCTCGGCCCGCTGCTGTGGACCCGGCGCCCCGAGCATTGGAATTACCTCTCGCTGAGATTGGGCTCCGGCTCCGCGCGCAGCCGCACCACCGTCGCCGAGCTCTCCGACCGGTCCGGGCTGCAAGATTATGTGGAACGGGTGGAGCAGCTCACCGAGAAATACCGGATGATCGACGATGTCCCGATCATCGAGCTGCTGCCCGCCGCCGGGGCCATCGGCATCGCCGGGCCGCGCATCGAGGCCGCCGACGCCCTGCGCGCGCTGGCCGTGCAGCTCTTCGGCCTGCATGCGCCCAACGACCTGTGCACCGCGGCGATCATCGACCCGGCCTGGACCGAGGACCTGGAATGGTTCAAGTGGCTGCCGCACACCACCGGCCCGCGCTCCCCGCTGGCCAATATCGCCATGGCCGACACCCAGCCCTCGGGCACGGTGCTGCTCAACGCACTCGAAGAGCTGATCGCCCGGCGCAACGACCCGTCCTCCTACCGCTTGGGCCCGCTGGCCACCAATGATTCCTCCATGGAAATGGGCAAGGAGGTCGGCGAACAGAATTCCAAGATTCCGCCAGCCAAGGACCTCTCGCTGGTGCTCTTTGTCAGCAATGACGCCCCGGTGGACCGCGCCCGGCTCTCGCAGATTATCGAGCGCGGCCCGGCCGTGGGCATCTACACGATCTTCGTGGCCCCCACCGTCGAGTCCCTGCCCGCGGCCTGCCGCACATTCCTCGATGTCACCGATGGATTGGACGCTGCACGGGTCGGGTGGGTCCGGGCCGGCGAGGAAGCGAGAAGGGTCACCGTGGAAGGAGTCTCGCGCGAGCATGCCGAGCACTTCGCCCGCCGGCTGGCTCCGGTGGTGGACTCCAGCTCGCTGATCCCCGACTCCTCGGATATCCCCGACTCGGTGTCGCTGCTGCGGGTTCTGGGCACCGAGCTGGCCGAGTCCCCCGAGGCGGTGCTCGAGCGCTGGAAGCAGAACAATTCGGTGATCGACCGCGCCGCCACCGGTTCCAGGCCGCGGCTCAAGCGCGCCGGCACGCTGCGCGCCTACATCGGCCAGGGCACACCGGATGCGATGAGCCTGGACCTGCGCACCCAGGGGCCGCACGCGCTGGTGGGCGGAACCACCGGCTCGGGCAAGTCCGAATTCCTGCAGGCCTGGGTGCTGGCCATGGCCGCCGAGTACAGCCCGGACCGGGTCACCTTCCTGTTCGTGGACTACAAGGGCGGTTCGGCCTTCGCCGACTGCGTGGAGCTGCCGCACTGCGTCGGGCTGGTCACCGACCTCTCCCCGCACCTGGTCCGCCGCGCGCTGATGAGCCTGCGTGCCGAGCTGCACCACCGCGAGAAGCTCTTCCACCGCAAGAAGGCCAAGGACCTGCTGGAGCTGGAAAAGCGCCAGGACCCGGAAACCCCGCCGGCCCTGGTGCTGGTGGTGGACGAGTTCGCCGCCCTGGCCGGCGAGGTGCCCGAGTTCGTGGACGGCGTGGTGGACATCGCCCAGCGCGGCCGTTCCCTGGGCATCCACCTGATCCTGGCCACCCAGCGCCCGGCCGGTGTCATCAAGGACAACCTGCGCGCCAATACCAACCTGCGCGTGGCCCTGCGCATGGCCGACGCCGCGGACTCCAACGACGTGGTGGAGGACCCGATCGCCGCGGGCTTCGACCCCTCGCTGCCCGGGCGCGGCATCGCCAAGACCGGTCCCGGCCGGCTGGTGCCCTTCCAGTCCGGCTATGCCGGCGGCTGGACCACCGATGAGCCCGAGGCCGCCGAGGTGCGCGTTGAAGACCTGCGCTTTGGTGGCGCCCGCGTCTGGGAGCAGCCCGAATCCGCCAGCGAGCATATCGAGGAGAACAGCGGGCCGAACGACCAAAAGCGCCTGGTTTCCAGCTTCATCGCCGCCTCCCATGGCGCCGGCATTCCGGCCCCGCGCCGGCCTTGGCTCGATGACCTGGCGGCCACCGTGGACCTGCGCGAGCTGGCCCCGGACTCGGACAGCAAGATCCCGCTGGCCCTGGCCGACATCCCCGAGCACCAGGCCCAGCAGACCGCCTGGTTCGAACCGGATACCGACGGCCACCTGCTGATCTACGGCACCTCCGGCGCCGGCAAGTCCGCGGCTCTGCGCAGCATCGCGCTCGCGGCCGGTGCCAACCCATCGGCCGGCACCGCCGCGGTGTACGCCTTGGAATTCGGCACCAGCTCGCTGCGCTCGCTGGATCCGCTGCCGCAGGTCGGCGCGGTGATCGGCGGCGATGACGTGGAGCGCATCCAGCGCGTCTTCCGCATCCTCTCCGAGCACCTCGATGAGCGCTCCGCCCGCTATGCGGCTGCGAACGCCGCGAACTTGAGCGAATACCGCCAGGTCACCGGCAACATCTCCGAGCCGCGCATCTTCCTGCTGATCGATGGCTTCGGCCAGTTCCGCAGCGACTGGGAACTGGGCCACGGCCGCGGCGAGTTCTACCAGGTGTTCATGCGGATCGTGGGCGAAGGCCGCCCGCTGGGCGTGCACGTGGTCACCACCGCCGACCGCTTCGGCGCCGTGCCCACCGCGATCAGCGCGAACATCACCCAGCGCGTGGTGCTGCGCATGGCCGACGAGCAGGCCTACAACGTGCTGGGGGTGGCCAAGGATGTGCTCAGCGAACGCAGCGTCCCGGGACGCGCCATCGTCAAGGGCCACGAGGCGCAGATCGCGGTGCTCGGCGGCACCGCCAACGTGGCCGAGCAAACGGCTTTGACCACCAGCTGGGCGCAGGAGTTGCGCGCTTCCGGGGCCCCGCAGGCCGCCGGCGTCGAAGCCCTGCCCCAGGAGTTTTCCGCCGAACTGCTTCCGGACTCGTTCCAGGGGCAACCGGTCATCGGCCTCTCGGATGCGACACTGGGCCCGTGCGGTTTCGAGCCGATCGGATCCTTTGTCATCGCCGGCCCTCCGCAGAGCGGCAAGACCACCGCGCTGCGCGCCATGGTCACCGCCCTGGAGCGGGCCAACCCGGCCACCCAGTTCTTCCACATCGGCGGGCGTCGCGCCGAGCTGCGCACCTGGCGGATGTGGAACGGCACGGCTTCGGGCCCGGCGGAAGCCCGCCAGTTCGCCAAGGACATGGTGGACATGGTCGCCGATGAGTCCATGCCCGGCAAGATGGTCTTTGTGATCGAGAACTTCAGCGAGTTCGGCGACTCGGATGCCGAGCGTCCGCTCAAGGAGCTGCTCAAGGCCATCAACCGCTCCGACCATTTCCTGGTGGCCGACGGCGACATCAACCAGTTCTCCTCCAGCTTCGGCTTGCTCGGCGAGCTGAAGTCCAGCCGGCACGGCATCGCGCTCAAGCCCGACGCCTACGACGGGGACTCGCTGTTCAAGGTGCCCTTCCCGCGGGTCAAGCGCCACGAATTCCCGCCGGGCCGAGGCTTCATGGTCCAAAACGGCCAGCGGACGCTGGTCCATCTGCCACTCGTGGAGCAGTAGGCCAGCGGCCCGGGCGCAAAGAAAGGTGGATTCGCAACCATGCGAATCCACCTTTGTTTTGGCAAATGCCCCTTATGCGGCTTGGACCAAGGCTTCGCGCAGTTCGCGCGCTGCGAAAGCTGGATCCGCGGCACTGTAAATGGCTCCGCCAGCTACCGCCACTTGAGCTCCAGCTTTTTGGACATCGCCAATCGTCTTGATACTGACCCCGCCAGCCACAGAGAACGGGACTTCGGCAACGATTCCGGCGTTGAGCAGGCCGTTAAGGTCGTAGCCAGGCTGCGCCTGCTCATCGAGCCCAGCGTGGAACTCCACGAATTGCGCCCCCAGGGCAATGACTTCCCTGGCCCGCTTGGCCTTGTCCGGGATGCCGATCAGGTCGACAACAATTCCCTTGTTGCGTTCCTTCGCTGCTTTCACCGCACCTGCCACGGTGGAGTCATCTGCACTGCCCAGCACGGAGACCAAGTCGGCTCCGGCAGCGAAGGCAATGTCGGCTTCCAGCTCGCCGGCGTCCATGGTCTTCATATCGGCAAAGACGATCTTGTCCGGGTGGGCGCTCTTGATCGCGGCGATTGCCGAGAGGCCCTCGGCCTTGATCAGCGGCGTCCCCAGCTCGATGATATCGACGTAGGGTGCAACCTTGGCAGCCAGCTCCAAGGCGTCCTGCGTGGTCAGCAAATCGATGGCAACTTGAATCTTCATAGCTCTCTTCTTTCTCTCTAGATTCCCGTCCTGATTGGCCAGGGCGGCTTATTCCAAATTTGCGTGTCTCGTCCAAAGTTCTTCCGCCGCACAATCCGTGTTCTTCCAGAGGATGTGGAAGATGGTTTCGGTGAGGACAAATAGCGACTGCTCGAACAAGCTGCCCGAATACTGCTGGGACAGCGAAGACCCGTGATCTGTTTTCCGCACGGCCGGAACCAGCACGGTCGCCGTAGCCAGGTTCGCCAGTGGCGACGTGCCGTCGGTGGTCACAGCCAGGATCTGGGCGCCGATGCTTGCTGCCTTTTCGGCGCTCTTCACCACGCCGGAGGTGGTTCCCGAACCCGAGGCAACTACCAGGAGGTCATCCGCCCCGATCGCCGGGGTGGTGGTCTCTCCCACCACATGCACTCTCAGCCCCAGATGCATCAAGCGCATGGCAGCCATGCGCAGCACAAGTCCGCTGCGGCCAGCTCCGGTGAGGAAAACCCGCGGTGCCCCGCCGATCATCCGCGCTGCCTGGGCAGCCTGGGTTGCGTCCACGGTCCGCGCGCTGGCGGCAAGTTCCGCGAGAATGACCTCCCTGGCGGAAAGCACGGACTCGTCCGCCACTGTTGTCGCTGATACGGCCGGCGCTGCGCTCATGCTTTTCCCTTCGCTGGTTGCTGCGCTCATGCTTTTCCCTTCGCTGGTTGCTGCGGGCTTGCTGAGCTCGCCCGGGTGAATACCTTCAATCCTCGCGAATCCTCCGGGTAGGCAATACACCGTCTTCTAGCAGTTTTTCCTACCCGAAAGGGTGGGCTGGTGGCCGGCACCTGGATTAGAATCTCCCCATGGCAATGACGCACACCACCACTTCTGCCGGGCCAGGCGATCGGCTCGCACCATGGGATCTGCTGGAGAAAGTTTCGTTGCTGGCCACGTCCCCGCTGCTGGAAATTGCGCCGCGGCTGCAGTCAGCGTTGTTGCCGGCCATCCGTTGTTCAGCCCTGCTGATTTTCACCGAGGATTGCACGGGCAGGCCGCAAAAGAAGGCCGGGGATGAGTCGATCACGTCAAAAGCGAGCGTTGAGGAATTGGAGCGCATACGGCGTTCCCATCCCGAACAGGTGCGCTGGCGCGCCACGGATCTGATCGCTGGCTCGCAGCGCGAAATACTTGTTCTGCGCTACCTGCCAAGCAATGCGCTTCTTGTTCTGGTGGACCCTGCCTTCGGCGAAGCACCCGTCAACCATGCCGATTCACGGGATCTGCTTGACTATTTGTGGGACCTGACGGCCGCTCGAATCCGGGAAAAAGTTGCTGATGCGCCGCCGTCCTACCTGCGCGAATCCAGAGCGGTATCTGCCGAGCGCACGCGGGTCACCACCGAGCTGGTGGATCAATTCTCTGCGAGCCTGGACGCACTGCTGGCTACCCTGCGCAGCGGGCAAATCGCCGATGCCCCCGCGCGCCAGAAGGCCACCGAGTGGGCAGCGAACACCCTCGTGGGCTTGCGCACGCTCGATGACCGTACCAATGGACTGGTTGAAGAACCGGTAGGCACCGCATTCAGCCGCTTGCGCGATGATTTGCGCCCCCTGAGCGAGGCAGGGGAGGTGGAATTGCAGTTCATCGAGCCGCCTGCCGATGGGCGGGCTTTGCCGGGCGAGGTTGCCCACGCGGCGCGCTCGATCATCCGCGGGCTGGCCATGGCCATGATGGAGCAGCCGCAGATCCAGAGGATTCGCACGCAGTGGGATTGCGACGGGAAAAACCTGTTGATCAATGTCCGCGATGACGGCTTCGGCACGCTGGATCACCAGGCGCCGGTCGTCCAAAGGCTCCAGCGCCAAGTGCAGGCGCTGAAGGGGACGCTGAACCTGTCGGCCATCGCTGGGTGGGGCACCGAAGTTGCGGTAGCGCTCCCGCTAGATGCGCCGCGAAGCTCCGCGGTTGATGTTGCCCACTGGAAATTGGCCACCCGCGAATTCGAGGTATTGAAGCTTCTGGCTTCCGGGCAGGGCAACCGCGCCATCGCAGCAGAGCTGCGAATCAGCGAAAATACGGTGAAGTTCCACATCCGGAACTTGTTCAAGAAGCTGGATGTCCACTCCCGCGCCGAAGCGGCCGCGCTGGCTCATAGCCGCGGCCTGATGGACGCCTCCTGAGGTTGGCCCAGCACGCCGTGCTCCAACCTGGCTCATTTCCAGTTGGCTGGAGCCGGCGCCCGGTACCGGCTGCCGGGTCATTCCATAAGGCAGGAAGCACCCCGGCTAGAATTCGAAGTCGCCGAAATCCCCGCCGGCGCCACCGAGGAAGTCGCCGAATGCGCCTTCTCCAGCCGAGGAGATCTGCTCTCCGGCACCCGAGATGGTGTCCCCCAGTCCTTCAGCCATGGATCCGAATTCCTCGCCGATTCCGGAAAAGCCTTCCAGCAATGGGCCAGCAATCGCGGTGCCGATAAATGCACCGGCCACTCCGCCAAGCAGGCCAACGCCGAGTCCCCCGGCACCGGCAGCCAGGCCGCCTGCCATTCGCGAGCGTCCCGACCCCGAACCGAGGATCTTCTCCATGAAGCCAGGGCGTGACACCTCGGCACGCGTCGCTGCCCGGGCCAGGTCTTGCGGCCGGTCGCTGGCCGGGCGTTCTGCCGCCGGCAATTGCTCGGAAAGCTCGGACTGCAACAGCGCACGCTGCTGCGGAGTCAATCGCGAGAAGGCCTCGGCGTGCGCGCGCTCCATCTCCTGTGGCGGAGCGGTACGCAGCATGTACTTGTACTTCTCGATAGCCGCCTGGTCTTCGCGGGAAACCCCGGCAGCAGCTGGACGCTGGTTGGAATATCCCTGGTTTCCATAGGATGGACGCTGCTGATGCTGGGAATACGCGGGAGCAGCACCGCGCGATTTCTGCGACCCCTGCGAGCTGCGCTCGCTGAGCTGCTCGCGCACATACTCGCCGGCCATCTGCTTGCCCTTGCGGATCAACTTGTTGAACATGGACACGACTATCACTCCTTGTTGAGAGGTCGGCGGATCGCTCTGCGACCGCGTCTACCCTCTTAAACTCCTAGGCCGTGGACTTAGTTCCCACCACTTCTGCTTCACGCTGCGGGCTGAACACCCCAGAACCGTGGCGCCAGCGGTAATAGGCCAGGCAGGCGAGGGTGAACGGAACACCGAAGTACAAGGCCGGCCGCTGCACCGGATCAAACCCCACGCCGATCAGTGACGCGCCAAGCAGCACCAGGGCAATGACCGGAAGAATCGGGAACAGCGGCGCCCGGTACGGCAAGGAATCGGTGGATCCGTGCACGGCGACGTAGTGGCGGCGGAAGGACAGGTGCGATGCGCAAATCACGATCCACACCGCCACCACCGCGAAGCCGGCAATGGAAACCAGCGCGAGGAAGAGCGACTGCGCGGCAATGAAGCTGGAGAACAGCGAGACCAGTCCGCCGAGCATCGACAGGCCCAGGGCCAGCATCGGGATGCCACGGCTATTGGTCTGGGACAGGGCCTTGGGCGCCTGGCCTGCCGCACCCATGGAATGCAGCATGCGGGCGCAGGAATACAGTCCGGAATTTCCGGCCGAGAGCAAGGCCGTGATGATCACGAAGTTCATGATGTCGGCACCGGCTGGCAGGCCGGCCACATCCAGCACGGTCACGAAGGGACTCTCATTCGCACCGGCTTCGGCAAAGGGAATGATCGCGGCAACGACCACAATGGCGCCAATGAAGAACACCGTCAGGCGCACCACGGCGGTGCGGATCGCGCGGGGAATGCTCAGCTGGGGATTCTTCGCCTCGCCGGCGGCGACGCCAATCAGCTCGGTGCCGCTGAACGCGTAGAACACCGACAGGATGGTGACCAGCACACCGGTGATCCCGGTGGGGAACAATCCTTCTGCGGTATGGAAGTTGGACAGGCCGATGACCCCGGCATCGCTGGCCGGATTGATGCCGATGATCGTGGCGGCGCCAACAACAATGACCAGCAGCACCGCGGCCACCTTGATCAGCGCAAACCAGAATTCCGTTTCGCCAAAGACCCGCGAGCTCGTCGCATTCAAGGCATACAGGAGGGCAGCAAAAATCAATGAGAAGACCCAGACCGGGATTTCGGGGAACCAGCGCTGCATCAGCAAGCCGGCCGCCGTGAATTCACTAGCCAGGGCTACCACCCAGCACAGCCAATAGAGCCAGGCCGTGGCAAAGCCCCATGCCGGGCCGAGATCACGGGTGGCGTGGGCGTGGAAACCGCCAGCCACCGGATGCCGCGCCGAGAGCTCGCCCAATCCGCTCATCACCATGTAGGCCACCAGGGCACCCACCGCGTAGGCGAGCACCGCGCCGAGCGGTCCTGCCTGGGAAATGGTGTAGCCCGAGGAAACAAACAGGCCCGATCCGATGACACCGCCCAAGGCGATCATCACCAGGTGGCGCGAGGTCATGGTTCTTCGCAGGCCGGACTCTGATTCTGGAGTCTCGTGGGCGCTGGTGGTGCTCTGAATCATGGGGCTCCTTCTGAAATGAATGCGCTTCAGGATATCGAGATTGGCCAGCCGTTTCGGCCGGGCGTGTCATGTGTGGTCACACATCGTCAAGATCGGTCATTCAGGCCTTCTCCGTGTACCCTCGATGACGTGCCTACCCCAAAACACCCCAGTAATTTCCGTGACGCCCTGAACGACCAGGGAACCCCAGCGATCATTCTCGATGGCGGCCTCGGCACGCATCTGGCCGATCGAGGCAATGACGTCACCGGGGAACTTTGGTCCGCGCAGATCCTCATGGACCGTCCCGACGAAGTCCGTGCGGCGCACCAGGACTTTTTTGCAGCCGGCGCCCAGGTGGCCACCACCTGCTCCTACCAGGTCAGCCGTGACGGCCTGGCCCACGCGGGCTCTTCCGATCAGTTCGAAACGATGCTGCGCACCAGTGTGCGCCTGGCCCGGGAAGCCGCCACTGCAGATGGCGATGCCCCAGCGCGTTGGGTCGCCGCCTCGGTGGGGCCCTACGGTGCGGGACCGGGTGCCGGCACCGAATACGACGGCGCCTATGGCCTGGACGCGGGCGAATTGGCCCAGTGGCACCGCGAGCGCCTGGCCATTCTTGCTTCGGCCGGAGCCGACGTTGTCATCTTTGAAACCGTGCCAAGCCTTGCCGAGGTAGAAGCCCTCACTTCCCTGGCCAAGGACCTGGACCTGCCTGCAGTGCTCAGCCTCGCGGTCCGTGCCAACGAGCAAGGACAGGTAGTGCTCGGCGATGGCTCGGATCTTCGAGCTGCTGCCAAGATCGTCCGGGACTCTGGCGTCTGGGCTGGGGTTGGCGTGAATTGCTGCCCGGTGCCGCAAGCAGTCGCCGCGTTGAAAATCCTTGGCGAAGAAACCGGGCTGCCACTCTCGGCCTACCCGAACAGCGGCGAAATCTGGGATCACGAGGCCCGTGTCTGGGTTCCAGGAACTGAAGGCAATGACCTGCCATCTGCGGTGCCCGAATTGATCGCCGCCGGCGCTCGCCTGATCGGTGGTTGCTGCCAGGTCAGCCCGGAACAGATCACCCGGGTGCGTGAAGCCGCCCAGCTGGGCTAGATTCTGGAAAGTTTTTCAACCGTGACCCGGCTCCCTGAAAGTTGACCTGACCAGTTCAGTTCCATACTTTCAGGGAGCTTTTCGTCCCTCAGAATAATTCGTTGCCTGCCAAAAAACGTCTTGTTGCTGTCCGTCTCTTGGGATTGGGATCGGTCATGTCTCGATATCCTCAAGATCAGGTATAAATCTGAAGTCCGTTGAAGGTGTAGAAGCACGATTTAAGCTTTGAGGCAGTGCAGCGTTGGACCGAAAGCCAACTAAGCGGGCGTATTCCTTCGAATTCAAACGCGCGATCGTTCGCCAGTTCCCTGGCAGCGACGGCCCAGTCGGAGCCTGCCCAATTACACTAGCGCCGTTCCCCCAAGGTCCTTGGGCAAGTGGGCCCAGTTCTATCATGAACAGTGCGACGGTGGCTTGCGTCCCAAGGCCAAAGGACGAGCGACTTCTGCGCCAAGAATTCACCTGGTTAGAAGCCCTGACCACTGAACTGGTTGCCTGCGCGCTAGATACAACTATCAACGCATTACATTAATGCTCTAATGCCAGGACCCATGCATATCGGGCATAGGAACTCATGCCAAAGTCCCTTACCTATCGAATCAAAGCATTGAGGTCCGCTTCAGTAGCCCGACAGAATGTCCAGCCCAATAGAGGGCCAGCTGCAGTCTGCGATTGAGCAACCGGCAGCACTAACGCAAAACCTACTGGTCTTTGTTTTTCTGATCATGGCGATATCGCCCGTACGAAGCACACGCTGCTATGAATGCTATTCCGAAAAGGAGTGCTAGTAAAAACTCAGTTCCCATTGCTCTCTCAATCATGAATAAAAATTCCAGAAGAGTAATAATGAAACTTCGTTACAGATCTACTGAAATTCTTGCCGTCTCAACGCTATTCCTAAGTCGTACCGTAGCAAAGGGTGCTGAGAATTCAGTGAAGGTTGCAAGCCTCCTCGTGTCCGTCCCGGGACAAAGTCTTGTCCTCACCTCAGCAGACAATGGAACGTATCTCACTGCCCAATGAAAATGCTGGACAGATCAAGCTGTGGCATTCTGATGGTCGCTGGCTATCCGTTTGCCTGCCCCGGAATGCGCAGTTGAGCAGCCCGACCAATCGGATAAGTGCCCGCCACAGGTGCACTAGTCAACACTGAGCCCCTGAGAACATACAACAGAGCACTAGATCCTGACTCCAACACCGACCGTCAGCCCGGCCACCGCCTCGAGAATCAACAACTCCGCAACGCCACAGCCTCTAATGTCCGTCTTGAATATCTCGCCTTCCCGATTCACTCTTTCCAACAAATAGTCAGCTGTCCCTATCCCCGCGACAAGCGCTTTGCCCACGACTCTTATTTGCCAGGTCCAAATTTCAGGGTCCAGTTCAGACCGGACTCCTCTTGGACAGGCACAGCCACTACCGTGGCGCCGGGTGCATTATCAAGCTCGGTTCATTGCTGGGTGGATTCGATCCGGAGTTGTCGGCAGTTCCACAATGTTGCCAGGTGCGCTCCTCTCGGCGTGATCCCCCAATAATTGCATCAGCTGCGCCGCAACGCTGACCGCGATGACAGCGGGCTGCTTGCCGGCGACCTCCGGGATCCCAATGGGACATTGGATCCTCGAAATCTCCTGCTCGCGATGCCCGCTGTCGCGCAGATTCTTGCGGAAGCGGGCCCATTTGGCCTTGGACCCGATCAACCCGATGGAGCCCAGCGACCGGTAGCGCAGCGCCGCGTCGCTCAGGTGGAAATCCTCAGCGTGATCATGGGTCATGATCAGCACGTGGCTGCCTTCGGGAAGGGTGCCGAGCACCTGCTCGCCCATAACCGCGACCTGGGCATGGATCGTAGCGACGCTGGGCTGCAAGAGCGCCGCAGCCTCGATGGCTTCGGGGCGCGAATCGGTGAGATACAAGTCGATGGGGTGGCGGGAGAGGATGCGGGCCAATTCCATGCCCACATGCCCCAACCCAAAAATTGCCACCGTTTCCGGGACCGGCAACGGTTCAAGCAAGAGCTTGATTTCCCCGCCACAGCATTGCCGGCCATAGGTGGCCGGGGCCTTGTCATTTAGCCGCAGCTCCATGGTTTCCGGGGCGGTGCTCCCCTGGCCGATCAGCTGGCGGGCACGGGCGATGGCAGCCATTTCCAGGTTGCCGCCTCCCACCGTCCCAAAGGTTTCATCCTCGGAAATCACCATCTTGGCACCGGCTTCACGTGGAGCATGCCCGCGCACCGCGGTGACGGTCAGCAGCACCGCAGCCCGCCGCTGGCTGCGCAAGGTGCTGACCGCGTCAATCCACGTTTCCATGATTACCCACGCACCGAGTCGATAGCCCAGAACACCGCTTCAGGAGTTGCCGGCGATGCCAGCTGAACTGAAGATCCTTCCGGGCCGAAGGCGGCCACTGCCTGGCGCAAGGCCTCGCGGACGGAGAACGCCAGCATCAACGGCGGCTCGCCTACCGCCTTGGATCCGTATACCGCGCCCTCTTCGTGGGCCTTGTCCAGCAGGGCCACGTTGAAGACTTCGGGCATCTCGGAGAAGCTCGGGATCTTGTAGGTGCTGGCCGCCTGGGTGGCCACGCGTCCACGTCCCGGACCGTCGGAGGTATCCCACCGCAGGTCTTCCAAGGTCAGCCAGCCGGTGCCCTGGACAAAACCGCCTTCGATCTGCCCCAGGTCAATCAGCGGCGAGAGCGAGTCGCCCACATCATGGACGATGTCCACCCGGCGCAGCACATAGGAGCCGTCAAAACTGCTGACCTCCACCTCGCTGGCGGCCACCCCATAGGCGAAGTACTTGAACGGGCTGCCGGTCATGCGCGACAGATCCCAATGCAGCCCCTCGGTCCGGTAGTACCCGGCCGCCGATAATTGAATGCGCTGCATGTAGGCTTCGCGCACCACGTCGTTGAACTCAAGCACTTCGGCCTTGCCCAGCCCGGTGATCTTGCCGTGGGCAAAACGGATATCCGCGGCGGGGACCCCCAGTTTCCCGGCGGCCACCTGTGCCAGCCGGCCCTGGATCTGCTCGCACGCGTCCTTGACCGCGCCACCGTTCAGATCACTGCCCGAACTTGCCGCGGTCGCCGAGGTATTGGGCACCTTGTCGGTTCGCGTGGGGGCAATACGCACGCTCGAGAGCGGGACACCCAGGCTGGTGGCGGCCACCTGCAGCATCTTGGTGTGCAGGCCCTGGCCCATTTCGGTGCCACCGTGGTTGACCAGCACCGAGCCGTCCTTGTACACCAGCACCAGTGCGCCGCCCTGGTTGAAGGCGGTGAGGTTGAAGGAGATTCCGAACTTCACCGGAGTAATCGCCAGCGCCCGCTTGCTGTAGCGGCTATTGGCGTTGAACTCGGCGATCTCCGCTTCGCGCCGGGCCACGTCGGCCCCGTCGAGCACCTGCTGCCAGGCAGCTTCGATCCGTTCCGGATGGCGCACCGGCTGGTAGTACGGGGTGTCCTGGCCCTCGGTGTAGAAGTTGAGCCGGCGCAATTGACTGGCATTGATGCCCAGCTGCGGAGCAACCCGGCCGAGGATGTCTTCGATCACCAGCATGCCCTGTGGCCCGCCAAATCCACGGAACGCGGTCTGCGAGGTCTTATGGCATTTGGCCACGCGGCCGGACACCCGGATGTTGGGAATCCAGTAGGAATTATCGATATGGCACATGGCCCGGGTCAGCACCGGCTCGGACAAATCCAGGCTCCAACCGCCATCTGCGGTCAGCTGGGCGTCCAGGGCAAGGATCCGGCCCTGCGCGTCGAAGCCGATCTTCCAGGTGGCATAAAAGCCGTGGCGCTTGCCGGTCATCGTAATGTCCAGGGTGCGATCCAGGCGCACGCGCACCGGATGCCCGGTCAGCTTGGCGCCCAGGGCCGCGATGGCCGCATAGCCGTGGGGCTGCATTTCCTTGCCGCCAAAACCGCCGCCCATGCGCAAAACCTGCACCGAGATTTCGTGGGCCGGCACGCCAAGCACATGCGAAACGATGTCCTGGGTTTCGGTGGGATGCTGGGTGGAGCAGTGGATCAGGAGCTGCCCGTTCTCATCGATCAGCGCCAGCGAGTTCTGCGTTTCCAGGTAGAAGTGCTCCTGCCCGGCAAAGTCGAAGTCGCCCTCGAAGACGTGGGCGGCCTGCTCGAAACCTGCTTCCCAGTCGCCTTTCTGGATGACAGGCTGGATTCCGTGAAAGCTGCTGGCCTTGATGGCATCCTGCACCGTGATCAAGGATTCCAACGGCTCATAGTCCACCGAAACCGCCCTGGCTCCGGCCTTGGCTGCCTCAAGATCTTCGCCGAGCACCCACGCCACCGGCTGGCCGTAGAACATGACCTCGTCCACCGGAAGCAGCGGCTCGTCATGCTTGGCGCCCTGGTCGTTGACCCCGGGAATATCGGCCGCGGTGATCACCTGCACCACGCCGGGAACCGCTAGCGCGCCACTGGCATCGAGGCCCAGGATTCTTGCGTGGGCGATGGTGGATTGCACCGGATAGGCGTGCAGCACTCCGGCCAGCCGGTGGGCCAGATCCTCGGTGTACAGCGCGGTGCCGGTGACATGCGCGGCCGCCGATTCATGGCGGTGGCGCTGGCCGGCAATGGCTGCTTCGGGACGTTGGGACAGCTGGCTCATGGCTGCACCTCCTTGCTTTGAGCTGGCACCGCTAGTTGCTGCGCGTAGAAGCGCTCAAGGGAGGAAGCAAGCATGGCGGTGCGGTACTTGGCGCTGGCGCGGTGGTCATCCATGGGGGTGCCCTCGCCGGCCATCACGGCCGCCGCCTCGCGAATGGTCTCGATAGTCCACGGCTTGCCTTCCAGCATGGCCTCGCTGGCCCGTGCACGCAGCGGCGTCGCAGCCACGCCGCCCAGGCCGATGCGCGCCGTGGCGATCACGCCGTCCTCCACCTCCACTGCATAGCCCACGGCCACCGAGGAAATGTCGTCAAAGCGCCGCTTGGAAATCTTCTGGAAGCTGGTAAGGGCAGCCAGCGGCAAGGGGATGCGCACCGCGGCAATCAGCTCCCCGGCAGTCCGGATGGTCTGCCGGTACCCGGTGAAATACTGCGCCAAGTCCACCACGCGTTGGCCTTGGACGCTGGCCAGGACCAATTGCGCGTCCAGGGCCAGCAGCGCCGGCGGGGTATCGCCGATCGGCGACCCGGTGCCAAGGTTTCCGCCCAGGGTAGCGGAGTTCCGGATCAGCCGGGAGGCAAACTGCCCGAAAAGCTGGCCCAGCAGCGGCACCTTGCCGGCGAGGTGCCGTTCCAGCTCGCTGAGCGACAAGCCCGCGCCGAGCTCCAAGAAGTCCTTCTCCCAGCGGATCTGGCGCAATTCCTCGAGCCGGTCGATGGCCAGGACGCTGCGGGCGCGAGCGCCTTTGATATTGACCTCGACACCCCAGTCGGTGCTGCCGGCCACCACGGTGGCCGCCGGCTCATCGGCCAGGATCTGCAGGGTTTCGGCCAGTGTGGCCGGCCGGCGGAAGCGCCCGAGCTGACCGCTGGGAGTATCGGCGGCAAAAAGGTCGGTGGCCACCGGCGCCGGTGCGCTGCCTTCCTGCCGTGCGGCCAGCGGATCGCCGGCTTCGGGCTCGCCCAGCGCGTAGGCGGCATCGCGAATCGGGCGATAGCCGGTGCAGCGGCACAGGTTGCCGGACAGCGCGTGCAGGTCAA
>Ga0308170_10001399_pt1 | contig 23189 bp, 19 predicted proteins | sample PhyBR2_2_FD_202136 | JGI IMG/M metagenome (GOLD analysis project Ga0308170, IMG submission 202136) | Phyllosphere microbial communities from UC Gill Tract Community Farm, Albany, California, United States - DLSLSB.R2 | ecosystem: Host-associated > Plants > Phyllosphere > Unclassified | place...
CGCACAGGGCGGTCTTGCCCGAGCCGACCGGACCGCCGATGCCGACCCGCAGTGGGTTTGATGTCATATTGTTTACCTTATTCATGTCAGGAACGGAAGCAGGAGCAGAACTCAGGACCGGTACAGCCGCCCGTGCTGGACCTCGTGCCGCATCGACAGCATGGACAACCCGGGCGACCAGTTCGACAAGGCATCGTCGGGCAGCGTGCGCGCCGTCAACGCCGCGCGCTCCAGTTCCGGGCGCAGCGACAGCAGCAGGCGCTGGCCCGCCACCTGCCCCAGCGGCACCGACTTCACGCACACCAGCACCTGGTTCTCGATCCAGGAAAACAGCAACGCCAGCAGCGCTTCCTCGTGCGGGATGTCGAGCGCGTCGACCGCGCAGGCGAATGCCGCCGGCAGCGACACCTCGTCGCCCAGCACGGCATTCAGGCCGAGCGAGCCCTCGGCCACGCCCAGTTCGGCGATCAGGCGCGTCAGCGAATAGCCCATCTGGACGGTCTCGGCGCGCAGCTCGGCGGTGTCGCGCGAGGCCAGGAAACATTCGCCCCACAGCGCCAGCGCGGCGGCGTCGCTCGCCTCGAAGGCCTTCAGCAGGCGCCAGAACAGCGGGCCGTCCCACAGCGCCATCACCTCGTGCAGGTAGCGCACCATCCAGTCGCGGGCGCTGCCGGCGTCGCATACCAGGCCGTCTTCGAGCGCCGTCTCCAGCCCCTGCGAATAGCTGTAGCCGCCGATCGGCAGCGCCGGGCTGGCGAATTGCAGCAGGTGCAGCAGGCTGGCGCCGTTCATGCGGGTTCCACGTCGGCGCCGGGCCGGTGGATGCGCTGGCGCAGCGGCACCGGCGCCAGCGGACCCTCGTGCCGGTGCCCGTGGCCGCCGCCATAGGCGCCCGCCTCCGGCTCGAACTTGCCCAGTTCCTCGTCGACCTCGGCGCCGAGGCCCTCGACCATTTCCTTCAGCACCGGATCGACGCGGATGCGCAGCCAGCCCGGCCCGACCTGGGTCTGGGTATGGCGGTTGCCGAGGTGGAAGGCGCAGCGCGCCAGCAGGGTGGCGTCGGCGCAGCGCACCCGGTAAGTGGGCTCGGGCGCGGCCACCACGCGGACCACGCGCTCCCCCGGCCCGCCGGTGCCGGTGAGCAGGTCGCCGTCGCGCAGCACGGTGCCGCGCACCAGGAACAGGGCGACTTCCTCGCCCGAGGCCAGGCGTGCGCGCTGGCGGCAGCGTTCGCGCTGGTCGTAGGGCAGCACCAGCTCATCGTGGACCACGTCGGCGCCGGCGATCCGGGTATGCAGTGACAGCATGGGCAATCCTTGGAATAAACACGGTTAGAACAGGAAGTACCGCTGCGCCAGCGGCAGCACGCTGGCGGCCTCGCACACCAGCAACTGGCCGTCGGCGCGCACTTCATAGGTCTCCGGGTCCACTTCCATGCGCGGCGTGGCCCCGTTGTGGATCATGTCGGCCTTGCGCAGGCCGCGCGTGCCGCGGATCGGCAGCACGGTCTTCATGAGTCCCAGCTGCTGCGCGATGCCGGCGTCGCAGGCCGCCTGCGACACGAAGGTGAACGATTTTTTCAGGCCGCCCGCGAAGCTGCCGAACATCGGCCGGTAATGCACCGGCTGCGGCGTCGGGATCGAGGCGTTGGGGTCGCCCATCAGGCTCATCGCGATCATCCCGCCCTTGAGTACCATCGACGGCTTGGCGCCGAAGAAGGCCGGGCGCCACAGCACCAGGTCGGCGATCTTGCCGGCCTCGATCGAGCCGACCGCATGCGCGATGCCGTGGGTGATGGCCGGGTTGATGGTGTACTTGGCCACGTAGCGCCGGACGCGGAAGTTGTCGTTGCGGCTGGAATCCTCGGCCAGCGCGCCGCGCTGCGCCTTCATCTTGTGCGCGGTCTGCCAGGTGCGCAGGATGGTCTCGCCGACCCGGCCCATGGCCTGCGAGTCGGACGACATCATCGAGATCGCGCCCAGATCGTGCAGGATGTCCTCCGCCGCGATGGTCTCGCGCCGGATGCGCGACTCGGCGAAGGCGACGTCCTCGGCGATGGCCGGGTCGAGGTGGTGGCACACCATCAGCATGTCGAGGTGCTCGTCCAGTGTGTTCACCGTGAACGGGCGCGTCGGGTTGGTCGAGGACGGCAGCACATTGGCCTGCCCCACCGCCGCGATGATGTCCGGCGCATGGCCGCCGCCCGCGCCTTCCGTATGAAAAGTGTGGATGGTGCGGTCCTTGAACGCCGCCAGGGTCGATTCCAGGAAGCCGGCCTCGTTCAGCGTGTCCGAATGCAGGGCCACCTGCACGTCCATGCGCTCGGCCACCGCCAGGCAGTTGTCGATCGCGGCCGGCGTGCTGCCCCAGTCCTCGTGCAATTTCAGGCCGATGGCACCGGCCTCGACCTGTTCTTCCAGGGGGCCGGGTGCGCTGGCGTTGCCCTTGCCGAGGAAGCCGAGGTTCATCGGAAACGCGTCGGCCGCCATCAGCATCGAATGGATGTGCCAGGCGCCCGGGGTGCAGGTGGTGGCCGCGGTGCCGACCGCCGGGCCGGTGCCGCCGCCGAGCATGGTCGTGATGCCCGAGCTCAGCGCTTCCTCGATCTGCTGCGGGCAGATGAAGTGGATGTGGCTGTCGATGCCGCCGGCGGTGACGATCATGCCTTCACCGGCGATGATTTCGGTGGCGGCGCCGATCGGTAGCGTCACGCCCGGCTGGACGTCCGGGTTGCCGGCCTTGCCGACGCCGAAGATCAAGCCATCCCTGATGCCGATGTCGGCCTTGACGATGCCCCAGTGGTCGACGATCACGGCGTTGGTGACCACGGTGTCCATCACGCCGGGCGTCGCCACGCCGTCGCGGGTGCGCTGCGACTGGCCCATGCCGTCGCGGATCACCTTGCCGCCGCCGAACTTCACTTCCTCGCCGTAGCGCGCGTAGTCGCGCTCGATCTCGATGACGAGGCCGGTGTCGGCCAGGCGGATGCGGTCGCCCACGGTCGGGCCGTACATGTCGGCATAGGCCTGGCGCGTAATGGATGCCATTCAGTCGCCTCCCGCGGGCGCTGCCGGCGCCAGCGCGCCCATGACCTTGCCCTGGAAGCCGTGCACGATGCGGTCGCCGGCCAGCTCGACCAGTTCGACCGTGCGCCGCTGGCCCGGCTCGAAGCGCACCGCGGTGCCGGCGGCGATGTTCAGGCGCATGCCGAGCGCTTGCCCGCGCTCGAACTGCAGCGCATCGTTGACCTCGTAAAAGTGGTAGTGGGAGCCGACCTGGATCGGGCGGTCGCCGGCGTTGGCCACGCTCAGCAGCAGCGTGCGGCGCCCCGGGTTGAGGGCGATCTCGCCCTCTTCCAGCAGGTATTGGCCAGGGATCATCGCACCGGCGGTCATGCGAGTTCCGGCATCAGCAGCGACTTGTACCAGATCGCGGTGGCGCCGTCGGCATCCGCCGCCTCGTCGACGCGGGTGTAGCCCAGCCCATGGTACAGGTGCTCGGCGCCGGAACCGGCCTCCGTGTCCAGGAACAGCAGCGAGCGGCCCCGTTCGCGGGTCTCGGCTTCGGCCGCGCGCAGCAGCACGCTGCCGATCCCGCGCCGGCGCGCCCGGCTGTGCACCATCATCTTTTGCAGCTCGGCGCCGTCGCAGCCGTGCGGGCGCCGGTACAGCTCGAGCTGCACGGTGCCGACCAGCGTACCTTCGTGCGCGGCCGCCAGCAGCACGCGGCCGCCATCGGCGAGCGCGGCCTGCACCTCGTCCCAGTAGACATCGGCGTCGCAGCGCCGCAAGCCGGCCGGGAAACCCATGGCGGGGCAGCTGGCGAGCGCGTCCAGCAGCAGATCGGCCAGTTGCGCGCGCAGGGCGCCGGCGGCGGCGGCATCGAGTGATTGGATCTTCATGGCTGCACCTCCAGGCAATTCGGTTGGATCAGGGAATCGGGTGATGGACGGTCACCAGCTTGCTGCCGTCCGGGAAGGTGGCTTCGACCTGGATGTCGGGGATCATCTCCGGCACCCCTTCCATCACGTCGGCGCGCGCCAGGATCGTCGTGCCTTCGCTCATCAGCTCGGCCACGCTGCGGCCGTCGCGGGCGCCTTCCAGGATCGCCGCCGTGATCAGGGCCACCGCTTCGGGATAGTTCAGTTTCAGGCCGCGCGCGCGGCGGCGTTCGGCCAGCAAGGCGGCGGTGAAGATCAGCAGCTTGTCTTTTTCGCGGGGCGTCAGGTCCATGATGGTTCTCGTCGTCAGGTGTTCCAGATGCGCGGCACGCGGGCCGGGCACGCCATCAGGTGCGGCCGCAGCGCCTGCCAGACGCGCAACAGGCTGGCGCGCGCGGCTTCGCTGTCGTCGCCCAGGTGGCGCGCCACGAACACGCTCCTGGCCTGGCTCAGGCCGAGCGCCGGATCGGCGGCGCGCAGCGCGGCCAGGACCGGCGCCGGCAGCGGCTTGCCGACCGCGACCAGGGTCGCGCACACGCTGTGTCCGGCCAGGCCCAGCGGGCTGCGCATGGCGGCGCCGCCGTGCAGGATGCCCTGCTCCCACCAGACCAGGCGCCCGCCCTGGCGGATGCGGGTGCGCTGGCGCACCTGGCCGCGCTCGAAGCGCTCGCCGGCGGCGCGGCGGCCGAAGCACAGGATCTCGGCGCCGATGTAGCGCGCGTCCGGCGCCAGTTCGACCTCGTGTTCGAGCACGACGTCGGCGTCGTCGTAGAAAATGGTTTCCTGGGGCAGCCACTCGAGCGCGGCGCCGGCGCCGACGCGCAGGCGCACGTCCTGGCGCGACGCGTGTTCGCGGTGGCGGCCATTGGCGCGGTACCACTTGGCGGCGCCCGGGGTGGTGGCCAGCACCTGGGTCGAGGCGCCCAGGTCGAGGTCGAGCTCGAGGCGGTCGCCGCCGACCACGCCGCCCGGCGGATGGACCACGATCACGTGGCAGGCGCGCGGACCTTCCGGATACAGGGCTTTCTGGACCCGCAGCGGCCCACGGTGCGCGCGCCCGCTCAGGCGGGTGGTGCCGGCATCGTCATCGAAGCGCAGGCGCAGCTGCGCATGCCAGGACGGCGCGGGGGTGGACGGTTCGGAAGGGGTGCAATCGGGCATGCTCCTGTATCAGCACGAAGCGTGCCAAGGGAGATGCGCGGGTTGGGAGAAGGCGAACGGGCGTGCGACGGCACCGACGGGGGCGCTATGCACCAGCAAGTGCATGGCCGCACCACCTCGGTGCGGTTTGGTCGAGCTTGCCCGTCCAATAAGGACAGCGACGGCGCAAGCCAGGGAGAAACAGGATCAGTAGCGGCGGCCGCGCAGTCCGCGCACGCGGCGCACCGGCGCCTTGGCCAGTGCGGCACGCCGCTCGTCCAGGACACGCTTCCAGACCACCAGCTCGCAGCCCATGGCCAGGAACAGCGCGCACTGCGCCGGCGTGGCCAGCCCGATTGCATACAGGCCCAGGGCGGCCAGGAGAAAAACGAACGTACTTGCGCGTGGCATGGTTCCACCTTCGATGAATGCGTTGGACCCATCCTGCCACAGCGCGGCCCGGCTTGCAATCAGGGTTGCTGCCGTGCGAGCGCATCCCAGGCGTTGGCGGTGCTCAGGAACACGCGGCCGCTGAGCGCCTGCGGCAGGCTGGAGGCGCGCAGCCGGTCCATTACCGGCCCCTTGACCTCGGCCAGGTGCAGCGTCACGCCGCGGCGTGCCAGCGTACCGTTCAGTTCCAGCAGGCCGAACAGCGCCGAGGTGTCGATCGCGTTCACCGCCGACAGCACCAGCACCAGGTGGCGCACCCTGGGGTCGACCGCGAGTTCGTCCTCGATGCGGCCGGTGACCGCTTCCAGGTTGCCGAAGAACAGGCCGGCATCGACGCGCAGCAGCAGCACTCCGGGCTCGGTCTCGCCCGGATAGCGCTCGACGTTGCGGAAGTGCTCGGTGCCGGCGATACGGCCCAGCACCGCCATGTGCGGCCGGCTCTCGCGCCAGATCATCGCCCCCAGCGACAGCACCAGGCCCAGCACGACGCCGGCCTCGACCCCGAGCAGCAGCACCCCGCCCCCGGTGGCCGCCAGCGCCAGCGCGTCGGCGCGGTCGTAGCGCCAGGCGGTGCGCAGCGTGCCCAGCTCCAGCATGCCCAGCACGGCGACGATGATGGTGGCGGCCAGCACCGGCAGCGGCAGCCGCGCCAGCCAGCCGGTGGGCAGCACCAGCGCCCCGGCCAGCAGCGCCGCGCTGATCACGCTGGCCAGCTGGGTGCGCGCGCCGGCGGCAAAATTGACGGCGGAGCGCGACAGGCTGCCGGTGACCGGAAAGCCGCCCGACAGGGCGCTGCCGGCGTTCGCCAGGCCCAGGCCCACCAGTTCGCGGTTGGTGCGCAGCTTTTCGTAGCGCTTGAGGGCCAGCGTCTGGGCGCCCGACATCGCGATCAGGAAGCTCATGAAGCCGATCAGGAGCGCCGGCTTGCCCAGCGCCTGCCAATGGGCGCCGAACAGCGACGGCAGCAGCGCCAGGTCCAGCCGCGGCAGCCCGGACGGCACGGCGCCGATCACGCGCACCCCGGCGGCGTCCAGGCGCAGCGCGCCCACCAGCACGATCGCGCCCAGCACCAGCAGCATCGGCGCCAGCTTGGCCCCGATGTCGGCCGCGCCGGGCGCCAGGCCCAGCTTGCGCAGCAGGCGCGCGCCCCAGCGCCGCGCCAGCAGCAGGAAGGCGATGGCGCCGCCGCCGAGCGCCGCGCTGGGCCAGTGCGGCGCCAGGAACGAACCGCCCAGCAGCGTCTCGCACTGGCCGAGCGCGATCACGACCGAGGAGCCGAGCGTGAAGCCGCTCATCACCGGGCGCGAAAAGAAATTCGCCAGGAAGCCGACGCGCAGCAAACCGCAGGCCAGCAGCACCAGCCCGGTCATCAGCGCCAGCTGGCCGGCCAGCAGGCCGTACTCGGCGCTGCCGGGCGCCGCCAGCGGACCCAGGGCCGACGCCGTCATCAGCGCGATGATCGCCATCGGCCCCACCGACTGGCTGCTGCTGGTGCCGAACAGCGCGTACAGCAGCGGCGGCGCGATGCTGGCGTACAGCCCGGCCACCGGCGGCAGGCCGGCCACCAGCGCATACGCCATGCCCTGGGGGATCATCATCATGGCGACGATGACGCCGGCGCCGATGTCGCCGGGCAGGTCGGCGCGCCGGTAGCGCCTGAGCCATTCAAGCATCACGGGCGCCTCGCACACCGTGGCGGGCGGGCGCAAGGTCGCCCCGACAGCGCAGCCGTACCGACGTACGGCGAGCATCCCGGCGCGCCGTCACTGCATGGCCAGTTCGACGCAGTTGCGGCCGGCGCGCTTGGCGCGCGCCAGCGCGGCGTTCACGCGCTGCGCCAGCGAATCGCCGCTTTCCTGCTCGCCCAGCTGGGCCACGCCCAGGCTGACGGTGACGTGGTCGACGCCCGGGATCTCGGCCTCGGCGATCGCCAGGCGCACCTTCTCGGCCATCTTGAGCGCGTCGATGGCGCTGGTATGCGGCGCCAGGATCTGGAATTCCTCGCCGCCGGCGCGCACCAGCACGTCGCTGCCGCGCAGCACGGCCTGGGCCGCCTCGGCCACGCTGCGCAGCACCACGTCGCCGACCGGATAGCCGTAGCCGTCGTTGATGGCCTTGAAGCGGTCGATGTCGAAGGCGACCAGCGCCAGCGGCACGCGGTAGCGGCGCGCGCGCCGGATTTCCTTTTCCAGCAGCGCCTCGCCATGGCGGCGGTTGGCGATGCCGGTCAGCGCGTCGGTGGTCGAGATATACGTGACGCGCGCCAGCAGCTGTTCGTTTTCCAGGCCCAGCTCGGCCAGGCGCAGGCCCACCGCGGCCAGTTCGGCAACGTCGAGCAGGGTCGCGAATTCCTCGCGCGACAGGGGACGCGAGCGGTCCCACAGCAGCGAGATCGCGCCGCGCGGCGCGCCGGGGCCGTCGGCCGGGACCGCGACGCCGAGCGCCATCGCCGCGCCGTGGGCCTGGAGGGCGGCGGCCAGGTCCGGCTCGCCGGCCTGGGCCAGCGTGTCGAGCAGCACCAGTTCGCCGGTGGCGGCCGCCAGCAGGCCGGGGAAGGCATGGCGCAGCGGCGCCTGCAGCAGGCGGTCGCGGCGCTGCAGCAGCGTGGCCAGGGACAATGGAGCTTCCGTATCCGCCGCGCCCGCCCTGCCCTGCTGGGCTTCCAGTTGCAGGTCGCCCTCCGGCTTCAGGTGGAACAGGGCCGCGTGCAGCACGCCGGGCCACGCGGCCAGCGCCCGGCACACGCCTTCGCCCAGTCCCTGCACGTCCTCGGCGGCGCGCACCGCGGCCTGGACCCGCGCGCGCAGCGCCAGCAGCTCGCGCAGCTGGTCGGTGCTTTCCTGGAGCGCCGCGCCGCTTGCGGGTGCGGCCAGCTGGCGCGCCACGCAGGCGCGCAGCGCATCGTCCCCGATCGGGGTGACGGCATACGCGGCCGGGCCGAACGCCATCAGCGCCGGCAGCCAGCGCGCGTTCGCGTAAGGACACAGCAGCAGCACCGGCGCCCCGGCGCGGCGCGCCACCAGGTCGCCCAGCGCGGCCAGGTCGATGGCGGGCTCGAAGCGTTCGAGGTCGATCACCAGCAGGTCGGGCTGGCCGGCGGCGAGGCGCAGCGCGGCCGTGTCGGCGCCGTCGGCCAGCGCCAGCTCGCCGAACAGGGCGCCGCAGGCGTCGCCGAAATCGGCGCGCCGCTGTCCCATCGGGCTCACGTAGAGCGCGCTCTTTCCTGCATGTGTTTCTTCGGCTTGGCGATCCTGCCGTGACTCCTGCTGCGACATCTCTGCTCCTGGATTACCGTTACGGCAGCAAGTTTGCCACAGAGCACCCGCTCACGTGAAGCGCACGTGGCAAATGCCCGCATGTGTGTGGAAGCGCACCGTCGGCCGCCGCCCAGCAGGGGAATACTGGACGGATCACGAACAAGGAGGGCAACATGGCCAATCAGGACGACGTAGCGAACAAACAGAAGGCAATCCAGAACCGCCAGGACCAGGCCGACGGCAGCAAGCAGGAGAGCGGGTCCGGCAACGAGCAGAAAGCCGCGCAGACCGGCGTCGACCAGCCGTCCGGCGACTTCCCGTCGCAGCACCTGGCCAAGCCGGGCCTCGAAGCCCAGATGGAACTCAAGCCGAAATTCATGGCCGAGGGCTACAAGGGCAGCGGCAAGCTGGCCGGCCAGGTGGCGATCGTCACCGGCGGCGACTCCGGCATCGGCCGCGCGGTCGCGATCCTGTTCGCGCGCGAAGGCGCCGACGTTGCCATCATGTACCTGAACGAGCACGAGGACGCGGCCGAGACCCAGCGCTACATCGAGGCCGAGGGCCAGCAGTGCGTGACCGTCGCCGGCGACGTCAAGGACATGGAGTTCTGCCAGCAGGCGGTGGACCAGATCGTGGCCAGGTTCGGCCGCCTGGACGTGCTGGTGAACAACGCGGCCTTCCAGGAGCACGCCGATTCGCTGCTCGACCTCACCGAAGACCGCTTCGACGAGACCATGAAGACCAACATCTACGGTTACTTCCACATGGCCAAGGCCTGCCTGCCCTACATGAAGCGCGGCGCCGCCATCGTCAACACCGGCTCCGTCACCGGCCTGAAGGGTTCGAAGAAACTGCTGGACTACTCGACCACCAAGGGCGCGATCCACGCCTTCACGATGTCGCTCGCGGCCAACCTGCTGGACCAGGGCATCCGCGTCAACGCCGTCGCCCCGGGCCCGGTCTGGACCCCGCTGAACCCGGCCGACCAGTCGCCGGACGACATCGCCAAGTTCGGCCAGTCCACCACCTTCGGCCGCCCGGCCCAGCCCGAGGAGCTGTCGCCGGCCTACGTCTACCTGGCGTCGAGCGTGTGCTCCGGCTATGTAACGGGTGTCGTCCTCCCGATTACCGGTTCGGTAGGCGAATAAACAATAACGCAACGGGTGCCGAACGCGCCGGGCATCGCAGGCCGCGCATGCGGTCGCGCAGCAGCTCGTTCGAGGCCCCACCACAGGAGTTCAGTATGGCGAGAAGCATGTGGAAAGGCGCGATCAGCTTCGGGCTGGTCCATATTCCGGTCGAGATGTACCCGGCGGTCAGCGACAACGGCCTTGACCTGCACATGCTCGACCGGCGCGACTTCTCGCCGATCGGCTTCAAACGCTACAACAAGGACACCGGGAAGGAAGTCTCCTGGGACGACATCATCAAGGGCTACGAGTACAGCGACGGCGAATACGTCGTGCTGTCCGACGAGGACCTGCGCCGCGCCAATCCGGAAGCGACCCAGACCATCGACATCCTCGCCTTCGTGAATGCCGAACAGGTGCCGCTGATCTATTACGAACAGCCCTATTACCTCGCCCCCGGCAAGGGCGGCGACAAGGTCTACGCGCTGCTGCGCGAGACCCTGCGCGACGTCGGCAAGATCGGCATCGCCAACGTCGTCATCCGCGTCAAGCAGCACCTGGCGGCACTGGTGTGCGTGGGCGACACCATCGTCCTGAACACGCTGCGCTACCCGGACGAGATCCGCCCCACCGACGAGCTGCGCATCCCCGACGACAGTTCGAAGGCGGCCCAGGTGACGGAAAAGGAACTGCAGATGGCCCGTGCCCTGGTCGAGGGCATGAGCGAGAAATGGAAGCCGCAGCAGTACCACGACACCTACCGCGAAGACGTCATGGCGCTGATCAAGAAGAAGATCGCCGCCAACCAGACCAAGACCATCACCGAGCCGGAACCGGACCAGGACAAGCCGGCCAAGAGCAACGTCATCGACCTGGTGGCGCTGCTGCAGGCCAGCCTGGGCAAGAAGCCGTCGAAGGCCGCGGCCGATGACGACGACGACGACGACCCGCCGCCGCGCAAGTCGCGCAAGCCCTCCAGCGACGAGGATGACGATGCAGGCGACGCGCCGCCGCCGCGTGCGCGCAAGGCGCCCGCGCGCGGCACTGCGCATGCGACGGCTGCCAAACGGACCACGGCCACCAAGGCTGCCGCCAAGCCGGCTGCGAAGCCGGCTACAAAGCGCACCGCGTCCGCCAAGACCGCGACCGCCGCCAAGGGCACGGCCGCGAAATCGGCCGCTGCGAAGTCGGCCACGGGAAACGTGCCGGCACGGCGCAGAAAGGCGGCCTGAGTGGATTGGAACGCCTTGATCGATTTCCTGCAGTGGCCGGCCATGGTCATCACGCTGTGCGCCGCCTTTTTAGTCGGCGCGCGGCGCGCCAACCGGCGCATTTTCGGGTTCTATACCTTCATTCTCAGTAACGCCCTGTGGATCGTCTGGGGCATCCATGACGGGGCCTGGGCGCTGATCGCGCTGCAGCTGGGCTTGCTGGCAATGAACGTGCGCGGCATTTTCAGGAACGACACGGCCGCGTGAGGGTGACGATAACTGATTCGTATTGCAAACGCAGCATGGGTTCCCGCTTGCGCGGGAACGCCGTGCTTGTGACGTTTACTTTTTCGTCGGCTTGAATCCCAGCGTCTTCATCGCCCTGGTCAGCGTGGTTGCACTCTTCTCGTAATCCGCCCACGGCGCATTGCCCTCTTCCAGGCGCGACTCGACTGTCCGCACCGTCCAGTGCGCGCCGGAGGTCAGCGCCGGCAGCTCGTCCCAGCGCACCGGTACCGAGATCCCCAGCCCCGGACGCACGCGCACCGACCAGGCCGCGACCGTGGTGGCGCCGCGGCCGTTGCGCAGGTAGTCGATGAAGATGCGGCCGACACGGTTCTTGGCGCCGCTCTTGCCCGCGAAGCGGTCCGGCAGCGTCTTGGTCAGGTGGTTGACGATCGCATGCGAGAAGTCTTTCACCGTGTCCCAGTCCAGCTTGGGCTTGATCGGCACCACCACGTGCAGGCCCTTGCCGCCGCTGGTCTTCAGGAAGGGATTCAGGCCGAGCTCCTGCAGGAAGGCGCGCACCACCTGGGTCCCTTCCTGCACCTGCGCCCATTCGACCCCCTCGCCGGGGTCGAGGTCGAACACGATGCGGTCCGGCGTGTCGTAATGGTCGGCGGTGGCGTTCTGGCTGTGGATCTCGACCACGTTCCATTGCGCGCTCGACAGCAGGCCTTCGAGGGTCGCGATCCGGGTCATCCGCGGGTGCTCGGGGTCGAGCGCCTGGTCCATCTGGGCCACGCCGGGCATCTTGCGGGTGTCGGCAACGTGCTTCTGGAAGAACAGTTCGCCGCCCACGCCCTCGGGCGCGCGCACCAGCGACACCGGCCGCCCTTCCAGGTGCGCCATCATCAGCTGGCCGACCAGCGCGTAGTAGCGCACCAGGTCCAGCTTGGTGACGCCGCTTTCGGCGTCCATCACGCGCTCGCCGTGCGTGACCTTGAAAGCGGTGGGCATCCCTTCCGGCAATTGCGATAGTTGCGATGCGGCGGCCGTGGTCTTCGACAATGTGGCGCGGCCCGACTTCTTCGGCTTGGCGTCCGGCTCGGGCGCGGCATTGCCGGCTTGCTGGTTCGATGCGATCATGGCTTCTGCCTCCTGCACGTGTCTGGCCTGCTCGCGCACGACGCTGCGCGCCGGCTTGTCCTTGCGCAGCCCCTGGAACACCGGATGGCGGATCGCATCGGCGAGGGTCCACTCCGAAAAACTGACCTCGGCCACCAGTTCCGGCTTGACCCAGTGGCTCTTGCGGCCCGGTACCGCGCGCGGCGGGAACGGGTTCTTGTCGGTGCCGATCGCTTCCAGCACCTCGCGCAGGTGGCGCAGCGAGGCGCCGTTGAAGCCGCTGCCGACGTGGCCGGCGTAGCGCAGCACGCCTTCGTCGTCGTAGTAGCCCAGCAGCAGCGAACCGATGCCGGTGCGCGATCCTTTCGGGTCGGTGTAGCCGCCGATCACGAATTCCTGGCGCATGCCGCATTTCAGCTTGATCCACTCGGGCGAACGGCGCGTCACGTAGCGCGCATCGCGGCGCTTGCCGATCACGCCTTCCAGGCCGACCTGGCAGGCCGCCGCCACCAGCTGGGTCGGGTCGTCGCCGAATTCGGCGGAAAAGCGCACCATCTCCGACGGCTTCTTCGCCAGTGCGGCTTCCAGCAGCAAACGGCGTTCGTCCAGGCGCACGTTGCGGATGTCGTGGCCCTTGAAGTACGGGGCGTCGAAAACGAAGTAAATGATGTGCGCCTTGTTGGTGCCGTCGAAGGCGAGCTGCAGCAGGTTGAAGTTGGGCTTGCCGTTGTCGTCGTGGACCACGATCTCGCCGTCGTACCAGCCGTCCGGCAGCTTCATCTTCGCTATTTCCTTCTGCAGCGGTTTCAGCTTGTCGGTCCAGTCGTTGCCGTTGCGGGTGATCAGGCGGATGTCCTTGCCTTCGATGCGGGTCAACATGCGGTAGCCGTCGAACTTGATCTCGTAGATCCATGCCTCGGGATCGGTGGGCGGGCCGTCGACCAGCGTGGCCAGCTCCGGCGCCAGGGTCTCGGGCAGTCCGGCCTCGACGGCGCCGTCGGGCATCGCGCCCTTCTTCGGCTTGGCCGGCTTGTCGGCTTTCGCGGCCTTGGCTGCCTTCTTCGGCTTGGCGCCCTTCTCTTCCGCCTTCAGCTCGGCCACCTTGGCGCGCGCCGCGGTCTTTTCGCCGGGACCGGCCGGCATCGGCAAGTCCTTGACGCTGTCCGGGAATGCGTCGACCAGCGAGAATTCGCTCGCCGGACGCGCGTACTCGTCGTTCTCCTTGATCAGCAGCCAGGGTTCCTGCTTGTCGTCGCCCCGGCCCTTCATGCGCACCAGCACCCAGCGCCCGCGCATCTTGTGGCCGTGGATCTCGAACTTGACCTCGCCCCTGGCGAAGCCCTGGCGCGGGTCGCCGATCGGTTCCCAGGTACCCTTGTCCCAGACGATCACCTTGCCGGCGCCGTACTGCTGCGGCGGGATCGTGCCCTCGAAGTCGGCATACGAGATCGGGTGGTCCTCGACGTGGACCGCCATGCGCTTGTCGTGGGTGTCGTAGCTGGGGCCCTTGGGGATGGCCCAGCTTTTCATGGTGCCGTCCAGCTCGAGCCGGAAGTCGTAGTGCAGGCGGGTCGCCCAGTGCTTCTGGATCACGAAGGTCAGCGCGCCGGTACTGGTTTCGCCGCCGTCCTCCGGTTCCGAAGTGATCGAGAAATCGCGTTTGGATTTGTACAGCTTGAGTGCGTCGGGCATGGTGTCACCTGGGGAGGCTCATGATGACGCAGTGTACGGCGGGGGTGCGGGCGGGACTGTACGGCAGTTAACGGTGCGCCCAGGGTGCGCCCAGGGTGTGCCCAGGGCGTGCCCCCAAGTGGTCCGCGCCCCATGCACATCGCCCCTGCGCAGGCAGGGGCGACGGATTATGGCCGGCAGTGGAAGGAGACGTCGTTACTTGCGCTCGCCCGCCGTCTTGTCGCGCGCCGCCCTGAACTCCGAATCCCTGCCCCAGTTCGGCCAGGCCTTCGATTCCGCCAGGTCATGCCCCAGTTCGTACAGGATGCCGAGGTCGCGCCGCATGCCCTCGAAGGTCCATTCGGTTTTCCACTCGTCCGACGGCTGGTGGTAGTCGTTGGCGACGTACTTTTCCTCGGCCGCCTTGCCCGCCGCGGCGCCGCCCTGGATCCAGGTTTCGCCGGAGCCGAAGGAGATCGCCGGCACGCCCTGCTTGGCGAACGGGAAGTGGTCGGAGCGGAAGAAGTGGCCGGCTTCCGGCTTCGGGTCCGGCGCGTAGCTCACTTTATAGGCCTTGGCCTTGGCCACCAGCTGGTCCAGCAGGTCGACCTTGGCGTTGCCGGAAATGGTGAAGTCGCGCGTCGGCCCGTAGGGGCTGAGGGCGTCCATGTTGATCACGCCGACGGTCTTGGCCAGCGGGTACACCGGATTCGACGCGTAGTATTCGGAACCGAGCAAGCCCTTCTCTTCCGCGGTCACGGCCAGGAACACCACGCTGCGCTTGGGCGCCGGCGCGGCGCCGTAGACGCGGCCCAGTTCCAGCAGCGCCGCGATGCCGGTCGCATTGTCGACCGCGCCGTTGTAGATCTTGTCGCCCTTCGCGTCCGGCAGGCCGATGCCGAGGTGGTCCCAGTGGCCGCTGTAGATCACGTATTCGTCCGGGCGCTCGCTGCCTTCGCGCAGCGCCACCACGTTCTTCGAGGTGATCACCTGGGCATCCACGCCGTACTGGCCGGACAGGGTCACGCCTTTCAGTTCGACCGGCTTGAAGGCGCGGCCCCGGGCCTGGCGCTTGAGCTTGTCGAAATCGAGGCCGGCGCGCCCGAACAGGGTCTTGGCCAGGTCGCGCTGCATCCAGCCTTCCACGGGTGCGTGGGCCTGGGCCGCGTTCTTGCGCACGATGTCGTACATGACGTTGGTGTTCGAGTTCTTCACCGTGGCCCAGCCGTAGGACGCTGGGGCGGTCTCGTGCACGATGATGGTGCCGAGCGCGCCGCGGCGTGCCATCTCCTCGAATTTATAGGTCCAGCGCCCGTAGTAGGTCATGGCCTTGCCGCCGAATTCGCCCTTGCCGGTTTCGAAGTCGGGGTCGTTGATCAGCACCACCGCCAGCTTGCCCTTCAGGTCGACGCCCTTGAAGTCGTCCCACTTGCGCTCCGGCGCGGTCACGCCGTAGCCGACGAAGACCAGCGGCGCATCCTTGAACTCGACGCTCCTGGCGCCGGTCATGGCCGCGCGCACGGCGATTTCCTCGCCCTGGGTCAGCGCCTGCGCCTTCTTGCCGTCGCTGAAGCTGAGCGTCACCGGACCCTTGATCTCGAAGCGGCCCAGCGGCACGTCCTGGGTCCAGCCGCGCTGGCCGTTGACGACGTCGCCGCCCGGCTTCAAGCCGGCCTGGGTGAATTGTTCGACCAGGTAGGCCACGGTCTTGGTTTCGCCCGCGCTGTTGGGGGCGCGGCCTTCGTACTCGTCCGACGACAGCACCTTGACGTCGTGCGACAGGTGGCTGGCTTCGATCGTGACGGGCGCCGCGTGCACGATGGCGGCGGAGGTGGCGAAGGCGGCGAGGACCAGGAGGGCAAGCTTTGTTTTTCTCACGGCAGATCTCTTAGGCGTCGATGTTGGAAAGGGAAAATGCCTCCTGAGTATGGTTAAATTAATTTCTACTGTCAAACATTCAACGTTTTCCCGAATTCATCTATATTAGCGGCTGTTTCAGCGACTATTCCAGCGACCATCCGGCCATCCATTTTCGACGACAAGAGCTTCCGTGAAATCCATCCGTCCCGCCCTCGCACTTGCCTTCCCGCTTGCCTTCGCCGGCGTCGTTCCCGGCGCCCTGGCCCAGGTCCAGTCCCAGGTCCAGGATGCACCCTCCGACCCGGTCGCGACGCTGGTCGGCCAGCTCGACCTGCCGCGCTACAAGGCGACGATCAAGGAATTGACCCGCTTCGGCGACCGCCGCCAGGGCACCGAACGCAATCGCAAGGCCCTGGACTGGATCGAAGCCCGGCTCAAGTCCTATGGCTGCGCCACCGAACGCGTGCGCTACGAGTACAAGGCGGCGCCGCGCGTGCGTCCGGCGAATACCGGCGGCGGCCGCGCCGGCCCGTCCGGGCAAGGCGGCAGCACCCTGTTCGGCACGCGCGGTCCGATCGGCGTCAACGGCGACCCGCTGCTGCAGCCGGACGAGCGCCTGCGCAAGCTGAACGCGGAAGAACCGTCGCCGCAGGGCGGCCCGCGCGAGGAAGTGTTCTGCACCAAGGTCGGCAAGACCCGTCCCGACGAGATGTACATCGTCGCCGCCCACATGGACGGCCTCGGCTACGGCGAAGCGGCCAACGACGACGCCTCCGGCACGGCGCTGGTGATGGAACTGGCGCGCATCCTGAGCGCGCCCGGCGTCACGACCGAGCGCAGCATCCGCTTCGCCTTGTGGAACAACGAGGAGACCGGCCTGAACGGCGCTGCCGCCTACGTCGAGCAGCGCAAGGACCTGCAGGGCATCGAATCGCCGAAGGGCTCGGGACGCTATCCGGAACCGCGCTGGCTGGGCATGATCCAGCACGACATGATGATGTTCGACCACGGCATGCCGGTGGCGCAACTGGACGCGTCCGGCAAGCCGGTGCTGGACGCGAAAGGCCAGCCGCTGGCCGTGCCGCCAGCCGGCCAGCGGCGCGAAGCCGACGTCAACATCGAATTCCAGGCGACCGCGAAGCAGGCCGAAGGCGCGCAGAAGCTGGCCTGGCACTTCCGCGGCGCCAACGAAAAGTACGCGTCGCACTACCCGGCGGCGGTCGGCCAGCACATGACCAACACCGACTCGACGCCGTTCATGGACCATGTGCCGTCGATCTCGCTGCGCGAGAACGAGCGCGGCATGCAGATCGGCGCCGGCTGGAACCCGCACTGGCACCAGCCGACCGACCTGTTCGCCAACTACACCGACGACGACTTCATGCTGGGGCTGAACGCGGCCCAGACCACGCTGGCCGGGGTGGCGCAGCTGGCGGGGGCGAAGATATCGAAGTGATGCGACGAGGGTGAGTTGTAAGCGGATGTAAGCCTGTCAACCGGCACCCCGGCCGCTGCGTTTTTCGGTACAGCAGCACGGGAATCGTCCCAGGACTTCAACAACAAACTGAAGGAAACACCGCCATGAGCAAGATCGTCGCTACCCTGATCGCAGGCCTGTTCGCCACCTCGGCATTCGCCGCCCAGTCGACCGCTACCTCGCCGACCACGACGACGACGCCGGCGGCCAAGGCCGATGCCAAGGAAGCCAAGAAGGCCGCCAAAGCCGATGCCAAGGTAGAGAAGACCAGCGCCGAAGCCAGGTCGGACGTCGCCGAAGCCAAGGCCGACGCCGCCAAGACCAAGGCCAAAGCCCACAAGAAGGCCGAAAAGGCCAAAGCCGATGCGACCGCCGACAAGGCAGAAGCGCACGCGGACAAGAAAGCCGACACGGCGGCAGCACACTAAGCCCAGCGGCTCAAGCCCCTCCACCTCGGAAAGACAGGGTTCGCCCTGTCTTTTTTTCGTCCCGCGTTTCGTCTTACAATGGTGTTTCCGTACTTTGGGAACCGTCATGCATCGTATTGCTCATCGTATTGTCTTCCTTGATCGCGACAGCCTGCTCGCGAACGTCCGCCGTCCCGCCTTCGAACACGACTGGCAGGACTACCCGGCCACCGCACCGCATGAAGTCCTCGAGCGCCTGCGCGGCGCCACCATCGCGATCACCAACAAGGTGCCGCTGCGCGCGCCCGAACTCGCGCAGCTGCCGGACTTGAAGATGATCGCCGTGGCCGCCACCGGCACCGACAACGTCGACCTGGCCGCCTGCCGCGAGCGCGGCATCGTGGTCGCCAACATCCGCGATTACTCGGTGGTCTCGGTGCCCGAGCACTGCTTCGCGCTGATGCTGGCGGTGCGGCGCAACCTGCGCGCCTACGCCGCCGACGTCGAGGCCGGGAAATGGGAACGCTCGACCCGCTTCTGCCTGCTCGACCATCCGATCGGCGACCTGGCCGGCAGCCGCCTCGGCATCGTCGGCTACGGCGCGCTGGGCCGGCGCGTGGCGCAGATCGGACGGGCGTTCGGGATGGAGATCGCGGTGGCCTCGCGCTCGCCGGTGACCGATGCCGACGTCCTGGCCTTGCCGCTGGCGGAACTGCTGGCGACCTCGGACGTGGTCAGCTTGCACCTGCCGCTGACCGGGCAGACGCGCGACATGATCGGCGCGCGCGAGCTGGCGTCGATGAAGCGCAGCAGCATCCTGATCAACACCGCGCGCGGCGGGCTGGTCGACGAGGCGGCGCTGGCCGAGGCGCTGGCGAACGGCGTCATCGCCGGGGCGGGCTTCGACGTGTTGAGCAAGGAGCCGCCGGTGCCCGACAACCCGCTGCTGCGGCTGCGGCTGCCGAATTTCGTGCTGACGCCGCACGTGGCCTGGGCCTCGAGCGGGGCGATGCAGACGCTGGCGGATATGCTGGTCGATAACATCGAGGCGTTCGTGGCCGGCGCGCCGAAGAACGTGGTTTGAGCGGACCTTCGCCGGACATCAGGTCACGCCGGGCACCTCCGGTACCGCCACCGCCCGCAGCGGCAGGTCCAGCAGGAACACCGTCCCCTCGCCCACGACGCTGTCGACCCGGATCGTCCCGCCCAGCAGCGTGGTGACGATGGTCCAGGCGATGTTCAAGCCCAGCCCGGTCCCGCCCTGCCCCATGCGCGTGGTGAAGAAGGGATCGAACACGCGCGCCAGGTGCTCCGCGGGGATGCCGCGCCCGTCGTCGCGGAACACGATGCGCACGCGCTCGTCGTCCAGGCGCGCTGCCGACAAGGTCATGGTGCCGCCGCGCGCATCGAAGGCATGCAGCAGCGCGTTGTTGACGAAGTTGATCAGGACCTGGCCGAAGGGGCCCGGATAGCTGTCCATTTCGATGCCGGGTTCGATCCGTACTTCCAGGGTGTGCCCGGCGCGGCGTACGTGGTTCATCATCGTGGCCAGGATTTCGTGGCAGGCCTGGGCCAGGTCGAAGCGGCGGCGCTGGGTGCTGGCCTGGTCCACCGACACCTGCTTGAAGCTGTTCATCAGGTCGGCCGCCGCGTGCAGGCTGCGCACGATCAGGGCGCTGGCCTCGCGCGCGGCGCCGATCCAGCCTTCCAGGTCGGATTTCCTGAGGTCGTTGCGGGCGAAGCGGCCGGCCAGCGCGTCGGTCTTGTCCTGCAGCGTGCTCGCCATCAGCAGGCTGTTGCCGATCGGGGTGTTCAGTTCGTGCGCCACGCCGGCCACCAGCGCGCCGAGCGAGGCCAGTTTTTCGGCCGCCGCCAGCTGGGCCTGGGTTTCCTTCAGCTGGCGGTAGGCGTCGGCATTGTCGAGCGCCACGCCGACGTAGGCGGCCAGGGTACTCAGCATGTCGAGCTGCACGTGGCGGTAGGCGGCGGGACGTCCGCTTTGTACCGTGATCACGCCCAGCACGCGCGCCCCGACCGCGACCGGCACGCAGATCAGCGAGCGCGGCGCCGGCCAGGTATCGGTATCGGTATCGGGAGCGGCATCGGCGCCGTGCAGGTAAGGCCCGGCGTCGCGTTCCACATCGTCGATCAGGATCTCGTCGCCGCTGCGCTGGCAGTATTCGGCCAGGCGCAGCACGCGCGCCGCGCTGCGCTGGGCGTAGTCGACACGCTGCCCGTCCACCATCGCGTACGGATACTGGAGGACGCCGCCGCCGCCCACGCCGTCGGCGCGGCGTGCCACCCCGATGGCGAACACGCCGGCGTCCATCAGCCGGCATACCTGGTGATATACGTTGTCCATGATCGCCTCGCTGTCCAGGTTGGCGGTCAGTTCGCGCCCGATGTCGGACAGCAGCGCGACCGTGCGCCGCGCTTCTTCCACCGCCTCCTTCTGCGCTTCGGCTTCCTGCTTGCGGCGTTCGGCGCTTTCCTTCTGCAGCACCAGTTCGGCGGTGCGCGCCCCCACCTGGTGTTCCAGGCGCGCGGTCCGCTGCACCAGCACGCGGATGCGCAGCCGGTAGAGGGCGAACGCGCTGCCCAGCACCAGCAGCGCCGCCAGCAGGCGGAACCACCAGGTCATCCAGAACGCCGGCGCGATGGCGATCGCCAGTGTGGCCGGCTGCGCGTTCCAGACCCCGTCCTTGTTGGCGGCGCGCACCTCGAACACATAGGCGCCGGGGTCGAGGTTGGTATAGGTGGCGAAGCGCTTGCCGGCGCCGGTCTCGGTCCAGTCCTGGTCGAAGCCGCGCAGGCGGTAGGCATAGCGGTTGGCGGCCGGATCGGCGTAGTGCAGCGCCGCGAATTCCAGCGTGAACACCGATTCCCTGTAGTCCAGTTCGACCGCGTGCGCGTTGCTGACAGCGCCGTCGGGGAAGCGTGGCCGGTTGAATACCAGGAAGTCGGTGATCGCCACCGGCGGCGCATACGGGTTGTCGCGGATCGCCTCAGGCTGGAACGACGTCATGCCGCTGACGCCGCCGAAGTGCAGTTCGCCGTCGGCGCCGCGCGCGGCCGAACCGATGAAATACGAGCCGTCGATCAGGCCGTCCTTGGCACTGTAGGTCTTGAACTTGCCGCTGGCCGGATCGAGCCGGGTGAGGCCGGCGGTGGTGCTGACCCACAGCAGGCCGCGTCCGTCCTCGAGCACGGCGCCGATCGGCACCTGCTCGCGCGTGCCGGTCACCGGGAACAGCCGGAAGCGGATGGCGCCCGCCGGCGTGCGTTCCATCCGGTGCAGGCCGGCCGCGGTGCCGACCCAGACCTCGCCGCGCGCACTTTCGAACAGGGTGTACACGCGGTTGTGGCGCAGGCTGCCGGGGTCGCGCGGGTCGTGGCGGAAATGGGTGAACTTGCCGCTGGCGCGGTCGAGGCGTTCCAGGCCGTTCTCGGTGCCGATCCAGACCGCGCCGGCGCGGTCTTCGAGCAGCGCGAAGCCGTAGTTCTCGCCCAGGCTGTCCGGATCGGCCGGATCGTGGCGCCAGGCGCGCAGCATGCGGTCGTCGGCGTCGAGCAGGAACAAGCCGCCGCGGGTGGCGACCCAGAGGGCGCCGTGGCGGTCCAGCATCAGCGACTGCACGTGGCCGGCGCCGGCCTCGCTGCCCAGCGCCACCTGGGTGAAGCGCCCGCTGGCGGCGTCGCGCCAGGCCAGGCCGCTCGGGCCGCCCACCCACAGCTTGCCGCGTCCCGGCAGCACCGCCATGATCACATCGTCCGGCAGGCTGCCGGGCCTGGCCGGGTCGTGCCGGATCCGCTCGACCCGGCCGCTGAGCGGTTCCACGTGCAGCAGGCCGGCGCCGGTGGTGCCCATCCACAGGCGGCCATCGGCATCGGCGGCCACCGCGCGGATCTTGCGCGCGTTCGGTTCGGCCAGCTGCGCCGGCGACAGGTCGAAGCGGCCGAAACCACCGCTGGCCAGGTCGGCGCGGTTGACGCCGCCGGACATGGTGCCGACCCACAGCGTGCCGGTACGGTCGACCCAGACCGCGCGCACCTGGTTGTCGGACAGCGTATGGCGGTCGAGCGGCTGGTTGACGTAATCGACGAAGCGTCCGCCGGCCGGATCGCGCCATTTCAGGCCCGCGAGATCGGTGCCGACCCACAGGTTGTCGCCACGGTCGTGGTAGAGCGCGTTCACGCGCACGTCGCCGATGCCTTCGCGCGCATCCAGGCGATGGCGCCGGACCGGTGCCGCCGGCATGCCGTCGCCCAGGCGCCAGGCTTCGAGGCCGGCGGCGGTGCCGATCCAGAGCGTGTCGCGCGGTCCCATCGACAGCGCGGTGACGGTGTTGCGGCGCGGGTCGACGGTGCGCACATCGCCCTGGCCGGCGCCGTCGATATCGTGGTGGGAGAAACCGGCGGCGCCCGCCGCCATGTGATCGAGCCCGACGCCGCTGCCCACCCACAGGCCGCCGCGCCCGTCGAGTGCCAGCGCGGTGACGCGGTCGTCGCGCAGGCTGGCGCCGTCGGGACCGTCGTGGCGGTAGGTGCGCAGGCGGCCGCTGGCAATGTCGAGGTGGACCAGGCCGTCGCCGGTGCCGACCCACAAGCCGTCCTTGCCGTCGCCGATGATGGCGCTGATGGCGGTGTTGTGCGCGCTCCCGGGGCCACCCCCGCCGCCGGACAGGTCGTGGCGCACGAAGCGCTGGCTGGCGGCATCGAAGCGCACCAGGCCGCCGCGCGTGCCGAACCACAGGCCTCCGTCGCGGTCTTCGTAGGACGCCTGCACGTAGTTGTCGGGCAGGCTGGCGGCATCGGCCGGATCGTTGCGGAACACCCGGTAGCGATAGCCGTCGAAGCGCGCCAGGCCGGCCTGGGTGCCGAGCCACATGAAGCCGGTGCGGTCCTGCAGGATGGTCACCACGGATTCCTGCGGCAAGCCCTCTTCCACGCCGAGATGCTGGAAATGCAGGCTGCGCGGCGCCGCCGCCGCCGCCGGGCCGGACAGGCCGAAGGCCAGCAGGCCGGCAACCAGGCGCCGGAACATGATCGAAACGAGACGGGACATGATCGAAGGTTGGCGAGGATAGACATAATCTACCAGAAGCCCCGGCCCGCATTCACAAAGTGTTGTTTAAAATTAAGACTTTCACATCCGGGATGCCACTGCTATAATTCCCTCCGGGCGGCTGTAGCTCAGCTGGATAGAGTACTTGGCTACGAACCAAGGGGTCGTGGGTTCGATTCCTGCCAGCCGCACCAACTTCTTCAGGACGAATGGCCCGGAAAGCGATTTCCGGGC
>Ga0308170_10001402_pt1 | contig 23155 bp, 19 predicted proteins | sample PhyBR2_2_FD_202136 | JGI IMG/M metagenome (GOLD analysis project Ga0308170, IMG submission 202136) | Phyllosphere microbial communities from UC Gill Tract Community Farm, Albany, California, United States - DLSLSB.R2 | ecosystem: Host-associated > Plants > Phyllosphere > Unclassified | place...
GAAGCGCCGACGCTGTGGCGCCAGAACGGCTACGTGGCCGACTGGGCCATCGTCGACGAGGTGCTGGTGCTCACGAAGGTCAGCAGGGAGTCGATCGCGCGCCTGTTCGCCGGGGTAGGCCTCCCGGTAGGGGCGCGCTGGTTCAGCGGTTACATCTGCGCCTGGCGCGGCGAGCGGCGCCGTACCGGGTATCCGCCGCGGACCTACTTCGACGACGAGATCGTCTTCGAGATCGAGGCCGGCAGGGTCACGCGGTCGTGGACGCTCGACCTGCGCGGGGTTCGCGGACAGACCGCGGAAGAATTACGGCTGTCGCTGCCCGCCTTCCTGTGGCCGAAATCCGAAGGCTAGATCCCGGCGTACCATTCGTAGCCGAGGTCTTCCCAATACCCGCCCTTGCCGCCGCGGACAGGTTCGAGCCGCGCCACCACATCGATCCGCATCAGGTACTTGGCCTGCTTGTAGCCGAGCTGGCGCTCGACCCGCAGCCGCAGCGGGGCGCCGTTCTTCACCGGCAGGGCTTCGTCGTTGAGGGCATAGGCCAGGATGGTCTGGGGGTGCACTGCCTCGACGAGGTCGATGCTTTCGTAATACGTCGATCCCGGCGCCTGCAGGTCCGAGCCGTCCATCGGATCGGCGCAATGGAACACGACATAGCGCGCCGCCGGCAGCGGCCCCGCCCGCGACAGCAGGTGGCGCAGCGGCACGCCGGTCCACTTGCCGATCACGCTCCAGCCCTCGACGCAGTCGTGCCGCGTGATCTGGGTGCGCGAGGGTAGCGCCTGCAGTTCGGCCAGGCTGTATTGCGCCGGCCGCGCGACCAGGCCGCCGAGCTGCAGGCGCCAGTCGCGGAACTGGCCGGCGAGGAGGCTGCGGTACAGGCGGCTGTCCGGCATCGCCGTGCCGTTGCTGCGGAACTCGGCGGCGATCTCGTCCTCGCTAAATTCCTGGGCCATGGCGTCGCGCCCCGTCAGCAGCGCCTGCGCGCGCCGGCTGAGGAACTGGGCGTTGCGCAGCGTGCCGTTGAAGGCCTCGCTGTCCGCCAGGCGATCGCAGCCGGCCAGCGCCCCCGGCAGGGCCGAGCCGGCGGCCAGTTGCAGGAAGCGCCTGCGGGTCAGCACGCTCATGGCCCCTCCTCCTCGTGCTTCTTGTGCCCCTCTTCCGGCAGGCGGTAGTAACCCGTGATCATCGAGCGCAGATTGTTCCATAGCCCGGTGACGATCACTTCGAACACATGCACGGCGACGAAGGCCAGCAGCAGGAAGGCCGCCGCGAAATGCAGGGTGCGGGCGGACTGGCGCCCGCCGAGGATGCCGACCCAGCCGCCGAACAGGCTGTCCAGCCGCGGCGACATGCCGAACCCCGCGAGGACGATCAGCGGAAGCAGGACGAAGATCACGACGAGGTAGCTGAGGTTCTGCAGCACGTTGTAGCGCTGCGCGGCTTCGCCGGCGGGATGGCGCAACAGCAGGTGGTCCCTGAGCGAGCCGCCGATGCCGCGCAGTTCGGACCTGCGCGGCACCAGGTCGCGCCGCAGGTGGCCGCCGAAGATCGTATAGGCCACATAGGCCACGCCGTTGAGCACGAAGATCCAGGCGAAGAACAGGTGCCAGTTGCGCGCGGTGGCCAGGTATTGGCGGCCCGGGATCGTCGCCCAGGACGGGAAGGCGCGTTCGGTCTTGTGCGCTGCGCCCTCGACGCGCGAGGCGCCCAGCACGCCGTCCGTATCGAAGACGTGGGCGCCGACCTCGGTGATGCCGCGCGGCTCGCCATCGGGTCCGGGACGGGCCGTGATCGACAGCAGCGGCGCGTCGAAATCCGAGTCCACGCCCCAGTAGAGGTGGGGGTGGGCGTTGAAGATGCCGAGCCCGCTCATCAGCATCAGGAAGAAGCTGATGACGTTAATCCAGTGCAGGATGCGGACCGGCAGGCGGTGCCGGTAGAACGGCCGGGACATCCGGATTCACAGGAAAGTCTTGGCCTGGCTGAGGACGGCATCGCAGACCCGTTTCGCGATCTGCGCCTTCAGCGCGCCGCTGCCCAGGTCCATCGACTCGCCGTTACTGCCGTGCAGCAGGCCCTTCATGCCGTCGCCGTAGCCGGGGTCCTGGCTCCGGCCGCCTCCGGGCAGCTTGCCGATGAGCTTATCCTTGATGGCAGCCGGGTCGTCGCCGCCCAGATAATTGTTCGTGATGCAGTACTGCAGCAGGCCCGCCACGTTTCCCACGCTGCCGGACGTCATCGGCGTATCCGTCATGCCGGCCAGCCCCTTCAGGGCGTCGGTCTGATTGCCCTTGCCCAGCACGCCCTCGAGCTGGGCGTTCGCGCCCGCCACCGGCAACATGGCTGCCAGCGCCAGCGCGGCGAACCGCCAAATCGGATATTTCATCATCGACCTCCGCCTCGTCTCGCCGCCATGCTGGAGCAGCGTGGCGGAAAACGCAATTGGCCTTTGGTCCTATAAATCGATCGGCCCCGCCTGCGCTCCGCGCTTGCCTTCGAATTCGACGAAGGCCTCGCGCACCGCCTCCATCAATTCTTCCTCGATCCACGGCTTGGTGAGGAACTTGAAGATCGAACCGCGGTTCACGGCGTCCGTTACCGACTGCAGGTCGGTGTAGCCGGAAAGCACCATCCGCACCGCGTTCGGATACATCTGCTTCACCCGCGACAGGAATTCCGTCCCGCTCATGCCGCGCATGCGCTGGTCGCACAGGAGCACGCCGACCTCGGTGGTGGCAAGGATCTCGAAGGCCTCGTCGGCACTGCTCGCCACCAGCACCCGGTAGCCGCTATGGCGCATCGCGCGCCGTACCGCCGCCAGCAGATGGGCTTCGTCGTCCACATACAGCAGCGTGCGCGCGTAGGGCTTGGGCCGCAGCTTCTCCAACGCCAGCGATTTCTCTTCGCGCAGCATGCGCGCGCAGTCGGCGGCAGGCGCCGGACGGCCGAACAGGTAGCCCTGCATCGCATCGCAGCCGTTCTGCGCCAGCAGCGCCAGCTGGCCCTCGGTCTCCACCCCTTCCGCGATCACTTCGAGCCGCAGCCCGTGGGCCAGGGCGATCACGGCGCGCGAGATCGACAGGTCGTCCGGATCCGAGATCAGGTCGCGCACGAAGGACTGGTCGAGCTTGAGCCTGTCGACGGGGAAGCGTTTGAGATAGTTCAGGTTCGAGTAACCGGTGCCGAAATCGTCGATGGCCAGCAGCACACCCATGGCCTTCAGCTTGCACAGGATCTCGTAGGTCTTCTGCGGATCGTCCATCGACGCGCTCTCGGTCAGCTCCAGTTCCAGCAGGCCGGGCTCGAGCCCGGTGTCCGCAAGGATCTGCGCGACCGTATCGGCGATGCGCTCCGAGAACTGGCGCGCCGACAGGTTGACCGATACCGGTACGGCGCGCAGGCCTTCGCGCTGCCAGGCGCAGCTCTGCTGGCATGCGAGCCGCAGCACCCGCTCGCCGATCGGCAGGATCAGTCCGGTCTCCTCCGCCAGGGCGATGAAGCGGCCCGGCGCGATCAGGCCCAGCTCGGGATGCTGCCAGCGCAGCAGCGCTTCGAAGCCGACGATCGCGCCCGTCGACAGGCTGACCTGGGGCTGGTAATGCACGATCAGCTCGCCGCGCTCGAGTGCGCGGCGCAATGCGCTCTCGACGCGGAAGCGCTCGTACATGCCCTCGTTGAGCTCGGGCCGGTAGAAGGCGTAGCGTTCGTCCTTGCTGGCCAGGGCGCGCTGCAGCGCCGCCTCGGCGCCCTGGGCGATGCTGTCGTAATCGTCGCCGTCGTTCGGGAACAGCGCGACGCCGATGGAAGGGTCGAGGTGGACTTCCTCGCCCTGGTAATCGAATGGCCTGCCCATCAGCTTCTGTACCTGGCGCACCAGCAGGCCCACCTCGCTTTCGTTGGTGCGCAGCGCCGCGATGGCGAAGGTTCGCTCGCCGGTGCGCGCAACCGTGAAATCGCCTTCGTCCAGGCCCTGCAGGCGCGCGGCCGCCTGGCGCAGCAGCGCCTGTTCGGCCTCCAGCCCCACGCTCGCCTTGATCACCTCCAGGCGCACGGCCTTGATCGACAGGTAGCAGAGCACCTGCTTGCCCTCGATCACCCGGCTCGTCATCTGGCGCACGCGGTCGCGCAGCAGCACCTGGTTCGGCAGGCCGGTCTCCGGATCGAAGTTGCTCAGGTAAAGCAGCCTTTCCTCGGTGCCGCGCAGCTCGGTCACGTCCAGCCCGGTCGTCACCACGTACTCCAGTTGGCCGTCGGCCCGCCGCAGCCAGGTGGACGACCAGATGATCTTGCGTACGCTGCCATCGCGGGCGATCCATTCGCCGCTCTGCTGCACCGGGGGCATGCCGGGCGGCGGCGGGTTGAACTCGAGCGGGCCGTTGTCGGCGCGGCGGAAGAAGGTACGGAAGTCGCGGCCCAGCACTTCGTCCGCGCGCCAGCCCGAGCTCTTCTCGAAGGCCGGATTGAACAGGCGGACCAGGCCTTCGCCGTCGAGCACGCAAACCAGCGCCCCGCTGGTGTTCACCACGGTCGACAGCAGCGCACGTTCCGACTCCAGCGCCGCGGTGCGCTCGTCCACCAGGCATTCCAGGTGGCCGTACAGGTGGGCGCGCTCGATGGCGACCGCGATCTGGCTGCCGACCGTCTCGAGCACCTGGCGTTCGTCGTTGGCGAGCTGCTCGTCCATCAGGCTCAGGCACATCATCCCGCGGGTGCCGGCGCCGGTCGCCAGCGGCACGCGAAGGCTGGGCAGGCCGCGGCAGCTGCACTGGCAGGTGCCGCCCGCGCCGCCGGCCGCGGCACCGCAGGCACAGGGATCGACCACGGCGCCGGTGACGTCGCGCGCGGCGGCGAACCCCGGCCTGCCTTCATTGTCGAGCAGCGTGATCGAGACCTCCGCCACGCCCGGCAGGTCCAGCACGCGATCGAGCGCCAGTTCCGCCACGGCCTGCTCCGAGAGCACTGGATTGAGCGCCTCGGCGACCCGGTACAGCCCCTCCAGCGACTGGTAGGAGCGGGCGATGCGTTCCTGCTGGGCGCGCAGCTGCTCCGTCAGGTGGATGGCCTCTTCATAGGTCGAGATCAGGAGGTCGAAGATCTGCTGGCGCTCCGCGGTAATGAAATGGGTCTGCCCGCCGAGGTTGACCTGCATCCCGAGCTGCACCCTTTCGTTGCTGCGCAGGGCGCGGTTGGCCAGGATGAAGCGGATCCGCCCCAACAGGTAGGCGCCCTCGTAGGGCTTGCGGATGAAGTTGTCCGCGCCGCAGTCGAGTCCCCTGATCACGTCGTACAGGCTGCTCAGGGAGGTCAGCAGGATGACGGGAATGTCGCGCAGCCCCTCATCCTTCTTGATCTCCTTGCACATCTCGAAGCCGTCCATGTTCGGCATGGCGATATCGGCCACGATCAGGGTCGGGGCCTGGCGCCGCGCCTCTGCCAGGCCGGCCCTGCCGTCGACGGCGATCCGGACCCGGTAGCCGCCCTCTCCCTTCAGCAGTTGCGCCAGTTGGCGGGCCTGGGTCGCGCTGTCCTCGACCACCAGGATCTCGATATCGTGTTCGTAAGCTTGTGGGGTGGTCATGATGTTTCTTATCAGTTCGGGAAAACGGACGAAGGAAAGGGCTCGGACGGCAGCCGCGCCAGCAGCTTGCCGATCTCGGACGGATCGAGCACCAGCATCGCGGCGTCCAGCCGCAGGGCTTCGCCGGGCATGCCGTACACGACCGAACTGGCCCGGTCCTGGGCGATCGTGATGGCGCCCTGTTCGCGCAGCCGCTTCATTTCGGCGGCGCCGTCCTTGCCCATGCCGGTCAGCAGCACCGCGGCGGTGGCCGGACGCAGCTCGGGATCGATGGCGCGGAACAGGTGCGACACCGACGGGCACATCCCATGCTCCGCCGGCGCCGCCAGCAGGCGGCAGACCAGGCCGGGGCCCACCGCCGGCTGCCTGCCGTCCGGGACCAGGTAGGCCTTCCCGCCCACCAGCTGGGCACCGTCCTGCGCCACGTCGACCGGGTAGGCGCTGGCGCCGGCCAGCCAGTCCACGAACCCGCGCGCAAAACCGGGCACGAGGTGCTGCACGATCACCACCGGCAGCGGGTAGCCGGCCGGCAGTTCGGCCAGGATGTCGCGCAACACCGTCGGTCCGCCGGTCGATGCGCCAATCGCCACCAGGCGCCGCTGCGCCGCATGGACGCGCGGGGCGGATGCGCGCGCGCCGCCCCAGCGTCGCACCACCCGCACCTCGGCCATGGCGCCGACCGTGCGCACCAGCGCCTTCGCGGTCTCGGCATGGGCCGGATTGCCGATGCCGTAGGGCCGCCTGACCAGGACCAGCGCCCCCGCTTCGATCGCGCGGAAGCTGGCATCGACTTCATCGCGGTCCTCGCTGCCGCTGACGACGACGATGCGCGTCGGGCACTCCTGCATGATGCGGCGGATCGCCTCGTAGCCGTCCATGCGCGGCATCTGCAGGTCCATCGTGATGACGTCGGGCGCGAGTTCGCGCGCCAGGCGCAGCGCCTCCTCGCCGTCGGCGGCGCAGCCGACCACCTTGAGGCCGGGCGCCGCGCCGAGTATGTGCGCCAGCAGTTCGCGCACCGAGTTCGAATCGTCCACCACCAGTACCCTGATCATCGCGCCTCCATCCCGACGATGCGGCGCACCGTGGCCAGGAGCCGGTCCTGGTCGAAGGCGCCCTTGGTGAAGTAGGCATCCGCGCCGGCGTTGAGGCCGGCCTCGCGCTGCTGCGGGGTTTGCAGCGACGTCACCAGGATCACCGGCAGCTCGGCGATGCGTGGATTGGCGCGGATGGCGGCGGTAAGCGCCAGGCCATCCATATTCGGCATCTCGACGTCGCTCACCACGGCGTCGTAGCGCGCGCCGCGCAGCCTGGACAGCGCGTCGAGCCCGTCGACGGCGGTATCGACGATGCAGCCGGCGCCTTCCAGGATATGCTTGAGCAGCAGGCGCGAGGTGACGGAATCCTCGACCACCAGCACCCGCTTCGCGCCGGCGCCGGCAACCTTGCCGGCGGGCGCCGCGCCGGCATCCACCAGGCCGCGACGGGCGATGTCCTCGAGCGCGATCACCGGCGCCAGGGTGCCGTCGCCCAGTTGCGCGGCGCCGCTGAAGTAGCGCACGCGGCGCAGCAAAGGGCCGAGGCGCTTGGGCAGCACGTCCTGCTCGGCGACGATGGCGTCGGCCAGAATGGCGAAGGCCTGGGCGCCGCTGCGCGCCACGATCACCACGCCCTGCCCGGCGTCCTGCTCGCCCTGATTCATGCCGAACAGGGCCGCCAGCCGCAGCAGCGGCAGCACCTGGCCACCCACCAGCACGGTCTCGCGGCCCTCGACCGTGCGGATCGCGGCCTGGGCCGCACTGCGTACCGATTCCAGGCCGCTCAGCGGCAGGGCGAAGCGCGCGCCGCCAAGCTCGATCACGAGCGCGCGCAGGCTGGCGATCCCGACCGGCAGCAGCAGCTCGAAGCTGGCCCCGGCGCCGGGCGTGGTGCCGACCACGACCTGGCCGCCGGCCTCGAATACCTTGTCGGCCACGATCGCCAGCCCGATGCCGCGCCCGGACACCGGCGTCACCTCGGAGCGGGTCGACACGCCGGCGCGCAGGACCAGCTGCAGGCGCTGCTGCTCGCTCATCTGCGCCAGCGCGGCATCGTCCAGGCCGAGGCGGCGGGCCGCCGCCTGCGCGACCTCGCCGGCGTCGATGCCCGCGCCATCGTCGCTGACCCGCACCGCCACCGTCCGCGCATCGCGCTGCGTCACGGCGATCTCGATGCGTCCGACCGGGTCCTTGCCGGCGCCGCCGCGCAGCGCCGGCGATTCGATGCCGTGGTCGACGGCATTGGTGACCAGATGGATCAGGGCTTCGCGGACCACGCCGAGCACGCGGCGATCGATCCCCACGCCGGTGCCGCGGGTCTCCAGCCGTACCTGCTTGCCGCGTCCACGCGCCAGGTTGCGCACCAGCCCGGGCAGCTCGTCGAGCGCGGCGTCGAAGGGCACCAGCGCGGTTTCCAGCGCCGCCTCGAACAGGCGCGCACGCACTGCATGCATGTCCTCGCCGGTGCGTGCCAGGCCGGCGGCAAGGCGGGCGCAGGCGAGCTCGAAGCGCATGCCGTCCCGTCCCTCGGCGCCGGCCTCCCCTTCGCGCCGTGCCGCGGCCATGTCTGCGGCGAGCGCGTGCAGCTGCTCGACGTGATGGCGCAGCTTCAGCTCGACCGGCAGCAGGGCCTCTGCCTGGGCGCGGATCGCATCGATGCTGCTCCCATGGACGCGGATGCGCCCGCCCGCATCGCCGTCCGGCTCCTGGTCCCGCACCGCTTCCGGCACGGGGGCGGCCGGCGGCGCCTCGCCCGGCTGCGCCGCCAACTGGCGCTCGACGGCCTCGAGCTGCGCCGCCAGCATGGTCGCCACCTTGCTGCTGCGCGGACCGGGCGCATCGACGATCCGGCGCGCCGCGGCGGCTGCCTGATGCAGGCGGTCGAACTGTTCCGCGGAAGGCTGGCGGCGGCCCTCGCGCACCGCCGCCAGCACGCTTTCCAGCGCATGGCACAGGCGTTCGAGCGCGAGCTCGTCGACGGTGCGTGCCGCGCCCTTGAGCGTATGCAGCGCCTTGAAGATCCGCTCGATCGAGGCGCCGCGCTGCGGTTCGCGCTGTTGCTCTCCTTCCTGCTCGAGCGCGACCAGCCCGGCCTCGATCTGGACCAGATGCTCGCGCGCCTCTTCGTTGAAGATCGCGCGCAATCGCTGCCTGAACTGCTCGTCGCTCATCGCCGTATCAGATCTGGAAACGCCCGACGGTCTGGCGCAGCGACTGCCCGAGGGCGTGCAGGTCCCGCGCCGAGACTTCGGCCTGGCGCGACCCCGCCGCGCTCTCGGCACTGGCCTGCTGGATGTTCTCCATCGCCAGCGCCACCTGGTCCATGCCGGCCAGCTGCTGCTGGCTCGACACGGCGATCTGCATCGCCGCCTGCGCCGCCTCCGCCATGTTGTCGGCAAGCTCGCGGATCGCCTGGCCGGCGTGGGCGGTCTGTTCGACGCCCTGGGCCACCGTCCTGGCGCCCTGTTCGGTGATCATCACCGCCGCGCCGACGTTCTTCTGGATCTCGCCCAGGATTTCACGCACCTGCCGGGTCGCCTGGCGCGACTGCTCCGCCAGGCTCTTGACCTCCTGCGCCACCACCGCGAAGCCCCTGCCGTGCTCGCCGGCCTTGGCGGCCTCGATGGCGGCGTTCACCGCCAGCAGGTTCGACTGCTCGGCCAGGCCGGCGACACTCGCGGTGATCTCGCCGATGGCGTGGCTGCGTTCGCTCAGGCGCACGACCGTACCGGCGATCGCCTCCATTTTTTCCTGGATGGTCCGCATGCCCTGCATGCTTTCGTCCAGCGCACGGCGCCCTTCGGACGCGATCCGCGCCGCCTGCTGCGCCGCATCCGACACCGCGCGCGACTTTTCGCTCGCCAGCATCGAGGTCTGCTTGACCTCTTCCACGGTGGCGGTGGTCTCGCTCACCGCGGCCGCCGTCTCGGCGGAGCTGGCGGCCCCCTGCGCGGTGCTGGCCAGGATTTCGCCGGCGGCAGCGCTCAGCGTGGAGATCCCGCGGGTGGTTTCGGCGGCCAGCGTGCGCCAGGATTGCACCATCTCGCCGAGCGCCCCCAGCAGCTGTCCAACCTCGTCGCGCCCCCTGGCTGCCGGCACGCTCACCCGCAGGTCGCCGTTCGCGATCTGCTTGGCGACCGTGGTCGCCTGGCGCAAGGGTGCGGCAATGACGCGGCTCAGCCAGTAACCGAGAATGCAGGCCACCAGCAAGGCGGCCAGGTTGATTCCGACCAGCCTGGCAACGGCGCGTTCCACCAGCACGTCGCTGTCGCGCATACGCTGCTGAGCCTGTTCCAGCTGCTGGGTCCCGATCTCGGCGGCGACCCCCTTGAAGACGTCGAACTTGCCCTGGAGCTGGCGGGTGGCCACGCTGGTGGCGGCGGCATGCTTGCCGGCCTTGAACAGGCTGAGCACCTCGTCGTCGCGCACCGAGGCATAGTCGCGGTGCGCCGCTACCAGGCGCCCATAGCTGCCGGCGTAGGCGGAGTCGTCCTTCGTATACCGGCTCAATTCGTCGAGCAGGGTGCGGATCGTCGTATTCTCGTTGTCGAGCTGGCGGTTGAACCCGGCCTGGACGGCATCCTCGGCCACCAGCGTCGACAACAGCGCCACCCTCTCGCGGTTGATCGCGTTGCGCAGTTCCACGGCCTTCAGGGCGATCGCCAGGTCGTCGTCGAACAAACCCCGCTGCGCTGCGCGCTGCTTTGCCATGCTCTGGTAGGACAAGGCACTGGTCAATGCCATCGTCACGACCAGCAGGCCGAAGCTCAGCGTCAGCTTCGTGCGGGTGGATAAATCGGCAAGGGTCGGCATCGGGGTGTCTCCTGTTTCAGTGGTCGGCGTTGACGACCAGGGTGGAATCGGTCAGCAGGCGCCGCGCGTCGAGCAGCGCGGTGCGGTCGGCGGCGACGCCGAGCAGGTAGCTCTGGTCCGGCTCGGCCAGCATCGGCAGGCAATGCCCCAGTCCTTCGGGCGCAAAGCGCCGCGTGCCGTCGATCGCATCGGCCAGCACGGCAAAGCAGTTGTCCTCTCCCCGCAGCAGGATCAGCGCGCCGGCTTCGGCCAGCGCCGTCACCGGCAATCCGAGCAGCACGCGCAGGTCGAGCACGGCCATCACCTCACCCTCGTGGATGACGATGCCGGCATGGAAGTCGGGCAGCCCCGGGATCGCCGTCAGCGGCAGCAGGGGCAGCACGCGTGCGACCCACGGCGCCTCGAAGGCATAGCGCTCGCCGCCGCACCGGAAGGCCAGCACCTCGGCGCCGTCCGCCGGCCGCTCCGCCTGGGGAGTCGCGGCCAGCGCCGCGGCGCGCTCCCTGAGCAGGCGTTCCTGCCGGGCGGGATCGTCGCGGTCCAGCGCCGCGAGCGCGGCGGCGCTGGCCTCGAGCCGGCGCGACAGCGCTTCCCAATCGAAGCCGGGCGTCTCCTTGCGGCTTTCCGTCATCGCATGCGCTCCAGCCAGGCATCGACCGCGCCGCGCAGTTCCTCGTCGGCGCCGTCTGCCGCAGCCAGGCGGCGGCAGTCCCGCAAGAGGCGCCGGGCCTGGGCCGACCTGCCATCCGCATCCTCGATCATGGCGGCCAGGTAATGGCCGACCGCGCTCTCGGGCTCCAGGTAGAGCAGCCGCCTGACGCCATGGCGGGCCATGGCCCGGTCGCCGTGCTCGAGCGCGAACAGGGCAGCGCTCCGCTGCAGCGGCGCCGACAGCGGGTCCGCTTCGGCGGCACGGCGAAGGCATTGGAACGCTTCCCCCACTGCGCCCGCGCTGACCAGCATGCGCACGCGCGCCATGATGTCGTCGTGCACCGGCGCTGCGGCCGCCGGCGGGGACCGGTGCGGCGCCGCCGGACGGGCGCCATGCGCGCCGCGCCGAGGCGGCGGCGCCACGGCAGCCACCGCGGGGGCGGCCGGTCCCGCGCACTTGCGGAAGAACACGGCATCCTCGTGATACACGGGCGTGAAGCCGGCGAACAGCTCCGCCGATGCTTCGCTGGGGTTCACCACCAGCCAGCCGCCGTCGACCAGGCTGTCGCGCAGGCGGGCGATCACGCGCTCGATCTGCGCCCGCCCGAAATACATCAGCACGTTGCGGCAGAAGACGATGTCCATCGCCTGGGTGGCCGTGGCGGCAGACGGATAGGCGCTGGAGGCCAGGTTCAGCTGGGCGAAGCGGATCTGTTCGCGCAGCGAGGCGTCGATCTCGAAGCGTCCGTCGCCGCGCGCACGGAAGAAGGCCGCCTGGTCGCCGGGCTCGGTCCGGCGGAACGACCAGCGCCGGTACACGCCGGCACGCGCGAAATCGAGGAATTCCTGGTTCAGGTCGGTGGCCAGGATCGATGCCATGGCCGGCGCAATCCCGGGCACGCGCCGGCGCAGCGCCATGGCAATCGAATACGGCTCCTCGCCGGTGCAGCAAGCGGCGCTCCAGATGCGCAGCGGTCGGGTGTTGCCGGCCGCCAGGTGCGCGCCCGCGTAGTCGCACACCAGGTCGAGTGCGCGCGGTTCGCGGAAAAAATAGGTCTCGCCGATCGTCAGGAAGCGCGCGCACAGGGCGCTGCGCGCCTCGTCCCATTCGCCGGCCAGCAGCCAGGCCGCACTGGCCTGTGGGCCGGCATCGCCGCGGGCCTCGGCCATCCTGGCCAGGGCGGCGTCGAACTGCCTGCGCTTCGCACCGGAGAAATGCAGGCCGAGCTCGGCTTCCACCCGGTGCGCAGCCAGGTCCAGGGCGACGGCGGCCGGCGTGGCCTGTTCAGTTCGGCTCATCGGCGGCTCCCGCCAGCGCCTGCGCAAGCTGCGCCCGCTCATCGTCGAACAGGAAGCGTGCCGGGTCGATTACCAGGCACAGGCCATCCGGCAGCTCCAGCGCACCGTCGACGAATCCGGCGGCCTTCGCCGCGCCGGGCCAGCCGGCGGCGGCGCGGGCCGCCGTGCCCGGCCCATTGATGCTGTCGACCACGAAGGCGCAGGCAAAGCCGGCCAGGTCGACGATGAGGAACTGGTGCCCGGGCGCGATCGTCGTCGGGCCGCAGCCGGCGCGGCGCGCGAAATCGAGCACGGTCACGATCTCGCCGCCGATGTTGAGCACGCCGAGCACGATATCGGATGCGCCCGGCAGACTCTGCGGCTGGGCGCTGAGCACGGCCCGCCGCACGCATGACAGCGGTACGGCGAAGCGTTGCCCGCGGCAGACGAACTCCAGGACCTGGATCTCGTCCTGCACAGGATCCTGGCCGGCCGGTCCGGCAGCTCGGGCTTGCGGCGGCGTTGCCGCTTCGGGCGGGCGAACGAAGGTACTCATGACGACCTGTAAAAGTTAGGACTTTGGCACGCAAGTTGTTTCCGGAACACGTTCCTGATCGTAACGGACCTTGTCGTTGGCGTCACAGTCTTTTCCGTACATACGATAGGCGAGGCGCGTCTCGTGCGCCCGAAAGCGGTCTCGCAATCCGTTGAAAACAAGGATGTTTTTACGGTCGACCAAAAATCAGGAAGGGCTTCGTGTCATAAATAAGCGTCACACTGTCGCAAATTGAATGACAAGCATCGGTTCACGATGTTGCGACGAGTCAACACAATTCCATGGGCCGCGGCGGCGCTGGTTCAGCCTTCCAGATGTCCCAGCTTGCCCAGGCAGCGGCGCTGGAAGCTGTCCAGCCCCGCGGTCACCAGCTGGTCTTCCTCGGACAGCACGCAGGCGTCGAGCAGGAGGCGCAGCTTGGCGATACGGTCGCCCTGGACGAGCGCCCGCGCCAGGCTGGACTCGTCCGGCATGCCCGCCACCATGATGGCGTCCGTCACGTCCTGCGGGAAATCCCAATGCCGCGCGATGCCCGCCGAGAGTTGCCGGCTGCAGGCCAGCAGACTGACGCCGAAGTCGCTGGAGCAAGGAATGCTGCCGTTCGGGCAGACGCGGTCCGCTATCCGGAACGCGACCACCAGGCCCACGTTCTGCATCAGGCCGGCCAGATAGGATTCGAAGACGCCGGCGGTCAGGCCCGGCGCCACCAGGCTGGCTGCCAGCGCGCACTTTTCCGACTGGCTCCAGATATGGGGCGCGGCCTTGCGCGAAAAGCCGTCGGTCTGCATCTTGATGACCGGCCGGAAGCCGACGCGCGCCAGCAGCATGCGCAGACCGTTCTGGCCGAGCATCATGATCGCGGCCTCGACGGTTTTCACCGGACTCATCGGGCGGTAATAGGCGCTGTTGGCCTCGCGGATCACTTCCGCGACCAGCACGACGTCCTGCGCCACCTGGCTCGACAGTTCGGCGGTCGACACCTCTTCGTCGCGCAGGCTGCGCAGCAGCTGCGGAATCACTTCGGGAACGCGCGGCACCAGCCCGGCGGCGTCGCCGGGGCGTGCCGCCAGGATCCTGACCTGGTCGAGGATCTGGTTCTCCAGCTCGGCAGGCGCATTGAAGCCCGCCGAGCCGGTCAGCCAGCGGTAGTAGGCGGCATCGATCTCGCTGCCGATGCGTTCGGCCTGCATTTCCTGCTGCCGGGCGTCGGCCGCCTGCGCCGCACTGGCTGCCGCGTTCGTATCCCCTTCCGCGCCGCCGATCAAACGAGATATCCAGTTTTTCATACTTGTTTTTCAGGAAAGCGCCAGGCTGCGGCGGATGGCAATCATGGTGCCGCGGGCCGGCCGGCCGTGGATGGCCAGGCTGGCGGAGATGCTGCTGGCCCGTTCGCGCATCCCGGCGAGTCCGATGGCGTGCGGCGATGCCGCGGCATGGCGGGCAATGCCCACGCCGTTGTCGCAGACGCGCACCAGCAGGTTGCGGCCCCGCACCGATACCTGGAGCAGGACCCGGGTCGCGTCCGCGTGGCGCAGCACATTCGTCAGCGCCTCCTGGCATATCCGGAACAATTCGCCGGCCACGAAGCGCGGCGGTTCGACATAGCCCGCCTCCGCCTGCCTCAGGGAGCAGGCGATCCCGTGGCGGCGCTGGAACTCCCCGGCCTGCCAGCGCAGCGCGCCGAGCAGGCCGCCGGTTTCCAGGGCAGGCGGACGCAGCAGCATCGAAATATCCTGGACCGAGGCGATCGCCTGGTCGATGCTCGACAGGGCCGCCCCCAGTTCCCGCAGGGTTTCCTCCCGGTCCGTCACCAATCCCTGCTGGGTACGCCGTTCCAGCAGCCGGATGTCGATCCTGGCGGCGGTCAGCAGCTGTCCCAGCTGGTCGTGGATTTCGCGTGCGAGCAGCCGCCTTTCGTCCGCCCTGACCTTCTGGACCGCATCCAGCAGCCTGCGCACGTCCTGCTGCGGGCGCGGCGCGGCATGGCCGCCCTGCCGCGCGGACAGGCAGTCCGCCACGCGCTGCGCCACCTGCTGCAGCAAGGCCTGCAAGCCAGGGCTCACGGTGTCGCTTGCCAGGGCGAACAGGACGCAGCCGCGCGGACCCTCGTCCGGGCCGGCGCCGAAGCGCTCCAGCGCCAGCCAGGCTGCCTCCGCCCCGACCCACGCCGGCCGTTTCCCGTCCGCGAGCTTGAGCAGGCCGCTGGCCGCGCAAGCCGACAGCGGTTCCCCGGCATCCTCCGGCGGCGCCGGGAAACCCGCGTGCGACAGCAGGCGCGGCGCCGCGCGGCCAGCTTCCCGGCCATCTTCCTGGTACACGGCAATACCGCAAACCTCGCCCTGCAGCTCGCGCCGGACGACAGCCGCGATCTCATCCCCGGCAGTGTCCAGGGACAAGGCCAGCGAAACGGCGGCGAAGGACTGCATCCTGCGCGCAATCTCGTCGCGCCCGGCATCCTCCGCGGCCGGCCGCACTTCACGAGGGGCGCCGCGCGCCGCGCCCATGCTTCCGGATCGCCTCATCCTTCCTCCATATGACATCAGAACAGGCGGATATTCCCGTGTTCATCCCGATCGACATGCGTGATGCCCGGCTCCTCCTCCTCGAGCCGGCGCAGCGCGATCTCGTGCTGGTCGGCCCTGGGGCCCGGCGGGACGGCGCTTTGCCCCGTTCTCGCCTGCACCAGGCCGTCCCTGCGTTCGAATGCTTCCTTCACCGTCGCAATCAGCTCGTCCTGTTGCCATGGCTTGGCGACATAGCGAAACACCTCGGCCCGGTTCACCGCTTCGATGATATCGATGTATTCGGTGGTGGCGCTGACGACGATGCGGGTCGCGTCCGGCTGCAGGCCCTTGACCAGCTGCAGCACATCGGCGCCGTTCAGGCCAGGCATGCGGTAGTCCGAGATGACGACGTCGAAATCCTGCTCGCCCGCGCGGAGTACCGCGGCTTCCGGTTCGTCGAAGGTCTCGATCACCACTTCCTCCAGCGGAAATGCCGAGCGCAGCGTACGGCGCAGGGCATTCGCGACGGCCGTCTCGTCGTCAAGAATCAGAATTCTGCGCATGCGCGGCTCCCGGCCTGATGAAGAGTTGAAGCTCGGCGCCCGACCTGCGCTCGTATTCCGCCAGCTGCTTCAGCATGCGGTCGCTCAGCACGTGATCCGCCGACAGCAGCAAGGCGCCTTCCGCGGACAGCAGGTCGCGGCTGAGGATCATGCCCGGCTTCAGCTGCGACACGCCCATCGCGATCTCCGCGACCTCGTCGGCGATGCTGCGTCCGGTCCGGATATCGTAGAAGGCCTCGACCACCTCCGGATCGTAGCGCTTGCCCCTGCTTTCCACCACCAGGTCGGTCGCCCGCCTGGCGTCCACCTGGCGCTGGACGAGCAAGCCCTGCTGCAAGGACTCGAAATCGTGGGCCACCGCCAGGATGCGCGCGCCCATCGGGATATCGAAGCCGGCCATGCCTTCCGGGAAACCGGTGCCGTCGAAACGTTCGCGGTGGGTGCGCACGATGCGCGCCGCTTCGCGCAGCTCTTCGAGCGGCATGAGCAACTGCTCGCCAAGCTGGGGATATTTGCGGTAAATCCCCAGGTTGTCGCCTTTCAGCAAGGATTCCGGCATGCCGAGCAGGCTGTCCGGAAAACCGGTCTTGCCGATCTCGTGCAGCAGGCCGGCCACGAACACGTCCTGCGCCTCGCGCGGCGACAAACCCATCCGCAGCGCGATGCGGCGCGCCAGGTCGGCCACCCGGCGCCCACGTCCAGCCATCGAGCCGCCACGCGTCTCGATCAGGCTCGACAGGATCTTGATCAGGGTAAGGAAATTCGTCTTCAGCCGGTCGTTCGATGCCTGCAGGGACATCTGGGCCGCGCTCAGTTCCGCCGTCCTGTCGCGTACGCGCTGCTCGAGCGTCAGGTTCAGCTCCTGTAATGCCTCGTTCTGCTGCCTGGTCAACGCTTCCAGCCGGCGTTTTTCGCGCTCCAGTCCCTGGCGCTCGAGGGCGTCGCGGACGACCAGCAGCATCCCGCTCTCGTTCCAGGGCTTGGTGATGTAGCGGTAGATCTCGCCGCGGTTGATGGCGCCGATCGTCGATTCGACGTCCGCATGGCCGGTCAGCAGCATGCGCAGTGTGGACGGCCAGCGCCGCCGCACGCACTCGAGGAACTCGGTGCCGTTGACCTCCGGCATTCGCATATCGGAGATCACGATATCCACTTCTTCCTGCTCCAGCACCGCCACCCCCGCCGCGGCGCTGCCGGCGCACAGTATCCGGTAATTTTCACTGCGGAACAGGCGTCGCAGGGACGCCAGGATATTCGGTTCATCGTCGACGCACAGGATCGTGGCCACCGGCGCATCCGATTTCGACCCGGCGTACCCGTTCATTCCTGCGCCTCCTTGCCATCCGGCGCATCCTCGTGCCTGATCGGCAGGTCGATGCGGAACACGCTGCCCTGCCCGGGCTCGCTCTGCACCCCGATCCTGCCGTGGTGCTTCTTGATGATGCCGTAGGATAGCGAGAGGCCGAGCCCGGTCCCGCTGCCGATCGGCTTGGTAGTGAAGAAGGGATCGAAGATGCGTGACTGGATCGCCTTCGGGATGCCGCTGCCGTTGTCGGCGATCTCGATCCACACATGGCCCTCGGCGACCCCGGTCCGGATCGTGATCCGGCCACGCGGCCCGCTGATCGCATGCGCGCCGTTGACGACGATGTTCATGATCACCTGGTTGATCTGGGACGGCAGGCATTCGACTTCGGGGATGTCGCCGTATTCCTTGACGATGTCGGCCTTGTACTTGACTTCGTTGTTGACGATGTTCAGTGTCGAATCGATCCCATGGTGCAGATTCACCCACTGCCAGTCCTGGTGCGCATCGACACGCGAGAAATCCTTGAGGTCCTGCACGATCTTGCGGACCCGTTCGATGCCCTCGCGCGACTCGCTCATCAGGACCGGCACGTCGTCCATCAGGAAGTCGAGGTCCACCTGCTTGCGCAGCGCGGCGATCTGCGTCACCACCTCGGGGTCCGAAATGAACTTCTCGGCCTGCTCGTAGCGGACCAGCACGCGCAGCAGGTCGACGACATAGGTTTGCAAGGTGCCGAAGTTGGAGAACACGAAGCTGATGGGATTATTGATCTCGTGCGCCACCCCGGCCGCGAGCTGGCCGATGGACGCCAGCTTTTCCGACTGCAGCAATTGCTCCTGCGCCCTCGACAGCTTTTCGTTCAGCTCGGTGAGTTCCTGGTTGCGGCGCAGCAGCTCGGCCTCCACCGATTCCCGGCGCTCCGCAGCTTCGCTCCCGCACGCCACCTCAAGATTTTGTTTCATCATTCTCGCCCTACATTAAAAGTCGGCACGCTTCCTCGAACTGCGTCTCGGTCTCACGGCAGACCGCGTGCAGGTGCTCCGGCGTAAGACCCAGGCTGTCCAGGGCCGCATCCTGCACATGCGGCACGGCGACATGCTCGCCGCCGCCCAGGTCCAGCGCATGGACCATCGCGTTTGCCACGTGCACCACGCCCGGCACGTCGCCCAGGTCGGCGCCGGCCGGCGCGTGATGGGCGCCGATCGCACGCTGGATCAGGGGAGGAAACTTCCAGTTCTCGGCCAGCATCTGCCCGACGCGCTGGTGATCCACCCCAAGCAGGCGCACCTCGGTCTCGGCCAGGGTCGAATCCCGGCTGGCGCAGTCCTCGATCACCCTGGCGTACTGTTCGGGGAAGCGCGATGCCAGCACGAGCCGGCCGATGTCGTGCAACAGTCCGGCGATGAAGGCATAGTCCTGGTCGATGTGCGCATGGCGGGCCAGGCTCTTCGCGCACAAGGCGGCCGCGATCGAATGGCGCCAGAACCCCGCGACGTCGATGTGACGGCTGCCGCCGGCGTCGAGGCTGTCGATCACGCTGCTGGCCACCGCCAGCGCCCTCGCACTGTCGAAGCCGAGCACCACGATCGCCTGCTTGACCGTCCTGACTTTCGCCGCCAGACCATAGAAGGACGAGTTCGCGAGGCGCAGGGTCTTTGCGGCCAGGGCCTGGTCCCTCGACATTTTTTCGGCCAGTGTCGTGACGTCGACGTCCGCGCGCTCGAAGGAGCTGATCAGGTCCATGACGATCGACGGCAATGCCGGCAGGTCGCGGATGCTCTTGACGACCTCGACGATATCCAGGGTGTTCATTGCAGCTCCGCCATCCGGTACTCCTCGACGACCTTGCGCACCAGCGCATCCGCCCGCCCGCTGCCGGCATGGCGGTACAGGTAGGCCAGCCGTTCCTGGACGCGCAAGCGCTCGGCCGCCAGTTGCTCCTGCGTGATCGTGTCGTCGACGATCAGCAGCATCTCGATGTCGCGCCGCAACAGCGAATTGATCGTCGCGCCGGTCAGCGCGGTGAGCGCCGGCAGCAGGACGTTGCCGGCCCGGTCCCGCACATCTTCATGGAGCAACATGCCCTCCTCGGCCTGATTCGTAGGAACTACGCGAAAACGCTTCATGACCTCGGTGCTCCCTTATGTCTTGTCTTCGGTTACCGGCATGGTGCCCCCTGCCCTGCTGACGGCGATCATCCAGCCGCGCGAGTGGCTGCCGCTGCCCATCGGGTGCAGGCCTGCCGCATACCGCCTGTCGCCCAGGCTGAGCTCGAACGACCGGCCGGTGCCTTCCGGCAGATCGTCCGGCAGTGCGGGGAACAACTGGCGGACGTCGCAGCCCAGCACCGGCCCATGGCCGGCAAACAGGTCGAGAGCGGCGCGGTTCGCCAGCACGATCATGCCCAGGTCATCGCTCGCCAGCACCGGCATCGGCACGTTGCTGAGCGCCTCATGGACGATGTCCAGGCTGATCTCTCCACGCTGGATTTCGCCACGCTGACGTTCCAGCAGGGTCTCGAGCTGGCGGTTCACCGCCGCGAGTTTCTGGTTGGCGGTGCGGACTTCCAGCGTCAGCAGACGGTTTTCGTTGGCCATGGCGCCATACAGGAACGCCTCCTGGATATGGCTGCGCAACTGCTCGTCATCCCAGGGCTTGGTCAGGAATTTGTAGATCGCACCCGCGTTGACGGCGTCGGTCACGGTCTGGAGCTCGGTAAACCCGGACAGCACGATGCGCACGGTGTCCGGATACAGCTGGCGCACGGTGCGCAGGAATTCGACCCCCGTCATGCCGGGCATGCGCTGGTCGGAAACGATCACGTCGACGTCGTTCTCCGCAAGCACCTGCAAGCCTTCGCTGCCGCTGTTCGCGGTCAGGATGCGATAACCCTCGTTACGCAGCAGGCGCCTGAGCGACGACAGGATGCTCGGCTCGTCGTCCACCAGCAGCAGCGTGGGCCGGGCGCGGTCGAACCGCAACAGCTTCGGCGCCAGGCCCCGCTCCGCGCCCAGGAAGTCGGTCATGGCGTCGGCGGGAATCGGCTCGGAGACGTAATATCCCTGCAGCTCGTCGCACATGTGGCGGGACAGGAATTCGCACTGGCTTTCGCGTTCCACGCCTTCGGCAAGCACCCGCATGCCCAGGCTGTGCCCCATCGTGATGATCGCGTGCACGATTGCCGACGCGTCTTCTTCTTCGGGCACGCTCTTCAGGAAGGAGCCGTCGATCTTGAGCAAATCGATCGGCAGCCTGCGCAGATTGGCAAGGCTGGAATAGCCGGTGCCGAAATCGTCCAGGCACATGCGGATCCCGAGCCGACGCAAGGCGAACAGGCTGTCGACCGCACCGTCCAGGTCCGCCATCAGCAGGCTTTCGGTCAGTTCGAGGTCAAGGCAGCTCGCGGGCAATCCGGTGTCGGCCAGCGCACGCGTGACGCTCGCCTCCAGATTACAGGTCGAAAACTGGCGCGCCGACAGGTTGACCGCGACGCGCAGCGAGGTGAATCCCATATCCCGCCAGCGCACGGCCTGGGCGCATGCCGTCCGCAATACCCAGTCGCCGAGGTCGCCGATCAGGCCGCACTCTTCGGCCACGCCGATCAGGGTGGCGGCGGGCACCTTTTCGCCATGCCTGGTCCAGCGCAACAGTGCCTCGACGGCGCAGATCGCGCCGCTCACGAGGTCGACCTGGGGCTGGTAGTGGACTTCCAGCTCGCCTTCGGCCAGGGCTTCGCGCAAGGCGAATCCGAGCCGGAAGCGTTCGAGTTCCGTTTCGTCGGGGCGGGTATCGTCCCAACGCAGGATGCCCGGTCCCGCTTCCTTTGCGCGTGCGAGGGCGCGGTCGGCGGCGAGCAGCAGGCCGTCGACCGTTTGCCCGCTCAGGGGAAATGTCGCCCCGCCGATGCAGCAGCTCAGATACACGGAGCGTCCGGCATGCTCGAAGGGCTCCGCCAATGCCCTGGCGATGTCCTGCATGCGCCCCGTTTGATTGGCCTGCTGTTCGCCGTCGATCAGGAGGAGGAACTTGTCGCCGCTCTCGCGCGCAACGGTGGCCTCGGCGCCGGTGGCGCGCTCGATGCGCCGCGCGACGTCGCGCAGGATCCGCTCGCCACCCTCGCGGCCCAGCAAGGCGTTGACCTGCTTGAACTGGTCGAGATCGAGTGCCGCCACCTGCAGCGGACGCTGGGCGCGGGCGGCGCGCCGCAGCGCGTGGCTGAGCCGGTCGCGAAACAGGGCATAGTTCGGCAATTCCGTCAGCACGTCATGCGTGAGACTGAACTGGAGGTCGCGTTGCGAGACCGTCTCCATCGTCACGTCGCTCCCCTGGATCAGGAGACCGGCAATACACTGCCCACCGGCGTCGGGGATCGGCTGGATGACGAAGTCGACATAGCGCAGTTGCGTCTCGCCGTCAGGACTGAGGACCTGCACTTCGCGCGCACGCTCGACGTGTCTTTCACCACGGGCAATGACGTCCTGCAGCAGCAGCGCCACCCCCTGTTCGGCCACCTCGGGCAAGGCGACATGGAAGGGCACACCCACCAGGTGCTCGCGTCCGACCAGCCGCTTGTAGGCATCGTTTGCATGGGCGAACACCAGTTCGGGGCCGACGAGAAATGCGACGAAACCGGGCGCATGCCGGAACCATTCCAGCGCCACGTAGCCTTCCGGGCAATGCGAAGCCGAAAAGCCGGCCGGCCCGCGCAGTTCGCGATCCATGCCGTTGCCGATGGAATCTGGAAAATGTGGTGTCACTGCTTTCATGGCATGCGATGGCAAACTCGCCTAGCGTTCCGGTGGAATCAAGCTCATGCTTGCAGAATATCGGACATCGCCCTGCACAAGACTCGCAGAATTTACGACAAGCTGTCACATCCGGTTGTCGTATCCTTCATGTATCCTGACCAAAGTGACGGCTGCCGCCCTCTCATTTGAGGGTTTCGGCGCGCATGCCAGCTGTATTACCTGAAATCCGCTGTCGTAATTTTTACGACCTGGTGTACGCGCGCATCCCGTTTTACAATCTTCACACTTGCAGCAAAGCAACAACCTATACTTCTCATTCTGGGTAACGGCCGATGATCAGACTTGTCGTGGCGGACGACCATCAACTGGTCCGTGAAGGAATCAAGAAAACGCTGACCGCGGACAAGGGCATCGAGGTCGTCGGAGAGGCATGGGACCTCCCCTCCCTGTCATCGCTGCTGGCCGAACAGCAGGTCGACATCCTCCTGCTGGATCTGAGCCTGAGCCCACCCAATGAGCTGGCGGCCCTCCGTATCGTGCGCGAACGGTTTCCGTCGGTGCCGGTACTGATCATCAGCTCGCACGCGGAAAGCCAGTTCGGGATCGAGAGTTTGCGAGAAGGCGCAAGTGGTTACGTCACCAAATCCATGACAGTCGATGTGATTGTGAAAGCGGTGCACAAGGTGTGCGCAGGCGGGCGCTACGTGAGCGAGTCGCTGGCCGATTTGCTGGCGTTCGAATTGACGGCGCCGAAAAACCCGCATCCCCACGCAGTGCTGACCGAGAGGGAGAGCCAGGTATTCATGCTGCTCGCTTCCGGACTCACGATCAAGCAGGTCGCAGGAAAGCTTGATATCAGCATCAGTTCCGTGAACACCTACCGAAGCCGCATCCTCGCGAAGATGCAATTGAAGACGAATGCAGAGTTGATCCGTTATGCCGTCAAGCACGGCCTCGCCAACTGAACTCGCCGAGCATCTTTGGAATTCAGAAAAGCAAAAAGCCCGCTCAACGAATTGAGCGGGCTCCTGCGAATAATTAGCCTGACGATAACCTACTTTCACACTGGTTGCAGCACTATCATCGGCGCAAAGTCGTTTCACGGTCCTGTTCGG
>Ga0308170_10001404_pt1 | contig 23103 bp, 16 predicted proteins | sample PhyBR2_2_FD_202136 | JGI IMG/M metagenome (GOLD analysis project Ga0308170, IMG submission 202136) | Phyllosphere microbial communities from UC Gill Tract Community Farm, Albany, California, United States - DLSLSB.R2 | ecosystem: Host-associated > Plants > Phyllosphere > Unclassified | place...
AGCGGGTCAGGCGCGAGCTGGACAGGGCGGCGGACGCAGCGGCTGCAGCCGCAGACGAGGAGCAGGACCGGCCGGATTGAGCGTACGTGCGTGCAGTGCAGGGCCTTTACTATCTGCGACGAGCGAGAGCGCCCGATCGGCTCGAGAGCGTCGGACGAAGCAGAGCGAGGAAGAGGTCCGACCGCAGCAAGTGTGAGCTGCCCGGGAGGCTCGCCATGCGCGAGCCTCGTCAGACTGTGTAGAACGACTGGAGGGAATGCTGACAAGGCGCGGTGCAATCCTTGAGGGCTCGGCGGTCCGAGCGCGTCCGTCCACGTCCGAGGACAGTTTTTGACCTTCCTGCTGTCCTGCCGTGCATGGACCGTTCTCGTATCTCGGTACACGTCTCGAGGCGCTCCACTGAGAGCTGCACGGCCCTCAAAGAAGGAGACTCGCTGGGCTTGAAGCGATCCGCTCCTCCCATCCACCTTCTCGCCGCGAGCCGCGCACGCGGCTGCACAAGGCGGGCCCAGGAACAGCCGACACACTCCAGCAGTCTTTTCAGAACGCTCTTTGAGAGCTACTCGATTCCGGGAGGAGCAGCTCTGCAAGCTCAAAAGCGGCCACCTGTCCGTTCCCGTAGCAGCTGAGCGCAGAGCCGCGCGGGCACATCTCGGACGGTCCAGCTGATTCGTGACCCCATCGTCGATTACTCGTCTCGATAGGTCGGTCGAGCTGTAAAGGACCCAGAAAGAGGCAGCGCTGCCAGCGAGAAGGCGCGCCCTTCCTCCTGCTCCTGCTCCTCGAGCGCCAACTCGAACGGTAGCTTTCTGTCAGATCGTTCCAGGTGCGCCTCCTTGTCAAGTCTACGTCTCTACAGGGCGGCAGTGAGCTAGATTGGCCTGCGGCGAGCCAGAGTCGAGAGAGGCATGAGCGCTGCGTCAGGTCGACCTTCTCAAGTAGAGCTTCCGCCGGTCTCGCGCTCTCTCTGCACCGTATCAAGGTGCATCTTGAGCTAGACTGGCATTGGCTGAGAGTATACGCTGCGAAAGGGACGAGCACGATGAAAGCTGAGCATGCGGCACTGTAGCAAGCCTGGAAAGGCGACGAGGCGCGCGCGCACGGACCTCTTTGGAGCCTGTCGGCCGTCACGCAGCGAGCGGACGACCGTCACGAGCTGCGAGTCTGGCTCAACGAGCTTGACCTTGGCCGCAAGAGGGCAGAGTGCCACGAATCGCCGATCCCCTAGTGGCTCTCGAGGTGTGCGGCAGCGGGATGCTCAACTCGAGAAGGCCGAGCAGCAGGGAACGACAAGGTCAAAACGCAGCTACGCGATGCAGAGAGAGCTAGAAAGGCTGATAAGGATGCTGGGTATGAACAGGGTATGATGAGAGGGTCGATGGAGAGGGAGAGAGAGAGAGGACGAAGGAGGAAAGGACAGTGTCTACAAGGTCGGTAGAGAGGGAACGGGCGGCGCTGGCTCGAGGATGGTTGCGCCGCGCTTGAGCAGCGGCGCCTTGAACGAGGCCATGCTGTTGGTGCGGTTCAAATTGAACTCGCTCGGCAGGACCGAGCTCGCGCTCGACATGATCGAGTCGGCCCTCGAGAGCTGCGCTGCCGGGACGCGCGCTCGCCCGCCCTCGCGACTCGTCGTCGCGAGCCGGTGCAGCGTCGCCTGACGAGTCTCGAGCGCGGCAACCTTGTTCTTGACCGAGGGCAGGACGGTCGACTTGCGCGGCGAGGCCGGGCGCTCGTGCGGGCTGCCGCCGGCGAAGAAGGACGACGGCGACGTCGCGCCGCGCAGCTCGGCCATCGAGCGCGTCGGGCGCAGCGACGGCGACGGCGTCTTGACGACGCGCCGCACAGGCGAGGACGGGGTCGCGACGGTCGGCGAGAGCGACGAGCGGACGCCGAATGTCGTGCCCGAGGCGAGGATGGGCGACACGCGCGGCGAGGCGATCGAGGGGCTGCGCGGGGCGCCGAGGGCGCGAGATGCGTCGGCCGTCGAGGCGACGTCGAGCGACGAGGCCGTGCTGCGGATCGACCTCGTCGAGCCCGCCTTGCGCAGGACGCCCGGGTTGCGCCTGAGCGAGGCGCCCGACGGCGTCTTGCGCAATGCCGACGGCTCGCGGCTCGCTACAGCCTGCTCGCGCGAGCCCTTGCGCGGGCTGCTCGGCGCCGCGTGCGCGACGGGCGGCGTCGGGAGCGGGCGAGTGCTGCGCGCGGCGCGGTGCTCGTCCTCGTCGACAACGGGCGGCTCGACGCCGGCCTTGACCGGTGACGATGGCGTCGCAAAGGCGAAGTTGTCGGACGGGCGCTTGGAGGGCGAAGCCTTGACGGGCGAGGCCGGCGGGAGGGGCGAGTGACGCTTGACCGGCGACGACGGCCTCGGCGCGGCCGCCTCAGCGCGCTGCAGCGGCGGCGACGGTGCGCGCGCGTACAGGGAGGTCGGACGGTCGACTTGCTCGTCGTCGTCCTCGCTGAAGTGCGACTGCAGGATCGAGTCGAGCTCGTCGTCCGACTCTTGATCCGCGTCGGCGGGCTGCGAAGCGAAGAGCGCCTCGGGCCGCAACGGCTCGGGCCGGTACCGGTGCTCGTACTGAGGCTGCTGCTGCTGCTGAGGCTGGTAGCGAGCCGGCTGCTCGAGGTGCACGTGGCGGTCGAGGGCGGCCGGGTCGTCCGGGACCTCGTCGAGGTCGTCGAGCTGGATCCCGACGTCGTCGAGGCCGAGCCCGAGGCCGAATTGGACGTCCGAGTGGAGGTTGACGGCGGGGAGCGTGAACAGGTCCTCCTCGACGCCGCCGCCGTAGTAGCCCGCCTCGGGCGACTCGTCGACGGCGAGCCTCGCCTCGTACAGGTCGCCGTGCGACGCCGCCGCGCGCAGGGTCGGCTCACGCTCGCGGACGTTCGGGCTGCGCCGGGCCGTCGCCGACGCGATGGCCGACGAGATGCACTGGAGCGACATCTGGTGCTGGAGCTGCCGCCGCTTGGCGCGGTCGACGACGACCTGGCTGCGCTCGGCGGGGACGACATTCTCCTCGTCCGAGCGCGATGTGAGGTGCTGGACCGAGGCGGGACGAGAGCGCTCGGTGACGGGCTCGGCGCGAGGGAGGTCGCTCGTGCGGACCGACTCGACCGAGGCGATGCGCGAGAGCGGCGGGCGCTGCTGCCGAGGCCGCCCGCCGTTGAGGTCCTCGAGGCGGAGCGAGTCGAGGCTCGTCATGCGCCCGACCGTCGCCTGGGACGGGCGCACGGCGTCGCGGAGCTGGTTCGAGCTCCAGCTGCGGGCGACCGGGCGACGAGGCTGGTCCGGGAGCGGCGAGGGCCCGACGTGCCCGGGCGGCGGGTCGAGCGAGATGAAGTTGACGACGCGGATCGGGATGTCGACCGAGATGTCTGCCGAGAGCGAGCCGCCGACCGAGACCTTGACCGAATAGGTGTTCTCGAGGTGCCGGCCGCGAGCGACGGTGAGCGCATCCTCCTGCAGGACAGCTCGTCAGCTCTCGCACAATCGAGCGCGACGGAGGGGGAGAGACGAGGACACACTGGGATGAGGAACGACGGCGCAAAGTCGGCCGACTCGCCCGCCTCGACTCCCAGCCAGCTGCCCTTGGCCGTGACGCCCTTGGTCCCCTTCTTGCCGAGCTCGAGCGTCGTCTCGGCCACCTTCTTGCGCGTCGTCTGCGTCTGGGTCGGCTCGGCCGAGGACGCAGGGACGGCGTCGACGCCGAAGCCGTACGGGTCGCGCGAACCGTGCGAGGTCGTGCGCGAGGCCGAGCGGTAGACGGCCGTGGTGCGGATGAGGGCGAGCGTGAGGGCCTTGACCTGTTGCACGAGAGGAGTTAGTGCCTGCAGAGAGAGCGAGGCGCAAGCAGGTCGAAGCGGACGCACCTTCTTGCTCGACTCGTTAGAGACTCGGACCTCGACGTAGCAGCGCTGCCCTGCGACCCAGGTCTCGCGGTGGAGCGACGCATGCAGCGTGACCTTGCCGCTCCCGCCCATGAAGAGCGACTTGGAGGCGTCGGCCGTGAGCGGCTTGACGGCGGGCGCGAGCGTGAGCGCCGGGTTGAAGTAAGGGTACACCTCGACGTGGCGGTAGAAGTGGGCTATCGAGCGGTCGGCGCCCTCCTTGCTCTTGAGCTTGAGCGAACTGCGGGCGGAAGAAGAAGAGGGTCAGCACGTGCGAGAAAGAGTTGCTCGGCGAGACGAGGAGAGGTGGACGCACGCGATCGCGATGTAGCGCACGACGCCCTGCTTGCCCTTCCACGGGCCCTTGGCGCCCTTGCCGATGGGCAGGTTCATCTTGACGGGGACGTTGTGCTGCCCGCTCTTGCCGCGGTGGAAGCCCTCGCCGTCGGCGGGCGAGTCGTAGCAGGCGAGCGGGTCGGTCGAGGTCGAGGCGGGCGCCGAGGCGTGGTAGAAGATGTACCGGCCGTCGCCAGAGGAGAGCTCTGCAACGAGAGAGCGTCAGCTTCGAGCTGCAAGCAGGAGGGGGTCGAGAAGGAGGGAGAGCGGACGCACCCTCGAAGCCGATGACCCGGATCTTGGGCGTCCCGATCCAGACCTCGCCCTCACGCTCCTTGCTCTTGCGGATGCGCACCTCGAGCCGGCCCTTGAGGAGCCCGCCTTCGACGACGAGCGGCGTCTCGAGGACGAGGTCGAGCTCGACGCGCGCGCCCTTGCCGTGCTTGGCCTGCTCGAGGACGACGGGCGACGGCAGCGACGCGACCTGGGTCGAGGTGTGCGAGGCAGCGCGCGGCTGCGTCGAGTGCGTGACGGCCGACGAGGTGGTCGAGGGTGTCGGCGACTGGGCGATCGTGCCGAGGCTCGAGATGCCGGCGTGCCGGCTCGTCGGGGCGAGGAGGCGGTCGAGCTCCTTGCGGCGCCGCACAGTGCTCGCGCCGGCCGTCAGCAGCGTGCTCTGCCGCTGCAGGCCGCTCGCGCCCGCCTCGCGCTGCGGCGGCGGGGCGAGCGAGATGACCGTGCCGACGTCGTCGTCGGCCTCCTCGGCCTCGAGCGTCTCGTCGTCCTCGACCTCGGGGCGCGCTGCTGCTCCTTCTTGCGGCGCCTGGGCCGGCTCCTCGATGCGGCGAGCGGCGTCGCGGTCGGCGAGCTCCTTCATCTCCTTGGCCGACAGCGAGCGAGACCGCACGCGCTCGAGCGGCCGGATGACGCCCTCGGACTGGGTGCGCTCGCGCGGCCGGCCTTCGGACGCGCGCAGCCGCCTGCGCTCGTCGAACTCGCTCTGGAGCTGGCGCTCAAAGTGGCGGCGCTGGAGCGCGCCGGCGCTGCTCGGCACGCTCTCGGCCGGCGAGTCCTGCAGGTGCTCGTACGGGTCGCTCGGACTCGCCTCGTACGGCGCGTGCTCGACGTGCTCGGCGTACGGCGCGTGCATCGATGTCGGCGGCGAGGCGCGCTCGCGCTGCTGCTGCGACTGCCGCAGCTCGACCATGGACCGAGGCCGAGCGAGAGCGCCTTCTCGCTGTTGGCGGTCCTGGAGGAAGGCCGGGAGGCGGGACGGGCCTCGCGAGGGGGAAGGGTGCTGGGCGTGATGGAGGTCGGCGTGCGAGGTGGCGTGCGGGTGGTTGCGGATCGGGTAGGCGTCGTGCGGAAGGGCGTGCGAGGGGAAGGAAGGGTAGGCGCCGGCGTCGGTCGACGAGGGGAGGGACGACAGGGACGCTGGCGAGAAGGGCTGGGACGAGCCCGTGCCCGAGGCTGTCGACTGGCCAAAGTCGGACAGGGGCGAGAGGTGGTGCTGGTCGTAGGGGAGGTAGCCGCCCTTGCCGTTGAGGACCTCGGGCGTGCCTGCGGCGATGCGGACGCGCTTGTGCGCGCTCTCGCCCGACATGTCGGACGGATGACGGTACATGGGCTGGCCCGAGTAGTGGCCGTTGAGGGCGGCGTCGTACGAGACCGAGTGCTGGAGGCGCTGTTGGTGCGGGACGAGGTGGGCCGCGACGGCGGGGCGGTGGACGGGGTGGTGGGGCTGGTGGTAGCCTCGTGCGTGGTGCTGGACCGATCCATAGGCGTCGAACGTGATCCCCAGGCCGTCCATGGCGAGGGAAGACGCTGTTGTTGAGCGAGGGTGATGAGGTCGGTCGAGGGGCGGACTCGGTGCGGCGAGGGGCTGTGGGGTGGACCACGCGAGGCGAGGGCGAGCTGGTAGTGCTACGACAGCCTATGCCGGGCTGGGCGTCGAGCGTCGAGCGGGTGTAGAGGCGAGGAAGGTCGCCTTCCTCACGGCTCGATCTCTCGGCGCGGTTGACGGACTGGTCCACAAACCCTCTCGCCGACAGCTCTACAGACGGCCAGACAGACGCTGCGCCAACAGTCACTACATGGCAGAGAACGCGCTGTACAGACGGGCGCAAATGCTCGCCGACGACCGAGCGCACTCGAGCCCCTCCTCCTCGTCCTCACCTCGGCGGCGCAGCATCGCCGCCCTCACGGCCGCGCCGTTTCCCCCCTAGCCCGTCGCTCGCCCTGCTGCTCGACCAAGCTGCGCGCGATCCGCTCGTCCTCGACGAGCGCCCTCTGCCGCTCGGCGTCCTCCTCCTCCCTCAGCCTCCTCGCGAGCGCCTCGTCGGCCCTCTCCCTCTCGCCGCGCTCCTCGGCCTCGCGCCGCCGCTCCTCCTCCCTGAACCGCCGCGCAAACTCCTCGTCCTCCCGCTCGCGCTCGCGCTGCGCAGCGGCCGCCGCGGCACGCTCCTCGTCGAGCAAGCGCCGGACCGCCTCCTCGTCGGCCGCGCGCCGCTCGGCCTCGCGCGCCCGCTCCGCCTGCTCCGCCTCGGCAGCGAGCTGCGCCGCCATGCGCGCGTCCTCGTCCTCCTGCACGCGCCGCGCCGCACGGGCCCGCTGCGCCGCCTCGACCTGGGCGAGCCGCTCGCGCTCGATCCGCGCCGCCCGCTGCGACGCCTCCTCGTGCGAGACGCGCTGCCGCTCGGCGTCGAGCCGTCGACGGTCGGCCGCCTCGTGCTCGCGGCGCCGGCGCGCCTCGTCCTCCTCGCGTTGACGCGCTCGCTGCGCCTCCTCGTCGGCCCTGCGCCGCGCCTCGTCCGCCTCGCTGCGCCGCCGCGCCTCCTCGGCCCGCCGACGCTCCTCGTCCATGCGCACACGCTGCTCCTCGACGATCCGCGCACGCCGCTCGGCCTCCCGCCGCTCGGCGTCGCTCTGCGCCCCGGCCGCAGCTCGGCGCGGCGTGAGCGTCACGCTGCTCCCGCTCGCGTCCGAGGCGTACGACGGCGGCGCGGGCTCGTAGGCGTCGCTTGGCGCTGAGGCGGCGGCTTCGAGACGCTTCGAGTCGAACGAGGGCGTCGGAGAGGGGCGGATGTCGCCCGACGGGTTGGGCGGGAGCGGACGCGCGGCGGCGCTTGCTGGACGGTGCTCTGCTGGATGAGCTGCGGGATGCGGAGAGAGCGAGGAGCGCCGATGGTCGAGAGGAGGGAGGGGAGGTGCAGGCGAGGTGGCCGGCGCGAGGTCGAACGGCGCCGGCGAGGTGGAGGTCGCGATGGGCGGACTGGCGTGCATGGCGCCCGGCATGCGGCTCAGGCTCGAGATGCTCGCCGCACTCGAAGGTCGAGGAGGTACTGGAGGGCGAGAGGGGCTCGGCGAGGGAGAGCGGAGAGGGAGCGAGGGCGAGGGTGAGGGGAAGAAGGTCGTCGAGGAGGGCGGCGCCGCGAACGGCGGGCTCGGCTCGGGTGAGGCGTAGTACAACGGCGTCGACGAGTGCGACGGGACGCAATGACCCGCCTGCGCTGGATGGGGCGACGCCGAAACGTGCGAGCCCGGGAACTGGACGACCGGCGTGCTCGACAGCCGAGGGGCGGCGAAGGTGGGCGCGTGCTGCTGTGCCGGCGCAGGATACGTCGCCGCGGTAAGGAGCGTCGGCTGCGAGACGGCGATGGTGGGCGCGGCCGAGGCGACTCGAGGAGGAGGATACGACGCCGCGTGCTGCGACGGCGCTGCCGACCATTGCGCCGTACCGGGACGAGGCGCAGGACCCGACAGCCCGACAACCGACGCTGCGCCGGGGCTCGGTAGCCGGCCGGCCGAGTAGGCGTGCGCGTGCTGCTGCGCCGCCGGCTCGACCGCAGGCGGCGGTGGCGGAGCTTGACGGGTTGGGCGACCCGGGCGCAGCGAGGCTGGCAGGTGCGGCGATTCGGGCTCGCCAGGAAGAGGTAGCGGGGCGTGCTCCTCGATGCTGGTGCGGCGGTGCGCGTCGTCGTGTGCGGGCGGCGGCGGGTCGTGCACGGCCATCTGGCCGAGCTGCTGAGCGAGGTCGGGCGTGCCGACGAGGACGGACGGCGAGGAATGATGCGCTGCTGGTGGGGGACGGGCGACCTCGACGGACTGGCGCTGCAGGAGAGAGAGGAGCAGGTCAGCCTGGCGGACGAGCGACGCGGGAGGGAAAGAGCTTGAGAGGGACGCACAGGCGAAGGCTGCTCCGGCTTGTAGAACGTGAGCTCGAGGTAGATCTCGCCCTGATACTTGCCGTCGCGCTTGAGCGGGACCCATTCTGCAGGGTGCACAGGAGGAGCGAGGTCAGCTTCAACCCTGCCGACCGGGAGTCGAGCGAGGAGGACGAGGGGACGCACGGTCGAAGTGATCCCAGCTCCCGTCGACTATGATGCGCGCCTCGCCCACGAGCTCGACGTCGTCCTCGCCGTCGCGCTCTCGCCGCTTGACCTTGACAACGAGGTGCTGCCGCGGCGAGCCGTCGACCTCGAACAGGCGGAACCGGAACTCCTCGTCCCACACTGTGCGCGCTCGTGGCTCAGAGTCAGCTGTCGCGCTCACTGTGCGAGCTCGAGAGGGCCAGAGAGAGAGCGCGCGACGCACCTGGAACCTCGCCTCGTCCTCGGTCATCAGCCCTCGTGCGCGTCTTGGGGTCGACCGAGCCCGTGAGGGCCAGCTCGACGAACGGCGGGGCCGCAGGAGCGTCGAGAGAGCCGCAGTCGAGGTTCCTGGCGCGGTCGACGACGGCGACAAGGAGGCCCAGCTCGCGGCCGCGCTGGTTCTTCGGAGGAAGAGGCGGGGGGCGCGCGCGCTCCTCGGGCGGCGGCGGGGCGGCGGGGAGCATAGCGGGCGTGGTCGTGCTGTTGCTGCTGGCTGTGCGCGCGGGTCGAGTGGGCGCGGCGAGGTGAGGGGCGCGGACCCGAGCCGGACGAGAGAGCGCAGCCGGCGAGATGAGCGAGCGAGGCGGTGCAGTCGCCCAAGTCGCGAGGTCTTTCGCTGCAGAGCTCGAGATCAAGTGTGCGTTACAACAACACTGCGACTGATGCTAGACAAGATGAAAGAGGCGCAGAAAGGAGCCGCAGCGGGAGAGCGCGACCTTGTCCTCCTCCTCGCCGACGACCTCGAAGCCCTCCTCTTGCCGAGAGGCTCCAACGCTGCTCGTGCGCCTCCCTCACGTTGCCGCCGCGGCCTCTGCCGCCGCCCTCAGCTCGCGCAACAGCGCCAGCGTCCTCCCAAAGACGCCCTCAAGCCTCCTCCTCGTCTCGTCGCTCAGCCCATCCTCGCGCTCGTGCCCGTCCTCGTCGCCCTCGATGATCGGCTCGCCCTCCTCCTCGCTGAGCGGGTACTCCTCGTCCGGGTCGAACCCGCGCTGCTGCGCGACGAACGGCGTTTGGCCGCCCGCGAGCGACAGCTCGCCGTCCTGGAGCGTCGGCGGCGGGATGCCCGTGAAGTGGAGCTCGAACGAGCCGTCGGCGGCGGGCGGGTCGGCGTAGGCGTCCGGGAGGAGCGAGGAGGAGGTGGTGGCGGTGCGGGAGGGGAAGGACGAGGCAGCCGGGAGGACCTCCTCGAAGTCGACGCCGTCCTCGTCGTCCTCGTCGTTCTCGTCGTCGAGGTCGTCATCGGCCTCGATAACCTCGCTCGGGGTTGCAACGGCGCTGTCGACCGACATGGCGTCGTCTTCGGCCGTGTCGCCGGCCGCCGACGCGTCCGAGACGAGCGAGGGCGTCGCCGTCCCACTCGCCGGCTCCATGTCCTCGTCGCCTTCGCCCTCGCCCTCGCCGCCGTACCCTGCCGCGGGCACAGTGAGGTCGCGCTGGCGGAGGACCTGCTGGAACGGGTCGTTCTCGAGCGGGACGAACTCGGGCAGGCCGAGGGCGACGGCGAGGACGCCCTGGAGGTCGCGCACGAGCGAGTCGAGGCGGACGCGGTCGGTCGTGCGGAGGGAAGCTGCGCCTTGGCGTGCGTCTGGTCGTGACGGGGTGGATGGTGGTGCGGGTGCGGGCGCGCCGCGGGCCGACTCCCAGTCGTGGCCCTCGAGGACGGCGGCCCAGCCTTGATCGAAGCGGGCGAGGGCGTCAAAGAGGGCGGGGAGGGACGAGTCGTCGAGGGTGTAGCCGTCGCAGGCGGGCGCGAGGTAGCCCGTGAGCTGGAGGAGGTAGGCGACGCGGAGCGAGTGGGAAGGTGGGGCGGCGGGGATGGCGAGGACGAAGGCGAGGAGCGGGAGGATCTGCGGGTCGGGGTCGGCGGGGTGTCAGCTGGGGCATGGCCAGGTCAGGGGGTAGCAGGAGAGCGACGCACTGCGTCGAGGAAGCTGGCGAGGGTCGGGAGGCGAGCCGAGGGACCCGAGTGACGCGACTCGAACCCGCCGGAGAGGCGCAGGAGCTCCTGGTCGAGGTAGCGGATCAGGCGCGACTCCTGAGTCGGCGTGAGGGGCGGCTTTGGCATGCCTGCCAGTTCGAGAGAGCCGCGCCGTGGGTTGAGCGAGGAGGGCGCGGCCGAGTCGCTCCTGCTCGTCCTCCTCGAGCTCGAGCGAGCGAACCGGGCCTGGCGCCTGGCTCCACTCACCCGCTCGCGCACCATGGCCAAGAGCACCACCACCGACAAGCCAAAGTCCTCAAAGGCCAAGGGCAAGCAGGCACAGCCGCCCTCGCCCGCTCCTCCCTCGTCCCGCTCCGGCTCGCCCTCGTCCTCGTCCGCATCTCCCTCCGACTCGAGCGACGACGACGACACCTCGTCCTCTGCGTCGGGCTCGGCGCGCAGCTCGGCATCTCCCGACCCAGAGCAGCCCAAGCAGCCCGAGCGCGTCGTCGACCCTTCTCTGCGGTCCGTCCCTCCCTCCTCCTCCTCGTCCACGTCGAACAAGAGCCACCCACTCACTCGGCTCGCGCGTTTGCAGCAAGTACACCGCGCCGGCCGGCTACAAGCCCCTCAAGGCGACCGTCGACAAGGGTGCGCTCGACTATGACGACCTGCGCGACGACCAAGAGCTCGAGCTGTGGGCGGTCCGCATCCCCGTCGGCGTGCGTCCCCCTCTGTCCCCTCGTCCCTGACTGCCCTGCACCCGCTGACCCTCGAGTCACTCGCACGCAGCTTAAGCCCAAGCACCTCGACGGCCTGACGCTCACGCTCCCGCCGCCAGAGCTCGGCACGCCCGCCCAGCCCGTCGGCCACCTCTCGGCCAAGAAGGCCCAGTACGACGCCTTCCTCACCGTGCCCCAGTCGAGCACCAAGCGCAAGCGCGGCGAGGCGGCTCCCGAGGAGGCCGAGGGCGCGGGCGCTGCGGCGGGCGAGCTCGCGGCCGCCGTCCCGCTCGTGCCGCGCAAGTCGCACGGCAACAAGCTCTTCCAGGGTGCGTCCTCTCTTCTCTTTCCTCGGAGCCATCTCTCGACGACGACGCTCACGCTCGCCCCTGCTCGCCCGCAGCCCCTCGCCCGATCGCGCGCACCCTGACGCTCCAGCGCGCGCTCCCCTCGGGCGTGCTCAGCAACCCGACGACGGCGCACCTCCTCAAGACGTCGCACTCGTCCCTGATCGCCTCGCAACCCTCGCCCGTCCCCGGCTCGATCCTCGACGCCGACGCGCTCCTCCTCGCGCCGTCCGACATCGCCGCGCGCAAGGAGGCCGTGCGCGGAAAGGGCGCGAGGGACCAGCCCGACGAGCTGCTGCGGTTCCGGCTCGGCAACTTTGGCGGCATGGGCCCCGAGGGCGGCAAGGGGCGGTACCACAACCCGATGGCGCGCGTCGTCAGGACCGAGCGGGCCGACTCGGGCGATGAGGACGAGGCGGCGGCGGGCGAGGGGGAGGACGTCGAGATGGCCGACGCGGCGGCAGCGGGCGAGGACGAGGACAAGAAGAAGGTCAAGAAGGAGCGCAAGGACAAGAAGGAGCGCAGGAAGAGCGAGGCGGCGGCCGAGGGCGGCGAGGTCGAGTCGCCCAAAAAGAAGAAGAAGAAGGTCAAGGCCGAGGAGTAAGCTCGTCGTAGCTGTTCCTTGCACGCCTCTCTTTCCCTCTTCCTCTGCACAGCGAGAGCGAGAGCGAGAAAGCGCACTCGAGATTGCGCGGCCCTGCTCGCGCTCGACCTCATGCATCTGCGCCCGACCCGCTCGACTCGCCGCCGGAACCCGAGCCCGAGCCCGAGCCCGATCCATCCTCTCCGTCGTCCTCGTCGCCCGAGCCGCTTCCTGACGACGCCCGACTGCCTGACGACCCGCTCGCATCCGCGTCGGCGTCCTCGATCTCGGCGTCGAGGTCGACGACGGGCGCCGCGCCGTCGTCGCCGTCCTGCGCCGCTGCGGCGGGAGCAGCAGGGTCGTGCCGGGGCGGGGACGCGCCGAGGTCGAGCGCCGAGTCGAGGCCGTGGTTGGGCGAGGTCGAGAAGGCGGACTGCGAGCGGCGCGAGCGCGAGAGTCAGCGGGGGGCGCGGCGAGGCAGGGCGAGCCAGGGAGGGAGGAAGGAGGGCGCACGTCGGCGTCCTCGTCGTGCGTGTGCTGGCGGCCGAGCGGGACGAGCCACGAGTGGCCGTAGTGGCGCATGTTGAGGACCTGCGAGGAGGGAGGCGCGACGACGGAGTCAGGTCGGGGCGCGGCGCCACGACGAGGAAGAGGGGGCGAGGTCGCGCACCTGCGAGTAGTGGTCGTCCTCGTCCTTGTCGAGGTGGTCGAGGTGGTCCTGGAGGGAGCGGGCGGGGTAGCCGGGAGGAGCTTGCGAGGTCGAGCGGCGCGAGGCGGGGAGGGACGAGGGGTCGGGGTGCGGGCGCGGGTCGGAGAGGTAGGCGAGTGAGGGCGGGAAGAGCTCTGGCCAGGCTGCAGGGCCTCTGAGGGCGGGAGGGGAGCGGGGTGTGGGCATGGCGCGGAAGATGGGCTGATGAGGCGGGCGAGGGACGAGGCGAGGTGGGCGACGAGGGGCGCTCTTGAGCAGCGGTCGCTTGTCGGGTTGAGATGCAAGGTCTGTGAAGCTGGCTGGCAGGCTTCAAGTGCCGCTGAGCCGTGTGCGCGAGGGAGAGACGCGGCTCCGTCGACCAACCCTCTCCTCCTCGCCGTCGTCCTCTCGCTCTCGCCCTCGACAGCGCTCAGCCGCCTCGAGCACACCACGAGATGCCGCCCAAGCGCCCTGCCACCACCTTCACCCAGGACCAGCCCACGTCCGTCCCTCTCTCGCCTCCCCCCGCCTCCTCATCTCCCTCCTCGTCCCCTCCTCCCCCACTGACGTCGCTCCCCTTCCCTCCCCCTCCCCTCGAGCAGCGACCGCGCAGCCGCTGCCCTCGCCGGCAAGCGCGTCAAGTTCGCACCAAACAACGCCGACAACGTCGCCGCCGACCCGGACGCCGACGACCTCCAGCTCGACCTCGACCAGGACGGCGCAGGGCCCTCCCGCAAGAAGGGCAAGGTCACCACCGAGGGCTACGACTCGGACTCGTCGGCAGACTCGGACGGCGGCTTTGGCGGCGCAGGCGGCGGCCGCAAGGGCCGCGGCGTCGGTGCTCAGGCGGCAGAGCCCGATGCCGACGACGACGACGACGACGACATGTTCGGCGGCGCGCCCGAGCAGCGCGACACCGGTCTCGACACCAAGGGCAAGAAGAAGGACAAGGAGTTCCTCGAGATGGGCGACATCGAGGGCCAGGAGTTCGGCAAGGGCGGCGACAGCGACGACGACGACGACGAGGGCGCCCTCGAGGACGAGGAGGACTACCTCCCCGAGGACGACGAGGCCAACGCCGACGAGGCCCCGAGGGGTCGGCGCAGCAAGAAGGGCATGGGCTACTCGCTCAGGTGCGTCCCCCTCTCCCTCCCTCACTCCCTCCCCTCTCTCGCTGACGCCTGTTCCCGCCCGCCCGCAGCTCGTTCAACATGAAGGAGGAGCTCTCCGAGGGCCGCTTCTCGTCCGACGGCACCTACACGGCCAACAGCAAGGACCCGCTCGCGTCGCACGACGTGTGGCTCGACGGCCTCTCGAAGCGCTCGATCCGCGCCGCGCGCGAGGCCAAGGACCGCATCGACCAGCGCCAGCGCGACAAGGAGCGCGACGAGTCCAAGAGCGACGACCAGCTCACCCAGCTGCGCGACGACTGCATGATCGGCCTCGTCGCCCTCGTCCGGCCAGGCGAGACGGTCGCCGGCGCGCTCAGCCGGCTCGGGACGGCCAAGAAGCGCGCAGAGGCTGCTGCTGCTGCGGCTGCGGATGGAGCGGGTGAGGGCAAGGGCAAGGCGGCGAGCAGCAGCGGCGGCGGCGGCGGCAACGACGCGATGGATCTCGACGACGGCGCGCCGAACCCTTCCACCTCGACCTCGACCTCGTCCACCTCGCCCTCCTCGGCCCCCTCGCGCTACGCCTCGCGCATCAACCGCCTCACGCACTACGCCTCGACACTCCTCTCGCAGCACGGCGAGCTCGAGGTGTACGACCACTCGCACGAGCACCTCGTCGAGACGCTCAAGGGCGAGGGCGCCGTCCGCCGCGACTGGGTCCCGCCCGTCGACCCGGACCTCGCCCAGGACGAGCGCGAGGCGGGCGCGGCGGCGCAGCGCGAGCGCGACGAGCGCGAGAGGGCGAGGGACGAGCGCGCGGCGGCCATGGGTCGCTCGCGCGTCGTCATCGCGCGCCCGAGCGCCGCCGCCGCCTCGTCGTCGTCGAACGGCGCAGGAGCAGGAGCAGGAGCAGGAGCAGGAGCAGCCGGCGAGCCCCTGTTCTGGTACCGCTGGAAGGAGGCGTCGGCGGGCCAGTCGGCCGAGCAGGAGTACGGGCCCTACGACCGCAAGACGCTCGCGACCTGGGTCGCCGGCGGCTTCTTCGGCGACAAGGAGGACGCCGGTAGGATCGTGCTGCGGCGCGAGGGCGAGCACGGCGCGGCCGAGTGGAAGAGCTGGAAGGACGTGCGTTAGCGAGCTTGAGCGGTCCGTGCAACGGCGACTCGACTTGAGCAGCCTCTACACTTTCTTCTCTCGCTGCTCTCGTCGCAATAGACTGAGAGAGATGCTGGACGTTACAGGCTCGAGAGGAGGGAGAGGGAGGGAGGGCACAGATGGGTCGGCTTGGAACAACAGCCTGACGACGACGACGGCGGAGAGCTAGGCACAAGGGTGAGGCTACTGACAGAGGAGGTGGATATGGGCACGACAGGAATGATGATGCTGAGAGGATGTGAGAGCGGGGAGAGCTCGGCGTGGATGCCGCGAGTCGTGCGAGGAGGAGGAGCGAGGTGCAGGAGGAAGAGGTCCGAGCGGGATCAGGGAGCGTATCTGTGAGCGAGAAGACGCAAAATCAGTATCTGCCCGCTTGTGAGCATCGAGAGTAGAGAGGAAGAGGGCGAGAGACGCACTTGGTCGGGCCGAAGAGGCTCGAGAAGAAGGCCTGCTCGTTCGCCTTCTTGGCGCTGCCCGTCACCTTCTTGACGCCGCCCTTGACCGGGTCGCCGCCGAGAGCAGCCGGGAGAGGAGCGACCATGCGCGCGCCCGAGGCGGCAGCGTCGTCGACGCTGTGCAGCGACGCCGCCGATGACGAGCCCGAGCTGGACGACGACGCCGACATGGCCTGCGGCACGAGCTGCGGCGTCGTGATCGACTCGCGCCGGGTCGAACGGTGGTGCGCCGGCGGCGGCGCCTGCAGGATCGGGACCGGCAGCGGCGGCGGCGGCATGCTGAAGAGGTCCGAGCCGTCGCCGAACAGGGCCGGGTCGAACGTCGCCGCGTCGAACGTCGGCGTCGGGAGCGCGGCGGCTGAGGCCGTCAGAGCGTTGAGCGCGAGCGCCGAGGGCGGGAAGGCGGGCAGGTTGTCGGCGTGCGGGTCGAGGCGGTAAGGCTGAGGAAGCGGCTGCGGCTCGCCGCCGAGATGGTACGCCGGCGCCGCCGAGGACGCCGCCGACGGCGCGAAGCACGCCTCGTTATAGGTGCCCTCGAGGCCGGCGACGTCAAGGTGCACCTCGTGCGGCGGTGAGAGCCCGGCGAGCGCCGCCGCGCTCTCGAGCGGGAAGCTCGCGAACGCCTCGTCCTCGAACGGGTTGGGCTCGCGCGCCGGCGCGGCGTACGGCAGCTGCGGCGGCGGCTGGCTCAGCCCCATGAGCGCCGGCGAGTGCAGGTCGTACGCCGTCGACGACTGGAGCCAGATGTGCTGCAGGCGCTCGTCGTCGGCGTCGTGCTGGACGATCGGCGGCGGCGCGAGCGGCGTGTGCGCGATCTGGCCCCACGGCGTGTGCGGCGTCGTCGCAGAGCCGAGAGGGGTCGCCGTAGCCGCACCGGGCACGCCGAGCGAGTCGCGGCGGACGAACCGAGTCGGGGAGGGGATGCGGAGGGAGAGGTTCGGGTGGTGCGGCCCCTGGTGGCGGGGCGGGGCGGCGTGCGAGGGGTGCCGCGGGAGAGGGGGAGGGAGCATTGAGCCGAGCTCGAGGTGCTGGTAGGAGGAGGAGGGATGCGCCATGCGGGCGGGCGAGGTCGCGCTGCGGACCATGGGCGGCGCGAGAGCGTCGGCCGCCGAGTGCGGCGGCTGCACGGCGCGCTCGGCGGTGCGCGGACCTCGCGACGAGAGCGAGCGACGCGTCGAGAGGAACGACAGCTCGGCGCTGCCCTTCTGCGCCGTCTCGGACAGCTCGACGTCGTACGCAACGACGAGCACGACGTCGCCGAGGTCGCTCCCTCGCAGCGCAGGGCCGTGCGCCGGGTGCGGCAACGGCGCGCTGTCGTCGAAGCTGACGAAGAACTCCTGCACGATCGAGATGCCCTGGAGGCTCTCGTGCAGCTCGAACCGCGACTTGCCCGTGCGCGCAAACGCGCTCGCCGCCGACGGGTGGCGCGACGCGTGCGCCTCGTGCTGCTTGAGCGGGTCCTCGTCGAGATACGCCGTCCACCAGTGCGGCGAAAAGGGGACGTTGTAAGCGTACAGGTGGCGGAACGAGCGCGCGAGAGGCGAGTGGGCCGAGGGCGAGGTCGACGGCGCGGCATCGGCGGCGAGGCGGTACGGGCCGCTCAAGGGGTCGATGAACTGGGCGCCGAGGACGCCGTCGTGGTAAAAGCTCGTGATGACCTGCAGGCTGAGCTCTTGAAGCGAGTGGAGGGCGAGGTGCGTGTTGACCATGTCGGCGAGCCCGCTCGACTCGAGGGCGGTCGGGACGTGCAAGTTGAGCTTGAGGTGGAGGAACTGGCACGGCTGCCGCTCGATCATGTCGGGCAGCAACGGGTACCGCTTGACGCCGCCGGGGAGGTCCTCGACGAACTTCTTGCCCGTCGGCTCGGCGCCGAGGGGCAGTCGCGCGAAGATGTGCCCGTGCTGGCGAGAGCTCGACTCGCTCGGCGTCGCCCACATCGACAGGTCGGTCGGCAGGAACGGGCACGACGGCGGGACCGCGGCCGGCAGAACCGACATCGTCTCGAACGCGTTGGCGAGCTGCGTCGTCGGCGTCGCGACGCCGTGCGCCGGGTGCATGACGAACGGCGAGTGGAGGGCAGATAGGGGCTGGTCGAAGGGCGAGAACGGCCCAAGGTTGGCGGCCGCCGAGATGTCGATCTTGGGCTTGGCCGTCGCCGTCGTCGGCGCGCCGAGTCGAGCGTACGGCGAGTCCTCGCCGAAGAACAGCGCCGCGTTGTTGCCCTCGAAGCGGTCCTCGCCCTCCTCGGGCTCCTTGGCGAAGTGCATGACTGCGAGCAGGAAGCAGGAGAGGGTCAGCTCGAAGTTCCGACGGTCGGCGGGACGGCAGAGGAAGGCGGGACGCACACTCGGCATCGAGACTGAGCTGGTGCTTGAGGCACTGCAGGTGCGAGCTAATCTGCTTGCGCGAGCGCTCCTTGCCCGTCGTGCGCAGGATGTAGTCGCCGATGAGCTCGTTGCGGCCTTTGGCCTTGCCCTCGATGATGAGCTTCTTGCGGCCGAGACGAGGCAGGAGTCGGATAGCTGCGCGCATAGAGTCGCGTCAGTCTCGGTAGGGGCGAGCGAGAGGAGAGCTCGTAGAGAAAAGGCCGCACCGCTGTGGAAGGCGTCGTTGATCTCGGTCGGCCAAACGTCCTCGCCGTCCTTGCCGAAGCCGATACGCGCGCTCGACGACGCCCCTTGGGGCTTGGCGTCGCCCGGCGGTGTCGGCAGGCCCGCATCGGCGAGCGTGCGGCGGCGCTTGATGCGCGGGCGACGAGGCTTGACCTGCGGGTCGAAGTCGTCGTCGGGCTGGCCGAGCGGGCTCGTGTTGGCGGCCCCGAAGGGCGAGTAGGGGCTGAACGAAGCTTGCGCCGAGGCGGAACGAGCCATCGGCGACGAGTACAGGGTGGCGGGCGACGAGAGGAGGCCGCCGTCGGTCCTGGGCGACGAGTCGAAGTGGAAGGCCTGCGTGCCGGGCGACCTCGAGGCCGGCGACGACTGCGGGAAGCGCATGCCGGGCGTCTGCGGCTGGGCGTCCTGGAGCGTGCGCTTGCGGACCATGCCGTGGGACGATGCCCCGCTGGGCGAGGTTGTGCTGGAGGGCGAGACGGGGCGGCTGCGCATCGTGGGCGCTGACGGGGTGCGCGCGGGATGTTTGTACGAGTCGGTGCTGCGATGCATGACGTGCAGGGGGTCAGCGAGCTTGTCCCTCTGGCCCTGCTCCAAGGCAAAGGCGCGACGCGTCCCATTGAGAGGAGGAAGGCGGCTCACCTGGCGCGAGGACGGCGGTCGAGGAGGACAAGGGGCGGCGCAGTGGGGCAACAGAGCTGCTCTTGACAATGTCGAGGCGCGTTTGCTGGCTCCTGAGTCGTGCGAGGAGGCGCAGTCGAGGCGCGAGATGAGGTGCGGGTGCGGGCGGGGTTGGGCGGGCCTGACGAGCGAGGCGGAGCTGGGCGGGGCGTGTGCGGCGGCTCGCGACGTGTCCAGCACGAGTCGGCGAGCGTGGCAAGTCCTTTCGAGGCTGGACAGGCGCTGAGCGAGGTTGTAGCGAGGAGACACAGGACGGTCTCGGGTGATGGCGGCGGCGCATCGACAGCCCTCGCACAAAACCCTCTCGCCAGCATGCAGAGCTCACTGCTGCAGCTACTTGGGCTGAGAAAGCCATAGCAGGGACAACCTCGATGAGCGAGTCGAGCGCGCACCTCTTCGCCAACTCGACCTTCGCAACTCGACCGGCGCCTCTCTCTCTCGCCTTGCGCGCACCTCAGAAAGCTAGCGATGAGATGTCAATACAGCGATGGTACGAGAGGGAGGAACGAGTGACGAGGGTAGGAACAAAAGACAAGGGATCCGACAAAGAGCGGGCACAGAAATCCAACGAGGGCGACAACGAGGAGAGGAAAAGGAGGGGGCGAGCGACGGCACTTACTCGTACATGCCGTAGAGCGACATAGTCGCACTGCGGTAGCTCGCGTCCTGCTGCCCCTGCTTGCCCGCCATGACGTCGAGGCTGTCGAACCCGCCCGCGCCGACCGGGTCGACGACGACGATCTGCGGCGCCTTGTGCTGCGCGAAGGCGTCGCGCGACGGTGACGGCGACGGCGAGACGTCCATGAAGGAGCGCGCGGTCGGGTCGTGCGGGTGCGAGTGCGTCGAGGGGTGCGAGAAGTGGAAGACCGGGGTCTGCGGCGTTGCGAGCGAGGGCGACGAGGCGATCGACGACGGCGACGACCTGGGCGAGTCTCGAGACGACAGCTCGGGCGTGGCGGGGAGGCCGAGCTGCTGCAGGATGTCGCGCTCGGCCGTCGAGAGCGTGAGCGGGTTACGCTGGTCCTCGGCGGCCGGCGTCGAGGGCTCGGCGTGCGTCGAGCGCTGTTGCTGCTGCGACTGGGCGAGCGAGGCGTTGCGAGCGAGACGAAGGGGTGCAGGCGCAGGCGGGCGGGTCGAGACCTTGCGCTGCAAGGCGGCGCCCTTGACCGACGACTGGCGAGCCGGCGGCGTGATCGTCGCCGGCCCGAAGACGTCGGCGCCCGACGCTCCAGTACCGTGCGCCGCCGCCGCCGGCTGCTGCTGACCGAACGACGAGGCGTCCTTGGCCGGGCTGCTCCTCGCGCTGCCCGCGATCGAGTTGGACGACAGCTCGCCGACCTCGCCCGAGGTCGAGTAGATCGAGTGCTCGTACCGCTGCGTCGCGCCGTACGGGCTGTGCGCACCAGAGCCCGACGCCGCCGCTGAGAGCGGCGAGAGCGAGTCCTTCGAGTCGGACTCGGGGACCGGTCCGAGCGGGCGACGCGTGAAGCCGAGCGGCGCGACCGTGACGGACGGCGCGTGCTGCTGCGGCACCGAGGCGTACATCGACGAGGCGTCCGAGGTACGGTACGACGGCGAGGACGAGCTGCCGAGGCGGACGCCGGCTGCGGCGGCGAGCCCGCTCAGGTCGCTCGCCTCGCTCGCGCGCACGCCATGGTGCTGGTGCGGGTGGTGGCGGGGCGGGAACTGGTCGAACATGGCCTCGAGCTCGCGCAGGGGCTTCGAGTCGACGCGCGCCGAGTACCGGCGAGGGTTGGACGGGGCGGTCGTGCGAGTCGAGGCGGGAGGAGGATGGGAGGGGAGGCCGACGACATGATCTGCGGCAGGACGGCCAAGCACGTCAGCCTCAGTCGCGCTCACAGGTCACCGCGAAAGAGAGAAAGTGAGGACGCACCTCGCTCCTCGTCGTCCTCATCGTCCGAGTCGGCCTCGCCGCCGTACGCGTCGGTCAAGCCCAGGATCGTGTCTTTCTTGCTCCTCTGCCGCGTCTGCTCTTCCCGGCCGACCTGCCCGGTCATGACCTCCATGAAGCGGCCGGCGAGACGCTCGTCGCTCGCGAGCTCCTGCGTGTCGCGCTGCGCCTGCTCGGGGCGGCGCGCGAACGCGTACGGCGAGGCGGGCGCGCCGACATCGGCGCCGCCGACCGAGGGGACCTCGCTCGGGCGGTGGTTGGGACGACGAGCGGGGTAGGCCGAGGCGGTAATGGGCTGAGGACCGACCGGCACGCCGTTGAACGAGAGGTGCGCCGGCTGAGCGGCTCGAGCGGCGGGTTGCTGCTGAGGGGTTGAAGGAGGGAGGGGAACGTCGGACCGAGGGGTGGGGGAAGACGAGGGCGATGTGCGAGAGGGAACGCGAGCCGGCGCAGGCTGAGCGACGGGCGCGGCGACCGGCGCCTGCTGACCCCGGAAGGTGATCACGTCGTTGATGCTCTGCGCGCCCGTCGCCGGCCGACTTCGGTCGGCACCGCTCGCAGGCGCCGACGAGGCGAGGCTGGCGCCCGTCGCGCTGCGCGGGAACGACTGCTGGGTCGCACTGCGAGCGGGCGCGCTGCCGAGCAACTCGCGGCGGGCGGCGTCGTGCGCCTGCGGCGCAAAGACGGGCAGGGCGTGCCCGTGCGCGCCTCGGCCCTTGTCGTCGTGCGACGCGAGGCTCGAGAACGACTGCTGCGCCCACGGCTTGCTCTCGCCGCCGTAGGGACCGCCTGCGCCGAGCGTGTCGCTGCTCGCCCAGGCGGCGGCGTTGCTCAGCTCGACGGGCCGGCTCTGCCCGGGACCGCCTCGGCCGTTGTCGCCGAGGTTGGTCCAGCCGCCGACGGCGTCGACCTTCTTGCCGTTCTTGCGCTTCTTCCAGCAGCAGATGCCGATGCCGGCGAGGACAAGGACGGCGAGAACGCCGCCGCCGATGGCGATGCCGTAGATGGCGCCGGTCGGGAGGCCCGTCGTCGTGGCTACGGCGGAAGACGACGAGTCGGCGGCGACGACGCTGGACCGAGGGAGGGCCGACGACTCGGCGGCGAACGAGAAGGTGTAGGTGCCGCTCGTGTGGGTGCGGCTGCGGGTCGGGGGGGCGTTGCCGACCGACTTGGTGGCCGTGCCGGAAGCTGCGACGCCAGGTCTGGCAGGGGTACGAGAGTCAGCTGCAGTTGGGCGAGAGGGAGCGAGCGAGAAGTGAACGCACTGGAAAGTGGTCGAGGTGGTCGCCGCGAGGTCGGCTGCGCTCTCGAGCACGGTCGCTGCTGCCGTCGTCGTCGTTGCGGATGCTGCAGGAGAGGATCTGGGTCAGCCCAGATTCACAGACGATAAGGGTGAGGCAGAGGACGAGCACGCACCTCGATGGCGAGTGGTTCGTGCGGCAGTCGTGGTCGTCGCCGCCTCGGTGACGGCCGCGACTCGCTGGCGCTTGTGCATGCCGCGCTTGTGCAGCCCTTGGTGCTGCGCGGCAGGCCCCTCGCGGGCATCGAGGTGGTGCATGCCGGGCTCGTGGTGCGGGGTCGAGCGGACGGCGAGCGAGTGCTGGACGGGTGCGGGACGGCGAGCGCGAGGCTGGAAGGGGTGCTAGAGTGGGTGTGGTGCTCTGGTGCGGGTGCTTGTCGAAGCTAGGCGCAGTGGTGGGCGAGAGGGTCGACGTGTGGAGGGGTCGAGCAACGAGGGTCGGGACCGGCGGTGTTGTTCCGCGGCGGCGCGGGCGAGAGGGCGCGGTGCAGCGGGTGCGGGCTTGAGGTGGACTCGCTGTTGCTCACGCCCTGCTGGCGGTGCGTGGCTGCAAGCTGGGTGAGGAGGAGGAGAGCAGGCTCGTCGCCCGTTGCGAGGTGTGCGGGGAAGCTCGAGCGCGCTCCGATCGCGACGAGGCGCGTGCGCTCTCCGCGTTCTCGCCTCGCTGACACTGCTTTCCCTCGCAGATGCAGCGCTCTACACAGCTCTCGAGCTCGACGAGCACTGTCAGAAGCTGCCCGAGCAGCAGGCCTCACTGCAAAGGAAGGACCCGAGACTGAGCGCTCTCGCTCTTCGTCACACTCACCTCCTCAGACCCCGCGTCTCGAGCTGCTCCCGCACGCCTGCGTTCCACGGTCACCCTGGAGCTCCTCTACGTTCACGGAACGCCGACGGTGCGCTCACGCCGCACGGAAAGGGTCAAGCGACTCGAGCTCGATCAGGAGGTCCGCCGGAGGCTGCGCGCGAGCAAGGAAGCCAAGTCGGCGCGTCAGCGCATGTTCCAGTGCGACGCAGAGATAGGAGAGAGAGA